>QMCD01000769.1_pt1 | contig 42118 bp, 33 predicted proteins | sample 1821841 | NCBI WGS metagenome assembly QMCD01 (sample SAMN01991225, study PRJNA193472) | Termite gut metagenome, whole genome shotgun sequencing project. | isolation source: worker | host: Macrotermes natalensis
ATGACCGTTATTTTCTTGATGTAACCGTTAACGAAGTGTACGAACTGTTTCAGGGAACGCTCAAACGTTATGCCGGAAATTATTCCGCTTACGAAAAAATCCGGGAAACGGAACTTGAGACGCTCATGAACAGCTACAAAGCGCAGCAGGAAGAAATCGCGAAAGCCGAAGATCTAATCCGGCGTTTCCGCTATAAACCGACAAAAGCCGCAATGGTTCAGGAACGGATAAAACGCCTTGAAAAAATGGAACGCGTCGAAATCCCCGAATCGCTCAAGAAGATCAATATCCGCTTTCCGCCGCCGCCCCATTCGGGCAGAATCGCCATAACCTTGGAACAGATCGGAAAATCGTACGGAGAGAGACAGATCATTTCCGGCCTCGATCTGCTTCTGGAATCAAAAGAAAAACTGGTTGTAGTAGGACGCAACGGCGCCGGAAAAACAACCTTGCTCCGAATCATCGCGGGCGTGGATCAACAATACGAAGGACATCTTTCGCTTGGAAGCGGAATCTCCGTCGGTTATTTTTCGCAGGACGCCGCCGAAACAATGACCGGAAGCGAATCGGTGCTTGAGTTCATGGAAGCCGAAGCGCCGCTGCATCTTATTCCCAAAGTGAGGGACATGCTCGGCGCGTTCCTTTTCCGCGGCGACGATGTATACAAACCGATTTCGGTGTTATCCGGCGGCGAAAAAAGCAGATTGGCGCTGCTCAAACTGTTATTGAAACCCTTCAATCTTCTTATCCTTGACGAACCGACGAATCATCTCGATCTTTCATCAAAAGATATTTTGCTTGATACGCTTAAGGCCTACGAAGGAACCGTCATTTTCGTAAGCCACGACCGGGAATTCATGGAAGCGCTTTCGACCGCTTGAACTAAGGCCCGGACAGCACAAACTATATTACGGCAACTATGCGTATTACCTGGACAAACTTGAACGCGAACAATCCGGTCAGGATGAAGTTCAAGTATCGGCACAAAATAAAGAGACGGAGAAAATTCACGATACAAGTTTTGGAGCCGCTGAATTCCGGGAAGCCGATAAAAAGCGGCAGGCCCAACAGCGAAGGCTGCAACGGGAAGAAGAACAGATTCTCAAAACGCTCGAAAGCCTCGAACAGGAAAAACAAAAACTTATCGATGAAATCCAAAAGCCGGAAGTCTATTCCAACGGAGAGAAAGCGAAATCCGTTCAAGCGCGGCTTGATGAAGTGAACGCAAAGATCGATACCGCAAGCGAAGCGTGGGAAGCCATCGCGGCAGAGCTGGAAGAAACAGGAAAATAAAGTGCAAAGGTCAAAACGATGAACAATGTATCAGAACGCAAAGAAACATGGAACGCGAAATTCGCGGAAATGAAAACAAAGCTGTCCAAGCAAGATTCATTTGAAACTGAAAAGAAAAACTTATTGGATATTCACAGCTTATTACATGAGAAATCAGTAACCGGAATCAATGTCGATACCTATTACGATATGTTGTGGAACAATCTTTCTGAATCAACTTGCGGAATAATATCAAAAAAGGAAACATCTATAGCGTGGAACGTATGGCATATAACCCGCATTGAAGATATGATTTCAAATATTTTGATGGCGGGGAAAAACGAAATCTTTGATGAAGAGATTCAGGAAAAATTAGGAATCACGATTAAAGATACCGGCAACGCAATGGATTATTCTGAAATTGATTTGTTCAGTAAAACAATCAATCTAAAAGCATTAAAGCAATATCGAAAAAAAGTTGGAATATCGACTCAGAAAATTCTTGCAAAATTAAAACATAGTGATTTAAAAAGAAAGGTCGAAAAAGAAGGCATCGAAAAAATTAGAGTAAACGGAGGCGTAAGCAGTAACGAAAAAGCAATTTGGCTTTTGGATTTTTGGGGAAGAAAAAATATGATGGGATTAATCACCATGCCGATAACCAGACATCAAATGGTGCATCTCAATGATTGCTTTAATATAAAAGCGCGGTATAATAAAAATTGATATGGAAAGAAATTACATAGAAGAAGCAAGCATGAAAGCATCAACTTGCTGGCTGACCGCAGCCGAAGATTGTTTTTTCCGCCCGGGATCCGGTGATCCTTGGGAAGAAAAAAAATCTTTTACCAAAGAAGAAATTCTGAATTCCCAAACAACTGTTTTCACAACCCGTTTTTTTAAGATTACTGTCAGTGAAAAAAGTCCGGATTTTTTGAAAGGACACATCTTTTTTGATGATTCTTATGGGTTACGAATCGACGCGGGAAATTTCATCTTGGATTCCGAACATCCGATACATCGTACTGAATACTTGAACGTTGCTTACGACACAAATCTGCGTTTAACTTTGGAATTATCCGCAGCATCAGATGTTAGCAACAAAGAAACATAAACGGCCGCAATGTTTACGTTGCCTTTTTGGGGCTCGGTGATTCGGGGATTGAGCCGTCTTCTTTGGGTATCCAAGAATGCCATTCGTCCATTCTGCGCAGCCGGCGCGAAAGGTCTCTGGCAAGATTCATGATCATGAGTGAAAAAATCCCGGCGTCTTGTTTGTAGATTTGCCGGAGAGCTTTATTGGAAATCGACGCGATCATGGATTTTTCCACAACGAGGCCCGTGGCGGCGGAAGGCATAACATCAAGAACTTCCATTTCACCGAGCGTATCACCTTCGGAAAGATGCAAGAGAACATTTCCGTCTTTTCTTATGTCAACGCGCCCATGAACGATAAAATATATTTTATCGTTCCGCTCACCCTCAACCATGAGAGCCGCTCCCGGCTCATAGATATTGTACTCCACATGCGGAAGGACCTGATTAATCTGATCTTCCAACAATCCGCCAAAAAGAGAATATTGCTGCAATGTTCCTGGCTCTATCATAACGCCGCCCCCTCTTTCATTTTTATTTTAATACTAAGCCAACCCGATTTCAAATGCTGCCTTCCGCATGGCAAGAATTGTCTCATTGATCAATTCATCAAGAGAGATTCCCATTCTTTCGGCGCCCTTTTCTATCACGGAACGATTCACTCCCGCGGCAAAGGCCGGAACCTTCCATTTTTTCTTTACGGATTTTACTTCGAGATCGTTCACGCTTTTGGAAGGGCGTACAAGGGCGCAGGCAGTGATAAACCCGGTAAGTTCATCCACGGCGTACAAGGTTTTTTCCATTGCGGAAAGAGGCTCCACATCGACGCACAGTTCCCAGCCGTGGCTTTGAACCGCCCTGATATATTCTTCCGGCCATCCGGCTTCTTCCAGAATGGGTCTTGCCTTGACGCAATGTTCGTTCGGATACATTTGATAATCGATGTCATGCACCAATCCGATGATTCCCCAGGCATCGGCATCTTCGCCGGAAATTTCGGCAAAGTGCCGCATCGCGGCTTCCACGGAAAGAGCGTGCTTCCAAAGGGTTTCATCGCTGTTGTACTTGCGCCAAAGGGTTTCGGCATCGGGTCTTGTTGGTTTCATAATGGCCTCCTGTGTTTGTATATTTTACACCTTATATGCCGGTTATTTCCATATTTCCGATATCAATCCCAAGCCGGGACAGCTCACTTTTCAATCCGGCGATGTCATTTTTCTTGTAGTCAAACAACAATGTTTTTACGCCTAATCCGGCTGGAACGACAAGATTTTTCTGCGTATTATCAATAAATACACATTCTTCCGGTTTTACCATCAATCTGCCAAATGTTGTTAAAAATATATCTTCATGATTCTTTCCGGAACCTATTTCCCCCGAAACAGATATCACATCAAACAAAGCGGACCATTTATGATAATCTACAACACTCTTGATTCTGTCCACTTTGTTGTCGGTGACCATTCCCAGTGTATATCCTCTTTGTTTAATCTCCTGAGCAAGTCTCAGCATATCACGATTTATAGGAGTATTGATAAATGAATCATACAAAACTGCCGGTTCAATTTCACATCCAACCGCATCACAAATTTTTTCCCATATATCTTCATGCCTTATTTTGCCTATCAGCAAATCCGGATTATATTCTCGATAGGCATTATAAAACAGTTCCTTTTTTATCCCGGTAACTGAACATATATAATTGCATATAGATTGAGAACCTGTTTCGTCAAGTGTTAAAACTCCGTCAAAATCAAAAAGTACCGCCTTTATCATGGTTCTCCTCCTATGATACCGTTTTGGATGTCAGGAACAACTATATTCCCCTCAAAAAAAGAGGAGCGAAACCGCCCCTCTCGAAAACTCTACCAGATATATAGTGCATCCTGCGCACAAATACGCCAGGCTTTTTGGGTGACAGTCACCTTATTTCAGAGAACCATCAGCGGCTGCGGCTTTTCCGCTTCCGGCCTTTTGGGGAATGGAACTATTCAGTTCCGACGCCGCTTCCGGACTATAACTGTAGGGTATTTCCCAGGGCTTTGTTGAACTCGCATGGACATTGAAATCCTTCACGGTTGTGCCGCTGTCATAGGAACAATAAGCAGCCGTAAGTTCAGGACTGTTCCCTGAATGATAAAAGCGGGAAAACGCAGCATCCGTCAATTTGGATTTATCATAATACCTGACAATCCTTGACCGATGGGACCCAAAAAAATTATTTTCTACAATGTATTGTGAGCCTATTCCAGGTCCCAGTGAATAACCATCGTTTCCAACCACACCTATGTTGTCATAATAGTTATTATAGATATGCATCTGACAGCCTCTTGAGCGGGGCATACGCTGGGTCGTACCATGAAAATAATTATGATGCAGCGTTATCTGCCGGTCTTCCGGAGTTGTATAACTATCATTGGGCGCTATCAGCATCACCTTATCGTGGTTCGTAAATTCACAGTAAGAAACAGTGATATTCTTTCCCTGTTTGATATCAAAGGCGCCATCGTGATTGTAATTGCGTATCAGATCACTGCATGTACCGTCGGTAAAAGTACAGTGATCCACCCAGATGCCATTGCTGCTTCCTTCAATCCCCAGAGCATCGATACTGGCTTTTGAGTTTGGGTCTATGGAAGTGTCTATTTCCGTAGAACCGTGGGCGTCATAAAAGGTGACATTACGGATGATGATATTCGATCTGCCATTGATCTGCATCCCCCCAAACATGAGCCGCGCATTATTAACCCCGAAAATGGTTGTATTTGAGCCGATTTGAAAAACAATATCACCATGAAGCCGCTTTCCGCCCACATTACTGAATTCATCAAAATACGATTTATCGTCATCGGAAATCTTTCCGTCAGAAAGATCTACATCCCCGTCAACAATGATGAATCTCCTGCCGACGCTTGCCGCGTCGGTAAAAGCCTTGCGTTTTGCAATCGGATCCGGATAGGAAGCATCATCAATAACCAGTACCGAAGCCGCGTATGTCAGGCCGGAACCCTTATTTGCCCTATCCGCCCAGCCGTTTGTGGCAGCCTGTCTGCCCGCAAGGGAACTGACAATCCCTATTTGGGAATCGAGGGCATAGCTGTCCGCGCCCGCCGATTTCGTACTTTGGCAGGAAACAAGCGTCATCACGGCACAGAGGCTCATAATACCCGCCGCGAAAATCGGCAGAGACCGGCATTTTGGATTTCTTAAGGAAATCCGCTTATACTTATAATTCATTTCTTTTCTTCTCAATTCCTACAGGAGGGAACCATTACTGCTTACGCTCTTTCCGCTTCCAGCTTTTTGGGGAACAGAACTGCTCAATCCCGACGCCGATTCCAAGGTATACTTATAGGGTATAACCCAAGGTTTCGTTGAACTCAAATGACTGCCGATATTGTTTGTGTTGAATCCGTGGTTTCCTGAATGGTAGAACTTTGAAAACGTAGAGGCTCCTTCCGCTGATGAATCATAATATTTCACTATCGATGACTGATGGGAACCGAAATTGTTATTTTCTACAATAAATTGCGACCCAATTCCAGGCCCCAGAGAGTAACCGCTGTTTCCGGGTACGCCTATATTGTTATAGTAGTTATTATAGATGTGCATCTCACAGCCTCTGGAGCGGGGCATACGCTGGGTCGTATGGTGAAAATAATTATGGTGCAGCGTTATCTGCCGGTCTTCCGGAGTTGTATAATTATCATTGGGCGCTATCAGCATCACCTTATCGTGGTTCGTAAATTCACAGTAAGAAACGGTGATATTCTTTCCCTGTTTGATATCAAAGGCGCCATCGTGGTTGTAGTTGCGGATCATGTCATCGCATGTACCGTCGGTAAAAGTACAATGATCCACCCAGATGCCATTGCTGTTTCCTTCTACCGACAGAGCATCAATGCTGGCTTTTGAGTCTGAATCTATGGAAGTATTTTTTTCCGTAGAACCGTGGGCGTCATAAAAGGTGACATTCCTGATAATGATATTATTTTTGCCATTGATCCGCATTCCGCCGAACATGAGCCTCGCGTTGTTGATTCCGAAAATGACCGTCTTCGAACCGATTGCATACGTAATATCTTCGTTGGTCCGGCTTCCGTCCGGATTAAATCGATCAAAATACGATTTATCGTCATCGGAAATCTTTCCGTCAGAAAGATCTACATCACCGTTAACAATGATGAATTTATTGCCGTCGTTTGCCGCATTAGTAAAAGCCTCGCGTTTTTCAATCGGATCCGGATAGGAAGCATCATCAATAACCAGTACCGAAGCCGCATAGCTCAAGCCGGCTTTGTTGTTTGCCATATCCGCCCAACCGTAGGTAACTGCTTTTTTACCCGCCAGACTCTCGATAATCCCTATCTGAGCGGCAACAACAGCAGGATCCATCAGTTTCGGAGTACCTGGATCGTCCTTTGTTGGAAGCTCACAGGAAATAAGCGCCGCCATCACAGCGCACAGTCCCGCGAAAATGAGCAAGCATATCAGACTCCTCCGGAAAGGAGTCCGGTTGTATGTATAATCCACTACTATTCTCCTGAAAGCGGCGTACCGGCGAAGATTTTTGACCGGTCGGAATAACCGGCCTGATATTCAGCATTGGTCATGATATAAGAAGCGGCGTGACGCTGTGAAACATCCACAGGGGTTCTGCCGTCCGCTTTTACGTTCCCGTATTCCCGCCATCCTGTAGAAGCGCTTCCTTTAGCAGGATATACGCTTTTTCCATCATCACTCCACCCGGCCAAGGTATAATTGTCGGCAACATGGGAGTTTATTATAGCGATACTGTCCCAGTCTCTTGACGCGCTGCCTGCCCCTCCGGTTCTGGCGAAATACACCTCCCCTTGACGGTCCGCATCAGCGGTAAAATCGCAGTTAAGGAACACAAAGCCCTTTTTATCCGGTCTCGCACGCGCCTGAAGAACGTAAGACGGACGGACCCCTCCCCTGTCATCGGTACGGGCATTGATAACACAATTTTCAAAGAGCGCCGTATCGGGATAACCCCAGATAAAATCCACATCGCCGGTGACATAGCAATTGTAAAACCAGCTATAGCCTTTTACCAGAATGGTATCCTGCCGGCTGATAAGGCGCACATTTTTTACAATCAGCGTCCCTGAATCATTATTAAAATAGATTGTCTCAGCCTGATTGCTCGCGCTTGAGTTTGCTCCGCCTTTTTCGCGGATATTTTCGATGGTAAGATTTTCAATCGACACATTCCCCTTTTTCATAAGGAAAAGTGCCCGGTTGTCGGTTCCCGAATTCAAACTTTCGTAGTTTTCAAAGGAGATAATCGTATTAGTGTTTTCCGTGCTTGTACCTTTGAGAACAAGAGGACGCGGATCGTCCCAGGTGAGATTCCCGCGGTATGTACCGGGAGCAATGCTGATGGAAACCTGGGTAAGCCCCTTATTCCCCGCGGCATAATCAAGAGCGCCCCGAACCGTGCGGAAATCCGCGTTTCCAGTCCGGGAAACCGTTATCTCTCCGCTTGGCGTATGGGCCGCACGCACCGTAAACGTCCAGCTCCTGTCTTCGGGATTGAAACCGGTAAAGTTATTCCCGTTTATGCTTCCCGAAATAACGCCGTCGGGGATGGCGATATAATAATTCCTTCCCGCTTGGAGCTTACCGGAATGGGGAATAATTTCTACTGTTTTCCCCTGCGCGGTCACAAGCTGACTGCCCACATTCAATTCCCGTGTACCATAGATATTTTTTTCAGCGGAAAACTGTATAATATCCGCCACTTCATTAGCCGCGGCATCATATATATAGACAGCCCCGGCTTCCGCAAGGAGAGGAACATCATCAAAGGTGATAATCAGTCCCGTATCCTCAAAAACATTCGCCGAACCAGGGGCAGGAACCAGTTTCTCCGCAAGACCGCTGTAATTGTCTTTGGTAAATGTCAAACCTTCTTCTACAGTAAAAAGTATCTTCCGTGAAGACTCCGGACTGGATTGGTTTGCAATAATGACTTCCGATTCCCCCGGCTTCACGGGAGTAACGGAAAAGGAAGTTCCGCTCGCCCCCCCTTCGGAGGAGAGACTGACCGAATCTCCGGAAACAGTAAGCGTATAGCTGTCATCGCTGCCATTAAAACGCCGTGCCGTAACCGTAAATTCCAGAGGAGACTCTCCCGCGCGGAGAGTTTTTGCGGTTTCCTTATAGGCAATACTTCCGGAAAGCTGAACAAAATCAGAATCCGCAGTGGAAATCAGCAGCGCTGTCTTTCCGCTGTTCAAAGGGCCAACCTTCACATACTCAAGAACAAAAGAAGCGCCGCAGGAATACACGCCTATACCACTGCCGTCCGGAACCCTATTCGCTTCAGGAACGGTATACGAAACCGGCACATTGTTCTTCCCGATGGGAATATCATTCATGTACATCATGATCTCGTCTTTGCTTCCATCTTTGCTGATCTCGTAGCGGAGCTTATACCCGTCGGTTCTGTACTCACCATCGGGTTTTACCATTGGAATTCCGCTGGTATTCTGATAGCCCTTACCGTCTCCCGGAAGGTAGCCCATCTGGAGGCGGTTATTATAATTGATGCCGCCGTAATAAAAAGCGTTTCCGTCAGGCGAGATATCCGACGCAATACCGATATTTTTGTTTCCTGTGGAATCATCGGTAAGAACGATACCCATCTCTACATAGAAATTTCCCTGACTCTGAGACTGTATCGTCTCCCATATCTCTTGCTTCAGCTTGAGAACAATACCTGAGGTGGCATCATCGGAGGTAAATCGCAATACATTCCGATCACCGGCAGATTCAACCGCCGCTGTCCCGCCCGCGGCATCCCAGTTATCCATTCCCGCGGAAAAATCATCCTCAAAATATATGATATCCGTAAGATTTTCAGGGGCATCCTCTACTACCGACTGGGAAGAACAGGCGGCAGTGCTTAAAACAACAATTAATAGGAAGATGATAGCGGCCATTGCCGACCGCCGAATATACCGCTTTTTATTATCCATGATAACATTTACTCCTTGTTAGGGCTGCTTTCCGATATAGGCGAGAATACCGCCATCAACATACAAAACATGACCATTGACAAAATCCGACGCGTTTGAAGCGAGGAATACCGCAGGGCCTTCAAGATCGGCGGGAGTTCCCCAGCGGTTAGCAGGGGTGCGGGAAACAATAAACGTATTGAACGGATGTCCCTCTTCCCTCAGCGGCGCTGTCTGCGGAGTCGCGATGTATCCGGGACCAATGCCGTTACACTGGATATTATACTGTCCATATTCAGAAGCAATATTGCGGGTAAGCATCTTGAGTCCGCCCTTTGCCGCCGCATAAGCGCTGACGGTTTCTCGTCCCAATTCACTCATCATACTGCATATATTGACAATCTTTCCGGCGCCCTTCTTTATCATTCCGGGAATTACCGCCTTGGAAAGAATAAAAGGCGCGTTGAGATCAACATCGATAACCTTCCTCCAGTCTTCCGCGGACATTTCCGTCATAGGTATGCGTTTGATAATCCCCGCATTATTAACGAGAATATCGATAACGCCGATATCAGTTTCAATTTTCTTTATCAGCTCAACAACGGCGGTTTCATCAGTAACATCACAGACATATCCGTTTGCCTCAATACCGGCTTCCTTATAGGAAGCAATACCTTTGTCAACCAGTTCCTGATTGATGTCGTTAAAAGCGATTTTCGCACCCATTTTTGCAAAGGCCGAAGCAATAGTAAACCCGATACCATAGGAAGCTCCAGTAACCAGAGCAACTTTTCCATTAAGACTGAAGCTATTCATATCCATAATTTTCTGTCTCCTCTGTCAATATTATCCTATATCATACAAAAAATAAGCAGACCGAATTTTGGACTATTCTTACATGAATAACACTATTCTGTTGCACTAAATTTCAATCAACAACCAAGTAACCGTTCCTTTCACAAATTATACGTGAGATACAGATAGTTCTATACTACTACAAAACCAGGCTTTTCGGGTGTCAAGCTCTCCTGACGCAACACCGAATCGTGTATCTTTAAGGAGTCTTTCTTTCAGAATAAATCTGTTGTTTGATTTCATCCGTGGAAAGTCCCTGGTCTAATAGTTCAAGAAAATATGTATCCCGCTCTTTTCGTTCTTTTTCGCGGCCTCTTGCCATACCGAACTCTATACCTTCGGAACGTCCTTTTTCCATCCCGAACTCTATGCCTTCTGCTCTGCCTTCCTCACGTCTGTCTTCCCAGCCTTCTTTTTTCGCGTAAGCAATTGCGTCTTCCATGTTCCATTCTTCCAACAGTATATTCAAAACCTCCGAACCATGTATCTTCAAATACTCTCTCAGTATATCATGTTTCTCACAATATTTGATAGCTTTTTTTATCGCTTCTTCTAAATCGTAACCCTCTTTTTGATATGAGCGTACTTTGTCCACAAAAAAGCTGTATTCAGCCAGTTCTTTACAACGATTTACGATCTCCGCGTTTCTTCCTTCGTTGATGTTGATGATTTTCACCTCTAAATCCAGAAGATGATGCGTCCTTTCAGGCAGGCCTAAATCCTCCGGGCTGGCAAATAAATCTGATAAACGGAGAACAGCGGTATCGGGGAAGGGATCGGTTCCGTTGTATAGTACAAAAAACTCAGGATTGGGAATTGTGAGACGTTTTCTTGAATACAAGGTACTGCCTTGTGTTTTCTTCTCAAGAATTCTCGTGATGTACAGCAACAGCCGCAGAGCCATGTTCGGGTTTATGGTACTTTGATGCTCGATAAGCACGACCAGTTTTCCGCCGATTTCAAACGAGATATCGTTGTAAAAATCCATGTACAACACATTTTCGAGCGTGTTAATTTCTATGGGAGTGTCCGGCGGCAAGGCAACACCGCCGAGGGCGCCGTAAAGTTCCCTCAGCACAGCTGAATCATTGAACAGCGTTGTGAAGACGCTGTTCTTGTATTTGGTATTTATGGACATAGCAGCCTCCACACCGATATATGGTGTGGAGACGCGGTTTTGCTTTAGTGGACTATGATTTTTTGTAAAAAAAGAGGAGTCCGGCCATTTACGTTCCCCATTCTGGGCAAGTGGTCGGACTCCTCTCGTAAATCATACTATGCTTATTCATTCTGTGCTACAAACATGCTAGGCTTTTCGAGTAACAGTCACTCGTTTAAAAAAAGCAGGAAGGAGTCTGAAATACAGCTCCTTTCTGCCTTTACGTCTTAATTATTGAAGTTCAAATACATAGAAGCAGGTTTCATCGTCTCTTTTGGTAAATGTGTATTCCCCTGCTTTACCAAGGGGAATGCTTATTTTTGTTGGTACAGTCTGTCCTGTTGTAATAAGCTCGCTGAAACTATCAGGTCCGACAATGGTAAACTTTTTTCCGTTGATCAACCAGATATTCAGGACTGCATTATCACCAGTTGTGGTGACCTTTACATTACCACTATTACTGGATTGAAATTTCACAGGTTTTGTTATGGAAATCCCATTATAGGTAAAACTTGCAACCTTGTCTTTCAAACCAAAGCCGCCGCCATAGGTAAGCCATGAAGGAGTCCCATTCCCACCGTCTCTTTCAGGAATCCAATAGGTACTATTATTGGGCGGACCATCTCCGCCGCCGTCACCGGGCTCACCGCCATCACCAGGATCGCCGCCGTCACCGGGAACATTTTCGCCCTGAACAGAAATAACTTTACTGGCATGGGCGTTAATCATAGCCGCTATCGCGGGATCAGGATCATCAGCTTTCGTGTAGTCATTGGGTTTGAATTCGTATTTCATATCTCCGCCGAACATCCGTCCCGCATACTGAATGACCTTTGTTTTCGCATCTTCGGGGCTGTCGGGGGTATAGATGTACATCGAGGAAGCGGTATCGAAGTTATTATAAGTGTGGCTACCCACTTTTGTTATTACTGAAGCAGGTACTGTATCATTGCGGCTGCTGACTTGATAAGCGTCAAACTCCACCTGATCGGAGTTACTCCAGGGATCGAAGGAATCTGCGGAGTAATTATCCATGTAGTTGTTGAAGGCTTTGATCATACCGCCAATTCCGTCATCAAATGACCCATCCGGGTCGCCTACAATGTCACTTCCCTGCATTGAGATGAGCATGGGCCTCTTGGTATTATGGTAGTAGTTCCCTTCGGCAAAGACAGACGCCCCCCTCACCGATCCGATTCCATATTTTGCCACACCCTCATAATAATTATTGTATACATGAACCCTTCCCAACCTTACCCGGGGATGCCGGGAATCGGAGTGATCAAAGAAATTATGATGATAAGTGATATAGTCGATGGTATCATTGGCACCATTACCCAAAAGGGACGCTTTTCCGGAGTCCCAGTAGTGGTTATACGATAGGGTACACCATTGGGAATCCTTTATATCGCTGGCGCCGTCACCTTTCTTCTTGTCGCCGCCGCCATTTTGTCCATAGAAAAAATCACAGTTGTGTACCCAGATATTGGTATTGTTACTCTGTACGGAAACCGCATCCTCATAGAATTTCTTGAATCCAAGGTTGCGTATTTCCACATTGCTGGAACGTACAATATCAAGGCCAAACTCAAGGTAAGCGTCATCGCCGACACCTTCAAATGTTACCCGTTGTTCATACTGAGCATTATTCCCTTTAAGCTGCAAGAGCTTGTTACTGTTCAGATTCGGCATATCCGCCTCTTTAATCGTTCCGATAAAACGGATAACAAGAGGTCTGCCGGAATCGTTTTTTGTTTTCTCTCTTGGTTTGAGATTGTTGGTATAAATATCCAAGTTCCGCGCATTTCCCGCGGTAACGTAAATAACCTCCGCATTGTCACGAAGGGTTCCGTCATCGTTGTATGCTCCAGAAGCTGTACCCTTGGGAGAAGCAGAAGAGTGAGCAAACCCTGAACGGTCATGGGCTTCGACATTTACACTGGTTTCCGCTCCGGCAAGCTCGTCATTCCCCGCAACGGCATGTATCTTTATATCATAGGAACCGGCCGCCAAACCAAGAATATCGGCGCGGAAATAATCCGGATATTCCCTGACAAGCTGAGTATCGATTTTTGTATAGTCCGCACTCCCCATACCTCTATAATACACATTATAGCTGTCCGCCTCGGGAATTCCCTGCCATGTAACATAAGCCGACTCAAGCCAACCTTCGGAGTCAATAATATTTACAACCTGGGTTGGATCCCACGCATTTATCTGGACAGAGGTAGTCTGTGAAATACGGCTGCCGTCTGCCGCGGTTGCTTTAATTACCGCGGTTCCTGCAGAGACTCCGGTTACAAGGCCGCTGGCGGCGTTAACAGTGGCAATATCCGGATGTAATGATTCCCACGTCAGGGTTTTATCGGCCGCGTTTGACGGCAAGACTGTGCTGTTTATTGAACGGGTTTTCCCTTCAAAGATTGTTACCGACACCGGAAGGGTTATGGCGCTGACTTTTACATTTTGGTCTGTAGGATTTCCGGAACCTTTAGGATTGATACTAGGCTGACAGCCGATCAACAGAGTTAACAGAAACATTCCCGTTAACAGTAGTATACTATATGATTTTTTCTTCATAATGTCCTCCTATTATAAAACAAACATAGTTAATATCATTATGTAACGGTTTTATCATATTTTGCAGACATCTTTTTGCATTTTACAGAAGGAATAAAAAAACTTTCTGCCGTGTTTTTATTGGTCTTTGTAATGATACTTCCTGTGTCCTGTTATGATGATCATCAAAGGATTCTTGTTCAAAACTTATATATACGAATCATGTTCTGGGTGTAGTCACTCGTGCCGACATAAAAAATGCCGAAAGGAATCTGAAATACAGCTCCTTCCGGCAGTTTATCTCGTTGTTACTTTTTTCTTATCTTTGTCTCGTTTCTAATTCAGATTTCAATATAGAACAAATTGATACTGTCAGCCTTTGTTATGTTATGAGTTCCGGCGGAAAGAGGAACGGTCAGATATCCGTTTCCATCGATGGTATAAGAGTTGCCATCAACTTTTACCTTTTTTCCTGCCGCGCTGGTTGACCCGCCGAAAACAAGTTTCAAGGTTGAAGCTCCAGTAGTGGTAAACGATATATTTGTCGATGACTCAATCTTGAGGCACCAATTATACGTAGTACCATTTACCGTAACAGTTCCCTTTGTATTCGATACGTTTCCGGATATGTTGAAAAAGGAATTTGTTCTACCGGATGAAGTAAATGTACAAACCTGATTGCCGGGATTTATAATGGGATCATCATCACCGCCGTCACCGGGGTCATCTCCGTCGCCAGGGCCATCGCCATCGCCGGGATCATCGCCGTCACCGGGGTCATTTCCGCCTGAAGAGGAACCTTCTCCCTGCACAGCGACAAGGTCTGTATCATAACTGTTCAGCGCGGATTTCAGGGCGTTGTTTACGGCATCGGCGGGATCGTCTACCGTATTGTTAAAGGTCCAGTCGAAATCGCCGCCGAACATCCGGCCCGCATACTGCATGACCTTTGTTCTCGCGTTTTGGGGACTGTCGGCGGTGTAGCTGTACATCGAGGAAGCGGTATCGAAGTTGTTATATGTAGCCCCGCCCTTTTTCGCCTTTACCGAAGAAGGTACTGTCTGATTGCGGCTCGAAGCCACATAAGCGTCAAAATCTACCGAATTGGAACTATAGGGGGTGAAGTAAGCCGCGGAGGAATTATCCATGTAGTTGTTGTATGCTTTGATCATGCCGCCGTCTTCACTGGAGAATGTCCCGTTATCATGTCCCTGCATGGAAATAAGCATGGGATTTTTGGTATTGCGGAAATAGTTGCCCTCAACAAAAACATCCGCGCCCATAGTCGCTCCGGCTCCGTACTTCGATACACCGTCATAGTAGTTGTTGTACACATGAACTGTCGCTACCCGGACCCGGGGATGCCGGCTGTCAGAGTGATCATACCAGTTGTGATGAATGCTAATGTAATTCTGCGCGGTGATCGATTCCTTATTGCCGATGAGGTGGGTCTTTCCAGTATCCCAGAAGTGATTATAGGAGAATGTCACATACAATGATTTCTTGGAATCCATCGCGCCGTCGCCCTTGGCCTGATCCGCGTCACCGCCGGCATGTCCATAGAAGAGATCGTTGTTGTGTACCCAGATATTGTTGTTGCCGCTCTGGAGGCCGATATTGTCCCCTTCGCCGCTGTCGGTGTTCATGAACCCGATGTTCCGTATTTCCACATTTGACGCGTTCTTGAGGCGGATTCCCCAGCCGTCAGCGGTTGCATCGTCGCCTACGCCTTCAATGGTGATATAACTGTTTGCATTGTTTTTGTTTTCAACGACAAGATCCCCATCAAGCATATAGGAAAAATCGGTAATCTGCCCGATAAGACGGACGATAAGAGGCTTGGTTTCAGCTCCTTTCTTGTATGCATCGAGGATGGTTTGAAGACCCACACAGGGATTCGCGGTCGCGTTAGCTACATTCATGGACACCGTGTTTTTGGTGTTTTCTGTTACATACAGAATAACCGCGTTATCTTTGGGCGTTCCATCCGCTTTATAGGCGCCGGGAACTTTGCCGCCTGAAAACGCATACCCAGAACGGTCATGAGCCGCAACGGTTACACTCGCCTGGTCGTATGATATTTCGGCACCATTGGAATTGACAGCGGCAACCTTCAAGGTGTACGAACCAGCCTTCATACCCAAAATATCGGCGCGGAAATAATTCGGATATTCCCTGACAAGCTGGGTATCGATTTTCGACGCCGTAACTCCCATACCAGTATAGTATACATTGTAACTCTCCGCACCGGCCGTTTTATTCCATGTGACGTAAGCTGATTCAAGCCAGCCCTCGGAGTCGATAATAGTTACATTTTGGGTTGTAACGCCACTGTATCTGCCAACAATATCCCCGTTGTTCTGAATATTTCTGTTACTGCCAATTCCAGTATCACAGCCGCTCAATAGGGTTAACAGGAACATTCCTGTTAACAATAGTACGCCATACGCTTTTTTCTTCATAAATATCCTCCTATAAATTAAATAGACATAATTTGTATTATTGTCTAACAGTTTAATCATATTTTGCAGACATCTTTTTGTATTTTACAGTATGACGACAGACAATAAGCGGAAATAAAGCCCACAGGTTACTGCCCTGCTGCCCTAGAAGGTTCGCTTTTCAATACTATAACATCAAGCTCAAGTTTATCGCATCTTTTTTCGCATACCGACATACGTTGGCTTATTTCGATGTTTAAGTCTCTATTCGCTTGGTATCCATCAAAAAGAGCATTGATTTTATATCCATGATCATGTTCCATTTTAATGACAATCTCTTTTGTTTTTTTTACCTCTTGTTCCAAACTATCCATCCGCTGATTCAAACTTCTGGCGTCGTCTTTCAAAGTACCTACGTCGTTCTTCAAACCTCCTACGTCGGCCTTTAAAGTACCCACATCGGCTTTTAAAGTACCTACGTCGGCCTTCAAACCTCCTACATCATCCTTTAATGTACCGACGTCGTCCTTCAAAGTACCGACGTCGTCTACTAACGTTTCCAGCATGGTTAGTATTTTGACTTCGTTTGTCATAGCCATTACCCCGCTCCTCTTTGCAGTATATCACCGTTTGTATGTTTTCTCAAAGTGATTATTACCCATATTAATGGGTCAATGTGCATTTTTGATTGTGTTTTTATGGATTTTTCTTAATTTTTTGCCAAAAAAAGAGGAGCGGTTTTGCTCCTCTTAGAAAAGACCCTATATGCAAGCGCGGTTTATTATTCTTTTACAAAAGGCATACCAGGGTTCCTGGTATGCCTTTTTTCATCGAAATGATTCCGCTTTCCTTCACATCAGCCGGAAAGCGGAATGAAAAACTATTTTAATTAGAATATATTACTTAAATATCAATGACCAGACTGTCGCCGATCATCGCTCCCATATAATACGTGCCTGCCAATAACTCTTTCGGTACAGATTGTAATGTATATTTGTTACTAGCATTAAAGTCAGCAATTATTATACCGCCGCATCTAGTGTACCCAATTGCTCAGGTACACTAGGACTTTTCGGTGTCTGTCACTCTCCTGTTTGCTATTCTTCTTCGGGGAGGTAGATTTCTATGGAATACAAGTGCAGTCTACCAGTTTCCTCACCGGCACTATCTGCACTATAAGAAGGAGCAAAATTCAACTGTACTTCGTCTGTCCCCTTATATTCAAAGGTTTGAACGTCCACCGAACTTACAGCTGTGGTTACAAATGATTTGAGCAGGGTACCAGTCGCAGTACTCATAGCAAGTTCTGCCTTACTAGGTTTATTACTTCTGGTGGCTATCCCAACCGCAATCTTAAACGGACCTTGAATCAGAATTGGGGTGCCGTCAGATTTCTCCGTCGTTAGCACTCTGCCCTGACCGCCCGGCTCCATGCAACCAGCAGGAAGAAATTTTAAACCGTTATTTAATAATTGCAAATCAAAACCATCTGAAACCACACCGGTGCCTAAAGTGGAAGCGTATGCATTCCTCTCCCAATCACCACTTGCCTTTGAAAGATCAAGCTTATATGCCGATTCTGCAGCCCAGTTTATTGCTACCGTATCGTTGATAACGGTTACGTTAAAACCTTCAGATGTAACTTCACCAACTCTAGCGGTAACCACAACATTACCCGCACCAACAGCGGTTAATATGCCATCACTAATCGTTGCAACGGCATCAGCGTTTCCGCCGCCTTCTGCAAGAACAACTGACCACGTAATTGTTGGATTGACAACTTCGAGAGCGTTTTCATCATAAACCTTTGCAGTCAAGGTAGTGCTGCCAGCGCTCATATTTAATGTTGGTGCTCCAGAAATTTCAATCGTAGCTGGAGCGCCGGGGGTGAGATCATAACCGGCTTCATCTACGATGATGTCCAGAACTACATAATCATTTCCTGCTGCTGCTAAATAATAATCGCCTGCAGCCAACATTCGGGATTGGGTTTCCAACTTACCCTTTTCTGTAAAAGTAACAATTTTATTGTCGGTATTATAGGGTGAAGGGGCAGTCATCAAGATCGCAGACCGAAGCGCAGTAGCATTGTAATCAGCGTTCTGGGAAGTTAAAAAACTAACTTTTGCATTTTGAACAAGATTGATTTTTATCAATCTTCGGTTTGCATCTGAAGCTCCTCCAAATTTCAGCTGGTAATCAAAATCTTCAGCGTAACCTGCGCTATCGGTGGAAGGTGCAATGGTAAGTTCTCTACTATTACCGGGAATTAATGTAAAATAGTCTCCCCACACAAGATAATCACTGCTGTCGGTAAATACCAATTCACCACCATCACCAAAGATAGCCATATAGGTACTCAGTTTATTTGTGTCTGTTGTAGGTGCAACATATACAAAGCCCGTAACTTCGATGTCAACATTGGCAAATTTGCTCGAATCAGCCACGGATGTGGCGGTAACCGTAACGGTACCTACACTAACGCCTGTCAATTCGCCGCTATTCGCATTAATCGTTGCAACGGTATCAGCGTTTCCGCCGCCTTCTTTAAGAACAACTGACCATGTAACCGTTTGATTGGCGGTATTTGGCAAAACCTCCGCTGTCAATGTAATTTTTTCGCCTTTTGCTACTTCTGTTACAGTGCTGGTTATATTAACAGCTGTTACAGGAACTGCCGGCGGGTTAATCGTTACCGTAAATGGATCGCTCGCCACATCTCCGGCGCCTATGGCTTTAACCGTAACGTCACCCGCACCAGTGCCTGTCAACAGACCGGCGGTATCAATTGTTGCAGTGCCAGTACCATTAGTAACTGACCATGTAACTGCTTGATCGGCAGTAGCCGGAAGAACCGTTGCTGTGAATTGAAGAGTATCTCCTACCTCGATCTCGTCAACATCATCAGCACTGGCTATTGTAACGGATTCAACGGGATCATATTGCGGCAGCGGAGCACCAACAGGCTCAATCTTGATTGAAGAAATAGTGAGGCTTACATTTCCTTCTGTTCTTAACATAATGAATGAGGTTTTTAAGCTATCAAGATTACTATCAGGATCATCAAACCGCGCCACAGGATCAACCGTTAATTCTACTTGACCTCCTGTCACATCCGGTCTAGCACTATACGGCCTTGAACCAGCGGTTGAGTTCAATCTCTTTACCACACTATCGTTAGCAGTAGTGGAATTATTATGTATAAAAATTTGAAAATTCCCCTTATCTGCATCTTCACCTGTATCTGAATCCACAGAACTGATGTATGTAATAGTGACTTTAAATTCTTCTGAAAGATTCAACTGACCATTTCTATCATATACAGTGCTGCTTGTGTCTGTATCTGATTTTGAACCAATCGACAGCCGACCATTATTCAACACCAGATTTCCATTGGAATCGAGTGAGACATTACCACTTCGAACGATAGCATCCAACCCATTCATGACGAAAGCGGTTTTATTCCTTTCCGGTACGGTATCTGAATCACCAGCTTCCCATATCCAGGTTTCCAACGGATCAACAACAAGCGGCGGGTCCTCATCATCACCCGGTCCACCACCTGGATCAACCGGACTATTGCATCCCAGAAAAACGAGAGCAAACAACATCATCAATGTGATGAAAATCATTGAGAACTTTTTCATAAAAGTCCCTCCTCACAATAATATTACATAGCCGCCATCTATGCTGCTATGCTGAAAATAGAGCGGCTTTATGTACAAGAAATAAAGCCGGACCTGCGTATGATGACAGGCCCGGGGCAACATGAGCCTTGAAAAAACGGTATTGTTCCTTGGAGGTCGCAATAACACATGTTGTGTTTATTATCCACTGGTTTTTGCAAAAAAAGCAGACGTGATTTTGGATTATTCTGATAATGGGGAAAAAATTATTGGCGCCTGTCGTAAAAATGGAGAGCAAGCGTTACGCCGGTTTGCCGTTGAGTTTGAGGCCGCGTTACCCTTTTTATATTTCTGTCTTGAAGTGTCCTACTACATCTTCCATTACATGGATGGTTTCTACGGTTTTTTCTGCCATATTCGATACGGAACGGGTGTCGTTTTCAATCTGCGCGGTACCGGAGGAAACCTGTTGTATGTTCTGCTGGATTTCCATGGTGGATTCCCGCAGACGGGTAATTTCCGCAAGAATGGACTTGTTCCCGATTCCCATCTCACGGGAGCCGGTTTGAACCTGCAGGGTTATTTCGTTCATCTCTTTCAGAGCTGAAAGTATCTGTCCTGAGCCCTCACGCTGTTCCAGCATAGCATGTTGTACATCCCGCACAATCGAATCGGTCTGAGCGATACGTTCGGATACCCGTGAGAAGGCCTGTTCCGATTCTGCTGACGCCGCCACTACTTCCGAAATTGCCTGCTGAACAAGGTTGATCTCCGACCGGATTGTCTTTGACTGCTCCGCCGAAGTTTCCGCAAGTTTGCGGATCTCATCGGCAACAACAGAGAATCCCCTTCCCGCTTCTCCCGCGTGGGCGGCTTCGATGGCGGCATTCATGGCGAGCAGATTTGTCTGACTGGCGATTGCGGAAATAACTTTGTTTGCTTCAAGAAGGGTTACGGAACGTTCCGTAATAAGTTCAATTTTTTGCATGGAATCGGATTGAGCCTTTTTCCCCTTGTCAGCCAGTGTTATCAGTTCGGCAAATTGGTTTGCCATCAAGTTGATGGAACTGGTAACAGAACCGATATTTCCTACCATTTGTTCAATGGCGGAGGACGCTTCGCTGATGCTTGAAACCTGTTCGCCGACCACCTGTTCCAGAGATTGGATATTGCTGGCGATCTGTTCAACCGCGCTTGAGGATTGGGTCACGCTTTCCGCCTGGATAAGGGACTTCTCCCTGATGTTTTTGATGCTTATGGATATCTGCTCTACCGCGCCGGCTGTATTTTCCGCGCTTCGGTACAGTTGTTCTCCCAGTGCGGTAAGTCCCTTCTGGGCTTTTTTTATATCGCTTATGCTGTCCGCGAGGCCATTACAGAAATTGTTAACCAGACCGGAAATGGAGGCGAGTTCATCAATAGATACCACGGATATCCGCCGGGTAAGATCCTTTTCCGCTGAAGAAAGCTGATCCATCTGGCTGATTATGGACTGGTATATCTGGGATGTTCCCTTTGCCCAGCTGAATACAAGAATAAACACAATTAAAACATAGATGAATATGGATGCCGCTATACTGAGCCGCATCTGTGCAGACAGGCCGGACTCATCGCGGGCTGCCAGTCCGGATACGATAAGAACACAGGCAAGGGTAAATACCGCGGCCAAAATAAACAAAAACAGCGGGATGATGATAATTTTTCTTTGCTGCCGATCCACCCGCAGCGAAGCGGGATACTCAACCAGGTTCCGGTTAAGGAGAAAACGTGTTATAAGCCTGTCGGTATTGATAAAAATATAGGCAGCGCCGAGCAGGCCAAAGGAAATGGAAAAAAGAAACATTCCTGTCCGCTGTTCAGGAGGGATGCCAAGCGCGGAGCTAAGGGGAAGTATGGATGCGGCATACAATAGAAGCAGGACAACGTATGTGCTTAGGGAACGAAGGGGCAGTCCACCCAATCTGAACAGAGACTGATCGTTCTGTTTACCGGTTTGTTCCGCGGAAATGAATTCTTCATTAAAAATCCGCGCGTATCTCCCCAAAACAACAAGTACCAGCAGGATAAAACCTGCGCTTTCTCCCATCAATATAAGGAGTGTAGGCATAGGGATATTCCCCGGAGTCCGGAGCATCATTACGGCGGCAAAGATAAGACATATATTAACCAGCAGACTGGAAATAACAAGTCTTGTAAAAAACTTTTTAGCATAATTCATATTAACTTTTCCTTTTTTAACGCACGGTTGTCACCCGCACATTAAATTATATCATGCAACAAAACCGGCGTCAATCAGCAAACTATCAGAAACACGTTCGTTTCATAAAATGAAATTTCAATGGAGAAGGAAGGGATCGAAGCTCGGTGATTGAGGTTCTCGAAATCACCGCATTAGAATTATCTTCGTATGGCCCCTTCGAGTGCCTCAGGAACCGCCCTTCGAGTGCCTCAGGGACCGCTTTTCGACAATCACTTAGGTTTTTTCCATCTCCGTCAATGCTCTCTTTATTCTTGCACACAAAGTTAAAAGTTTCGAACGTGTATACTGTCCTGAGGTGTCCATTTAATAACGCAAAACACTTTGCCTTATGAAGACAAAAGACGGGGAAAGCAAAAAAAGAGCAAAGAATCCATCTTTGCTCTTTGATAATTACCCTTTGCTATTTGCTAACTGCCCCTAACCCATCTCGTTCATTCTTTCCAGGGGGGATACAATTTCGGTAACGCGGACGCCGAAGTTTTCATCGATAACGACAACTTCGCCTTTGGCAATCAGCTTATGGTTAACGAGAATGTCCACAGGTTCACCGGCCAGTTTATCAAGCTCGATAATTGTGCCTTCGCCCATGCCGAGGATTTCCTTGATGAGCTTTCTCGTGCGGCCGAGTTCTACGGTCATTTCCATGAAAACGTCCATGATAAGACCGATGTTTCCCTGTTCCTGCACGGTAATCTGCTGATTCAGCCCCGGGAACTGAACCGATTGCACATTGGAAGGAGTTCCTCCCATGACGCCGCCCATATTTGGCATGTTCATACCTTGCATATTCATGCCGGACATATTCATCGGCATTCCCATTCCCATATTGGGCATGTTCATGCCTTGCATGTTCATGCCTTGCATGTTCATGCCGGGCATATTCATGCCTTGCATTCCGCCCATAGAACCCATATCCATGCTGGTAAACCCGCCGGAAGGAGCGGCGGCGGCATTCAACGCGCTGTTTAACGCGGAAGCAATTTGCGTACTGAACACTTCCCAGACAGGAGCCTTGAATCCGTCGCCGAAATCAATCTGGTAAGAAGCGGCTTGAAAAGCTCCGCCCGGCAGAGCGACTACGGCCTTGGGAACATTGGTAGCCTGCGGAGACATAGAAGCAACGGTTTTATTTCCCGTTTTATCGGTTATCGCGGTAATCTGGGAACCAGCCATCTGGGAAAACACTTCCCCGATAACCGACAAAGCCATCTCATCAAGTTCGATGTTATCTTCTTTGTTCATTAGGGACGCGAGTTTTTTTGCCGTCTCCTCATTGATTACATAGACATGCTCACCGGGAAAGCCCGCGGTTAAATCAGCCTTTACGGCGGTCACGGTATCGGGAAGTTTCGACAAAAACGCGTCCCGGTCAGTTACTTCAACCTGGGGACCGCTTAAGGTTACCGAAACGCCTGTCATCATCGAAAGATTCGATGATAAAACCGGAGTAATTCCCGACAGGAGATCCTGCAGTACCTGGCTTTCGCTGTTTGACTGCGAAGAAGCGGCGGGACCCGGCGAAGAAGAACCGCCCAGGCCGCCCATGCTGGAAGAGTCAACACCTGCCAACAGTGCATCAATTTCATCTTGCGAAAGAGCGCCATCGCTCATAATGATTCCTCCACTTCAGATGTGAGCTCTTCTCCTCTTGTTCAAGCTCCGCAGTTTTCTTGATTATTTGGACAGCCATTTTCTTCCCGATAACACCGGGACGGCACAGGAATTTTTTCTTACTCCCGATATTCAGCGAAAACGGATCTCCCACCCGGACATTATACAGCCGGATTACATCATTCAGCCGCAGGGAGAGTACATCCCTTACGGGTACATTCACTCTTCCTATTTCAGCTACTACATTAACATCGACATTTGACAGTTTTTCCTTAAGAATGTTCAGATTTTCTGTCGTAGTTCCCCTTCTTACCGACGAATACCAGTACTGCGCCGACAATTTCCCGATAATCGGTTCGATGGTAAGATACGGGATACAAAAATTCATCATGCCTTCAACATCGCCGACTTTTGTTTCAAGCGTTACCAGAACAACCATTTCCGTAGGCGGAACTATCGACGCAAACTGAGGATTGGTATCGATCTGGCCGAGCCGCGGACGCAGGTCGATCACCTGGGCCCAGGCTTCGCGCATATTTCCGAGGATGCGGACAATAATGCCTTCCATTACGGATTGTTCAATGTCGGTAAGTTCATGCTGGGATTTCGTGCCTTCACCCGTGCCGCCGAAAAGCCGGTCAATGATGGAAAAAGTAATCGCCGGGTCAATTTCGAGGATGGCGTTTCCCTTTAAAGGGTCCATATTGATGATGGCAAGCGTCGTAGGCGTCGGGATCGATCTGATAAACTCTTCATAGGTAAGCTGATCTACCGACGCGACGTGAACATGCACGAGGCTCCGGAGCGTTGCAGAAAGCGCGGTCGTGGTAAGGCGGGCAAAGGTTTCATGCATGATTGAAACGGTGCGGATTTGTTCTTTTGAAAACTTGTCCGGCCGCTTGAAATCGTATATCTTAATTTTCCGGGTATCCGCGGCAGGTCTGAAATCCTCCGGCTCGGTATCGCCCGCATTGATTGCAGTTAGAAGCTGGTCAATTTCTTCCTGGGACAGAACTTCGGTCATTCCCTTTCATCCGCCTTACTATTTTGTGTAAAAACACTATTTGTTCTTACAAGATCACGAGCCTCTTGCAAAAACTGAAGGTTTGCAATTGCCTCTCTTTTCTCTATTTTAAAAAATCATCTCTATTTACACAATAGCATAGAAACGCTGTTTATGCTCACAAATTTCCAAAAAAAGCGATATTTGCCTACATTTGAATGACATCAAACTGCTGGAACAACACGTTCCTGATTTTGGTCGTCTGGAGAATTCTGGTATTCAGGGCTTCCCGGATTTCCTGCTGCAGCTGGAGTTCATGTTCCGGCCGAAGTTCATCTATCGTTTTCAATGAAAAAAACGACCTGATAAAATCCTGTATTTCGTACCTGCGGTTGGTAAGCTCGGTTTGGGCCAACCGGTCATTCATATCATACCCAAGGGCAAGACTCACCCTCACCATAGCGGGAGTCGGGTCATTTGTCCGTGTATTAATGAGATCGATGGCGGTAAAATACATATATTCCGGTCTTCTTCCGACATAAGGATCGGTTTCGCTCACTGTGGTTTGATTGCGGCCGCCTCTGTTCAAAAAATTGAAGGTTATAACCGCTACCGTAACGATAAAAATAAGCGCCCCAAGACCGATGGCGATAAATTTCAACAGTTTGGGCAATAAACCGCCCAAGCCTGAGGATTTTTTTGAGCCGCCGTCCATACCGGGCGAACTATCAAGACCAAGATCATCATCGTCATCAGACATGAATTCCTCCGATTCTTGCAAAATTTGCGTAATTACAATCGCAAAAACTGAAGTTTTGCAATTGCCTCAATATATACAAAAAATTACATTGATGCAAATACCGCAACGTGGGATACAACAGAGCATCCCCTTTACATATTATCGGCAAAAAGAAAATATATATTAATAAGGCTCTTGTAAAACCATCGGAGGAATAAATAAGATAACGCGTATACTGCCGCACATCGTTCGTCAGCGTTTTTTTCTGAAAATCCGGTAATTTATTGATGGAAAGATGTTGTTTTTTTTCTCAAGGACGGTCAGCCATTCGGGGCTGGCGTAGGAACTCCCCAACGCTTCATAAATTGTGGTAAAATTCCGCAGAGACGATTCAATCTGCTGCCTTGCGAAATCCGCGTGTTTATGGGAACTCATCATTTTGGGCCAATCCGATGCCTGGATAAGCAGAATTTCCCTCGCGGCTTGATTCAAAGCCCGTTCGTTCAACCCCGTTTCGTCCGGAAAGCTTTCCGCCAGTTCAATCATTCTGTTGATAGAACGGGAAATGTGCCGATATACCCAATCATTGGAAGAATCCAGCCATGTTTCAGCATATCCGTTGGTTCCCCAGGACGAAAATTCAGGAAGTACCGTTTGATAAGAATGTACCGGGCGGCCGCTCAAATAGTCTCCGGGCAAAATGAGTTCTATATCCGTCCTATGGGCGGCTTCTCTGAACAGCTGGTCCAGGAACGTGATTCCTTCATACCAATGATGACCAAAATCATCAATATTGTTCGTCCATACACTGACCGGCAGCACATCCATATATTCGGAAGCCTGACGCAGGCGTTCGGCGCGCCTGTCCAAAAAAACTTTCGCGTGTTCCCGCGCTTTTTTTTCGGCTTCCTCCAGGTTATACATCCGCGGGCGGTCTTGATTTTTATCTTTTGACCAATACTTATACCCTGTAGGAATTCTGGGCCAGCCGGACCGAATGAAAGAAGACAAATCTTCCAAAGGAACTTCATATCCCGCGTCTTTTTGAGCATCCCGGTAAAGCGGATCCCGGGCAAATCCATCCTGTGTACCCCATACATCCTTCGCCGAATAAAAATCGTTTGAAAATACTTCCACCCCGGCAGGCGTTTTAACGGGATAAAAACTTCCGTATTTCGGCAGAGGATTCCCCAAGACAAGGCCGTGTACATTTACGATGGTATAATTAATGTTATAAGCCCTCAGGGAAGCATCCAGTTCCGGAGACCAGCCCAATTCAGGAAGCCAAAAGCCTAAAGGATTTTTACCGAAATAAGACCGGTGAGACGCCAGCGCTACTTCAATTTGCGCCTGAATACTTTCCGGATAGTTCGTATAAAACGGCAAAAAAGCGTATGTTACCGCTGTAGTAAGAAACTCAATCCTCCCTTTTTGCCGGAAGAACTCAAAAACACCCAGAATATTTTTCTGGTATCTTTCAGTAAAAAGAATTTTATTATCCACCAAAGTATCGTAATAATGCCGGACAAGAGCGTTTAATTCAGGATTCCCGGAAGTTCTTTCGAGTTCACGCAGGCCGAATTCAATTTTCCTATCCACATATTCCAGATATTTATTGATTAAAAGATCATCGGATAACATGCGGCAAAGCGTCGGTGAAAAAGAAACGGCGATTTTAAACGGAATCCGGTCGGCATCCAGATGATCGATCATTTTAAGAAAAGGGATATAGGTATCGGAAAGCCGCTCAAAAAGGAAGCGTTCCTCCGGCACCCATGCCAGCTCAGGATGTCTCACAAAGGGAAGATGGGCGTTAAAAACCAACGAAAGAAAAGGACCTGTCTGCATGATATCCGCCTTCACTTTCTGGAAACCCGGCGGACCCGGGCAACCCTGTCTACATTTCGAAGTATCTCAAATTCTTCAATTCCGGACAAATTGAGCATAGGATATTTTGGAATGTTCCGCACAGCTTCATCAGCGGGATTCAAAGCCTGAGGAACAAGAATTTGATGGGAAGAAATTATCATCTCTTTTGTTTCTCCCCGGTCCGCGCAAATTCTTACCTGGAACAACCTGATATCCGGATCGAGATAAATGCCCCAGGAATTGTCGGTATTACCCACCGAAATGAAAAAAGGTTCTACATCGGGAGGCACTCCTTGAAACGGAAGAGGCATCACATGAAGAACATATCCCTTAAAAAAGGGAGATGACTCATAAGCCTTCCTGTCGAGGGAATTGATCTCCCAAAAAACAAAAACCCATAAAGGATCCCGAAGCAACACTTCAAGATAATTCATATTATAGCGTTTGGGAAGGGGCGCTAACTCAGGCACTTGAACAGAACCGGCAAATGCCGCCGCCTGATTTTCTTCAAATTCTACATCCGCACCAGCTTCCAGCAATTCCTGTATGATAAAACTTCTCTCTAAATCCCACGGAATAAAGATACCCATCGTATCAGCCATTTTTATTAATTCATGAGTGGTTAAAGTTTCAAGATACGTTTTTGTTTCACATGTACAATGCTTCATACGTTTTATCATGATAAAAAAAGAAGATTCATGTCAAGCACCCGTGTTGAATTACCATCGCGGCGGGTGTCTCATATTCGAGTTTGAAATTTTCCCTAAACCCGTATAATCCGCGACTTTGTTAAGACCTCCGCTCCTTTCTCGGTAATAATGAAATCATTTTCCAGCCTGCATCCTCCCAACAAGGGATTGTAGATGCCCGGTTCCAGGGCAAGCACCATGCCTTTTTGCAAAATCCAATCGTTGTCTTCTCTGCCGCGGAAAGAAGGCGCTTCGTGAACATCAAGGCCGACGCCGTGTCCCAAAGAATGCGGCATGGTATATTTTCCGCGCGCAAAAATCGTGTCAACGGCTTTCGCGATATCTTTCGCGGCGGTTCCGTCTTTGAGCATGGATTTTCCTTTTTCGTAAGCCTTTTCTACAAGGCCGATCATTTTTTCCTGATCTTTGGAGAGCGTTCCTCTCGCGATGGTAAGCGTTACATCCGTAGCGTAACCAAAATAGCGTATGCCAAAATCAAGGATAGAAAGCCCGTCTTCCACAAAACTTTCATTGGTAAATCCCGGAAACGCGTGAATGCTGAAACTTCTCTTGGGACCTGCCGCAAGCGTTTCAAAACTGCTTCCCTCTGTTCCCAGTTTCCGGGATTCCGCTTCTATAAAGAGCGCCGCGTCAGTTTCGGTTTTAAGCGATTTTTTGTGGAATTCTTTTTCAAGCGAATCGATAATGTGATTGGTTATCTTTGCCGCTTTCCGGTATATTTCAAGTTCATATTCATCTTTGATAACCCGGCAGGAGGCCGCTTCATCGTGAACCCCGCCATTCCGGCATATCACTTCGTAACCGTCCAAGATTTCAACATAATCCAAAAAAGAAAGATAGGACGTTACCGGCGGGATTTCAATTCTGGAATTGAGCGGAATATTACATAATTTCGCGGCGCTTCTCAGCGCCTTTGTGGACCGGCGGTCAAAATCGGCATAGGGCAGCATCGCGTCAACATGAGCCAAAAGTTTTGCCAAATGTATATCCCAGGGCACGAGAAGCGATCTCCGGTCTACGGTCAGGAACAGAAGCGCGTCCATAGGATGTCCCGTCAGCCATCGGATAGAAGCGTCCCTCCGGCCTTCGGTATCTTCAAACATGACCATGGCAATGCCTTCCCGCGCCATCCAGTTGTACATTTTTTCTCGTCTCTTAGTGAACATTTCCATCCCATAAATATGGCGGGTATTTTTATTTAAGGCAAGCTCTCAGATCAGAATGATGTACCCAGCGCGGACGCATAATCCGCCGCGTAACGCATAAGCTGCGGATTATCCGGCGCAATCGCCAAAGCCTGTTTCAGGTAATAGACAGCCCGGCGTTCATCTCGGTTTCTATGATACATCTCGAACATGGCGGTCAGCGCGTCAAGGTTGCGGGGGTCTTCAAACAAGCTGGACCGCAGATCGCTCGTTACGGCATCTTCGCCGGATCTGAGCCGGCTCCGCAGAAAATAATAACGGCTTTTCAAAACTCCTCCGGGCAGCGCGGCAAGTTCCGATTCTATGATATTCCCGGCCTCGGAAGTCCGCCCCGTATCAATTAAAGCGGAAACATACGCAATAGCCGAATCCTCATGAGAAGGATCTTTCTCATATAATTCCCGCGCAAAGGCCAGGGCGGACGCGTTATTGCCCAATCGGCGCTGAATCGTATACGCGTTCAGCAAATCCTGGAATGATCTCCGGTCCTGGAGAAGCGGTTCCAAATAGGTTTGAGCCTCCCGCCACGCTTCCCGACGGACAGCATCCTGAACCGCCAAATCCCTTACCTGAACCGACGGATTTTCCTGGCTTACATAACGGTTTAGAATATCCCGGCCTTCTTCCTGGGATTCCGGACGGGAAGATCTCAGCATCAGCCCCGCGGCATATACCGCCACTTCTTCATCATTAGGATTCGTTCTTAAAATCGACCGTAAATAATTCAAGGCCGCGTCCGCGTTTCTGTACCCTTCAGCCTGAATCCGCGCCCTCAAAAACAAATAGGTACGGTTTGTGCTGTCAATTCCGGCATATATATCAAGAATAGACTGAGCCGGCTGGTACTGCCCCCTTTCTATCAGGATATGAGCGCGCATCAGCAGAAATTGACCATCTCTGGGATTTTGCTGAAGGATTTCCGCTACCGCCGATTCCGCCCGTGACCAATCCTTCGCGTTATAATACGCAATAGCAAGCTGGCGTTTTACCGTTGTGTTGTCAGGATATTGAATGACCAAGTCCGAAATAATATTGACAGCTTCCTGAAAGTTCCCCAACAAGGATTGAACGCCGGCAAGTCCTAACACCGCCGGATACATATCGGCGGACAGATTGTGAGCCTTTGTAAATTCCTGGGACGCGTTCTGTAAATCGCCGCTTCTTTCGTACACAATGCCTAAAAAATACGGAGCAAGTACCGAAGCGGAATTTATTGTTTCAGCTTTTTGTAAATCCGGCACCGCTTCCAAAAGCCTTTCCGGATTTGTCTCATTAAGAAGCGCCAGGAACGGAAGCACATGTTCAAGATAATCCGCGGATGACGCGGGAGGAGCCGTATACACTCCCGCCTGGGCAGTCCGTATAATCCGGTTGTAACTATGCGTTTGAGGAGGATCAGCCATAGGCAGCGTTGTTTTTATATCAGGATAGATATTTTTCATGAGTGTTACCGCGGCGGCGCTCATGGCTCTGCCGTAATCGGAATTACCTACATTTCTCACGCGGATGGTATCCAGAGCTTTCATCAAAGATGAAGGAGACCCGATTTCTACGAAGGACCGAATTTCCTCCGCGACCCCTCCGCCTTGAGGCCTGGGATCCGGTTGAACAGCCGGAATAACAGGCTGAACATCTGTCAGGGAAGTTTCTTTAATATCCGGCTGCCCCCCGCAGGAAAAAAAACAAATGGTGAGGATTACGAGAACGCAAAAAAAGAGCGCAAACTTGATTTGTGTTTTTTCATCTTCATGGAAGATCACTTATGGGCATCCTCCGGTTTGGTTTTGTTCCCCAAAGAAACCAAAACCAGGATTAATCCCGCTAAAACCAGAACCAAGGGCCACCAATTCAACACAAACTGAACAAACGAAAAAGGAACCACATCAAACGAAAACATGAGAAGAACGCATCCAAGAATCACAAACGCGATGGAAGGGACCATGTACCTTGGCTTGAAAGAAGCGTATCTGCGCCATCCGGCTATAATAAGCGAAAGTCCGGCAAATACTGAAAACAACGGCCAGGACTGAGACAAAGAAAAAGGAAAGATATTCAAAGACGATAAAAAGAGAAAAAATCCCGTCTGGAGAAAACAGGCGGCAATAAAAAAATACAGAGATTTTTTATTCAAGGTTACCGCTATTACCGCGAAAACCGCGCCGATAATTACTACAAGGAAGGAAAAAAAAATGGAAGCGCGGGATGTACCGGAAATTGTTCCAAGGAGAGAAGCAATTCCCAGAAGCATGAGTAAAAGACCGATAAAAAACGATATTTTCGCAGCTATTTTTCGTTCAAACCTTGTGTGCATACAAAACCATTATAACCATACTATGGTTCTCTTGCCAATAGGAAGAACCTGTGATAGGATGCGGCTGTGAATGTTTGTCTCATTTCAAACAAATCAACATTTTTTTTCTCTTTCATTTTTTTTATCCTCTTTTTTACTGCATGTAACGCGTCATCCGGTAAATCGGCAATTATTGACCCTTACTATACCACAGGATCGGATAAATATCAGGAAAATTTACAGGATTTGTTCAATCTTCTTGAACAGGAACCGGGCCCCGGAGAACATCAATTCGCGATAGTCCGGGAAATTGCCAACGAATATGTCCGCCTGAAAGAATACGGTAAATTGAGCAATTTTTTATCGGCCTGGGTCGATACACATCCCCTTGATATCTACAATGCTTTTTATCTCTTGATGATCGGTTACGCTTATATTCAGCAGGACGCGGCGCCGGTTGCGGCTCTGTATTTCGATCTCATTATAAAAAATTATCCTGATTTAACGGTCCAGGACGAATCGATACATCTTATTTGTCTTAATCAATTGATTGAGCTTGTGGACCGTCCGGATCAATTGGTTTGGTATTATGAGGAATTAATTTCCCGTTTTTCCGAAAAAATCAATTTGGGAACCGCGTATTTTATGCTCGGACAGGCCTATGAACAAACAGGAGATTGGGATAAGGCAATTCAATCCTACACTCAATTTTTGCCTTATTATTACGATGCCGTTATTCCCGGTTTCCCTGACGCGCAGATTTACGCGAAACAATTGGTAGATTTTAATAAATCGAAAAAAGATTGGACTTTTGACAGCTTAAATTCCCTCGTTTCAGCGGTTAAAGCGGCTTTGAACACCGGAAACAGTGCCAGATTAGATCGGTACAGGGCATCGGTCAATTTCTTTGCCCGTTCCTGGGAACAAGATTATATGGAAAATTCCGGCATGGCCGATTTCAGCCTCTACGACAACATGCTGGCAAGAAGAATCCGATACGCGGAAGAAATCGATATTAATTCCAACGCAAACGAAGCGTTCCTGCGGACTTGGGGCTGGGACCGGATTTCCGTCTGGTATCTTTATTTCCGTAAGATTTATTTTCCGGCTGATCCTGAAATTCACGCGCAATGGGAATGGGCGGGAATCTATTATGGGGAAAGGTTCTGATGTTCCGATTTCATAAAAAAAGCCTTTGCGCGGCGGGGCTGTTTTTATCGATTTTGATGTGTCTGTTTTCCGCCGAAGTTCCATCCGCCGATCTTCCCGCCGCGGATCTTCCCGAACTGCCGCTTGATAGCGAAGAAGCGGCTGTGAACCGGCCTGTAAGACAGGTTCCGGCGAACATCCCGGTCCATTTCCAATGGCACGGCGAAGGTGATGTTCCGCTCAGCATCGGCGGACTCGACGAAGCCTTAACGCAGCATTATATCAAGCAGTATTCCAGTCCCGGCGGCATCAATTGGCTCGAGACGGTTATGGAAAGAAGCGGCCCCTACATTGGTTTTATCAGACAGGAAATTGAAAAGATAGGACTGCCGCCGGAATTGGCTTACCTTCCGGTAATCGAATCGGCCTATCTTCCCACGGCGCTCAGCAAGTCCGGAGCCGCGGGGCTTTGGCAGTTTATGCAAAACAGCATCGATCCTTTTGATATGCATGTAACCGAGTGGCTGGATGAACGGCGGGATTTTTGGAAATCCACGGTCGGGGCGCTGCGGAAATTACAGGATAATTACAACTATTTTCATGATTGGGCTTTGGCGCTGGCGGCTTATAATGCCGGACTTGGGGCGGTAAGCAGAGCTTCCCGGAATGCCGGGACCAATAATTATTGGGAACTCTGTGAAAGAAACGCCCTGAAAACCGAAACGATTCATTATGTTCCCAAATTCCTGGCGGTTTCCCATATGCTTCTTAATGCCGGAATGTATGGAATTGACGCGGACTGGCCGGAAGATCCCCAATGGGAAAGAATCGCTTTGGACCGAAGCGTTGACCTTGGCCTGCTGGCCGAAAAAGCCGGAATCAATCCCGATGATTTAACACTGGCGAACCGGGAACTGAACTATACGGTTACGCCTCCCGGCAGCGGTTATTTTCTCAAGGTAAAAGCCGCCGATATTGCGGCGGTCAAAACTGTTTTAGAAGATACATCGGCGCCGCTCGTGAAATACTACATGCATACTATCCGTTCCGGGGATACCCTTTCCGCGCTTTCAAGCCATTATGAGGTTTCCGTGCCCCAAATCCTGGAACTCAACGCCGGTTTGCAGCCCCGCTTCCTGAGAATCGGCGGAACAGTTATTATTCCTGCTTTAAAAGAAATAGGCCCCTATACCGGAACCGTCCGGCAGCTTGATGAATCGCTGGTTTTTGAAGGAACGCACCTTGTAAAAAAAGGCGAAACCCTTTGGTCAATCGCTTTGGCGTATGAAGTTGACCCGGAAACGCTTGCCGGGGCCAACAACATGCAATTAAATGACATTCTCCGCGAAGGAAGAAGCCTAAAAACGCCGATAAGAAGATAAAGGCGGATATTGATAGATGAATGTACGAATCATTCTAAGATACATTTTTCTGATAACGGGAACATTTCTTTTTGCGCCGCTGTTCGCGCCGCTCTTTGCGCAGAACCCGCAAATCGGTCTGCAAAGCGGCATCGCGTGGGACAAACAGCAAGTTGAAGCGGCCGTATCGCTGGATCTTCCTTCCGCGGGGATTTCACTTCCCACGGGGCGGGCCCAGGCCGAAGAAATCCTGGACACCGAATTTCCGCGGCTGATTCAAGAACCGCTTTCTTCTCTTTTGATTGATTCATCCAACACGCTGAGAGACTTTATCAATAGAAACGAATATTCTCTATTTAATTTGTCCAATGCCGCTTTATCGGCGGACAGATTCCCGCCAAGCCTTTCTTTGGATATGCGGTCAATGACTTCACGATATACGATTTATCTGAAAGATATCCGTTCCCATTTGATAAAACATAGAACCGCCGTGGAAATTCCTCAAACACTGAATCCCGTGCCCAGCAGAGCCTATACGGGAATCGTAATTTTTGCCGACACTGAATTGCCCATTCACGGAAGACAAAGCAGAGCCTATCCCGTTCCCTGCATGTTCCCGAAAATCTGGGATTCCGAAATGAACTTGCTTTTTGAAAGAAATATGGTGCATCCGGAAACCGCAAAAAATCAAGGCATTGTTACGTATGTTAATTCCGATGCCGTATTCAGGGCCGTTCCTTCCGGTATGGACGACGCCTTGATCCGCCTTGTGGGAAACAATCCTCTGCGCATTATCGCCCAAGGGGTCTTTGGAGCCAATCCGACGGATCCTGTCATCAACAGGGAAGACGCGCTTATCATTATGTCTCATGAAGAAAATCGAAAACTCCTCCAGGAAGGAAAAGTCGTCATCGTATTAAACGGCAGTACGCTCCGAAAGAATTCCGCGTCAGAGCAGAAATGATGCCGGCATTTTCAAGAATTGTTTTCAGAAAGGAATTTTTCCACGTAAGGCTGAATTTTCGCCCAAAACAATTCAGGCAGAATCGGTTTTAATACGTAATTCGTTGCGCCGGCTTCAATGGCTTCGACTATCGAGTTTCTTCCTTCTTCCATTGTGATCATCACAATAGGCGTGTCTTTATATTTTTCTGTATTCCGTATGGTTCTAATCAAATCGACCCCGCTAAGTCCGGGCATATTCCAGTCAATTAAAAGCAACTTGATGTCGTACTCTTCCATAAGTTTAAGGGCTTCATGCCCGTCAGACGCGTCAATAATATCGTCAGGGTTGATACCATGCTCAACAAGAAGACCGATATGTAATTCTCTCACAATACTTTCATCGTCACAAACAAGAATTTTCATAGCTCACCTTCATTAAGGAATCGACAATACAACCATTAGAGGAAATTGCGAAACTTCAGTTTTTGCAATTTCAACTACTTAAAAATGCATTTTTGTAACCTTTAGGCGTTTGCAGCCTTTAGGCGAGAAAATGCAAAAGCTTGAGCAAAACCAACCGAGTTTTGCAACAAGCTCATTATAAACGAAAAATAGAAAAAAGGGAATTCTGAAAAACATGAGGCAATTGCAAAACTCCAGTTTTGTAAGAGTCTCACATTACAAGACCGGACCTGCAGGAAACCAGGCCCGGTCAGGCTTTTTTAAATAATTTTTTTTCTTATAGACATTGAAGACATGCCTATCCCGATATCCGGTTTTCCTGACCCGGCCTAACATGAGGTTAAAATAATGACGGTTTTTCTTCGAAAGCAAGAATTACGAATAGCCAAAACAATCATTTTTAATTGTGACCGTCCTCTCGGTCTTGAATCTCCGGCAGCGAAACTTGGTCCACGGTTTTGACCATCGATCCACCCCCTACTTTAAGTATCATTCACCCGTTGATTTATTACCAGAGTTTTTAAGAAAAAAATGAAAAAATTTTGCAAAGAGTATTTTGCAAAACGAAAGGATGATTTTTCAATGAGCTCAGAGCTTGTTGCAAAACTCGGTTAGTTTTGCAATTTCCTCCTCAAATTCCCGAAATGCCCCGGCACCACACCTGCCGCACTTCCAGATTATTGTCCAATAATACCAAATCGGCATCGTAACCGGGGGCAAGGCGGCCTTTCCGGTCATAGACTCCGGCGGCTTTTGCCGGAACTGCCGATGCCGCTTTGATTGCCGCCGCCAAAGGAATTCCGGCTTTTTGAACCAAGGTTCTCATCATAGTATCGAGAGCGGCGGCGGAACTCGCCAGGCTCGACCGGTCTTTCAGCATGGCAACTCCGTTTTCGACAATAGCTTCCTGGCCGCAGATAAAAAGCGGTTTTCCGGAATCGAAGCCGGCGGCGCGGGAAGCATCGGAACAGATCATGAAACGTTCCGGGCCTTTACAGCGCCAGGCAATCTGGAGCAGTTCGGCAGGGACATGAAACCCGTCGGCGATGAGTTCGGTATACAGCCTGTCGTCGGTTAAAGCCGCTTCCAAAACGCCGCAGATCCGGAAGGGACCTTCCTTGTGAGCGCTGGACATGGCGTTGTAAAGATGCGTCGTCATGGTCATTCCCCGGCCGGCCGCTTTTCTAAACGTAAGAGAATCGGCGGCGGAATGACCGCCGGAAACAATTATTCCCATGCCGCAGAGCCGGGGAATCCATTCCAAAACGCCGTCAAGTTCGGGAGCAAGCGTGATCCGCGAAATAATATCCTGGTTTTTTTCGATAAAATCCTTCGCTTGTTGATCAAAGGGAAGAATACATTCCAGAGCCTGGCATCCTTTGTACAGAGGATTGATGTAGGGGCTTTCAAAATGGAGCCCCAGAATTTCAGCTTTGCCGGGAATACCGGTTTTTTTCAGGGAACGGACCATAGAACAAGCGCGGTCAAGTTTTTCCAAAGGATCAACCGAAAGCGAAGGCATAAAAGCAGTTGTCCCATGCAGGCGGTGAAACGCTTCCATGCGGAAATACGCTTCTTCTTCGCCGTCATTTACATCGCCGCCGGCAGCTCCGTGACAATGCAGATCGATAAAACCGGGCGCAAGAATAAACTGCCCGCCTGAAATACAGGACGCGCCTTCCGTACCTGCGGGATTCGCTCCGGTACTCTCCACGGTATCGACCGAAATAATTTTTCCGTCACGGACAAAAAGGTGCCCCTTCACAATTCCTTCATCAAGGACCATATCGATATTCCGGAAAAAAAGCTCGTTCGCCATATAATCATTATCTTAGATGAATCTTCAAGAAATGCAAAGGGGGAGCATGGAAAGGTACCCGGCCGCTCTGTATAGTCAAACAAACCAAAACTATTTGACTATTTCCGATCTAAGTGTTTCTGAAATAAGGAATTAACTAATTCATTATTTCAGAAACTTACATTAAAGTATATCATGTTCAATACATTACACGCGCCGCCTTTGCCCATTCCTTGACCTCCCGCGTCCTGGTGTGATACAAATACATACACATGAATTACTCGAATCCCTCTAATTTAGCCGTCCTTGCCTGTCCCGGCGGCGAGCGTTTTGCTGATGAAATTATCGATCATTTGAAAGTATTGTATCATAGGCAGTTTAACCGTACCGTTGATGAGCTTTCCAAGCAGTATAATCTAGAAAAGGATGACACGATTAGAAAGCTGAATTTTACCAATGATGTGATTTACAATCGGCAGTACATTCATGGGAACGCTTTGAAATATCGCTGTCCGCGTTTAAAAATTCCGGCCCGTTTCAGTCTTTTTTCAAATGGAGAAATTAAGGCTGAAATTATGGAATCTATCCGCGGAAAAGATTTATATATTGTGCAGGATGTGGAAAACCGTTATCCGCTGGCTTTTAATGAAGGAAAGACGGTCCGGGAGATGACGATAAATGATCATCTTATGACATTATTTGTTACGGTTGACGCGGCGAAACAGGCGGGCGCCGACAGAATTACGCTTGTGTCTCCGGTTTATCCGTATTCGAGGCAGCACAAATCCAAAGGAAGAGAAGGACTTACCGCAAGCCGTGTGGGAAAACTCCTCGAATTTCTCGGGGTGGATAGGATTATTACCCTCGATATTCACTCCAGAGAAATCGTGAACGCCTTTAAGTTTATGCGGATGGAAAATCTTCACGCCAGTTACCAGATCATCCGGAAATTGGCGGAAATTGAAAAAATCGACAGTGATGATTTTGTGGTGGTTTCTCCGGATACCGGCGCCGTTGACCGGAACAAGTTTTACGCCACGACCATGAAAAAATCCCTCGCGCTCCTTTACAAAGAGCGGGATTATTCCAAAGTATCGAAAGATGCCCTGGACAATAATATATCCCAACTTAAGCTCCTGGGAAATGTGGAAGGAAAAACCGTGTTCATGGCGGATGATCTTTTGGGAACCGGCGGAACGCTCTTAAAAGCGATGCGCTTCCTAAAAGCGGAGGGGGCAAAAAAAGTAATCTGCGCGGTGAGTCTGCCGCTTTTTTCCGGCAATGCCATCGAACATTTTGATAAAGCCTACCAAGAAGGCCTCTTTTACCGGATTATCGGGACGAATGCCATTTACCATGAAGAGCTTCTGACGCGGGAATGGTATATCAGCACAAATGTTACCAAGTTTTTCGCGAAGATTATTTCCCGGCTGCATGAAGGTCTTTCGATATCTCCCCTGTTGGATAACCGGGATGTCATCAGCAAAATGATAAAAGAAACATAAGTCATGAAAACAACGGTTCTGTGCGCCGACATTGGGACATCATCCATCAAATTATCTTTGATCGATTTTGAAGGAAGACAATTGGGCTTTGTCCGCGAATCTTTTCCCTTTGATAAGGTAAACGCCGGAACCGTGGAGGCCGCGGACTGGAAAGAAAATTTCCGGAACGGAATTTCATCGCTTAAAAAGATATGTCAGGACGCGGAAATACAGGCGGTATCTGTTTCCGGAAACGGACCGACCCTGGTTCCTGTCCGCCGTTCGGGTGAAGCGCTTCAGCCTTTGTATTGGTTTGACGGGCGCGTATACACCCCGCCGGATTTGCCGGAAAAGCCCGCGTCTTTTTTTCTGCCCCACGCGGCATGGCTGAAACATCATGCGGAACATCAATATGATGACGTACAATGTTTCTTATCCGCGCAGGAATGGCTCTCTTATCAGCTTGGAGCGGAGCCGGTAACGGTTCTTCCGTCCGCTTCCTATGTTCCCTATTATTGGGATGATAATCAGTGCGGGATGTTTCATCTTGATACAGCCAAGTTTCCCCCCTTCGCGGAACTGGGTTCCGGCATAGGGAAGGTTTCTTCCCGGGCCGCGTCTTACTTTGATCTTGCGCCGGGAACTCCCATTATCGCCGGAGGTCCCGACTACATTATGGCCCTCATCGGCACGGGAACGATCAAAAACGGAATCGTCTGCGACCGGGCGGGAACATCGGAAGGAATAAATGTTTGTACCGGTTCGCCGGTGTTTATTCCCGAACTGCGGACGCTTCCTCACGTAAAAGAAGGCCTGTGGAACGTGAATGCCATGATTCCAAGATCGGGACGGCTCTTTGAATGGTTCAGGGATAGTACCGGACAAAGCGGCCGGCCTTATGAAGAAATGATGGAAGAAATTATCGCCGATCAAGGCTTTGACTGCCGGTCCGGAGGGGAGGAATGGTCCTCTGTGTTGGAAAATTTACACACGCGGCATTCTCCCGCTGTAATCGCCTCGCCGGCGCGGATAGGCCGCGCTGTTGTGGAATTCATCGGTTTTATGGTTTTTGACGCGCTCAGACTGCTGAAAGACAAAGGATTTCCCGTAACGGAGATGCGGCTTTCCGGCGGACAGGGGAAAAGCCCGCTATGGAATCAGCTGAAAGCCGACATCAGCGGCTGCACGCTCCTTGTCCCCGAAATTATCGACGCGGAACTTGCCGGGAACGCCTGCATAGCGCTCGTACAACTGGGCGAAGCCGCGAATATTGATGAAGCCTGTCAAAAAATCGTACGCATAAAAGAAACGTACGCAAGTAATCCCGAATATCACCGGCAGTATCTTGACTGCTTTGCATCGTATAAAAACGTAAAATCCAGAATGGAGACCCTCTTTCCATGACGCTCTATCAGCTCCCGAAACATATCCGCGGAATCATTTTTGATATGGATTCCACGCTCTACAGCTGCGAAGCGTATCAGCAATTTCAATATGATGCCGTGATAGAACGCCTCGCCGGTATCAGGCATCTCTCTTTTGATGAAATGAACGCGCGGATTAAAACTTATCAGGATGAATGGGCAAAAAATCACGGAGGAAAAAAGACGAGCCTCGGAAACGTCTGCGCGGCTTTCGGCATTTCCATTGAAGAAAGCGCGCGTTGGCGGGCGGAACTCTACAAGCCGGAAGATTTTTTATCGGAAGACAGAGAGCTTCAAAAAACGCTGGAGATTTTAGCGCGGAATTTTTCCCTTTCGATAGTCACGAATAACGCGTCGGCTGTCGCGGGAAAGACGCTTGCCGTACTGGGAGCGGAACGTTTTTTCAGCCATATCATCGGCCTTGATACCACAGGTTTTTCCAAGCCTCACGCCGAACCTTTTTTGAGAGCCGCCGGGGAAATGGGAATTGCCGCGGAACAATGCGTTTCCGTGGGCGACCGCTACGATATTGATTTAGCCGTTCCTTTATCGATTGAAATGGGCGGAATCCTCGTAAGCGGCGTTAAAGATGTGTATGAACTTCCAAAAGTGCTGGAGAACATCAAATCCCCTACCCTTTCTTAAAAAAGATGTCCGCCAAAACTTCGCGGTCCGGGGCTTCTCTGAGGGAAGTCCTGAACTTTTCATCATGTAGGGAACGGGCAAGTTTGGAAAGTATCTTCAAATGAAGAGGCGTATTTGCTTTGGGACCGGTCATTAAAAAGAGCAAATCGACCGGAAGAGCGTCGGCGGCATCAAAATCGATGGCTTTCTCCAGGCGGAGAATCGCCATCGTCGTGTTGGAGGCAAAATCAGAAAGAGCGTGGGGAATAGCAACCCCATTGCCGATTCCGGTAGACGCCAGTTCCTCCCGTGCCTTTACCTCGTTGAGCAGCTTCTGGCTGTCCACAATGCCGCCGTTTTTCGCAAGAAGCCGCACCGCATATTCCAGGGCTTCATCTTTATTTTGAGCAGAACCATTTATCTCAACACAAACAGGATTCAAAATATCTCTAAATTCAAGCATTCCCCGTCCCTTTTCCGGAAACATTCCGCTTCGGCTAGTATATCATAAAGATAATGTTTGGGCACCGGTACGTCAAATACCCACGGGCGGAATCGGTTTAATCGGTGATAAAGAAAGCAATGTGACACAGCGAATCAAGCATTCCTGCGTTACATCAGTGCTTGTGTCATAAAAAGATCAAAAAACACAAGCAAAAAACGTTTCATTGCCATACTTATGGTATACTTTACATGAGGAGCGAATACTATGGACAACACGCAAATTCCTGATTGGCCCCGCGGCATCACATTTGAGCAGGTCTGGGCGGCACTGATGGAGGACCGAAGAAGACAAGAAGAGGACCGAAAAAGATACGAAGAAGACAGAAAACGACAGGAAGAAGAGCGAAAACAATACGAAGAAGATCGAAAACAATACGAAGAGGATCGAAAACGACAGGAAGAAGACAGGAAGCAACAAGAAGAAGACAGAAAACGACAGGAAGAAGATAGAAAGCGCCTGGAGGAACATCGAAAGGAAGCGGAGGAAAGCAAAAAAGAATTTGAGCAGTGGAAGAAAGAAATGCAAAAACACATCGGCGGTTTGAGCGGCGCGGTCGGCACTATGGCGGAAGGTCTTCTTGTTCCCAATCTTAAGAGCCTGTCAGAAGTTTTGTGTAAATGCAAAAATATATGTTAGAACGGAACCCGTTCATTCCCAAACTCAATAGCAAACTGGTTTAAGGCTTGCCC
>QMCD01000533.1_pt1 | contig 42059 bp, 41 predicted proteins | sample 1821841 | NCBI WGS metagenome assembly QMCD01 (sample SAMN01991225, study PRJNA193472) | Termite gut metagenome, whole genome shotgun sequencing project. | isolation source: worker | host: Macrotermes natalensis
GTCCATGATTTAAGGAGATAGGATAGAGGTATTGACGCATCTCAAAATAGAACAAAGAACTCTTTGAAGATGTGTATAGAGAGTAGCCCAGGAGGAGGGGAATTGAAATAGTTCTGTAATATGCATATAACTCCTTAATTTCTGATTCACATTAATCACTTCTCCAATATCACCGACATCCCCGGCCGTAGCCCCTCCACCTTTTCCAGTGGCAATGCCCTCACTTCGAAAGTCTTCAGGTCGAACTGCCCGGTTGTTTTCGTCGCTTTCCAGGCGGCATAAGTACCCAGGTCTTTCATATAGCTCACCTTCAACCGGATGTTCTTATCTAATGCCGGAACGAATGCCTCGAATTCCGTACCTACGGTTAGCCCTTGCAGTAAATCCTCCCGGACATTGAATGTCACCCACATATCCTCCTGTATGGCGACGTTCATAATCGGCGCGCCTGTTCCTACCAGTTCGCCTGTTTTGGGGAAGATTTCCGAGACTTCGCCTGCTGTCTGAGCTATGAGGTATGTTTCTTTAATGTAAGACTCCACTTCCGCAACAGCTCCCTTGGCACGGTCTACCAAAGCGGCTGCTGCTGCCTTGTCTTCCCGTTCGGCGCCATTCTTGGCCATATCGTATTGCGCTTTGGCGGCTTTCTCGGTGGCCACGGCGGCATCTCGTTGTGCGGTAACTTCGTCCAACTTCTGCGCGGACATTACTCCCTGGTCGGCAAGGTTCTTTACGCGTTTATAAGATTTCTCGGCAATTTCAAGTCCTGCCTTTGCCTTTTGCCACATTTCAAAGGCAGCCTGTACCTGTTCATGGCGGGCGCCTTTCAGCGCCTTCTCGTTCTGTGCCTGTGCGGCAGCTTCGGCGGCACGCGCCTGTTCCAGTTTAGCCAACACGTCCGGAGCTTCCAGTATGGCAAGCGTATCTCCGGCTTGCACGCTTTGCCCCTCCTTCACGCGGAATTCCAGAATACGTCCCGGCACTTTGCTCGATACCCGGTATTCCGTGACTTCTGCCTGTCCCTGTACAATTTCCGGTCCCTTGCGCAACATGAAGAAACCTACTATAGCTACAATGGCAATGACGCCCAACAACGTTAAGAACGCCAGCAGCATATTACTGTTTTGTGATTTGGTATCCATTTTTTGAATTATGAATTATGAATTATGAATTATGAGAGCTGCAATGCTCTGTTTCTTGTTTTTGATATTGTTCCTTGTTACTGTGAATCAATAGTTTAGGAGTTATCGCTTCGCTCAGTAGTTATAGGAGTTAAAGCCGATAGTGTTGCTACTGAATCTGATGAGTCATCAGGTAGCCACCTGACGAGCTATCAGGTAGTCAGGTGACGAGTCGTTACAGGGACACGTGACGAGTCGTCACGGGAGCACGTGAAAGGCCGTCACGTAGTAACCTGACGAGTTAACATATAAACGGGGTATCGGCTTTAACTCCTAAGCCTGTTTATGGCTGATAAATCCTTAACTCCTTTAACTCCTTAACTCCTTTAACTCCTAATTCACCTTATTTATCAACGTTCAACTGCCCCAACGCCTTTTTCAGGTAAATATCGGTCAGCTTTACATCAATCTGTGCGTCTATTCTCTCTGACTGGGCTGAAAGCCAGGCTGTATGCGCCTCAAGTACATTGCCGGCAGCTATGACTCCTTCTTCAAACCCAAGCGTGGCATATCGCAGGTTTTCGTTTGCTTTCTCCAGATTCTTCTCCGCCATAGCCAGCTTTTTAGCCGCTTCATTAACCCTGAAAACAGATTGATTAACCTGAAGCTCTATCTTCTCTTTGGCATCATCCAACTGATGTTGCACAATGCGCGCTTCCGCTTTGGCTGCTTTCACCTTATATGTACCTTCTCTCCAATGCCAGACGGGCACTTGCAGCACGACACCTACACTCCACATCCCCTTGAACTTCTTCTCAAACCCATTGAAAGTCGAAGGATTAGTCATCATATAACTACCCATGAGCGCCAACGACGGCAGATATTCGGAACGCGTGACATTTACTTTCTGTTTATAGATTTCGGTAGCGAGTTCCAGACTGCGCACTTCCGGACGTGTACCGTAAACCATCTCCAGGTCAATGCCATTAGCAGCTACCGGAGTGGGGGACAAATCATTCTCTTTTTCATCTTTAAGAGCAATGGGAGTGGACAAATCTAGCCCACATAGTTGACACAACAACATTCTGGAAAGGCTCAAACCGTCTTCCACTTTAGTCAGCGTCATTTCCGCTTCATTCACCTTTACTTTTACCGACAATCCGTCCGCTTTGGTGGCAACGCCTTCGGCAATCATCTTGTCCACATCGCTCTCCAGCTTCTGCAATAACTGAAGGTATCCTTCGGCTAACTTCTTTTTACCAGCCAGCGATACCACCTGCCAGTAAGCCTGGTCGGTGCTGAGAATAACCTCCTGCAAGCCCGTGTTGTGTTGCTGGCGCGCCAGTTCCTCGGCATATTGGGTAATCTTGTTGTAAGCCCGTATCTTACCACCCATATAAAGGGGTTGCGTCAGCGTCAGTGCGCCCGCGTACATGTTTCGCGTATCCGTGCGGAATGCATCTATAAGGGAATTTCCAAGGCCATTGAGCGGAGTAGCAATATCTACATTGCCCAGCGTCTGGATAAACGCCATGAATTGCGGGTTCTGTGTCAGCTCCGGATGTTGCGTCAGAATACCTTGTATGCCGTTCTGCATAGCGCCACTCATTTGCGTTCCTATAGAACCTAACGCTCCTTTTTGAGCATCATTCAGTAATGAAATCTCTTTCTGTGTACGCATATATCCACCTGTGGCGGATATCTCGGGAAGGTAGTTGGTAAACGCCGCTTTCCTCTGATAATGCGCGGAGTTGATTTTCTCCCGGCTTATCAGCAATTCTTTATTATTGGCTATAGCCAATGCACGGCAACTATCGAGGTTTAAAACCTTTTGTGCACCGATAGAAAGTGCGAGACATGCCAACCAAATGAAACATAATAACTTCTTCATGGCATATAAACATCTTAAGAAACCATTTTGTTTTTTATATTTACTTTTTTTAGTCTACAGCTTGAATAATACAAGCTAAGGCAATCAAGATTTTGCCTTGTGCGGCAACAATAATTGCATAAACAACGATGCAAATGTAGAGGCTTTCTGTGAGACTTCAAAATGAATCAAACTTTTTTCGGTGCAGCGGTGCCAAGTTTTTGTTAATCTCACTCCCATACTTAGCCTATCTCACTATACGACTGAGATACCCTCAGTCGTATACTTAGGGTACCTTAGTCGTATACTTAGCCTACCCCCTCTCAGAATGCATTCCGGATGGCTTTTTTGAACAGAGTTTAATAAATCATTGGAGCGTTTTTAAAGAATATGCCCATCGTTTTTAAAAAACGTGGGCAACGTTTATTAGCAGCGTAAAAAGAGGCTTTAAAACCCGTCGCTAATATATTCTGAACGGAAAAACATGCTGCATAACCCGGAATTTAAAGCTGTCAAATTCGATACCTTTTTGCACGAGGCTGGAGCAAACCGTTTTTATTATAACACCCAAGAACGAAAGGTACGAGAACAAAGAAAGGGGAAAAATATGTGTTGGTTTCAAAACGATACTACTCTAACGTGAATGCCTGCGAACCGATAAGTGTTCCGTCGGCGAAGATATCCACCCGGTATGTGCCTGCATAGAGGAATTCTTCCACGTCCCAGTACACGGTTACGTTTTGTTCTTCGCCGTTGTATTCGATATACTTTTTAATGGAGTATCCCAGTTCGCGGTTCTCATAAGGGAAGGTATTGGCGGAATTCTTGGTCAGTACGTCATTGTCAGGCTTGGTGATGCGGACATAGAGTGTGCGTTCGCCGGTTTCGGCAGTGATATTCTTGACGATGGTGAAGCCTATCTTGAATTTTACGACATCTTTCACCTTCCTGGCTTTTTTATCTCGCTTGTTCACAGGCAGGATGCTGATGTTGGTGGCGTCCAGTTGGGCGGCGAGGGTTACCTTCTTATCCAGGTTCTTTTTCTCTTCAGACAGGTCGCTGATTTGCCGGGAAGCATCGTTATACTTCTGCGTGACCTGTGCGATTACCACTTTCTGTTGTTCCGTGAGGCGATTCAGCGAGTCTATCTGGTTGATATAACCTATCATGACTTTGCGCAGGGAGGCAAGTTCATTTTTCAGGCGGCGTATTTCGGCGGCATTGGTGCTTTTCACGGTGCGCAGTTCTTCCAGCAGACGTTGGGTTTTCAGTTGTTCCTGTTCCAGCAGTACGGACAGGGAGTCGTTGGACACGGTCAGCTTCAACTCGTCATACTGTTGCGCAAAGCGTGTATATTCGTTTTCCAGGTCTTCCTTTTCCAGTTGGAATTCCTGTACCAGTTCCTTGTTGGTTTGTTTTTCGGAAAGCAATAATACAGTGACAACAACCAGTGCTGATACTAATATGATACCTACAATAATCAGAAGCCTTTTATTATTTGCCATAGTTTTTTTGATTCTTAATTTTATTAGTTGTTAATTTTCAATAGCATAAGTCTATTCTGTCGCAAAAATAAGCATTAATTGTTAATCACTAATAACTAACCCTTAAGAAACTGTTTTGATTTTCCTTTTTTAAGATTTCTATCAGCTTCTTTTGAGCTTGTTTTCCGGTCTGTTTTTTGTTTTTAAGAGGAGCATAGCGCGGGCTATGTGACGAAGAAAAACAAAAAAACATCCTCAAAAACAACTCTCAAAATAATGCTGAGCAAAATCCAAGCAGTTTCTTAGAGCCTGTTTAAAATTTCCTCAAAAAGTTTTTTATTCAGCCTGTTTTGAGTTTATTTTCGGTCTGTTTTCCTCTTTTTACTCGTCACATAGCCCGCTATGCTCCTCATAAAAACAGAAAAACATCCTCGAAAATAACTCTCAAAACATTGCTGAGCAAAATTTAAACAGGCTCTTAACTTCCCGAATCATTTAACTAAAATTATTGCGGAAATATTTCTTTAATCAGGAATGTCGTTGTACTTTTGTCCCAACTTTATTACACTTATAAACAAAAAAGTAGAAGATTATGTCAAAAGTAACCGTAGTAGGTGCAGGTAACGTAGGTGCTACATGCGCTAATGTGTTGGCCTTTAATGAAGTGGCCGACGAAGTGGTAATGCTGGACGTGAAGGAAGGCGTTTCAGAAGGTAAAGCAATGGATATGATGCAGACTGCTCAATTGTTGGGCTTTGATACCACTATTGTAGGTTGCACCAATGACTATGCGCAAACTGCTGATTCGGATGTAGTTGTGATTACTTCCGGTATTCCCCGTAAACCGGGTATGACTCGCGAAGAGCTGATTGGTGTAAATGCAGGTATCGTTAAGTCGGTTGCGCAGAACATTCTGAAATATTCTCCGAACGCTATCCTCGTTGTTATCTCTAACCCGATGGATACGATGACCTATTTGTCACTGAAGTCTTTGGGTATTCCCAAGAACCGTATCATCGGTATGGGTGGTGCTTTGGATAGCTCTCGTTTCAAATATTTCCTGTCTCAGGCTTTGGGTTGCAATGCAAACGAAGTAGAGGGCATGGTAATCGGCGGTCATGGTGATACGACGATGATTCCGTTGGCTCGCCTGGCTACTTATAATGGTCAGCCGGTGAGCACATTGCTGAGCGAAGAGAAACTGAACGAAGTGGTGGCTTCCACTATGGTGGGTGGCGCTACTCTGACTAAGTTTTTGGGTACTTCCGCATGGTATGCACCGGGTGCGGCAGGAGCTTATGTGGTTGAATCTATCATCCACAACCAGAAGAAGATGATTCCTTGTTCCGTATATCTGGAAGGTGAATATGGTGAATCTGATATCTGTATCGGTGTACCTGTTATCCTGGGTAAGAATGGTATCGAGAAGATTGTTGAACTGGAGCTGACTGCTGACGAGAAAGAAAAATTCGCTGCCAGTGCCAAGGCTGTTCACGCAACAAATGCTGCTTTGAAGGAAGTAGGCGCTTTATAACTCACTTTTTCATTTTATAAATTTGGTAAGGGTTGACTCCGAAGTTGGGGTCAACCCTTATTTTATTATACATGCGAATCAGTAGTTAGAGTAGTTAAAGTAGTTATCAGCCCTCAAGCGGGCTTAGGAGTTAAAGCCGATACTCCCTTAATGCTTAATTCTGTATAAGTAGATGATCATAATTAGTTTATCCTATGAATGATGATATAGCGAAACGGAATCTCAATCAGGTTGCTGCGCAATGCAAGCAATTCTTTAGACGCGGATAACGCGGATGACGCGGATTTTTAAATACTGCGCTACGTTATCCCACCCGGAAGATAAAAAAGAGATCCGCGTCATCCGCGTCATCTGCGTCTAAAAAATTATAGTATAAACTAATTATGAACATTTACTTATCAGTAACCAGACTATCGGCTTTAACTCCCATAACTACTGAGCGAAGCGATAACTCCTTTAACTACTGATTCACATAATTTGTATATGTTATAGCCAAGTCTGTTCTCTATCCGTATCATTGTATCTTGATACACCGCACAGAGAAACCGCTGGCACGGATAGACATATTGTATGAGTGATAGTTATACAAATCATTATAGTCCAACTCGTAGGCAAGACCCGACCCGTTGCCCGGAGTAGCCGCCCAATAATTTGCGTAGTAACCGGTAGAGTTCAGGTTCCCGTTGGAGGCGCCGCGGTATCCGGCTGCGGGGAACACTACCTTTGCAGCTCCGGGGTTGGGCAATGAGTTGCGGGCAAGCTCACCTCCGGTCACGCCCTTGCCCACGATGCGTACGCTGCCAAGTGTGGAATAGCCATATTTGTTGTCTTTGCCCGTATCGCTAATACCCTCCGAACCATCCCACGCCCCCAGTACACGGCCGATGTTGGTGTAGCCCTCCGGCGTTTCTCCCAGAAGTGCGATTATTTCTGCGGTGGTCGGCATGCGCCACTTGCCCTGCACCCAACCCATATCGCTGATGTAACGGCAGATGTCGCCTTTGGCATTGGCTTTGTCGAACCCCGGACCGGTACCGCCGGGATAGCCGGAGAAAGCATCTATGCCGTAACCTGTGCTGGAGTTGCCGTATGGATTTGCACCGATATCCGAACTGCCGGTATAGGGAACCTGACCGCTTGCGGATTGGTCGCTGAAAACCCATGCGCCCGGAACCCTGGAGGCATACTCGGCAGGCCAGAACACCACGTGTGAAGGAACCACGCCGGACGTGCCGTTATTGAAGGTTGTACGGTCGCTCGTCACCCCCACCAGCGACCCCCACCGGAAATGAAGCCCCTGTACATTGGCCGCTATGGCGGGCACGGTGCCGGTCACGGTTGAAGAAGTCGATGCATCGTAGTAGGTCACGCTCTTCGAAACCGTATGGTCGTTTTCGGTCTCGGCAAATGTCAGTATCTTATTGCCTCTGCTGTCGATGTACATTACGATATTGCTCCGGGCAAAACGCTGCGCCATGCAGTAATTCTGCCTCACGGTGACCACTACGTTGGTCTCGTCGTTGAGCATGATGGTAGCCGTGCGGTCGGCATTGGTGGCATTATTGGCAGTGGCGAAGGCGTAGAACGTCTGTGTGCCTGTGCCGCTGAGTGTCTGGCTTGCGCCTGTGTCGTCGCTGCTGAGTGAGAGCGTGAGCCATGTTTCGCTTGTAGTGAGCGTCCACGGCAGCGAGGGTACGGGATTGCCATGTTCGTCGGCACAAATAACCTTTGCCTCGCCACTGGATGCGGTTTGAGGTAGTGTGATGATAGACGGTTCGACGATGATTACCCCTCCCGGAACGATGGTCAGTTGGTAGGTTATCTTCTTGCCCGGCAACCACTCGTGGGCATCGAAGTTGATGTCGAGCGTTGTGTTGTCATCGTAGGTAACCGTCAGTACGGCGTTGCTGCCGAGTGTCTGCGGAATCATCATCAGGTAGCCGTTGCCCGCCATCAGATTGGTGGACATGGTAGGTGTGGCGGTGTAGTAACTCCGGCCGCTGTCGAAGTTGATGGATGCGCTGAAGTCGGTACTCGTGTCGGGGGCGCTGAGGTTAGTCCACTCGATATCGTCTCCGTTTACTGCCAGCGTGCCGGTCATTGAGACGCCGCTGATGGAGATGCCGGCAATCTTTTCACCATTGCCTGTTACCTGGAATCCTACTGTCGTCAGGGCGTGTTCCATTGCCAAGGTAACGTATCCGTTGGCAGGTTTTATGATGTCCACGCGCGGCATGGCAACCATGAGGTCGGGTTGCCGGGTTACGTCCGCAGGTACGGTATAGGTCAGCGTGGGAATGCCGGTGGTGGAGCTGTTGCCGTTTACCACGATGCCGTTGCCTGTGGCATTGGTGGTGGAGTTCCACATGCCGGTTGCGTAGGGAGCATAGGCATAGAATGTGAACAGGTCGTTGGCCAGAGCGTTGTTCCATTCTACCGGAGCGCCTTCGTATTTCCACATTCCTTCGGCGTTGCGGTAGAGTCGCCGGTTGAACATGCGGTTGGGGAGGTCGGTTGGCGTCCATTGGTTTTGCCCCGTATAATAGCCGAATGTGCCGATGTCGATGAGTTGGGCGGCATCGTTGATGGGTGTTCCGCGACTGATGGAACTGGTCGAGAAGACTACGATTTCCGAAGGGTTGTAGGGGCTATCTGTTTCTGTCTCAAACAGTGGGTCGTTGGAGCAACTCACAATTGCCAAAGCCACAGTTGCGAGTAAGAGAATCCGTTTCATTGTTCTTGCTATTAAGTACTTAATCATAATTTAGCAGGTTATTATTAAGAATTAGGCGCGGATTACGCGGATTTCACGGATTAATTGCTGCGCTGTGATTACGTAAAAGAAAAAATCCGTGTAATCCGCGTAATCCGCGCCTAAAATCTAAATCCTCATTTATCCACCGCCTGTTTATTGTTTATATCGGCATACTCATTACAGTTGAACATGCCCGGCAGTAAACCTCATCCGGGAACCGTTGTATAGTGAATGAAGAATCATTGGGTATGATTCCTACAATCATTGGGTATGATTGCCACAATCATTGGGTATGATTCTATCCTCAGTCCTATACCCATCCCGGTTCCGTCCGTACCTCAGGCATAATCCGTCCGTACCTTAGGCAGGATGACAACAATCCTGTTCATCCCTAAACACTAATCCCTAAACACTAATCTTCAGTCTCTGAACACTAACCTGCATTATTCATACTGTAGTTAAAGGAGTTATCACTTCGTTAGGAGTTAAGGGGTTAAAGCCAATACTCCGTGAATCGTATAACCATACTATCGGCTTTAACTCCTAAGCCAACTTGTTGGCTGATAACTACGTTAACTACTCTAACTCCTAATGCAGGCTAAAATACGTGCGCCTTGTGGGCTATGGGAGTAGTCAGCCCCCACAGCCCTGTGTTGTGTTGTGTGACTACTGAAGCGGAGTGGGGGTAGTGTCATCCCAGTTAGCTACGCTTATCAGGAAGTTGATGGTTCCGCCGGTTACGGGGTCGCCCGGTTTTACAGGCTTGTCGTCGGGACCATTGATCGGAATACCTGTATCAACACCATTCTCGTCGTAGTAGGTGTCGTCTACATAGTATCCGTTGGTAGAACTTGCCGTGCCTAAACAGATATTATAGGTATAGCCTTTACCCGGAGTCCAGTTAATCGTTAAGGGGAAGCCTACGCAGATATAGAGATGGCCGTTGTACTCAGTGGTGCCGTTTGTACCCAAGCCACCGGTGTAAGGTTCCCATGTTATATCATTTGGGTAATTCGTATAATCGGTAAGATAATCTGCACCTTTGTCGTAGCCGATATAGTTGCCCGAAGCATCCGTGATGCGGTATATCACTTTGATATAAGCATCCGTATCGAGGTCGCTTTGCGTCTTATCCCACGGTTCGGGGGCGCTTGTTGCTGGCGATTGCGGCATCAGCATCAGGTGTGCCGAGGCTGCTGTAGGAGTAGTATTATCTGTGTAGAACGGCACAGGAGTATCCTCGTCACTTCCCGTAGTGGTGAACGGAAGGGCTGTGTTGCGGAAATAATCATAGCTCGCAATGTCGGTGGTTGTCACATCCCACGCCTGCGAAATGTAATCGTAAGTGTTCTTGCTATGAACATTGCGGACTTCAACCGACTGTACTTCCGGCGTCATGCCATTGCCGGCAATCACGCCGAAGTTCACCTTCGACAAAATGTGATTGAATACCATCGAAAGCTGGCCGCTGGCAGGTTTCGCATTGGCAGTAGCCTTTGCCGCCAACAGGTCTTCCTGAGTGCCTGCACTACCGGCAATCGTTATCTCCCTTGTCAACGCAGTAGCCGGAGTTTCCGCCGGTGCAACATCCGGATACATGGCATAGAAATTCATCGGATAAGACGCGGCGCTGGTAGGCCATGTTGCAGGTGTTCCTGCCCATCCCCAGCTTGTGGAGTACTTGTAGTTGTTTGCGCCGTCCACGTTCGTGTACCATGCGTTGTTCACGTCGTTGGTCTTACCGTACACCCGGAAGCCGTTGGTGGCATTGGTCAGTGTCGATAGGTCGGCTATGACAGCCCTTGATGTAGATGATGAAAAAGTGATAACATCCGGATTCGGTATATTGTAATCCTCAGTTTCATTTTTCGAACAACCGGTCAGTATCAGACTCACAGTTGCAAGTGCAATAAATAATCGTTTCATAATCAAATAAAATTAAATGTTTAAAATTAAGTTGTTTAATAATCATCAATTTGTAAAGTGGATTTATATAGTTAGTTAATTCTAATAACCTCATCATCCCATTCGCCCACGAAGATACCGTCCGTTATACGTGGCAACTGCATGGCGAGGTCGATACCGATATCTATTTCGCCGTTCGGGGCGGCGATGACCTGGCCGGTTACATCGTATAGCAACTGCTGGTCGTAGAGCGTGCCGTCGATGAACAGTGCGTCGATGTTGATTTTGTAGTCCTCGGCCTGCGGCAGTCGTCCGAAACTCAGGAAGCTCTTGCTTACCGTTCCGTCCGTCTGCGACCCTGCATCCCACACACGGGTGTTGAGTTTGGAAACGTGCGTCGCGGGAGAATGGCCGGTCTTGGCCGAGGCCATGTAGACCTTCCGTGCAAAGCCGCGCACTGCGCATTGAATGAGCTGCACCGAAGCGAGGTGCTCCACATGGGCGGTTATATTTATATTATAGGTAAGGGGGCGCATCACGATTTTGGTCAGCGCGTTCTCCATGCCGTCCTCACGGAAGCCCGCCTTCGTTGTGGAGCGCGTGCGGGTAACTGTCTCTTTGGTTATCGTGAAGTTGTCGAGGCTCCACGATGCCAGCCGGAAGGGGGCAACAATCAATTCCTCGCCCGCGAGCGGACGGTAGTGAGGATAGTTTGCAGCATTATCGTGGATAATCGTGGCGGCGAAATTCGTATAACTGTTCACTTCGCTGAAGAATATCGCATCCTCCCAATAGACGTCGTACACGGACTCGTTGAACGCCACCACCGAGTATTCGCCGATAGGAACCTCTATCTTGTCTTCAATGACGTTCATCTCCAGGTAACGGTCGAAAGCCGGAGAACCATCCTTGGGGAAGAAGCGCAACGAAACACGGTGTACATAGCCGTTGCCGCTTGCATCCGTTACGGGTATGTTGGACTTGCTCCAGTCTATCTTTACCGGAATCAGCGCCATAATACCGAAGTCATCCTCCAGCGGACGGCGTTCGCAGGTCGTTAACAGTTGCATGGCGGCTGCGGCGGTGAGTATCAAATATATTACCGTTCTTTTCATTTCGTACTTCCTTTCTTCCGGTAACCGTGATTGAACATCCACACAAGAGACACCTTCGCCCGTGTCGGCCCAATCCAGTTGCGGTGGCCGTTACCCTGGCGTATCAAATGCCATTCATTGTCCGTACCCGTTTTAGGTACATATATCCTATAGTCCGCACTCAGATAACCGAGTCCGAGTGTATATTCCATCCGCCATCTCCCGTTCTTACTGATGGTGTGGGCATATCCGCCGCTGATGCCGGTGTGCCAGAACTCACCCTGATGACCTTCGGTCTCCCATTCGAGGTCATAGTACCCGATGCCGCCGTATACGCCCATGAACCAACCCGTGAGCTGCTCGTGGTTATTGCGGTTGCCGAACCAGTACTTCACTTCGAGGTTACCGTTGCCCACTTCCAGTGCATACTGTTTTTTCTCATAAAGCCACCACGGAAATACCCATTCTCCGGCTATCGACCAGCGCTGTCCGATAGGGAATTCAAGCTCCACGTTTAATGCCGATACGACATCGAAAAGCAGATTTGTCTTGAAGGCGACCAAGGGATACGGTTCGAGTTCAGGCATAGTCCCGGTTCCGGGTTTAGGTTCGGGTTGAGGTTTCGGTTCAGGTTCCTGCAGCACAATCCGCTCTTTCTCTATCGTTCTTTCGATATACACCGTGTCGACGATGTGGGTTTCAACAATCTTCGGCACGTGTTGCTCCTCTTCTCTGAAATGAAGGGTGGCTGCTGCTGCGCCGCGCAGGTGCGGTAACATGTTGGTAGCGATATACCTGTAGGCTTCCTCGCTGTCGATATCCTTGAGTGCGGCGCGTATGGCGTCGCTGCCGGTGTGTGAGTCAATCGCATGGAGAATCTGGTCGCGGTAAGGGGTATTGTAATCCTCCTCGACCATCTTATGCAGGCCGCTCCAGTCTTCTCCGATGGAGAAAGTGTAGATAATATCCCTGTCGAGGTAAGGATACTGCCACATCAGGTATGATTTCATCGCCAGCGACCGGGCTGCAGCGAGTTTCAGGTTCGCTGCCGTATTGCCTTCGGGTGAGGAGCCTCCTGTAATGACGATGTAGTCCAGTTTAGCAAGTATGTCTCTGTTTGTTAAGGATTGGTGTATAAGTTTCAGTGTCCGGGCATTGTCCATGTAGTCCTTTTCGACCACCGCGCTGTTGACGCGATAGTTGACAACTGCCATGCCGATTGAATCTTCTTTGTTGTCATGGTAATTCCAATAGGTCTTATGGGTGTTGAACATATTGTCAAACGGCTTTTGTGTGCGGCTCCATGGGTCGGGAATGAAGGTCATTGACGCTTTGGGGAAACTGTGGCGGTCTGTCATTGCGCTGCGTTCATTGTGCCTGCCGTCCTGAACCTCATGGGTAATGATGATTTGGCTGCCTTCCACCTCCCACGTGAAGCCCGTTCCGGACAGGCTGATTTGCAATAATTCCGGAACCTCCAGCTCATGTGACGGGAAAAAGACTTTTCTTCCCGGATTAAGGTCATCCCAATTTATGGCTACCTTATAGTTCGTCTGTTTCTGTACATAGCTCATCACCTGTTTTACTGTTGCCTCCCGCAGGGGTAGAATTACTTTTCCGCTTTGTGCGTATGCGGTTTGGAGGCCGCTTAGTAAGCAAATTGTTGACACAGCAAGGTTTAGGAGAAAACTATGTTCAATCCACCGATTTCTTCTCATCTTGATATAGTTTAGCTTATTTTTTCTTCACCAATATCTTATTATCTATTAGTGTGAAAATGTACGCCATATTCGACTTCGTTAGTATATGTAAAGTGCTTTTTAAATCCTCCGAATGAAAGTCGCCTGAGAACTTTCCCCATGAAAGGTCTACACCTTTAGGTAGCACGCACTCCACTTTATAATTGGCTTTGAGGGAAGTGATAAGATCTCCAAGGGACGACCCATCGAACCTCAAAAGCGGCATAAAACCATGACCAACCATTTCCCCCGCAGGGATTAAGTCGATGTCCGACTCTTTGGTGACATTACTGTAACTGTACTCTTCACCGTGTTTTAAAGTGGTAGTCACATCGTTTGCTTCAACACTAACAGAACCTTTATACAGTTTTACAACGCTCCGGGTTGTGTCAGAAAAGTCGGTAACCCGGAAAACCGTTCCGTGTACGTTGATTGTAATATCATCGGTAGTAACCGAAAAAGGAATAGTATTCCCCGTATCGTTTTGGGAGTTCGCTACAGAGAAAAGGGCCTCTCCATCAAGGTACACGTGTCTGCCGGAAGTGAAGGTACTGTCGTATGTTAGCTCGGTCTGCGCCTGTAATTCCACTTTCGAACCATCGGGAAGCAGTATCGATCGTGCGGTCGAACCGGCGCTTACCGTTACCTCAGCAAGCTGGCGCCCCTTCATCACATTACCGGTTTCATCAATCCACAGATGGATAATGCCCGATATGCTGAGGAACAGTACCACAGCAGCGGCTATATACATAGAGGCGCGGAGAAGGGAGATTCCTTTCTTTTTCTGCACATGCATGGGAGCTGAGTCCTTTATATTCAGCCGGGCGGCCAACTCCGCATATTTCTTATGGTCGGATTTGTCCGGAATCCGGCTGGGCGTCATTTGCTGGAATTCCTCTAATATAGCGGCATCTTTGGTATCCCTGCTGACTTCACTCCAAAACCATGCGCGTATCTCCTCTTTCATTTTGGAGTCGGTAGCATCGTCCTTCAATAGATTGAGTAGGTCAACAGCTCTTTGCCTATTTCTATTCCAATCTTGCATATCTTCAAGTTTTAAACGTTTATTTGCAGCAATTGGTTCAATTTTATTGCTCTTTATATACGTAATACCTTGAAGTGGCAAAATCTCACATAAGAATTTCTAAAAAAAATAGTTTTTATTTGTAATATGCTCTGTTTCAGGATAGTTACATGATTCACAGAGTGTCGGCTTTAACTCCTTAACTCCTAACGAAGTGATAACTCCTCTAACTCTTGAGTATGAATAATGCAGTTCAAACTCAAAGAAGGGAATTCGAAACAGTTTCCAAGTCATTCGGAGATAAGTTCATGAAAACAAGGAGCATGAACAGGATGGCGTCACGGAGGGTCTTTCTCGCTTTTGAGAGTTGGTTATAGACAGTCTCCCGTTTGATACCGAGCCGTTCGGCAATCTCTTCAGGGGTAAGTCCCTCGTCGTGGCTCATCTCAAAGATTTTCCTTTGCTGCGGAGTCATGCGTTGCAGAAGCGCCTGCTTCAGAAGTTGGACTTCCTTTTCCACCACAATATCGTGCGAAGTAAAGTAATCACTTTCGTCCATCCAGACGGAGTCCGCATACCTTTCACGGATCCGATTTGCCTGGTTACTTTTATAGGCTATTCGCCTTGCTATCAGAAAAAGGAGCGACCGTATATTTTTCTCAGGGTCTATCTTCTCCCTGTAGTTCCAGAGAACAGCAAAAATGTCCTGAGTAATATCGTCGGCATCCCCTTCGGTTCCGGTCAGATTGAAAACGAATCTATGGATAGGTCTCCTCCAGTGAAGGTACACCTTTTTATAACTCTCGTGATCACCTTCACGGAGTCGCTGCAATACTTCGGAAGTGATTATGTCATCGGGAGGAGCGATATTTCTTATCTGTTTCAGTTCTTCTTCAGATAATCCGCTATTCAAGTTGTCATAAGTATCCATACCATAAAAGAAATGTATCAGACGGATTTTAGAAAATGGGGCGCTAATATATGATAAAATGATTAAAAGAGCAAATTTTGAAAGCTAAAAAATGTTTTGGATGCAATTTCTGTGTTGTTTTGCATAACACGGGATGAAGTCTGAACGATTATGCAAAACTCCCTCCCAGGGTTTTGAGCGATTCTACCCTCACCCCTCACTTTTTTCTCTGTATCCCTTTATTCATCGGCGTTTGAATAGGTGAGGGTAAGCGTGATGAGGGTAGAGTGAGGGTAACTTCTACTCTCACTCTGTGTATTATCTACGATTTTGTCGTAATACGCTGTTATGTAGTGCATTAACGGGATATATATGGTTCCCGAACGGGATATATGCGGTGTGTGAACCATATATATCCCGTGCAAGAACCGCATATATCCCGTGCGCGAACCGCATATATGCGGTGTACGTACCATATATAGACACTGGTTTATCCTGATTTGGTTGTCACAAAAGCATCGGAATTCATCTCACGAGACAAAAAAATCTGTCCCGTGAGACTGTGGAATTCGTCCCATGAGACAAAAAAATCCATCCCACGAGACAAAAAAATCTGTCTCATGGGACGGATTTTATAGTCTCACGAACTTTATATCGATAACGATCAACAGGATTATCTTTGTAAATATTAGTTGTATATGTTGCGATAAAGAGGGTGTTCAAAAAAACGTTCGTTTAATGGACGCAAAGATAAGAGGTATTTTTTGAATACGCAAGATGTTTAATAAAAATATTCCGGTATAATATCTCCTTATTAGTTATTGCTTTGATAATCAACATTATATAGTTTGTTCCAAGTACATTCTATATCCTTTCATTTTCATAATCTCAAAGTTTACTTTTTACTTGTGAAAATCGCGTCCATTAAACGAACGTTTTTTGGACGCTTTACTGAGTTCTTGTTTCGTTTAGAACAAGAATGTGACTTATTAATATTTGACGGTTTGAAAGAGAAGTGATGTCTCGTTCAAACCGCGAAGCGCACCCGAAACTAAGGTAAAATACTTGATTCAATTTTCTTAAGTGATTGATAATCAGAAATATTGGTTTGCAGCCCGTACTCGTGACAAGCAAGAATTTGCAGTCCGAAAATTCTTGAATAAGCTTAAATCCGAGGAGAATCTGGAACTTGATTACTATCTTCCTACGCGAATCGTGATCTCACAACTGAAATATCGCCGTAAGCGTAGTGAAGTTCCTGTCGTTCGGAATTTAATCTTTATCTACACTACTAAGCAGACCGCTTGCGACCTTTCCAATATTTATAGCGTTCCACTTTTTTACATGAAGGACCTCTTCACTCATTCCATGTTGATTGTTCCCAATAAACAAATGGAAGACTTCATGTTTGTCATGGATTTGAACCCCGATAGTGTCAGTTTTGATACCGAGCCTCTCACTATAGGAAATAAGGTAAAAGTCATCAAAGGAAATTTCAGCGGCATTGAGGGTGAGGTTGCCACAGAAGCCAATAAAACTTATGTCGTTATTCGTATCAAAGGTGTTTTGGTTGCAAGTATCAAAGTGCCCAAATCCTATCTGAAGATAATCGAGTAATCCTAATCTCCCCAAAGAGGGTAGACTAATCATATTTTAATCATACATTAAATGAATTCTTTACTTTCTCGTGCACTTGAGCTTCAACATGCCGCCCATACCTTAATGTATCTCGGCTTGGATGGTGAACCCCTTTATTCGGATGATTTTTGTCAACAAAATAAGGATGTTCTCATAAAATCCGATTCCCTTTTTACTGCAAAAGGTTCCGATATTGAAGAAGAAGCCAACCTGTGTCTGGCTCTTTTAATGGGTTACAATGCCACTATTTACGATTATGGAGATAAAACGGACAAGAAGCAATCTGTTTTAGACCGTACTTATGATGTCCTGAAACAGCTTCCGGCTTCTTTGCTTAAGGTTCGTCTATTGACTTACTGCTATGGTGAGGTCTACGAAGATAGCATGCTTCAGGAAGCCCATACCATTATAGATCAGTGGAACAAGGAAACTTTGACTTCCGAGCAAGTGGAGATTATGGAAGTACTGAAGAATATTGAAGAAAATCCGTATCCTTATCAGTATGTTGATTAAATCTATAAGTAAGAAATCTTAGTTTTATCTTCCTTTATAAAATGTATGATATCTCGTCATTGGAGTTTAAAAAAATCTTCCGTAAAATTATGGTTGGTTGTTGTAACTATGAAGATCTGTTATTGATGATAATTAGGAATAAAACCCAATAAACTTTAAAAACTTACTCTGATTTTGACATCTTTTATATGAAAACTGCTTTGAGGCGGCTTTCAGTATATCGGACGTCAAGCTGACTTTCCTTTTAATTACTTCATTGTATATATGCAAGCAATCATTTTAGCTGCCGGTATGGGTAAGCGTCTTGGTGAGTTGACCAAGGGTAATACCAAGTGTATGATCAGCGTGAACGGCGTGTCGCTGATAGATCGTGTCTTAACACAACTGTCTACAATAAATCTCTCAAAAGTTATTATTGTAGTAGGCTATCAAGGGAAAAGATTGCAGGAATATTTAGGCAATTCATATAAAGGAATTCCTCTGCAATACATTGAAAATCCGATCTATGATAAAACTAATAATATTTATTCTTTGTCGTTGGCTAAGAATGAGTTGCAAGAAGATGACACGTTGTTGTTAGAGTCCGACTTGATATTAGAAGACACTCTATTTCCGATGCTGGTAGAGAATCCATATCCCAATTTGGCGTTGGTGGCCAAATATGAGACTTGGATGGATGGAACCATGGTATGTATAGGCGAAGAGAATAATATCGTAAACTTTGTGCCCAAACAAGCTTTTAGATACAGCGATGTGGATTCTTATTATAAGACGGTAAATATCTACAAATTCAGTCGTGAATTTTCTTCCTCGCAATATGTACCTTTTCTGGAGGCCTATACCAAAGCGTTAGGCAATAATGAGTATTATGAACAAGTATTGAGGGTTGTTACACTGCTTGATAATTGCCCGTTAAAAGTACTTCCGCTCGCCGGACAGAAGTGGTATGAAATAGACGATGTGCAGGACTTGGATATTGCTGAGACTCTTTTTAGTGATGAAGACGAGCAACTCCCTCTTTATCAGAAGCGTTACGGTGGCTATTGGCGTTTTCCGAATTTGCTGGATTTCTGCTATTTGGTCAATCCTTATTTCCCGCCGCAGAAACTGAAGGAAGAATTGAAAGCGAATTTCGATGTGTTGCTCGGCGAATATCCTTCGGGCATGCGAATTAATTCGTTGCTCATTTCCAAGTATTTCCACATCAACAAGGAATATGCGGTAGTAGGAAACGGAGCCGCTGAACTGATAAAGTCGCTGATGCGTTGTCTGGACGGCAAAGTGGGTATGGTGTTCCCCACATTTGAGGAATATCCGAACCGGTATGCGGATGATCGTTTGGTGAAGTATATTCCCCAGAATGAGGACTTCACCTATTCGGCTTCAGACTTGAAAGCTTTCTTTACAAAAAAAAACATTTCCACACTTCTACTTGTTAACCCGGACAATCCTTCCGGCAATTTCATTCCATATACAGATTTGCTTTCTTTGGTTTCGTGGACCGAAGAATGTGGCATTCGGCTGGTGATAGATGAATCTTTTGTTGATTTTAGTGTGGGATACGAGCAGAATACTTTGTTGCATGATGAAATTCTTTCCTGCTATCCCCATCTGGTGGTGATGAAAAGTATTTCCAAATCCTATGGTGTCCCTGGACTTCGTTTAGGGGTCTTTGCTTCGGCTGATATAGCGATGATTGAGTGGGTGAAGAAAGATGTAGCCATTTGGAATATCAATTCTTTTGCCGAGTTCTATATGCAGATTTTCGGAAAGTACGAAAGCGATTATAAACATGCATCTCGTCTTTTTGTGGAGGAACGTGCACGCTTCTGGGAAGAACTTTCTGTGATTTCTTGGCTTCGTGTTATCCCTTCGCAGGCCAATTACTTCCTGTGTGAGATATTGGATAAATATACTTCGAAAGATTTGCTGAAACTTCTGCTTATAAAGCATGGTATTTTGATAAAAGACTGTAGTACCAAGTTTGGTTTTGAGGGAAAGAACTATATCCGCATTGCGGTACGCGATAGAGTAGATAATAATAAATTGGTTGAAGTTTTGAAAAAAATATAGTCGTTTAGTATGATAAATGTTTGTATCTGTGGTGGTGGTTCTCAAGGACATATTTCGGCAGGGGTTATTGGGAGTAATCCTAATTATAATGTAAATGTGTTGACACGTTGTCCTGAACGATGGACGCACGATTTTAAGACGGTTGATTTAGAGGGAAAAGAATATAGAGCGCATATTGATATAATCACCGGCAATGCTGCTGATATCATTCCTAAATGTGACATTGTATTGGTTTGTTTACCAGGATATGCAAATGTCTCATTTTTGGAAACTATAAAGGAGTATTTGTCACCGATGGCTTGTTTAGGCAGTGTTTTCGGCGGTTCCGGTTTCTTTTTGGCAGTACAAAAGGTATTCGGTCAAAATGTTCCGTGTTTTGCATTGCAGCGTGTTCCTTTTACTGGACGACCTTTGGAGTATGGGCATTCTGCGAAGTTGAAAGGATATAAACCTTATCTAAAAGTGGGCATGATGAATATTCCAAACGGTGAATGTATTGTGAATTTCTTAAAAGAAGTATATCAGGTGCCTGTCTATAAACTGTCTCATTATATGGAGGCAACTTTAAGCAATAGTAATCCCATACTTCATCCGGTACGTCTGTATGTGTTGTTCAAGGACTGGACTTCGACCAAAGTATACACTCATATACCCTTTTTATATGGTGATGACTGGGATGATGAGTCTTCTCAGTTATGGGTGGATTGTGACAAAGAACTGCGTCAAATAATAAAGGTACTACCTATCAATGGAGAGGAGATACCATCTGTTTTGGAATACTATGAGTGTGAGGATGTGCAGGCATTGACTCGTAAAATTCGTTCTATAAAGCCTTTTATTGGAGTTCAACCTCACATGATAGAGGTAGAGGGCGGATATAGGCTGGACGAAGAACATCGTTATTTTATAGAAGACATTCCTTATGGCTTGGTTCTAATAAAATCTGTTGCGGAATTGTGCCATATTACTACTCCGAAGATAGATATGGTGCTGTCATGGGCACAAGCAGTGATGGGTAAGGAATATCTGGTGAATGGTGAGTTGAAGGGAAAAGATGTTGCGGAAAGCGGAGCTTGTAAGGATATAAAATTATAAAAGTTATATGACTTTACAGATATATTGCAACAACGATAATACAGCAGAACGTGCTTGGATTATTGATGTTTTCTTCTCTGAATTTCTGAAGATTGATTATCAGCTTCATTTTATAGAGACAGATTGTTATGAGATAAAATTTGGTGAAAAGTCTGTTGTTTTGGCAGATAATTTTTTTAAGTATTATTCTCATCCATTAAACTATCTTTCTAAGAATAATTTTCCAACGGATGTTTGTTTTTCTGAGTTTCAAATAACAGGTCGAAATTTTCCTGTTGTAGTGTTATATGGCAAGAATGGACTGTATTTGACTAAAGATTTGGTCAGGTGTGAATCTGATTTATTTGCATCGGCATTCTTTATGCTTTCAAGATGGGAAGAATACTGTATAGAAGAGAAAGACGCTTATGGAACTTGTGATGAAAATCAGCTTCTATCCGTGAAACATTCTTTTTTTAAACGACCCATAGTGAATGAATACGTTGAAATCATAAGAGCATTTTTGGTTGTATTGGGATATCCTGTGAGTGATGACAACCGCAAATCGCAGACATATTTAACTTATGACGTAGATGATTTGTTTTTTACCGGTTTTAAAAAGTGGAAATATTTCATTCGCACATTGGGAGGAGACGTTATTCGCAGGAAAAATTTGAAAATGTTTCTTCGGCGTATTCTCTTTTCTCTCTGTAATTTAACTCAGGATTTATTTAATCCGTTTGAAGGCTTATTACAATTAAATCCTCGGGCTTATTCGTTATTCTTTTTCAAGGCGCAAGTTAAGGGTGAGTTTGGCGCAACATATGATATTAGCGATAAAAGATTAAGGCCTCTGTTTGCTCGATTAAAATCTGCCGGATGTCATATCGGACTGCATAGTTCGGAAATAGCTTATAACAATAGAGAACAATTGGATAGGGAAATTTCCCGATTAAAGCAATTTACCGGGTTAGGCAATATTGACGGTAATCGTAATCACATGTTGTTTTATGATGTAAATCAATTGGAATATTTAGCGGGGCAGGACATCTTTCTGGATAGTACATTCGGCTTTCATTTTCGTAATGGGTTCAGGTGTGGAATATGTCAGAAATATCCCATGTTCAACTATCTCTCCAGGCATGTAATGAAGGTTTGTCAGCTTCCGTTTGCTATTAAAGATAATGGCAGTTTCTATTTAAATAAAACTGAGGAGAGCATGCGTAACGATATATTATCTATAATCAATTCGGTAAAATATTATCATGGTGATGTGGTCTTTCTTTGGCATACAAATAAACTGAATTCTTTTGAGAAGATGAATTATAAAAAGATTTATCTTCAAATGGCTTGCGATTGTTAATTATGTCTGGTTTTACTTTGGGTGGATTGGTTAGAAACAAATTGGTACAAAATACCGGATATTTGTCTATAATAGAAATATTCCGCTTGTTAATGCCATTTATAGCTCTTCCTTATATAATAAAGACTGTGGGGGTTACTCATTATGGAAGTATTGTTTTTGCACAAGCCATTATTTCTTATTTTCAGATATTTATTAATTGGGGATTGGATATTTCGGCTGTAAAAAATGTATCGATATCGAGGAATAATCAGAAAGAGTTGAACAAGATAGTTTCGATAGTTCTGCTTATAAAGTCTCTGCACCTGTTACTATCGGCTCTGCTCTTAGTCATGGCTTCGTTGTTTATTCCTTATGTGTACGAGAATTTTGGATTGCTGCTGTGCTGTTTTTTGCTTTGTTTCACGGATATTCTTTTTCCTATCTGGTTTTATCAGGGTATAGAGAAAATGAAGTATCTTGCCCTGATAAGGTCTCTTTCGATACTATTTTATACTGTTTCTGTTTTTATTTTTATCAGGCAGGCAGATGATTATGTATATGTTCCTTTACTGCAATCTTTAGGCAATATTTTAGGTGGGGTAATATCTATGTATTTATTGTTGTATGCAGAGAAGATTAAATTTTGCCATGTTCAGAAAGCCGAAGTTATTCGAATGTTTAAAGAAAGTACTCCTTTTTTTATGTCCAGGGTTTCTGTAGTGCTAAACAACAGTGTGGCTAAAATTATAAGCGGCATATTCCTTACGATGGATATGGTTGCTGCTTTTGATTTGGCACAAAAAATAACAACTATGGCGTTGGTGCCTATTCAAATGCTCAATCAGGCCATTTATCCTCATCTGGCACGGACGCTCAGTAAACTATTTGCTCGTAAAATATTGGTAATTAATATTTTTATTTCGTTGCTGATAGCCGTCATTGTATTTGTATTTGCTCCTTATGTTGTTTATTATTTCTCAAAAGGAGAATTGCCCGAGTCGGTTGTTTTAACTAGAATATTATGTATCTGGGTGTTTTTTGGTGGGATTGTAGTTTATTTGGGAGGGCCAATTTTGGTCTCGTTCGGTTACCCCAAGCCATTTAATAACAGTGTAATACTAGGTACATTCGTGTTGTTGTGTTCTTACTTTTTGCTTTATCTGCTTGGAGGATTGGGCAATATTTATTATTTCGCATACGCTCTTTGTCTTTCTGAATTTATAATGTTCTCATATAGATTTTTCTATTGTATGAAGTATAAACTTTTTGCTCCATAAGGCTTTTTGTAGCTATTTGAATATAATTATTATAACAATGATAACTGATACTTTGCAAAACGAACTGCGTGAACGATATAATCCAGATGGCTCCACATTACGCAAACAGCAATTGAGAATGCTTGAGATGCTCCAATATATAGATGCTGTCTGTAAAAAACACAATATTCGCTATTGGCTTTGTTCTGGTACTCTATTAGGGGCTGTTCGTCACGGTGGTTTTATACCATGGGATGATGATTTGGATGTAGAGATGTTGAGAGAGGATTATAAAAAGTTTGTGAAAGTTATGGCATTGGAAAAGAATGAGAGGTATATTCTTCAGACTAATGAGACGGATTCTGCCTATTTTTTCTCCTATGCTAAATTGCGAGATTTGCATTCATGTTTGAAAGAGGTACATTCTGTTGATTCACATTATAAGTATAGTGGCATTTTTGTAGATATATTTGTGTTGGAACCCTCTTCTTCATTATTTCTTGCAAAAATATCAAAGAATATTCTATTTAGATCACAAATAGTATTTAGAAAATCAAATATTTTCAGAAAATATCTTTATGTATTTCTTAATAAAGTTTTATTCCCTATTTTAAGCTGTATTTCAGCAATATGTGCTAAAGGACAATTGAGGCATATTCATGGTTCTTATTTTTTACGTCCAAGATATAAGAATGATATTTTTCCATTAGGGAAACTTAATTTTGAAGGTGATTTTTTTCCTGTTCCGTCAAATTATGACCATTATTTGAGATTAATTTATGGTGACTACATGACTTTACCTACCACGGATAGTGTTACAATGCATGTGTCAAAAGTGGATTTTTTAGAATAGTGCAATATACTGTTTTTTGGTATGATTTGATTATGCCGATTTTGTTATTCTTTTCTGTGTCATTATTTGTGAAAATTGAAAAAATATAGAATATGAATTTAAAATGTAAGTGTCAATATTGCTTGGGTGATAAATATTATATTGATATAAATTCTTTCAATAAAAAGCGAGATTGTGGGATTTCTGGTATATTGAGAGTGAAAAATGATGCAGAGTTTTTAGCTGAGTCAATAGATTCTTGTGTTGAAGCATTAGATGAATTGATCATTGTATATAATGGTTGTACAGATGGATCTCCAGATATAATTAGACGAAAAGCGAAAGAATATGGTAGTAAAATTAAATATTATGAATACGAACCGATAGTTTACGCTAATAATTTGTCTGAAGAAGAATATGAATTTATAAAGTCGCAACCTAGTAATTCACCTCACTTGCTGGCTAACTACTATAATTTCGCATTGTCTAAAGTAAGTTATATGTTTGTGATGAAGATCGATGCGGATCAGATTTATTTTACAGATGAGTTGCAACAGTTATGCGATGCATATCGTTGTAAAAGTAGGTCGTTTATGAACCCTTGGAAATTATTGTGTTTTGTTTATTTCTATTTGAATCTTCTGTTATATAAGAAAATCGGAATTTCATTCCCTTTTAGAAAGCAATATTTGTTCCGCCAATATCGGGAGTTTCTTTTGGTATTAGTGCGTAATTTTAAAATTCCGGTTTATCTATCTGGATATAATATGTTTTATAAAGACAAATCTTGGTATGTCTCATTGGGTAAGAAGAATGAGGGAAGAATAAATATTCTTCCTCCCTATAATGGCGTAACGGATCATTCTTTGTTTTGTTTGTCGGCTCGTACATATTTTGCTCCTGTAGAAATGAAAGAATATACTCAATTGAATTCTCATAGACATTCCTTAATTGAAATTCTGTGTGGGCTGAGAATAGTGTTTCCTTATGGTTTTATATGGATGCATTTAAATGGAATGCGTCAATGTATATATATGCAGCAGGTTACAAACTGGATTGACTATAATGAACGGTTTATGCTGTTTCGTGATTTTGTAGAAAAGAAATTTGATGATGTGAGGTGTACATCGGATTCGGCTATCATTTCTCGACAAAGTCGATTATTTTATTCTGTATTACATGATGTTATTGAATATAAAGAAGAAATTAATAAGTTTATAACGAAATATTGTGTAATAGTTGATGGTGGAGTGGTTTATTTGAAAAAAGGAATATAAAAGTGTTGCCTTATCTGGTGATTTTGTTTTTTCTTGCATCTTTTTCTTTCTTGGAGATGTTCAAACTCGACAAGCAACAAAAGTGTTGCTTGTTTTCTTTTTCATTTCTAATACTTTTGCTATTTTCTGGTTTACGGTATGATGTTGGTATGGATTACTCTGCGTATGAAGATATTTATCAAGAATCTTCAGGTAAACTTAATTTGGAAATAAAGGAAATAGGATGGAGATATTTTTTCTATTGGTTTCAAGATATAGGACTTCCTTTTTCTGTGGTGATATTTTTGATTTCTTTATTTACCCTTTCTGCTGCTTTTGCCTTTATTAAAAAGTATTCTCCATATCCTTTTCTTTCTATTCTCATATTTTTTTGTTTTGCACAATACTATACGTATACTTTCAATGTAATGCGGCAATGTTTGGCTGGCTATATTTTTCTATCTTCATTAGAGTATATACAAAGAAGATGTCTTGCAAAATATATAATAGTTGTTGGGTTTGCTGCATTTTTTATACACACTTCTGCAATTATATTATTCCCATTATATTTTCTATTACATCGCTCTTATTCTTTATATCTTAAGGTGGGTTTAATTATAGTTGTTTTGTTTTTTGCAAAGTTCTTGATTATTCTTATTGCGTCTTCTGAAACATATAGAATATATTTAGCTTTCGAGCAATATGCTGCAGAAGTGAGTGTCACATCTTATCTTCTGATAGCTATATCATCTTTCTTTCTGATTATGGAGGTATTTGTTAAGAATAAAACTTCTCAAGATAATATGTTGTTGAATATAAGTTATCTTTCTTTGTTATTTTTTCTTGTTGTCTGTTTTTTTTCGGGAACTCCTTTGGTTTTGGTTTTTTTACGATTAGCATATTATTTTACTCCTGTGTTAATAGTGTTATTGCCGTTATTTGTAAAAAGATTCTTTTCAGTTAAAACCCGTTATATTGTAGTTTCTGTTATTGCAATGATATACATGTCTATTTTTTGTTATACTCTTATTATAGGTGGTGAAAAGAGTAAATTAATCCCATATAAAACAATTTTCGATTAATATAGTTGGATTTATGTATAAAGTTTCATTGGTAATTCCGGTTTATAACGTTGAAAAGTATATTTTAGAATGTTTGTACTCTGCTTTGAATCAGTCATTTGCATCAATTGAGTATATTATAGTCGATGATTGTGGGAGTGATAATAGTATGTCTATTGTTGCTAAAATATTGCAAAATCATTGTCGTGAAAAAGATGTATTTATTTATAAACATGATAAAAACCTTGGATTGTCTGCAGCTCGCAATACAGGACTTGATAGGGCTACAGGTGAATATGTGTATTTTATGGATTCAGATGACGAGATTACTGAAGATTGTATAGAAAAGCATTTTGCAACTATAGTAGGAAAGGATGCTGACTTTACAGTTGCTAATACACGACTTGAAGGAGCGAAATCAATACATGTTAAGTTGATTTCAAGTGATGTAGAAGACAAGCTTCCATTATTGTCATATATGGAGAGGAGATGGAATATTAGTGCATGGAATAAGTTGTATCGTAGAAGTTTTTTGCAAGATAATAATTTCTCTTTTAAGGAAGGATTGTTACATGAAGATATACTTTGGTCTTATCAATTGTCGTGTAAAGCACAAAGAATAGCACTTGTTGAAGGATTTACTTATATTTATAAAATACACCAAGGATCCATTACTACTAATAGGAATGGAAGTCGAAAGATCGAAAGTCTGTTGTATATTCTTCGATTTATAGATAATGATAAAAAGAATAATATTTTGGATGATTTTCTTAATACTTATTATTTCATGTTTGATTTTTGGAGGTTGAATACAGCTATGTTATTGCTTAATTATGATGGATCACCTAAAGACTCTAAGAGATATTATTTACAACTAAAAGAATTGAAGCATAGAGGGTATGCGAATCCCTATTCTTTAGTTTTAGGTCTACCATTTACTATGTTTAAAATAATTGGGACAGTAGCTTATAAAATTTACAAAAGAAATGTACGAACAAATAGATAATGGTATCAAGGTTTACTTTTATTGACTATACAAAAGTTGATGCTTGGGTTAATGCTATTGAAAAGTCTTGTTGTGTAGGTTTTCAAAGATACCAAGTATTAACAAAAGAGAATTCGAGCGGTTGGGGTAAATTCTTCAATCTGATAAATTAATTTAAACTTAAATAAATATGTCAATATTCAAAAATAAAGTTCTATTAATAACAGGTGGAACAGGTTCTTTCGGTAATGCAGTACTGCGTCGTTTCCTTGATTCCGATATCAAGGAAATACGTATTTTTTCGCGTGATGAAAAGAAACAGGATGATATGCGTCATGCATTACAAAATCCCAAAGTTAAGTTCTATATTGGTAATGTACGTGATCGTCAATCTGTTGATGTAGCAATGCGTGGTGTGGATTACGTGTTTAGTGCAGCCGCATTAAAGCAAGTACCTTCTTGCGAATTTTTTCCTGTTGAAGCCGTACAAACTAATATTATCGGTACAGAGAACGTTTTACTGTCAGCTATTGAATATGGAATTAAGAATGTGGTTGTTCTTTCTACTGATAAAGCTGCATATCCGATTAACTCTATGGGTATGAGTAAGGCGTTGATGGAGAAAGTTGCAGTAGCTAAAGGGCGTGAATTGGGTGAAAACGCAACTACAACCATCTGTTGTACACGTTACGGTAATGTAATGGCTTCGCGTGGGTCGGTTATTCCTTTGTGGGTTGAACAGATGATAGATGGTAAATCTATTACTATAACCGATCCCAATATGACTCGTTTTATGATGACTCTTGATGATGCGGTTGACCTTGTGATTTATGCTTTCCAACATGGACGGAATGGTGATTTATTTGTGCAGAAGGCACCGGCGACTACTTTGAATACCCTTGCTGAGGCGTTGAAACAGACATACGCAAAAAATGATCCTAAATATGGAAATACAGAGGTTAAGATTATTGGTACTCGCCATGGTGAGAAACTCTATGAAACGCTTGTAACCCGGGAAGAAATGGCACGTGCCGAGGATATGGGGAACTACTTCCGCATTCCTTGTGATACACGAGATCTTAATTATGATAAATTCTTCACAAAAGGTAGTGAAAATGTGTCAAGAATCGAGGATTATCACTCACATAATACTCATCGCCTTGATATTGAGGAAATGAAAGAACTTTTGCTTAAACTTCGATTCATACAAGAAGATTTGGGCTTGATTCCGAGAGCCAAGGCACGTGAAATTCGTAGTGAATGATTAAAAAAAATCAATTATGAAGATATTAGTATTAGGATCCGTTGGTATGGCGGGGCATTTGATTACGTTGTATTTCAAAGTTCAGGGGCATGATACTACTGCCTATTCGATGGAACCATTTTCTCATTGCAAGAATATTGTCGGCAATGCGTTGGAAACGGAAAAATTCAAAGCTATGTTGCTTGGGGAAGACTATGATGCTGTTATTAATTGTATTGGACTTCTTAATCAAGCGGCGGATAGTAATCCATCTATGGCGATTTACTTAAACGGTTATCTTCCCCACTTGATTGCTGATACACTAAAAGGACGCAAGACGCGGTTGGTGCACATGAGTACAGATTGTGTATTTGCCGGCAATACAGGGCCATATTATGAAACATCTTTTCGTGATGGTCTGACATTTTATGACCGTACCAAAGCGTTGGGTGAAGTGGAGGATGATAAAAATATTACGTTTCGCAATTCGATTGTCGGTCCCGATATGAATGTGAATGGAATCGGATTGTTCAACTGGTTTATGAAACAAAAAGGAGTAATCAAAGGTTTTACCGGTGCTATGTGGACGGGAGTCACTACTCTGACACTGGCAAAAGCTATGGAACATGCGTTACTAATGGAATTTACGGGCTTGTATAATCTTGTCAACAATGAAAGTATATCCAAATATGATTTACTGTGTTTGTTTAACAAGTACTTCCGTAATAATGAAATTATCATTGAAAAATCTGATTTGTTGCAGCTTGACAAGTCGTTGCGCCATAAACGAACCGATTTTTCTTTTGTCGTTCCCTCTTACGATCAAATGGTGAAAGAGATGAAAGAGTGGGTAGATTCTCATAAAGAACTTTATCCGATGTATTAACCAAATATAGTAATGCGATTATGTCTCGATTAAAATTGATGACAATAGTAGGTACACGTCCGGAGATAATCAAGATGTCTGCCATCATAAAGAAATGCGATAAGTATTTCAACCATGTTCTCGTTCATACAGGGCAAAATTACGACTATACGCTTAACGAGATATTTTTCAAAGATTTGGGACTGCGAGAACCTGACCATTATTTGGGTGTTGTGGGTAACAATCTTGGTGAAACAATGGGAAATGTAATTGCTAAGTCTTACGAATTGATGTCGGAGATAAGTCCTGATGCTGTGATTGTGTTAGGGGATACGAATAGTTGTTTGTCAGTGATTGCTGCCAAACGGTTGAAAATTCCTATATTTCACATGGAAGCCGGAAATCGCTGTAAGGACGAGAATCTGCCGGAGGAGGTAATTAGAAGAATTGTGGATGTAACCAGTGATGTGAATCTTTGCTATAGCGAACATGCCCGTCGCTACATTTTAGATACAGGTGTAAAGCCTGAATATACTTATGTGGTAGGTTCGCCAATGCGTGAAGTGCTGGATGATAATTTTGATAAAATCAATTCAAGTACAATACTTCGTGATTTGGGATTGAAAGATCAAAAATATATCTTGTTGAGCGCACATAGAGAAGAGAACATAGATATTGAAGCGAACTTTTTCAGCCTAATGGATGCTGTTAATGCTATGGCTGAGAAATATGATATGCCAATTCTTTATTCATGCCATCCACGAAGCAAGAAATTCATAGAACAGCGTGGATTTAAGTTTGATGAACGGGTGATTCAACATCAACCATTGGGCTTTCATGATTATAATCATTTGCAGCAACATGCATTTTGTGTAGTATCAGATAGTGGAACAGTGCCGGAAGAAGGGAGCTACTTTAAGTTTCCTGCGGTTAGTATTCGTACAAGTACAGAACGTCCTGAAGCAATGGATAAGGGAATCTTTATGATCGGAAGTATTACAACGGAACAAGTTCTACAAGCTGTTGAACTTGCTGTGGCAATGCACGAAAACTGTGATGATGGTTTGACTGTACCAGCGTATGATGATATTAATGTAAGTACTAAGGTGGTAAAGTTAATTCAGAGCTATACGGGAATCATTAATAAAATGGTTTGGAAAAAAATATAAATCACTATGCAAAAAAGAATATGGATTATCTCTGAGTTCTATTATCCTATAGTTACTTCTACGGGATTCTATGTAACAGAGATTGCTGAATTTCTTGCAAAAAATGATTTTGATGTCCATGTAATCACTACTGCTTCAAGATATAATGAGATAAAAACGATTAAGGTTACTAAAGAAGAAATTTATAATAATGTTACAATACATCGCGTTTTAAGTGCTGATATAGACAAAAATAACTTCATAAAGAGGGCCTTTCGTTTATTATTAACGAGTATAAGTCTTTTTTTCTATATATTACGCAATGTGAGAAGAAATGAAGAGTTGTTAGTCTTGACAAACCCGGCCTTTCTCTTAGCATTTATGCCTATAATTGCGAAGTTAAAACGAGTTCATTATAAACTATTAGTTCACGATATTTTCCCGGAAAATTTGGTGGCCATAAAAAAAGTGAAGGAATCTTCTTTGGTTTTCCGCATCCTTAAATTTGTATTTGATAAGGCTTACATAAAAGCAACTACTTGCATATCTATAGGAAGAGATATGAGAGAAGTTATTAAAAATAAAGGGGTAAAAGAAGCGAATATCCTAATGATTCCTAATTGGTCGGATAATAAAGATGTATATCCAATAGATAAACATAACACAAAGATGTTTGTCGAAATGTTTTCTGTTCCATTTATCTTTCAGTTTGCGGGGAACTTGGGGTATGCTCAAGGTTTAGATAATATACTTGAGGCAATAACATTGGTTAAGAATGAAAATATAGGTTTTTTCTTTATTGGTGGAGGCGCTAAAGCTGATCAAATAAATGAATTTAGCAAACACAGGCGTAATGTTAAGGTGATTGGCTTTCAGGATCGTGCTAATCAGTGTGACTTTATTAATGCTTGTGATATTGGAATTGTTACTTTAAGTGATGGTATGTTTGGCTTGGGTGTACCATCGAAGTCATATAATATTATGGCAGCAGGAAAGCCGATATTATATATTGGTGAAGAAACATCTGAAATAGCGCTTTGTATAAAGGAGTATTTGTTAGGTTGGATAGTTTCACCCAATAATCCTCAGAAGCTGAAAGATACTATAGAAGAAATTTATACTAAGCGTAGTGAACTCTCGCAAATAAGGAAAAATGCAAGAAAAGTTGCGGATGATATCTTTGCGAAGGATATAATTCTAAATAAATACATATCTGTATTTAAGTAGCTCGGTTAATAATACGGGAGACGTATGATACCACAATTGTGAAAATATAGGAGTAATGCTTGGGCTTTCCAATATTATAGTGTATCTTTGCAGAAAGGTTAGTGACCATGAGCAAGATTAAGCCATATAAAGAGCAAGAGATTAGTAGGATGTCTGTAAGAGAGCCTATTGTGGACGTTACTATTAATGCACAGAATCGGCAAATACCGGATTGTGTGCAGGAAGATGTTCGGATTGGTTTGGAACAGTATGAACGTGGAGAATGTGAAGATGCTTGGGCTTTCTTGAAAACATTAAAACATTGATGTTCTCGCTTGTTGTTTCTCAACGTGCCAAAGTACGTATTGCTGAAGTCTCAAATTATATATACGAACAGTGGGGGCAAAAGACTCACCAAAGTTTTATATCCGAATTAGAACGTTGTTTTAAGATTATCGAGATAAATCCTAAAACTTTTCGATGTAATATAGAAATGCAGGAGGTGCGTGAATGCGTTATCACATATTATAATATATTGTATTACACTATACAGGGGCAGGAAGTCTTAATATTATCTTTGGAAGATACGCGGATGCAACCTGTAAATATTCCTTTTTTATTAAAATAATTCTTTTCTTTTTTCCCTTTTCTTATGAAACTTTTATTCACAGGAGCTTCCGGGTTCTTGGGTAATAATGTGCATCCTCTTTTGGGGAGAATGTATGATGTCACAACCATTGGGTTGACTTCACAAGATAATTATACAATAAATATAGCAAAGAATATCCCAGAGTTACACGAATGCTATGATGTTGTATTGCATGCTGCCGGAAAAGCTCATTCTATTCCTAAAACAGAAACAGAGAAACAAGCATTTTTCGATGTAAATCTACAAGGAACGAAAAATCTTTGTGCTGCATTGGAAAAAATAGGAGTGCCAAAGGCATTTGTTTTTATCTCTACAGTAGCAGTGTATGGCTGTGATTATGGAGTGGATATAACGGAGGAGCATCCATTGAACGGAACCACTCCTTATGCCATGAGTAAGCGTTTAGCGGAGGCATATTTGCAAGACTGGTGTCGGAAGCACGACGTTGTGTTGGGGATAATTCGTCCTTCTTTAATAGCCGGTCCTAATCCTCCGGGAAATTTGGGAACGATGATAGCTGGGATTCGTACGGGGAAATACCTTAGTATTGCTGGTAGCAAAGCTCAAAAAAGTGTGTTGATGGTGCAGGATATTGCGGCTTTGATTCCTTTGCTGATTAGGAAAGGTGGTATTTATAATGTATGCGATAGTTATCAACCTACATTCAGAGAACTGGAGACACTGGTTTGTAAGCAAATGAATAAACCATTGCCTCTGTCAATTCCTTATTGGTTGGCTAAGGCTATGGCTTTGGTTGGAGATTGTTTAGGTAAAAAAGCACCTATAAACTCATTAACGCTTGATAAAATAACAAAGTCGTTAACTTTCAGCAATGAGAAGGCGATACGTGAATTAGGGTGGAAACCGACGAATGTATTAGAAAACTTCAAGATAGAATGAGTATATATTGGTGGATTATATTGACTGTGACAGGCGTTCCATTCTTTTCGTTTGCCTGTATTCAAATATGATTTTATTAGATTAATAAAAACGAGTAAGCCTCCCAAAATGGCGTCTTGCCCTGTTTCTGTTTTCCCTTTCCCTTTGCTGTATATTTTAAAAAAAGAATTTATTTACAGCAGGTGTGATTTTGAAAAGTTGTGGTTCCTGATTATGAGAACTATCTACTGATATGAATAATTTTAATAAATTAGTGAAAACAATTTAAAAATGAAGCGTATGAATACCAAGAAAACATCAGAAAGTAACGAAATGCAAAATGCAATTCGGAAAGAGCAAAAAGAACCAGTGTACACTAGGGATGCTCATATTACACTGTTTTTTACAAGAGGGGTTGTTTACACTATTCTCTGTACTGTTTTAACCCTTTTCTTCTCTTTTTTAGTAACAAAATGCTATACTCCTACTTGGGTTGACAGATTAGAAAAGAAAGTGGAGTATTTAGGTGAAGAAAAAGACAAAAGTAACTTATTGTTATTAGGTAGTGGTACCGTATATGAATATTTAAAAGGGAAAGATTCTACTTTGTTGAAAGATGTAGTATCTATGCCTATTCCAACGATTCCTGCACTAAAGGCTTTACGGGAGGAAAAACGTCCACAACAAGGTGATGATTTGAGTTGGGTAATTATGTCTGCTATGAATGCAAGAGATACTCTGATCATGGGACAAAAAGAAATAGATGACTTTTACGATAACATAGGTATGATTGTTCGGTTACATCTGATGGATGATCCTCTTAAAGTTTTTGTTCATCCTAAAGCATTATTTGAAAAACAAGATAGATATATTACGATTGAAGAATTAAAAAAAATAGTTGAGGAAAAAGATGCACTTCAGTTTAAATTGTTTAGAACTTCTGAAGGCAGTTCTACAAGGACTTTATTTGAAGAAGCATTAGGCTTTCAAATTTCGGAAAAAAAATCCGACTTTTTTGACATGAATACTACCGGGACTACATTTCAAGATAGTGAATACCAAAACCGATTTATTGTTTTGGGCAGTGAATATTATGGACTTAAAGACGAAAATCTTTTAAAAGAATGCAATTCATATGTTCTTGTCAATAATAATAAAGAAAAGCAAGAGGTGAAAAAACAACTATACTTGTATTTTGCGGCATATTGGAGACATAATGCTTCGGGAAAACGCGAATTGTATTTAATGCCGCAAACGGAAAATTTTATAAAAAAAATAGAACGAAATTTTGATTTTGATAGGACGCCTCCCACGAGGAAATTAATTATTGATGCAACAAAGTAAGGTGTTTAGAATCTCTTTTGGAAGTGATATGCTCTAAATTGAGTGTTAACGCAATGCTTAAATAATATATTTGTTTTTTGACTAAGTACTCATGTCTACTTATCTTGTAGTATCTGTCATCTTGAGCGTAGTCGAAGGATTTCTTCCCCTTTGTATTGCAGGAGAGGAGATGCTTAGACTGCGCTCAGCATGATAGATACTATCAAAGTATAAACTAATTATGAACATTTACTTATTCCATAATTAGTGGTATCATTTGTAATAGAAAGGGAATTTTTAATATGGCACAGTTGGTAGTTACAATAGAGGATGCAAGTTTATTGCCGGATTTAAAAAAGGCAATAAAAATGTTGCGCGGAGTGGGGAATATCTCTGTGAAGAAAACAGTGTCTTCCTCCAATGGGACTACTTTACATGCAATACGTGATGCAAAAGAGGGACAAACTGTAAAGTGTAAAAACTTTGAGGGGTATTTGGAGAAAGTAAAATGAAATATGAATTAGAGTTTACCCGCCAATATCTGAAAGACTTGAAGTTGACAAGAAAAAGAGGACTTGACGAAAGTAAACTCAATGAAATTATTTTAAAACTAATGACAGGTGAAGAGTTACCTGCTTGGTAGGTTATTTTCATGAATATTCTTATTACTGGAATTCACGGTTTCGATTTTCATCTGCATAGATAAAAGGAAATTGGATGCTAACATTATGTACCACTTTTAAGGTGGTATATTTGTGTGTGAGTGGTACTATTGTAGTAGAAAACAGATTGAGATATGGATAAATTTAAAGTATATAAAGAGCAAGCACCTATACAGCAGAAAGCAAGTGAATCTATGGTAACTTATTCAAAGATAGATTCTGGTATTGTCACGAGAGAACGGGACAATATAAAATTTGCTATTTCCAGTGAAGAATTATTGGATAGACTTCGCCCCCGTATAAAGGCTTTGTTTAAATGAGGGTTATATTTGCACCTGAAGTTGAAGAAGATTTATATGTAAGCACTCAATATCTTTTTTGTCTACTTTTCCTATCGGCTTTATCTTCGTGTCGTAATTCAAAAGAAAGTAATTATGGCAAGTAGTACAGATTTTAAGCTTCTTTTTGACAAGTATCAGGAGGATGGTATTAAGCAAGGACTTTCAATAGTGAAGTATTGTCAGATGAACGGTGTTGTTTATTCTCATTTTGAGCGTTGGTACAAGAAATACCGTGCAGGTGTTGTTTTCCCGGTCGAGATTGTAGATGCTGGTGGGCTGATAGATAAGAGTGAGAAGGGTTCCCCGTCTATCTCCCGCGATACTGATTGTTCCTCTGTGGTGAGTGTTACTCATGTCAATATAGTCTTATCGAATGGTCTTAAGGTGAGTCACCATAACTTGAACTATCAGTCCTTATGTGGTATGATAGAGAAGCTGGAGGTTTTATGTTAGCCATAACCGGTAGCATGCATATCTGGTTCATCGCGAATGTCAATGACATGCGTATGGGTCATCGTCGCCTGATAGAAATTGTAAAGGACCGTTTCTGCTTTGGACAAGGAGTCCTTGGCATCCCAACCGTTGTCTGAGATGGAACGTGCAGATTATATAGATAGAATTAAAAGTTTGACCGGTGTCATAGAAGGTCTTAAGGAGTCTTATTCCGTGCTGCAAGCTTCGATGGAGTCTTCCGAGAGGCGCAATGAAGCCTTGTCGTCTCAGGTGGCCCGTCTTCAAGATATAATTGTCCGCCTGAGTGATGAAATTCGCAGCTTGCGTGAAGAAGTCTCCAAGCAATTAGATTATACCAAGCGTCACAATAAAATGTCTTTTGGGAAGAAGAGCCTTTCCTCCCGTACAAAGCCAGAGGTTAAGAAGTGCCGTGAAGAGGAGAAGATGGACATTTGAAAACCATTCTGGATGGTTCTCCTGCGGGTATGAAATTTATCGGTTATAAGACAATAGAAGAATTCAACCGCATCAGCGTTAAGGTGCGTATAAAATAGGTATATTTCCTGTATGACAATGATGAGAATGACAGTCGTGGTTGTCGGCCGATAGAGGAGTTCCTCGGCGATTTTAACGGTTCGATACAGTCGGACGGCTACGTGGTTTATAAGCATCTGTCCCGTACTCATCCTGACAATGTCCACCTCCTTTGTTGGGCGCATGTCCGAGGCAAGTTCAAATATGCCGCAGAGATAAGTAAGGATCCTGATGCTGCCTGGTTTGTAGAGCAGATTGGACTTTTGTATATGGTTGAGGCAGAGAATATCAAGCTTCACCGGACTGCTGACGAGATAAAATTACGCCGTTCAAGAGCAGATGTGACAAAAATACTATCCACTCTTCATTCCCGAGCTGAAAAGATGATAACGCATAGGCAACGTCTTCATTATGGCGACTTGATGAGCAAGGCCCTTACTTATATGCTCAACGGCTGGGATGAATTGCAGAACTACCGTATGGACGGTCATTACACTATTGATAATATGATCGCTGAGCGCATCATCAGGCCCTTTACCGTAAACAGGAAGAATTCTTTGTTTTATAGCAGTGAGCAGGGAGTGGATGTAGCTGCTACTTATCTTACCGTAATAGAAACAGCAAGGATGCATGGCCTTGAAGTCAGGGACTATCTGGTACATGTATTCCGTGAGATAATGAATGGAAATAAAGACTGTTCGACATACGCTCCCGAGGCGTTTCTAGCATAAAAAGCAATTGTAAATGTTAAAATCAAAATTATTGGCGATGGTAAGTCGCTGATAATTAAGAAGGAAAAAGTAATTGAGTGCTTACTTATTAGGATATTTCGATATTGCGAATTACCTTTGTAGAAAATCTTGAGATAATGAGTAAATATAGAGCATATAAGAAGCAAGAGCCAATAGAACAGCAGGTCAATGAGCCGGTCATGGAATACCGTTCATCTTCTGCTGTTGGAGAAAGGGAATTGCTGTCGGACGAAATTATTATTGGAGCAGCAAAGTATGCTCAAATTGCTCGTGAAAAAGGACGAATGATTCCTAATAATGAAGTCTACGGATTATTAGCAGATAGATTGGGATGGAAATAGTATGGTCTGATTTGGCCATAGAATCTCTTTATGATATATTATTGTACGTACAGGGTTTCTTTGGGAAAAAGACAGCAAACAATATTTCTGTTAAAATTATATCTTTTGTAGAATCATTGGGAAGTTCTCCATATATTGGTAAGAGGCTGTCGCATTTGTCTCAATATGGGGAAATTAGGTGTATCTTTTATAAACAGAATCATATTTATTATCAAATTTATGAGGATAGAATTGAAGTGATAATAATATGGGATGGACGACAAGATCCTCGTCGATTACAAAATCTTCTTATTGATTTTCTTACTAAACAGTAAGTAATGAGGTAATTTCTTTATGAAGAGGCTATATCTTAAATTACCAGGTCTAATAACTTAATTTTTTCATGAATATTCTTATTACCGGAATCCACGGTTTCGTGGGTTCCAATCTTGTTATGGCCTTAAAGGAATACCATATCCTTTATGGCCTTGATATTGTTGCCCCTGAAAAGGAGGGAGTGGTGAAGACTTTTTCCTGGAAGGATATAGAACCTACTTCTTTTCCCATGCAACAATTACCCCAGTTTGATGCAATCATTCATCTGGCAGATAAGGCGCATGATACAAAGAACCGGTCGGCAGCACAGGTATATTTTGATATTAATACCGGATTGACGCAGAAGATATTTGATTTCTTTCTGGAATCTAAGACGAAGAAGTTCATGTTCTTTAGTTCAGTAAAGGCTGCTGCGGACAGTGTAGTGGGGGATATGTTGAGGGAAGATGTGATACCGACGCCGGTGGGGCCTTATGGGGAGAGTAAGATTGCGGCGGAGGAGTATATAAAGGAGCGTTTTGCTTTGTCTAATGGGAGATACTCCGGTAAGCAGGTGTATATATTGAGGCCTTGTATGATTCATGGCCCGGGCAATAAAGGGAATTTGAATTTGCTTTATAATGTTGTCAAGAAGGGTATCCCCTGGCCTTTGGGTGATTTTGAGAATAAGCGTTCGTTTACTTCAATAGATAATCTTTGTTATGTGGTGGAGGGGTTACTAACGAAAGATATTGCGAGCGGTATTTATCATATAGGCGATGATGAAGCTTTGTCAACGAATGAACTGATTGCCCTGATGTGCGAAGCTATGGGTAAAAAGGCGCATATCTGGAAGGTGAATAAGAAGATGATGGAAGGCTGTGCGGGATTGGGAACGTTGCTTCATTTACCTTTGAATACAGAACGGTTGCAGAAGTTGACGGAGAATTACGTAGTAAGTAACGAAAAGATAAAGTCTGCGCTTGGTATTGAGAGAATGCCTGTTAGAGCAGTCGATGGTATTATGAAAACGATATGTAGTTTTACCACGGAGAATGATTGAATAACATAATATTCTTAACTCGTAAATTGTAGATAATGTATTACGTAATAGTTTTAGTTCTGCTATTCTTAGCAGAACTTTTTTATTTTAAGATAGCCGATAAGTGCAATATCATTGATAAACCGAATGAACGTAGTTCTCATACCCGGGTAACTCTGCGCGGTGGCGGGATAATCTTCTATTTTGGTGCGTTGGCTTATTTCCTAAGTAATCATTGGGAATATCCCTGGTTTATACTGGCATTGACTTTGATAACGTTTATCAGTTTTATAGATGATGTCCGTTCCACTTCCCAAGGTTTGAGGTTGGTGTTTCACTTTTCGGCTATGGCGTTGATGTTTTACCAGTGGGGATTGTTCTCTCTTTCCTGGTGGTGGATAGTTGTAGCGCTGATTATTTGCACGGGTATTATCAATGCTTACAATTTTATGGATGGCATCAATGGCATTACAGGTGGTTATTCATTAGTAATTTTAAGCGCACTGGCTTATGTGAACTTGAAGATGATAACATTTGTAGAACCTGCGTTGGTTTATACGGTTCTTTGTTCTGTCTTGGTTTTCTGCTTCTTCAACTTCCGTAAGAAGGCCCAGTGTTTTGCCGGTGATGTGGGTTCGGTGAGTATCGCCTTTATTATCCTTTTCCTGATAGGTAAACTAATTATAGTGACCGGGGATTTCAGTTGGATTGTTTTATTATCAGTTTATGGTGTTGACAGTGTTTTGACTATCATTCACCGCCTGATGCTTCATGAGAACATAGGGTTACCCCATCGGAAACACATGTACCAGTTGATGGCAAATGAATTGAAGATACCTCATGTAGTGGTATCATTGATTTATATGGCAGCGCAGGCTTTGGCCATATTGGGTTATTTCTGTTTTAAGGAATATGGATATTGGTACCTGTTGGGGATGATTGTGCTGTTGAGCGCAGTTTATGTATTGTTTATGAGGAGGAACTTTCATCTGCATAGATAAAAGGGAAATTGGACGCTAACTTATGTACCACTTGAAAGGTGGTATATACAATTATTGGTGGTATATTTATTGGTATAAAAAGAAGCCGCTATCCGTACTTTATCGGATAGCGGCTTCTTTTTATCTATGAATTTAGAAACAGTTTCTTATTCAGTAACTACATCTTTCCATTCTTCCGCTCCCTTTTCCTTAAGTTTGCTTGTGAATTCTTTGGCCTTATCCATTGCCTCCTTTTCATCCTCAGGAGTTGCATAAGCGAACTTGTAACCTTTGATAACATTCCATTCACCACGGGTAAAGTCAGGGAATGCTACTGCGGCACAATTGTTGTCCATGGAGAGTTCGCCCAACTCGGCCAGAGAACACCATTCAGCCAAGTCGTACACGTCCAAATCCAAAGGTAACCCGTTTTGCAGGCAGTACACCAACCGGCTGTCCATGATGAAGTCCATGCCGCCATGACCACCTACCTCTTTGGCCATCTCACCGTATTTCTTCAGGATGGGATGCTGGAACCTCTCTACGAGCGCACGCATCTCTTCCTTAGGCAGGAAGCTGTGCGTATTCAGGTTGTCAATCTGGGGTTCAACTCCCGAAGCCGACAGTTGCTTGGCATCCAAAGCATATCCTTGAACAGGATACTTGTTGGCAAAACCCTGGGTTCCGGTAAGTTGGTACAAACGGTTGTAGGGTTGAGGCGTCATTACATTATGTTGAATTTCGATAACCTTGCCGTTAGTCGTACGGATCAAAGTAGTAGTGTGGTCGCCGTTACGGAAATCTTTGCATTCCTCTCCGGTTCTTTTCTCTATCAGTTCCTTACCTATCACGGATTTGGTATCCATAGCTACCAATGTCTCCATGCGGTCTCCACGATGGATATCAAAAACTTGCGCCACAGGGCCGAGTCCATGAGTAGCATACACGTCGCCGCGATGTTTCTTGTTGTAGTCCAAACGCCATCCCAGTTTGTCGTTTTCGCCATCTTTCCAATAGTGATCCCAATACGGAGCCAACTCGTGGATGTAAGCTCCTTGTCCGCGGATGATTTCACCAAATACGCCTTGCTGTGCCATGTTCAGAGTGTTCATCTCGAACCAGTCGTAGCAACAGTTTTCCAGTATCATACAGTGCTTGCGGGTTTTTTCGCTCATGTTTATCAAGTCCCAGCACTCTTTCAGGTTCATAGCGGAAGGTACTTCGATAGCTACATGTTTGCCGTTCTCCATGGCGCACATCGCTACGGGGAAATGGTGTAACCAGTCGGTGGCGATGTACACCAAGTCTATGTCGTCGCGTTTACAGAGTTCTTCATAGCCTTTCTCTCCGAAGTAAATCTCGGCTTTAGGCATGGAAGCCCTTTGCAGGAACTTTTGGCATTTTTCGGCGCGTTCCTGTTCGTAGTCGCAAAGGGCTACAATCTGCGTACCGGGAATATGGGTGAAACGTTGTACGGCTCCGGGGCCACGCATACCCAAACCTACAAATCCTACACGCACAACCTCCATCTTCGGAGCAGTCAATCCTATCACGCTTTCCTGACCAGCAGGGCGTTCCGGGTTTTGCACTACGATGGTTCCATTGTCCCATTTCCACTCTGTTCCCTTCTCCGTGATTTGTGTGACGGACGTTTGGGGCATACAAGCGTATAACATCACGCCTATCATACCCAACAACAATGATCTCATTACTTTTACGTTCTTCAATCCTTTCATGTTACATTTAAATTTAAGTAGTTAGTTATAAAATATATAAAGAAGACGTCACCACCCCGCATGTTCCTTTTCATTCGCATACGAGTCGGCTTCCCTTTTCTTTTCTCCACTGTACATCCACTCTATCTCATCGGCATATTCC
>QMCD01000696.1_pt1 | contig 42015 bp, 39 predicted proteins | sample 1821841 | NCBI WGS metagenome assembly QMCD01 (sample SAMN01991225, study PRJNA193472) | Termite gut metagenome, whole genome shotgun sequencing project. | isolation source: worker | host: Macrotermes natalensis
GCAAGAGCTTTTTGCAAGGTAAGAGAAAAATTGATTTTACGTTCTTTCGCACGCTGCTCAAGCCAATCGGGGAGTGTAACATTTTTGTGAACATACTTAATGAAATGCGTATTCGCATATTCGTCCGCGTCTACGCTGATAATATTTACAAATGCTTCACTATCAGGCATATCGTATTGGTCTTTAACCGCCTGTAAATCGACGTTATTAACATCTGACGCTTTAGGGAGGGTATACTTGTCTATGCTCGCGTAGAAGACACGAAGCGCGAGGACGTCTGTCGCCATCGCAATAGCGCGGTCAAGGTTTTCCCCCTCTGTGGCAAGGCACTCAAAATCGGGAAAGTCCACGATATAACCACTACCATTTTTAATAAATACTGCCGGATAATTGCTTATCATAAAAGCACCTCCTATGGTGCGGGGATTATTTCAGCCCCGCCTGTTTTAATATTTTGTTTACAAGTCCTATACTAATGTCTTTACTTCCGTGGAACGGAATGCTTATCAGTTCGGGTCGGTTGGGGTGTTTATACTGTTTATGTGAACCCCCACTTTCACGGGTTAATACATATCCGACCGCCAGTATTTTCTTTTCAAGCTCTTTCGCTGTCATGTTCGCCCTCCGTTCTTCTGTTATTATTATAACACACAATACGCATTATGTCAATGCGTATTTGAAAAATAAGTATAGAATAATCCACAAATCTTATGCCGTGTTTTTGTATATATTGTTTTGTATACACTTTTTTAAAAAATAAAGCACCCGCTGGCATAATTACCGACGGGTGTTATGTATTTATGGATAAGTTATAGCGCTGCTTTTTTATACGGCTTCCTCACATCGGTAAGCCCCATAAGGTAGTCTACGCTGGTATTATAAAACTCTTCCAGTTTTGCCATTGTTTCAAGGGACAGATTTAATTCTCCCGTTTCGTACCGGGAATAAGTTTGCTGTGTTATGCCTATGTATTCAGCAAGATTTCTTTGGTATAACTCTGAGTCTTCGCACAGTTCACGTGTTTTGTGTTCCATTCAAACCTCTCCTTTTATTGCAATAATAAGTCGGAATACGGATATAGGTTAAGTATAGCATATAACTTTAACAATTAACCATCTTTATCTTATATATTTGTGGCAATGAAAAATTCATTTTAAGTGTTAAAAATTATTCTTTTGTGTTGTATAGCATAAGCATAGAACATTTATTTAAATATTAAAAATACAAAAGGTAGTGATTATGTGCAATAAAAACAATATATTAGTGTTGAATAATATAAAATAGAAACTAAAATCTTAATATCCGTATTGTAAAATATATCAATTATGATTTTATCAATATCAAACCAATAATATTTATTTTATCCTAAATCAGGGTTTCCGCAAAAAGGGCTTCCTCAACGCGAACAACGTGAGCAAGCCCTTTTTATCAATAATATTAATTTCCATACCCCGTATAAATATATGCCGGTCTATTTAATGCATACTGAACAATTACACATTTTGTGTAATTGTTCCTGGAAACAGACTTGTCTGTTTCCAGATGCGAAAAAAGCAAAGCTTTTTCGCAATACTTCTTGATAATGTCTGCTTATTAAACAGTTTTCTTAGAAAACTGTTTAATAAGTGCAAGAGTTTTGAGTAAAAACACTCAAAACTCTTGCACTGGAATAATTGAAAAATGCTTTTACATCGCATAGCGACGGCATTTTTTAATTATTCAGCAGACATTAATTAGGCGTTCTTGCCCCCAGTATATGTAAAAACCGTGCTGAAGCGAAATCATAGCTCGTAATGGGACGCATATAAGCATCATATGAGTGAGCGGCGACATAAATTTCATCATCCGACAGGGCGACGATTACAGGCGAATGGTAGCAAACCCCCTTTTCATCGCAGAACTGAACGATATCGCCTATTTCTACCTGCGTGACGTCAACCTCTGAAGCGTACGGACCTATCCCCTTGTTGCCTGTCAGAAAATTATAGAGGAATCTGACTGAAGTCCATGCGGGAGCGCGGTCGGTGCTTGAATAGTAATACCACCCTAAATCCTTTTTGGGATTCATAACCCCGCATCCGGCATAAATGCACTGCGAGGCGAAATTTCTTGAAGCCTAAAAAAGCCTGATATTATCAGGGTTTGTCCGCTTTCCTACTAAGTACATTATACAACATTACTCGAGAATATGCAAGCTTTTTTGCATAATTTTTTTATGTTTTTTTATGCTTTTTTCTCCCCCTTGTCAAGGCAAAAGCGATAAAGCGGACGAAGCCAGTCCGCAGACTGGCGCGGGAGCATTTAAGGAGCGTGCCTTGACAATTCGTCATAAATTACAATAACAAAAAGGCGCAAGCGGTTTACCGCTTCGCGCCTTAATTGCAAATAATTTACTGCTTCTTCTCTGGAATCTGGGCGAACACTTTATCAACCCGGCAAAAGCCGTCCGGTGTCATCAGCACAACATCTTTGAGCTTGGCAAAATCGTGAGGGAAAATAATCGGCTCGCGGTGCTTGCTCCAGCTGCTTCCCCGTCCGGTTTCGATACCCTCATCACTGTCATATTGGATGGCGCGGCTTTCCTTTTCAACTTCGCAAGTACCGACAAGACTGCTGAAATATTTTTGACTGTCCGCGTCCGTAACGCCTAAAATCGCTTTGTACGCGCAGTTGTCAACAATACCGCGGCGGGCTTTTTCTCCGTAAATTTCATCCAGCTGCGCCAGACTTTGTATCATTAAACAGATGGTGATGTTTTTGCTTCGCAGGGTTGCCAGCGCGTTTTTAATAACTTCGATTTTCCCCAGTCGCGCAAACTCATCAAGCAGAATTAAAATGGGCGGTAACATTTTACCGGCTGGAGTATGCTTATCCGCCCGGCGCTCCAGGGTGCGGATGAGCTGATTTATCATCAACTGAATCATCACAGACCATTGGTCGAGTTTGTCTTCGGGCAGACGCAGAAAAATATTTTTCTTCCCTAAATCGCCCCACTTAAAATGATTTTCGTCCTCTTGGCTGTTTTTGAGCGCGCCGTGAATTAGCGGGTCGGTGGCAAAAACCATAATTTTGTTTGACATTTCGGTAGCAATCCCAGCCAGTGTTTTCAACTCCAAGTCCCGCACTTGATTGATGTACATCTTAGCGGCAGTGTTGCCGCTTTCTAAAATGTCATCAATCAATTTATCAACCGGCGTGGTCTGAATCCCCGTCATAGTCTCGGCAAAGCTGGCGCCTAAATTGAAATAGTACAAAATTGCCGCCGTTAAAAGATTCTGCGCTCCCTGCACCCAGAACGGCTCGTGAATGTTGGGCGGCAGGGGGATAATAGACAGGGCAATTTCACGGGCGTTATTGATTAAATTATCCGTGCGGTCGGTTCGGAGCAGATAATACGGGTCGTAACCAACGCCGTCTTTTGCGGCGGGGTCAAAAACGGTCAAGTCTCTACATGAATATTCACAAGCTTCATCGAATTGTTCAGATGTTAAATTTTTATTGTAGGTTTGCATTAAAAATTCACCATGTTTTGCAAGTTGCAAATAGTGTTCTGATAGCTCACCCTTAACATCTATCGCCAGAATTGGCGACTTCCAGGTTTTTAAGACATTTTTGGCAATACAAGCACTTTTGCCGCTGCCCGCACCACCCACCACCAAAATATGACCATCTTGGTTGGTAGGCTTACCAACGTAAACATTGTAGGTTTCATTCCAAAAACCGCCCCGCGCTTTTGCGCCAAAGAAGAAACCGCAGTATTCCGGACTGTTCTTTATCATGTAATCAGGAATATTGTTACCCTCGCGTTCCGGACGGTAATTCTGGTTGAACAGGGTTTTGAGAAAATGAACAAACCGGTTATCAGGACAGGTTTTGTAAAATTTAACACAATTAAAAAGAAAAATAACAAAAGCAATGAGACTGGAAAAGAAAAGAGCGACAATCCGGGCGTTTCTTTCCCACTCTAACACTCCGGCATGCTGAGCAATAAAGGTAGAATTGAGCTTTGTCAAAATCATCAGCGGATAATAGCCAATCAGCACCACCCATGAACCGGTGAAGAAGAGTAAAAAACCAAGTAACCTGTTCAAAAACCGCAAAACCAGCTTTATCCCGCCGGTGAGTGTAATTATAAATTTGCCGTGCAATTTTTTTACCCCCTGTCTTAATTTATCTTGATAAATCACGAATGCGTTTTCGCTCGCACTCGCGGTTTTGTTCCCGCTTCTGCTGCCGCTGCTTCTGTCTTTCCTCACGCTGCCGATTTCGCTTGACAATGGCGCGGTTTTCGTCCCCGCGGTCGGTTCTGATTCCGCGCCGCTCCAGCGCGGCGGCGTTGTGGCCGAGATGTTTGGTCGGCTCTTTGTCGATTCCTTGATTTTTGTAACTTTCATGTGAGAGTTTAATTTCTAAGCCTTTTTGCTGTAACCGGCGGTTTTGAGCGTTCGCCCACGCTTCGCGCCAGTGACGGACATTCTGACGGCTTTCCAGTGTCCGGTCTTTAGCCCCAAACCCCTGCGGCGATACTTGGCGGGTGGTGAAAAGAATGTGGGCGTGCGGATTAGTTGAGTTAATATTTTTGTCATTTTGAGCTTCAATATTTTCTTTGTCTTTTTGGTGGCGGTGTCCGCTGTGAATGGCGACATCGGCGCAAATTCCCCGGCTGGTTAAATTGTCTCCGACATAAGCGCGTACTAACTGTATTTGCTCGTCCGGCGACAGCTCACGCGGCAGGGCGATTTCAATTTCCCGCGCTGTTCTGGCGTCTTTTCGCTTCTCTGCCATCTCCACCGCATTCCACAGTTTCTGGCGGTCGGCAAATTCGCCCGGGGCGTTTGGGGACAAAATAATTTCGCGGTGAGCAATGCCGCGCTTGTGGGAGTAGTCGTGGGTTAAGCCATCATATTCATTGTGCAGTTTCTCCCCCGCCCGATATGCCGCCGCGCCCACTGCCGAGCGCCCCTGACCTCTGCTTATGTATTTAACGGATAGATGGTAAATAGCCATAACAAACCCCTCTGTTTAGTGTTAGTCGGGTTCACGTTGGAAACGGAAAAAAAGCAACTCTGCTTATATGAAATATACGCGCGAAGTGCGGCTTTAATGCTAATTGGCAAAAAATATTTTGGCAATTGGCTTAATGCACAAAAAGCCCTCGGCAGGAGCGCACTGCATTGGAACAATGCGTAAGTGCGCCCTTAGTTCCTGCGGGAATTTTGGCGTGTACTCAAAGTTTAGCTGCTTGCGGGGGACTTTGTCAATATTTACAGCGGGTGGAATATTGGTAGAATTTTGTACGTATGAATGTGAAAAAAGGGGGGCTTAATATGCCGACTTTGGATGAGAGGATAAAAAAAGAACAAGAAAAACTGGAGCAGTTAAAACGCCAAAAGAGGGCGAGGCAGCAGCGGGACAAGAAAAAAGAGCGGAAAACCGACACCCGCCGCAAAATTTTAACCGGGGCAATTTTGCTTGATATTTTTCCGCAATTTCAAGTACTCAAGCCACAGAAAAACAATGCGGAGAATATTATAGAATTTGCGCCGCTGGCGAATTTTTTAATTTGCTTGGCAGAGAAAAAAGAATGGGTGGCACAGCTTGAAAAAGAAGCAAAAAAGAGGGGAAATGAAAAATAGCCACCCTATTTTTTGAGGTGGCTATTGACAATTAACATAAAAGGGTCTTAAATACACTGGCACGGGAGATTCATTTCGTGTAATAATATTGGTTCTGCTGGATATGGCTCACATTATACCTGACTTTTCTGTAAAGAAAATGTCTTTTTCATGACCTGCCTATCTGGTAGAACCATATTATTTCGGGAGTAATGGCTTAATAAAAGGTTGCCCATTTGATATGTGGCTCATTTAAGATTTGTCTTGCTTCTCATCGTTAATAAAGAGCCTTTATAGAAAGGGACGGCTTTTTTATGCCAGAAATAATAGTATCACAAAAATATAAATATGTGGCGGGAGTTGATACCCACGCTAAAACCCACCACTTAACCTTGATTGACAATCTTGGCGCGGTAATCGGCAAGCGGGAAATTAAAGTGCTGCCCCACCCCTGGAAAAAGCCATTGACTGGGTGCTTGAGAAAACCGATGGCGAGGTTTTGTTTGCCGTTGAGGGTACATCATCATACGGCGAAACATTCACCGTCGCATTGCAAAAGCGCGGTCTGCCGGTTTGTGAAGCAAAAGCCCCAAAAATGAAAGCGCGCGGGCAAAAAGGTAAAACTGACGAAGTGGATTCACACCACGCCGCCGTGAGTATTCTTTCAAAACCGATAAACAGTTTAATTAACCCAAAAAATCAAGGCACGGTGAAAATGCTGCGGATTCTTTTAACTGCCCGGCGCAACATGACCGCTCAGTCAGTGATGGATAAAAACGCGCTTTACGCGCTGCTTCGGACGAATAACTTAACTACGGGACAAGTTCCCGTGTTAACCACGGCAATGTTGAAAATAATTGCCGACTGGTCGGCGAAGTCAGACGATGACAGTGCGGAAAAGTCTATCGCCCGAATGGAAGCACGGCGGCTGGCACAATATATTCTGTTTAGACAAGCGGCATTAAACAAAAACGAAAAACAATTACAAAAAATAATCAAAGCCTTTGCGCCAAGTTTACTGGAGTTTCCCGGCTTTGGGGCGGTCACCAGCGCACAAATACTTTGCTCGTATTCATACAAGGGGCGTTTTCGCTGTGCTGACGCGTTCGCCAGTTTAGCCGGAACGACACCGCTGGAAGCGTCTTCGGGGCAAGTGGTGCGTTACCGCTTAAGCCGTCTTGGTGACAGGACGCTCAACGCCGCATTAAGCACAATTATTTTAACCCGCATGAGGTGCCATGAATTAACCAAAAAATATGTGGAAAAACGCACGGTGGGCGGCAAAAGCAAGCGGGAAATAAAACGCTGTCTTAAACACTACTTAGCAAGAAGTGTTTTCAGACATCTTGAAAAGCTTGATTTGAGCGTGAATGTTTGCATAAATGAAAAGGGACTTGCTCTTATCGAGTAGCCCCTATAATTCATATTTTTTATTCAATCAAGAAAGCGGGCATATTATCGGGTATGTAGACAGACATACTCTCACCCTTTTTGCAGATTGTGTCGCCGTTTGGCTTGCGGCTCGTATGAATTACCCACCCGCTTGGCGGTATAAAATCTTCTTTCAGGTTGTGTATAACCGCACCACGCGCCGTAGCTCCTTCTGGAATCAACCATTTTTCAAAAGTGCCTAAACCTTTAAAATATTCGGCAGTGACGACGGCTTCATGATCTAATGAATTTTGTTTAATCGTCTTTGCCAGTTCATCATACAGCGGCGTTTTTTCATTTTTACGGGTTATCAAACCAAAACCCCTATCTTTGCCGTTTACTATTTCGTTATCAAATATTTGCCAAACAAGAAAAAATTCACTGCCCATGTCAAGCGCATTTTTTAAATGGCTCATTACAATTTCTTTTTGCAATCCGGGATATTCGCTTGAAGCGATAGCACATTCGCCTATATAAAATTTTCGATTTGTCTTTTGCTTTAATAATTTCAAGTTTTTTATGAATGTGTCGGTATTGCTTCCACAGTCATCAGACATAGAGTATCCAATTAAATCAGCCGACACCTTATCTAAACAGTTAATTAGTTTATAAGTCGCTGGCTTACTAATCCATATCAGTTCAACTGACGAATATACAGAAGAACTGCTTTTTATTTCTTTTTTCGCTTGCTCAACCCCCGCCGTGCGGGCAGTGAAGTAATCTAAAAAGCCTTGCCATGCAGTATCAAGTTTTTTCTTGTCCTTGATTCCGGCTTCTTTGGTGCAATTTTGAAAATAAAGTTCTGCTTCCCAATGTTCTAAAATAAACGTCTTATTTTTATAATTTTTCAATAAATAGCTTGCTGAATCATAATAATCCTTTTGAATTTTCTTTTTTTCGGCGGCACTAAGTCCGTTTACCCAACCGTAGCTATCGGCGGTGTCAAGATGGGTTTGCAACACATAAGTTGTGAAGTCCATATTTAACACTTTTTTAAATTCAGTGGTTTTCAATACATCTACTATATTAGGGATTTTTTCATCATTGGGCAGGGTGGTATTAAAACGGTATTTTTCGCGCGGGTGTTGAAGAAATAGCTTGATTGTTTTTGACCCCATATTTCTAATGGCTTTTGCACCTTCAATTAAATATGGCTCTTTGGTAAAGTTATAATTTCCGGCGGCGTGACAAACTCCGATTTGCTTCGATAAATCATCATAAGAAGAAATTGCAAAAACAGGAGTTGCGAACAACGATACAGCCATAATCGCCACAAGGAAAACGCCGAATAGCCGTTTAATTCGCTTTTTCATTTTGATATAGCCTCCTCGATTTATTATTGTTATTTCAGCTTATATAAGCCGAATAATAACCGCTTAAAAAGTTTTCCAAATATTAATCGTGAAAAACAATAGCTTTTCTGAAAAGGTAGGCTTTATCATAAAGATGATTTTAAATCGCAAAACTTAATATTTGATTAATTAATTATTAATTTTTCACAAATTCCCTTGAGTAAAAAATTTTCTCGTGCTAAAATTAACCTATAATAAATGTGTCCGTAAAGGTCTACTTTATCGGACACATTTATTTACATTTATTACTTGAAGCCTTGTATTCACGTAGTTTAACGTATAGAGTAGAGCGACATATTTCGCATGGTTTTAAAATTTGCTCGGTTGAAAGTTCGCCGCGCTCCCACTTTTTAATTAACTCCTCGAAGTTCGGCGGCAAGTCTTTCTGTGGTCTGCCGAATTTGACGCCCCGCCGCCTCGCCGCCGCGATTCCCTCAGCTTGGCGTTTCTTGATGTTGTCGCGCTCATTGTGCGCCACGAAAGAAAGAATTTGCAGAACAAGGTCGGCGATAAATGTTCCCATCAAATCCTTATTTAACCGGGTATCAAGCAGGGGCATATCAATCACGGCAATGTTAGCTTTTTTGTCTTTGGTGATAATGCGCCATTGATTTTGAATTTCCTCATAATTGCGCCCTAACCTATCAATGCTTTGTATGTAGAGCAAATCGCCCATTTTAAGCTTTTTTAGCAGCGCTTTGTAACTTGGTCGGTTGAAGTCTTTTCCGCTTAATTTATCGGTGTAGATATTTGGGGATGGGATTTTTAAGCCGCTCATTGCTAAAAGCTGTCTGTCCGCGTTTTGGTCGGCGGTTGAAACGCGGATATAGCCGTATGTTTTCATGCTTCTTTACTTCCCTTTCTAAATATATTTCTTAGTTTTAATTATATTTAGATTTGGAAGGGAGTGATTGATTTTCTTTGTTTTTATGGGGAATTAGAAGATTTTTACAGGGTTTTTGTGAGGAAATTGTAAATTTATTTAGATTCACACGAATTTTGTTAAAGTTTGGGTGGTGGTGGGCGATATATATTAATAAGGGAAAATTACGCTCGAATAGAATTTTTATAAAGGTGGTTGTTGAAATTGGAAAAAGGTAATGCTGTATTTGATTCGATAATAAATTCGGAGGACGAAATGATAAAACGTGCCAATATTACAAAGGCAGAAGCCTGTGTATATCTACGTGCGTATATTATCATTAACTTGTTTTTCTTTAAAGAACTTGTTATAAGCGACACGTCAATAAACCTCAATCAAGCATTGCGAACTTTAATACTTTGCAAAGAGGGCGAAAGGGTTTACGATTTACGTCGTTGTGCTACGGCGGATTTTGATTGGTTAATTAGTGAGGGATATATTAAGTTAGCCGCAAGAGATATTTTTCGCGGTAATATCTCAGAGAGTTTACGAGAAGCTCAAAAAAAGAATAAAAACGTTGAAAAACCAAGCTTAAAATATTCAAAATTTATAGACCAAATATGTAAAGACGATAATATTTACTGGTGGAATGCAAGTGAAATTAGTAGTATTTTCACTGCAAAAATAAGAAAAGAACTTGAAACATCATACTCGGATGATATTAATTTATTATTACGAAAGTTAAGGGAAAAGCTTAGCGATAAAGAAGCCTTGACGTATAATATGGTAAAAAATGTAGCACTTGAAGAACATAACGAGAAAAGCGAATTTTATCAAATTGTTCGGGGTATGCTTCGTAGTTCTTTTGATTATAATATTCCTGAATATCTCAAATTGGATTATTCAAGGCAATTTTTTAATTATGACACACAACCAACCAAAAAATTTGACCTTGAAATTGATATAACGTCAAAATATGAAATTTCCTGTTCTTATGATTTTAGTATTTTTGGTTTTGCTTCATTTCCTGCGAAGCATTTATTATACGCTTGGGAAACAAAAGAATATCTGGAGTTTGAGAGCCAAATGCAACAATTTAGAAACGGAATTGTTAATATTAACGCATTATGGATTTCGATTGAAAAATATCTTAGCGTGATTAACGAACTTGTTGTCGATAGGTATAATTTCAAGTATTCAGAACATAAACAAGGTATCACATTTAACCCAAAAGCTATACTACATACTTACAATTTCAAGAAAAAGCCTGTTGTTGCATCAATGGATATTGCTAATAAAGGTTGGGGTATAGCAGATACAGCAATTGGAGTTATGACAAATCCGATTTCTATAATTGCTAAACTTATTACAAGTGTAATATCAAGCTCAATGAATAAAATGACAGCACCGCCAAGAGAAATTAAACAAGCTATAGTGAAATTGGATAAATAAAACAAAAGCCGTTCTTTCAAAAAAAACGGCTTTCAATCCAGTTGTTTAATCGTTCAATTTTAGCTAGCATATGAAAAAACAAGCGAATCATTATCCATTGTATTATCCAAATAATCAGCCAGCTAATTTGAACTGCGAGACCAATCCATAATGGTGACATAACCCACCACCATGACCAATTAATGATGTTTGCAAGTTTTAAAATTATGAAAGTAACCAGCAAAGTGAATAAAATTCTTCCTTCTCCAAATCTTTCTAGCCTTCGCCATATAAAGCCACCAAAGCCACCATTGGGTTCATCAACAGTTGTTTGTAATTCATATATGGTATTGCTTATAAATAAGAAGAAGTCATGTATTTTATTTTTCAAAATTCACACCTCTTTATTTTTCATTTTTAGAATGCGTGATGTGGTTGAACGATTAACAAATTTGAAAAGAACCTTTATCCCTCCAATGACAAAGTTGTGATATTCTATCATAAGCCCACATTGTTTACCAAATTAGTGAGCTAACATTTTTTGGGGAGGGAGAGTTATTCTTTACGAATATGCCCCTTTTTCCTCACTCACTCAGTTTCAAAATTAAGTATAATCAAAACCCTTGAAAGTTAATTTTCAAGGGTTCTTTAATTTTGAAAAATCTTTAATTTTGAAAAAGGAGTGTTGCAAAATGCAGACAAGAAAAGCGAATACTAAGGGGGTTATGAATTGAAAGGCGAGGTAACAATCCAAAGCGCAATCGACGAGTTACAGCGGATGTTCAAATTTTTAAATAACAAGTATTTTAACGGCGAACTGGAGCGCCCCGTAATCACGATTTTAACCGATATTACATCAGGGGCTTACGGCTGGATTAGCGTTAATAAAGTCTGGAGCAGTAAGGATAATTCGTGGTTTAGGGAAATAAATTTATGCGCCGAACATCTTAACCGTCCCGTGGAACTTGTCATTACCACGCTCATGCACGAGATGTGCCATTTGCTGAATATCCAGCGCGGCGTACAGGATTGCAGCCGCAAGGGAAGATATCATAATCAGCATTTTAAGGAAGTCGCCGAAGCGCGGGGCTTGTTTGTTGAAAAAACCGCCGCCAGCGGCTTTAATAAAACCACCCCGACCCCCGAATTTACAGAGTTAGTGAAAAGCCATTGCCGCGGTGGTTGCTTCAAACTCGAACGCGCCAAAACATACCGCGATGGTACGCCCAAAGTCACCAAAACCGGCGGGGACGGCAGGGAAAAAACCGTCAGCCGCTCCAAGCAGTCAAGCCGCAAATATATTTGTCCCGTCTGCGGTCTGACTGTACGCGCTACCAAGGAAGTAAATATTAAATGCGGCGATTGCGGTATAACAATGCAAACACCTTTTGAAAATTAACTTTCAAACAAAGGGGCTTGCCACCATGAGCAAGCCCCTTTCTTTTTAAGCGGTATTAAACTCCACATTCTCAATCCTAACCGTATTCGTCCGGGTATTTTTTGATTTTTCGCTTGTCACCACAATTCTTTTAACAAACCTCATTAAAAACCGCCGCTTCTCTAAATCGGTCAGTAAATCCCAGTTTTCGCTGAGGTTTAGGATAATATCCTCTTTTTTTAGCGGGGCGTCTTCATCAGCGGGGACACTGAGCTTGTCAAGCTCGGCGTTGATGATGTCCCGGTCATGGCTTATTTTTTGGCGCATTTGCTTGTAGCTGTCAAAGTCGATTTCGTCATCGACATAAAGACTTAGTATTTCCTTTTCTTTGGCGCTGAATTCAGCGAGCTTCCCGTTATACTCGTCAATCAATGCCTGGTTGTCTGAGTGGATTTTTTCGCTCTGCTCCAACGATATTTTATCAGCGACCTTAAAATCGGACACCAAGGTAATGTAACCGCGAAAGGCGGCTTCAATTTTGTTATGGTTCATCTCGCCGCAGCTGCAACAGCCGACATCACTGTCGCCGCAGCGGTATGAGCCGTAATATTGCTTTGAGCCGTCAGTGAGCGTTTTATATCTGCCGTGGGTGGTCATTTTTTTGCCGCACTTGCCGCAGAATAAAAGACCCAGATAATAATTGCAGTCTTTGGGTTTTTTGGTGGCGGTCAGGCTTGGCGTTGCCGATATAATCCGCTGGGCTTGGTCGAAAAGCTCCTCGCTGATGATGGCTTCATGCAAACCATCATTTTCGGTGTATTTTTCCTCGCCGATAAAATGTCTGACCCTGCCTATGTAGTTGCTGTTTTTCAGGATATTTTTAATGTTCTTCCTCTGCCAGACCGTGTTTTTCTTGGTCGGTATCTTCCTTAAATTAAGCACTCTGGCGATATTGTTCAAGGGCATATTCTGATTGACGTACATATCAAAAATTTCCCTGACAATCTGGGCTTCGTCCTCATTGACTGACTGGATTTTCTGACCGTTTCCCCTGTCGTAACCATAACTGGCGTGTGATGAACACAGGGTGTAGCCCTCTTTTACCTTTCGTTCGCGCCCCAGCTTGACCCTTTCGATGATGTTTTCACGTTCAAATTCGGCGAAAATCCCGATGATTTTCAGAAACATCCGCCCCGAAGCCGTCTGCGTGTCGATACTTTCCATTAAGGAGTTAAAAGCACAGCCATACTGATTGAAATAATCGACAAGATAAATTAAATCGGACGTACTGCGGGTTAGGCGGTCGATTTTGTAGACAAGGACATTTTTAACCTCGCCGCTTTTTATATCCGCCAGCATTTTATTGACGGCGGGACGGTCGGTGATGTTTTTGCCGCTGATACCCTCGTCGGTGTAGACATTCCATATCGACCAGTCTTTAATGCGCGCAAAATCCTTGAGCTTTTGTTCCTGTCCTCTGATTGAATAACCCTCTTGTACCTGTTCTTCTGTCGAAACCCGGACGTAAATAGCCGTTTCCAAAAATAAACCCCTCCTAATCTTCGTTAGGAAGCAGATTTATTTTTAAGCTTTTTTCGCGGTATCGAGGTATGCATAAAAAATTTTAACATCTCAATTTGGATATGTTCGGGCAGTGTTATTTTTTTTACATTCTCTTTCTTCATCATAATCACCCAGTGAATTATATTCAGCACTGGAAAAAATTATGAATTTGAGCGAAAAAATAAAAGCCGCCAAAGCGGCTTGTTATCAAGATTTGCGGGCTTTGCGGGGTTTATTTAGTTCCCTGCATTTGTGCAGTCCCCCCCGATTTCCTCAAAATCAAGATAGTTTGGATTACGCCCGTAAGCCCATTTCTGGGCATAATCGACAGCAGCCTGACGATTATAACCGATTTCTTTCATATAACACCTGTAACCTGCTCTTACTACAGCGCAGATACAGGATTCACCGCCTTTCATAATACGTTACAATATGTTTATGCATCAGCGGCAAGTCCTGATTACAGCTTGGGAAAGAAAAACATATAACTTTAGTTATAAGTTTCTTCTATATAAATATTTATCCTGGTTTCAATGATACCTGAAACCTCATCTGCCGGTTTCAAACCTGAAAAATAAGCGCCGGCTTCTTCTCCGATTATCCTTTCAATTTCAAAATCGGGATTATAGACATGATTTACCGATTCTATGAAATTCATAAACTTATTATTATCTTCCTCGTTGTTATTGCCTATCGGCACTTTAATCCATTCAGAGCTTTCCGTAATCTGGTATGTGAAGTATTCCTCCCCTCCGCTTTCGGGCGGATTCTCCTTTGCCTTTTTCAGCATATCCTCAATAAACGAAAGTTTTACAGGTATACTTAATCCGGAATTTACAGGTTTTTCATTAAGTACGGATTTTACAAACTCCCATGCACCTTGTTTTTCTTCGGCTTTATTTGTAATTAATATCTTTATATCAGGGAAAAAAGACGAGCCGTATCCCGGTAAAATTTCGTTCCTGTTTGACTGTGGCATTCCCGGGAATGATATTTCCTCTCCAGCATTCAGTTTTTCCCATTCTCTTATTTGCCTGGGATTTGACAGGATGTTAAAGCACATAATCGGATTTCCGGCACTCATTCCCGTATCTATCGTAAAGTTATTATATCCCTGCGGATATTCCGAAGGGAATCTTTCAGCAATTTTAAGCAGTTTATCTAATTCATTGCGTTCAAATCTGTAATTTCCCGAATTGGCTTCCGAAAACAATCCCGCGGACGTCATTGTTACAAAATCATTTTTAGTAAGACCGCTTATGATAAGACTAGAATCCGGTTTCTCCGAAATAAAGTCAGCGAACTCGTCCAGCGTCCATCCGGTTATGTTTCCTGTTTCAGAAGTTTTAGCATATACTGTCCGAACGGTAAAAGCTGGGAATACCTCATAAAGCCTGCCGTTATGCTCCGAAGCTTTGAATACACTCTGTAAATAATCCTCTTTAATAAAAGTCCTGTCTGATTCCATTAAAGTATATAAATCACATATCAACCCTTTTCTTATATAACTGTCGACAGGCAGAAGAGAACCGGTGTCAGAAATAATATCAGGAATTTCCCCGCTTATTATCTCAGCATTAAGATTTGTAATATCATTTTCGTAAGAATAGGTTTCTCCCGGAACAGGGTCCTGAGCAAATACCCTTACTTCCACTTTATATTCTTTGCTTTTTGAATTAAATGACCGTACATAATTTTCAAGGGTCTGGTTATTTTCAAGCGCGGTAAGCTTTATAATCTTTCTTCCGTCATTACTGCCTGAATCAGCGCTGCCATTATCTGTTATGCTTCCGTTGTTATTAATACAGGAGCTGACGAAACACATCACGGAACAAATCAAGGCAGTATAAAAAATCTTTTTCATTCCACAAAACAAACCCTTCACGGTTTAAATTTAAGGGCTGTATTATGAAGATAATTCTGTCATAATACAGCCCTCGGAAAACTAATAATTACGCTCTTAGAGAGAATCTGTCCATGTAGCAGTTCCCGATTTAACTGTAAAAGTTGCTTTTGCGCTAACAAAGGATGAATTGCTTGGTGCGGTATATGAGGCTCTTGTAGTTCCGCTGAAAGGAACGCTGATTTGAGGACTGCTTGAATATCTAAAATAACATGTGCCTGAAATACTGCAGGAACTGGGCGCCGTTCCAGAATATGTTAAAGTAGCTAATGCAGTAGTACCGTTAATATTTAAGTCCCCAACAATGTTTGTCGTACCGCCTGCAGAACCCTCTGGTGTTTCCGCAGCACCTATAGTAATAACCGTCATTGAAACAATCACCATCGTCGCCAAAAAAACAGCAACTATCTTACTCAGCTTTTTCATTTTTATGACCATCCTTTCCGGACGTTTTGTCCTGAAAGGACAAAACTCCTAAGTTTGAAAAATTTATTTTTCCAACTTTCACTTCCTTTCCGTTTTTATTTGCCTCCCTCAGAAAAATCCCCTGCGCAGCCGGACTATCTGTATTCAGCATTTTACGAACCTGATTACAAAATGCAATCATATATAAAAAAGGCGTCCCCTCTTTATACTTCAACAGCAAAACACGTTCATCCTTTATTAATTATATTATATATGTTTTTTTTATAAATTGCAAGTGTAATTGTGTGTTTTAACCATTTTTGTATGATTACACACCGATAATCCGCATATATTGTATATTATGACGTATTTTTTGTCTATAATCTACTATATTTTTATTAAATTTTCGTGTATTATAAATAATACCATAAAATAAAACTGACTACCCTGCTTACAATTACGGACAGTCAGTCTGTATATAATTTTTACTTTAGTATGTCTTGCCGTATCCGACTTCAAGCCAGTGGTCGTCCTTCCCGATTTTATTCACATCGTTATACCACGGCATGGGAAGCTTTCCGGAAAACTCAGCTCCTCCGGCAAGGACGTCGGCTACTCCCTTCCCCTCGCTGCCGGGCAGATAGCACATTACAATGGCTTCCCATTTTGAAACATAGGGTCTTATTATAACCTGCCTGCCTGCTACAATTAAGGCGACAACAGGTTTCCCAAGAGCTTCGGCTTCCTTTATTGCCTCTTCGTTTCCGTCAAGCCCCATAACCCCTGTAAGCTCCATGTCTTCAGTGTCGCCCGTCCATTCGGCGTAAGCCTTTTCGCCGACGGCAAGCAGAACGATGTCCGCTTCGGAAGCCCTTTCCTTATCGGTGATGATTTCAAGGTTATATTCGCCGGCAATGTCCCGCATTCCCTGTAAAATCGTAGTAACCCCGCTTACCCTGTCGCTGCCGAGCCATTCGCCCGTCCAGCCGCCGCACTGGGCTTTTACATTATCAGCCGCCGGTCCTGTTATAAAAACCTTCGCACCCTCTTTGAGCGGAAGGACTCCCCCGCTGTTTTTAAGCAGAACCATGCTTTTTTCAACAAGCTGTTCGGCAACGGCGCGGTATTCGTCCGAACCGACCGAACGCTGAACCGTCTGAAGGTTTTTATGATACGGGTCCTCAAACAGCCCCAAATCCTTCTTGACCTTTATAATCCGCGTCACCGCGTCGTCAACGCGGGAAATGTCAACAGAACCCTCGTTTACGCCTTCAACGATATAATTCATGCACTCCTTGAAGGAATCGACCTGCATAAACATATCAATACCCGAATTAACCGAATTGATCATCTTTTCCTTCAGGGAAGAACCCGTAATATTATTTACGGAATTCCAGTCGCTTACGATAAAGCCTTCAAAACCCAGCTCCTCTTTAAGGTACATTATATATTTTCGGTTTTCATGCATTTTAACGCCGTTCACACTGCCGTGGCTGACCATAACCGTCTGCACGCCCGTATCAATCAGGTGTTCGTAAACGTCAAGCAGTTCGCTTATCTCATCACCGGTAAGCTTTGCGTCTCCCCGGTCGATAAGCCTGACCGCGTCTGAATTCTCGCCCGTGCCGAAAACGGCGTTGCCGTCCGCAAAGAAATGCTTCGGGCAGGCAAGGACGCCCCCGTCTATAAGCCCCCTGGAATATGCGGCTGAAAGGTTTTTTATTATATCAAGCTCCGATGAATAGCTTTCATAGGTACGCCCCCAGCGGGGGTCTTTTGCCTGAGCGACGCACGGGGCAAAATTCCAGAGCATATAGCAGAGCTTCGCTTCATCAGCAGTAATCAGCCCCATCCGATATGTAAGCTCCTCGTCATTTGCCGCGCCAATCCCTATGTTATGAGGGAAAATAACGCTGTCCGCGCAGTAATTCACGCCGTGCACGTCATCCTGTCCGTAAATATACGGTATACCGGAATTTGACGAAACCGCGGCTTCTTGATAATAATTAACGACCCTCTGCCATTCGGTGTAGGGTGTTGAAGCGCCGACTGAGGAAAGTATGCTGCCGTAACAGTCAGCCGCCATTTCGTCATATGTGACGTTATACACCGCAGGCTGAACCATCTGTGCCGCTTTTTCCTCAAGCGACAGGCCGGCGGTAATTTCCCCGGCGGTCATCGTCTTATAATCAAGCGTTTCAGCCGGAGTCTGTCCGGCTTCCGTAACGGTTTGTCCGCCGCTCTGCTCTGTAGCGGAGCTGCCGCCGTACGAAGAAGCCGTCTCTAAAGGAACATTTGAATTACAGGCAGCTGAACCGAGTATGATTAATACGCTTAGAACTGCGGAAATTATTTTTTTCATTAATTTAAGTATCCTCCGGATGCTCTGATATATCAGAATATTTTATCATTAAGAGCTTTGTTCAGGATTTATATGTGTAATTAATGTCTGCTGAATAATTGAAAAATGCCGTCGCTATGCGACGAAAAAGCATTTTTCAATTATTTCAGTGCAAGGTTTTTGAGTAAAAATACTCTAAAAATACTCAAAACTCTTGCACTTATAAAACAATTTTCTTAGAAAACTGTTTTATAAGCAGACATTATCAAGAAGTATTGCGAAAAAGCCCTGCTTTTTCGCACCTGGAAACAGACCCGTCTGTTTCCAGGAACAATTACACAAAATGTGTAATTGTTCAATACGCATTAATTATAGCATACCTGCTTAATTAACACAATAAAACGGCTTTATTTATGGAGTTAATTACAATAAATGTATGTGATATTTAGAGATGATAACAAATTTATAGGGAAAATAAGGTTATTATGTCAAATGAATACGCTCTGTTAACTCAGCTTGACATTGAAATTAAAATATGATAATATTAATGTAATATAGGATTATACTAGGGCGTGTTCGATAATTAGCAATGTGTATAGAAATAAGTGATTTTTGTGCGCGCCGCAGCGTTGATAAGCGCAAAAAATCGCAGGAAACCTCCCTCGGCGGTTTTCAAGATTTTTTTACGCAATGCGGTGCAAAAATCACTATTTATGTGCATATTGATGATTTTCGAACACACCCTAAATTCAAGCCGCTTTCTGCGGCTGAGGAACGAGGATTATTATGAAACAGAAATTTTATATTTGCAGTCATTGCGGTAACATTACGGCATATGCCGAATACAGAGGCGCTGCAATATCCTGCTGCGGGGAAAAAATGACCGAGATGATTCCCAACACTACCGAGGGAGCGACGGAAAAACATCTGCCCGTCATAAGAGTTGAAGACGGGATATGCAGTATAACGGTAGGAAGAACAAATCATCCCATGTCAACATCTCACTACATTAAGTGGGTTTCGCTTGATACCAAACAGGGGAATCAGAAAAAATTCCTTATACCCGATACTTCACCTGAAATCAGTTTTGCCCTTGCGGACGGCGACGAAGTTGTCTGTGCATATGCATACTGCAATTTACACGGATTATGGCGGGCAAACATTTAGTACCTGTTCTCACAGGCGTAAACGTATGCCGTTTCGGTAGATTTTACCGAATACAGCGTAGAAAATCCTTGAAAGACGACAGCCTGTCTGCGGATTTTTGCCTTGTCTTCAGCAAAATAATACTCGAAAATCTATACATTTTTCCTATGAGAACAAGTTCTTAATTTTCCGGCAGGAAGCTGATAAGTATTATAACGGACGGTTAAGGGCGTGTTCATACTGTGTTTATGCGGGTGTGAGCGCGCTCTCAAAGCCGGAACGAGGTATAGTTACTTCACGCACCCAGAAGATGTTTAAATCCGTTTTTACCTGGTATGCCGATTAAACAGAAAGGCTGACATTTTAATGAATTTGTTATTTTTAGGAGATGTAGTCGGCAAAAACGGCTGTGATTTTGTCGCAAAAAAAATCAGTGGTATAAAAAAAGAATATGAAATAGACATAACAATAATTAACGGAGAAAACAGCTCTAACGGCAACGGCATACTGCCTCAGTCGGCAGGCTTTCTGTTTTCTCACGGAGCCGATATTATCACCACGGGGAACCATTGCTTCAAGCGGCGTGAAATTTTAGAAATGTTTGATACAGCCGAATTTTTGCTCCGCCCCGCAAATTTCCCCGAGGGAAACCCGGGAAAGGGGATATGCGTTTATGATATGGGAGCCGTTCAAATCGCCGTCATAAACCTGATGGGCACAATATATATGAACCCGCTCGATAATCCTTTTTCGGTGATAGACAAATTACTGGAAACCATAGAGACCCCAAATATTTTCATTGATTTCCATGCCGAGGCGACAAGCGAAAAAAAGGCAATGGGTTATTACCTTGCCGGCAAGGTTACGGGGGTCTTCGGCACTCATACCCATGTCCAGACCGCCGACGAAGCCATACTCAGCGGCCATACCGCTTTTATAACCGACGCGGGGATGTGCGGAGCCGAAATTTCTGTGCTGGGGGTAAATTGCGAACAGGCTATACTGAAACTGCGTATGCATTCCCCTGTAAAATTTTCAGAATCGTCAAATCCCCCGTTTATCAATGGAATTGTTGTTGGTTTTGACGAAAAATATGGAAAAGCTTACAATATTAAACGTTTAATAATTAGGTAATCGTACAAAAGTGTGTAAAAATTATTGTAATTCATTCATAAAAGGTGTATACTGTTCATTGACGCTTTGTTAATATATTTTTATTTATTGGAGGACGCCTTATATGGAGATATTAAAGGTTTCATCACGTTCAACGCCGAATTCTGTGGCAGGAGCAATAGCAAGCGTTATAAGGGAGAATGATACCGTTGAGGTACAGGCTGTAGGCGCCGGAGCGGCAAATCAGGCAATAAAGGCAATAGCAATAGCGAGGGGATACCTTGCACCGGTCGGTATCGACCTGATATGCATTCCCGCCTTTGCAAACGTACTTATTGACGGAGAGGACAGAACAGCCATCAAATTAATATGTGAAAAAAGATAATCCAGCAAATACATAATGCCTCATAACATCTGAAAATTGCGAATAATAAATTAAAATTATACCGCCGCAGGGCGTTACACCGCCATTGTTAATTGGTAATAGCGCCGGTGTGAAAAGTAAAGCATTGGCGCTGAAATTTTCTTGCGGAACGGAGTTTATATGTTCAGATTCCTAATCAGAAAATTTATAAAGGATTACAAAAACACCTCCGACAGGGACGTACGGCAGAATTATATAATTCTGGGAGGCGTCGTAGGGATAATATGCAACCTTTTTCTCTTCGGGCTTAAGTTTTTCATAGGGGTTTTTATGAACAGCATTGCGGTCACGTCGGACGCCTTCAACAACCTTTCGGATACGGGAAGCTGTTTTGTTTCCGTTATCGGCGCTAAAATGGCAAATAAGCTTCCCGATAATGACCATCCTTTCGGTCACGGCAGAATCGAATATATTTCCTCTCTTATCGTGTCATTTATAATTATGCTGGTGGGTGTAGAGCTTTTAAGGACTTCGGCGGATAAAATCATAAATCCTTCACAGGTCGAATTCAACGCCGTTATGATTGCAATGCTTTCGGCTTCGGTTCTGGTAAAGTTCTGGATGTACCGCTGCTATAGCTATATCGGGAAAAAAATAAACAGTACGGTTATGACGGCAACCGCTAAAGACAGCATAAATGACGCCGTTTCAACGGCAGCCGTAATTGCCGCTACCGCTGCGGGGCTATTTCTGCCGTTTAATATTGACGGTATAATCGGGGTTCTTGTCGCCGGTTATATTATATACGGCGGATTTATGCTGTCGAAGAACACTATTGACCTTCTGCTGGGTTCCCCGCCGTCAAAGGAGACGGTATTAAAGCTTGAGGCTTTTATTACGGAACCGGCTGAAATTGCCGGGATTCACGACCTTATTGTGCATGATTACGGTCCGGGACGGGTGATTGCCTCCGCTCATGCCGAGGTTCCCGACGATTCCGACCCTGTTCGCATACATGAGATTATCGACTCAATTGAAAGGCGTATTATGGAGGAAACCGGGATACTGATGGTTCTTCATACCGACCCTATTTCCGTAAACGACGAAGCCGTTGCGGAGCTGAAAAAATTTGTCGAGGCTTTATGCCGCGGAATAGAGCCGGACAGCAGTATACATGATTTCAGGATTACAGACGGGGAAATGCGTACCAACCTGATTTTTGACATTGTCATAAAAGGGAAATACTCGGCAAACGAGCGGAATGAAATAGTACGAAATATAAAAAAGGCAATATCGGCTTTTGATTCGAGGTATAATGCCGTTATTACAGTCGACGATGTGTTTTCATAAACATAAGATACGTTCCCGTTATATTAAGGATGTTCATATTTATGGCTATGCGTTCTGAGCCGTGAACCGTATGATAAAATTGAAGAAAAGCGATATTTGTCTATTATTACAATTGTAATATATAATAAAATGGTATATAATTGTTAAAGAGTGTTAAAACTTTATTATACAGGGTGTTTTACCCGGTTGTAATTAATGCTCATTACTTTAAATAAATACAATGCGGGATTTTTTGCTGTATTGGATTGGAGTTTCTATATGCTGCAGGTTATTAATAAGAATGACTTTGAAGAAAATTTAAGGAAAGAACTTAAGATTGAATTTAACGTGACCCCTATTGACGCCTCAGACAAACAGATTTATGCGGCTATGTCCAAGGTTGTTGTCGATATTTTAAGGGAACGGAGAAGCGATTTCCGCACTAAAACCCATTCGGAGGGCAAAAAGGAAGTTTATTACCTGTCAATGGAGTTTCTGATGGGACGCTCCCTGAAAACCAGCCTTTTCAACCTGCACCTCAACGGTGTTGCCGAGGATATTCTAAGGGACTGGGACGTAAATATTGACAGGGTTTATGATAACGAACCTGACGCCGGACTGGGGAACGGCGGCCTCGGACGTCTTGCGGCCTGTTACCTTGACGGGCTTGCTACTGTCGGATATCCCGCGATGGGTTATTCAATCTGTTATGAATACGGTATTTTCAAGCAGAAGCTGAAGGAAGGATACCAGGATGAGCTGCCCGACAACTGGCTCCCCGGAGGCGACGTTTGGCTTGTGCAGAGGAAAGGGAAATCCGTAGACGTGCATTTTGACGGCGAGCTGACCGAATACTGGGACGACAAGTATCACCATGTTTCTTATTCCAACTACAGTACCGTCCATGCCATCCCTTACGATATGTACGTTCCGGGTTACGGCGGCGAAGGCGTTTCAGTTCTGCGCCTATGGCAGGCAAAGGGCGCCCCACTCAAAATGGTACCGTTCCATAAAGGCGATTATGCGGCAGCTCTGACGGAAGACCCCGTTGCTTTAAGCATATCAAAGGTTCTTTATCCGAACGACGAGCATAATCAGGGGAAATCGCTCCGCCTGAGACAGCAGTATTTTCTCTGCGCCGCTTCCGTAGGCGATATTGTTGACCGGCATATGTCGGTTTACGGCACCCTTGACAATCTTCACGAAAAGGTTGCCATCCATATCAACGATACCCACCCTACGCTTGCGATTCCCGAGCTTATGCGGATTCTTCTTGACGACTGCGGTTATTCGTGGGCAAAGGCATGGCATACCGTTACGAACACTTTTGCATACACTAACCATACCGTTCTTGCGGAAGCTCTTGAAACGTGGGAATGCAGTCTGATGAAAAGCATTGCCCCAAGGATTTTCTCAATTATTATTGAAATCAACACACGTTACTGCGCTGAACTTATGGAACGAATCAACGACAGCGGCAAGGTTACCAGGATGTCAGTCATACAAGATAACAACATCCATATGGCGCGTCTCTGCGTTGCGGCTTCTCACAGCGTAAACGGAGTTTCCAAGCTTCATTCCGATATTATCAAGCAGGATATATTTAAAAACGAATATCTGGACACGCCTTATAAATTCAAAAACGTCACTAACGGAATCGCCTACAGAAGATGGCTTTTACAGTCCAATACGAAGCTTACCGAGCTTCTTGAGGAAAAAATCGGGGATAAGTTCAAGTATAACGCAAACGAGCTGATGAATTTCAACAAGTTTGAAGATGACGACGAGGTTCTCGAACGCCTTGCGGTTATAAAAAAAGCCAATAAGGTAAGCTTCGCCAGATATGTCAAGAATAATTACGGGATTGTCCTTAACACCGACGCTGTTTTTGACGTGCAGGTAAAGCGTCTGCACGAATATAAAAGGCAGCATCTTAACGCTCTCAATATTGTCGCCGAATATAACCATCTCCTTGAAAACCCGGACGCCGATTTTACTCCCAAAACATATATATTCGCCGCAAAAGCCGCTCCGTCCTATTACCTTGCCAAGCAGATTATCAGAATGATATGGGCTTTGGGTGAAGAAATCAGGAAACACCCTGTTATTAGCAAGAAGCTTCAGGTGTTCTTCCTTGAGGATTACCGCGTCAGCTTATCGGAGCTTTTAATGCCGGCGGCTGAAATTTCCGAACAGATTTCCCTGGCGGGAAAAGAAGCTTCGGGTACCGGCAACATGAAGCTTATGCTGAACGGCGCCTTAACCTTAGGAACCCTTGACGGCGCTAATGTCGAAATCAAAGACCAGGTCGGCATTGAAAATATTTTCATATTCGGCATGACGGCTGATGAGGTTGCGGCTAAAACAGCGCAGGGTTACCGCCCCGAGGAGTATTTCATGAATAATCCGGTTATTTCTAAGGCAGTAAATAAAATTTATCACGGCATTAACGGATACTCCTTTGACGAGGTTGCCAACTCGCTGAAATTCAAGGACCCTTATATGGTACTTGCCGATTTTGACGCGTATCAGTCGGCACAGCAGTATGTGTCCGAATGCTACAAGGATAAGCTGAAGTGGAATAAAATGTCGCTTCATAATATTGCGGGAGCCGGAGTCTTTTCCGCCGACCGTGCCGTCGAGGATTATGCAAGGGATATATGGAAGCTGAAATAACGCCTGTTAGCCAGTTAAAAAGACGTCCGTCAGTCCGGGCGTCTTTTTTTCGTCAATCTGTAACCTCCGTGTAATTGAAATTATTCATCATATATTATATAATGTATTTAACAGACCAATATCAACAACTTAAGGAATTAATTAAGAAGATACCAGAAACCAGATGCCAGTTCCCAGAATATTATCAAAATCAGTACACATCTGCAGCGCAGGACGTTATTCTCTATAAATTATTACTCCAATTATGACCACTAATCACTGACAACTTTAATTGGAACATTATTAGCATTCTTGCTTAAGTTGTTGACATTGTTCAACAGATTGAACGGGGGGTTTTATATGAAAATAAAGTTTTTTACGGTTTTTCTGGCGTCTGTTATACTGATAATGCCTGCCTGCAATGAAAATGACAATGCAGATACAAGCGGGGACGCAGCCGTGTTAATGACTGTAACCGAAACAATGACAGCGGCTGAATCAATTACCGATATAGAAACCGGAACCGGCATTGCCGGCGAATTTCCGGTTAATTCCGGAAATGATGAAACCGCGGGCGTTTCTACCGCACCTGCGGAAACCGTTACCGAAAATACCGGAACTGAAGTAAATCTGCCCGAAGAGCCTGATAATAAGCTTACCCCAAATAAACTTTCAGCCTCAAATCCCGAATATTCCGAATGGTTCAATATTTATTCGGCTGTTCTCACCGGCGAAAATGAATTAGGTATTGATTTCTTTAACCATTATGCCGGAACCGAATCGGATATATCAACACTGGAACAATTCAGCGGCTTGGGGCTTTATGATATTAACGGGAACGGTACGCCGGAGCTTTTCATTGGAATCGTACTTTGGGAGGGTATTTATTACCATGTTTTCACCGTGTCCGACGGAAAAGCAAAGTATTCGGGTGCGGTTGAGGGGAATGCCGTTGAAAAATCCACCGGCGCCGTTTTCAGCAGCGCCGACGAAGCGGGTTATCAGCCTGATATGGCTTATGATTTTGACGGGGAAACTATCAGTGAAAGCGATACTGAGGTTATTACGTCTTATGAACACCATGACGACGGAACCAGCACTGCAAAGGTTTCACTTGACGGCAGGACTTATGATTACCGGGATTCTAAAGAAATTGCCTTTATTGATATGGACGCAAGCCTTGTAAAGGCGGCTTATGATTATACCGGGGAAAAGTTTGAAATTGATAATATCTGGCATAACGATACCGTTATGCCAGAACTGGCGCCGCTGTCGGAAGAATTTGACCTGAAAATCCGCGAGGATTACACATATAGCAGTAATTTTGATTACGGAAGAGATTATTCGGCTGACGATGTTGTTATCAGCAGGGCTTTAGGCAGGTATAACGGGTATTATGCCGTTATTATAACGCCGTCGCTGCACACTGACGACATTGGCGAAATATATGCCGCCGACTGTATATTTACCCTTCCAAGCGGTATGTCGGAAATAATATTATTCAGCGAAGAACCGCGTTTGGAAGGCGAAAAATACTATCCGGGCGGCTATTACAATATAGAATACGCCTTTTTAAGGAATTATATTGATGTCGGGGATTTACATGAAATTGAGTATTATGTGAACAGATAGATAAGGGGGTATACTTTAATGTCAAATGTAAAAATAATCGCTGATAATTACTGTTGCACCGGATGCGGAAGGTGCGAACTGTTTTGTCCGTATGGTCACATATCCTTAAAAAACGGTGATTTAGGCTTTCCCGTACCTTTTATTGAAGAGTGCAAAGACTGCGGGGAATGTGTTAAAAGCTGCCCTTGGTCAGATGAATACAGCGATGACGAAGAATAAATATAATGTGTTTCTGTTTATTAAACTCTCATATTTTATGTTACCGGATAATTAATTGTATAATTATCCGGTATTTTTGTTGAACTTTAACAGCTCCCCGCATTCAATATAAAGATAAAAACGCATAGATATTATAATAAAAACAGTTAATAATAGAACCAGTAAAGAAACCAGTAAAGAAATTTAATAAAACCGCTTGCAATTTATTCCGCAAAGTGCTATAATGTTAAGGATAATGATAAATTACAGTATTTTCATAAGAATAGAAAGGATTTTTAATATGTCTGTCATTGAAATTATAGGCGGCGTCTGTACGCTGCTCGCAAGCGTCCTTATAATCATTTTATGCATTGCCCAGTCTCAGAAGCAGCAGGATATGAGCTCCGCATTATCGGGTCAGTCCGATAACTTTTACGGAAAGAACGGCAGAGGCTCTTCGCGGGAGGAAGCTTTAGCGTCGCTTACCAGGATTATGGCGATTATCTTTTTTGTCGTGACGCTTGCCGTTTATATTATAGGAGCGGTCACAAATACGGCGGCATAAAACCCGTTCAGCTCTTTATTAAACGGTCCGTTTAAAGTAAAACGATATGCTGACCCTCGGTTAGTATAAAAATCATCCTGTGTTTTGCATAAACACGGGATTTTTATTTGAAGGGGTATTGTTCATATGGCTGAAACCGTTAAAGTTTATATTGCACGCATTAAGGAAATCCTTAAACAAAGCGAAAATAAGGGCGTACCCTATAAATCGCTGTATTCAAAGGTTAAGGGCAGAAAAGGAAGCCGTTCCGATTTTAAACGCGCCGTAACCTCCCTTATTAAAGACGGGTTTATTTATGAAACAAAAAATGGCTTTTTATTAAGTAAAAACAAGAATATCTTCAAAGCCTCCGTCTCACGCATTAACAAAACATTCGGCTTTATAACAGACAGTGAAAATAACGAATATTTCGTATCGGGCAGGTTCATGTCGGGTGCCCTTGCCGGGGATGATGTTCTTGCCGAACCCGTTGAAGGAAAGGGCGGTTTGCCGGAGGCGAAAATCATCAGCATTATTAACGAAGGTTCATCCGAAATCACCGGGATTGTCGAAAAGGAATACAATCAATTATTCCTTCGACCCGATACCGTCTCTAATGAACTGCTTGAGATATACGAAGCGGATATTCCTTTAAGGGAGGGCGACAGGGTACTTGCCTCGGTGTGCAGCCGCGGCGAACGCCATTCCGGACACAAGGTGCGTATAATTTCGTCCTTCGGGGATTCGGATTCTGCGGCAAGCTCGTCAAAAGCCATTCTTTACATGAATAATATCGAAACCGTATTCCCTTCTAATGTAATTGACGAGGCTAAATACGCCGAACACAAAGGATTCCCGGAAGCCGAATACAACAAGAGACTCGATTTGCGCGGCGAAATTATTTTCACTATAGACGGCTCAGACACTAAAGATATTGACGACGCCGTTTCGGTAAGAAAAACAGAAACAGGGTATGAGCTTGGCGTTCATATTGCCGATGTCTCTTTTTATGTAAAGCCTGAATCAGAGCTTGATAAAAACGCTTTTTCGCGCGGAACTTCGATTTATTATGCAAACAAGGTCATTCCCATGCTTCCGGAAGAGCTTTCAAACGGCATATGCTCTCTTAATCCGAATGAGGACAGGCTTGCCTTTTCAGCTTTAATGAAAATTTCCGGCGACGGTATGCTTGAAAGCTATAAATTCCGCAAGACAATAATAAAATCCCGTGTTAAGGGAGTTTATTCCGAAATCAACTCCCTGCTGGACTGCCTTGAAAACAATACGGATATACCGGCTGAGCTTGCGGAAAAATATGACGGACTGACCGGTTCGGTTATTATTATGAACGAACTTGCCGGAATCCTCACCCAAAACAAGCTGAAGCGGGGCGCTCCTCAGCTTGAAACATCCGAGAGCAAGCTTACTGTTGACGATAATGATGTCTGCACCGGCGTTAAAAGACATGAACGGGGGAAAAGCGAGCTTATTATAGAGGAGTTTATGCTGATGGCGAATAACGCGGCGGCAAAAACGGCAAAGGAAGCGGGGATTCCGTTTGTTTACCGCGTGCATGAAAACCCTTCAGAGGAAAGAATCAAGGAGCTTATCGAAACCGTTTCGCTCCTTAATATCGAAATTCCGCATTTCACAAGCATAAAGCCGGTGCATCTTGCGAAAATCCTTGAACAGACAAGGGATTTGCCGTTATCCCCCGTTATTAACAGAATGGTTCTGCGTTCAATGGCAAAGGCGAAATACTTCGAGGAGCCTTTGGGTCACTTCGGGCTTGTCCTGGACGATTACGCACATTTCACATCCCCGATAAGGCGTTACCCCGACCTTTCAATACACCGTATACTGACGGATTTATGCCATAACAAAAAGCCTCCGGAGTATATGCAGAAACGGTACGCCGCGTTCGCGCACGATTCATCAGAGCATTCATCCCTGCGCGAGCTTGCCGCAATGAGGGTGGAAAGGGACTGCGAGGACTGTTATATCGCCGAATATATGCACGGTCATATCGGCGGGGAATTCGAGGGAATTATCGTATCCGTCCTTGACTACGGTTTTTTTGTGGAGCTTGATAACTCCGTCACCGGTCTTGTAAAAATCGGTTCGCTTAAAAACGGACCTTATGACTTTGACGGGCGTTTTACCTATACTAAAGACGGCAAACCCGTATACAGAACCGGCGACAGCGTTAAAGTAATATGCGTCTCCTCAAACATAAGCTCGGGACAGGTTGATTTTATAGTTTACGGAGATGAGGAATGAGGAATGAGGAGTAAGGAGTAAGGGAATGAGAAAAATCATTTTTTCATTGTGCGCCCCACAAGGTAATCTAAGCTGGTGTTATAAAAATCAGCCAGCATAACCATAGTCTGAAGCGACGGCTGAAGCTCGCCTGTTTCATACCTCGAATATGTCTGCTGGGTTACATCAGGGCGTGCTGACACTAAAGTATTCCGCCAGATGATACTGGTATAAGTCGCTGTCTTCCCTTAACCCCCGTATTTTTATTCTGAAATATTCGGGGGCATTTGCCCTGTTTTTCAGGGCTTTGATTTCACTGTCAAAAAATCCTGCCATTAGTATTCCTCCTTATTTATTTTTACCTATACCGTCTGGTGTAGGTTTTTTGTTATTAAAGATATAAAATTAGGTATTATATTAACCTTTATGTTAATTATAACATAAGATATTTAACATGTCAATATATAATAGTAATTTATGTTATTTAAACTTGACACATTTACGTTAAAATAATAAAAAAGAGGGGGGTATATTTTGCTTCTTTTATTCAATGAACGGTTAAAATATTTACGAGAAAAAAGAAATATTAAACAAACAGATTTATCTGAAAAACTAGAACTAACCAGAAGTGCGATTTCTGCATGGGAGGCAGGCATAAATGAACCTACTTTAAAGAATTTTGTGGATTTATTATTTTATTTTAACGTTTCAGCTGATTATCTTCTTTCATTGGATAATAATCTGAAAGTAGATATATCAGATTTAAATGAAGACGACCGGGCTACTATATTAAATTTAATAGACAGATTAAAGAAAAAATAATCATTACTAAAGAACAATACAGCGATGATTATATATGATAAATAAAAAATCCTGAATGCTTTTGACAAACATTCAGGATTATATTATTTTTATCGCCTTTGTCAGAAACTCATTAAATACATTGACAGCACATAGGGCATAATGTCAAGGATTACGAACAACGCCATCAGAACGGCGGATGTTCCGCCCTTCTTCCTGAATACCTGATTAAGCTGTGTTTCATCGCCGGAAACGGAATAGCCGGTTTTGATTTTCTTTATTTTTTTCACCGAATGCCTGTAGTAGATATAGTTGGAATTTAATCCTATTATAAACATACCGGCATAGGTCACTATATTTATTATCAGCGAAAGCAATTGGAACGCCGAACTCCTGACGTCAAAATATGAAGCCAGCCTTATAAGCTCCGAACCCTCCGCGCCTGCCCGAAAGTTAAGTATTTCTATAAAATAAGGCAGCCAGAATATAATCCGGAAAAGAAATATCCCGAATGCGATTAAAGGCATTTTCCTGTGAGAAAAATACAGTTCGGGGAAAAGTATGGCGATGAAATTCCAGGAAAAATTTCTGCCCGAATCCTTTATAATTTTAAACAGGGGAAGATAATAATGCGTGTTGGTATCCACATAATCACCCAGCTCCGAAAGCTTAACGCCGTCAAAGTCCTCGTCGGGATTATAACCGCAGTATTTGTCCGAAAAATTTATCAGGAACGGGGACATGCCTACGCCGCGGTACTCGTTCCTGTTAAAAGCCCCGGGATTATTATTGAATTCGGCGGACGCGGCATTATTATCGCGCATATTCTGTAAATTCCGTATATGAAGCTCAAGCGTGCTGAGCGGCGAACCGCATTTTTCACAGAAGAGCGTCATGGGCGGATTGATTTCCCCGCAGTTTTTACACCTGACGTCGTCATAAACCGCAGTGTCCTCGCCTACATCATATGAAGGCTGCCAAGACCTGCCGCTTTCGTGCAAAGCTATGTTCACACAGCTGCCGCTTTTGCCGTAGCAAAGCCTGTGATAGGGCGTGCCGCATTCGGGGCATACCACTATATCGTCATCCTTAGTAAATTTATCATTGCACACCATACACCGGGTGCCGGTAAAACCGCTCATATAAAACTCTGTCCCTCCCTGTCCTCTGATTGCCGTTTTTCTTGAATATTATACCACATCAGGCATAAAATAACAAGGTCAAAAACTATTTTCATCATATTAACACATTTTTTGTTGTAAATATAAGCAAACAATGCTATAATAAATCTATTAAATTATATTCAGGGGTTTTTAAAATGAAAGACAAAAAAAGTTCATCCGCCGTCAAAATAATAATTCAGATTGCCCCTCTTGCAATGATAGGCGTTTTCATTACAATATACTTTATGTTTTTCCGGGATGTTTCGGTTGAGCATATACTGGAATTTACCCCTGACAATCTTTTTGTTGCGGCTCTGGTAATCTGGGGGATTTTTGCGTTGAAGTCAATGTCCCTTTTCTTCCCCATGCTTATTATTATCGCCGCCACGGGAACGATTTTCCCGAATGTGTTTTTAGCCGTACTCATAAATACCGCCGGTATTATTATACAAATTACGATACCTTATATGATTGGGAGATTTGCCGAAAGGGATTTTGTCGAGAGGCTTCTGAACAAAAACATGAAAGCCGGCAGGCTGAGGGAAATAAAATCAAAGAACGAATGGTTCCTGGCATATTTCCTCAGGGTAATCAACATACTCCCCTGTGATTTGGTAAGCCTTTTTATGGGTTCGACAGGCTTCGGATATATGAAATACTACATCGGTTCGGTTTTGGGAATCCTGCCGGGAATGGTCGCAACTACCGTTTTAGGCGCAAAGATTACAGACCCGTCGTCGCCTGAATTTTTAATTGCCGCGTCTGTGGAAATCGTATTTTCGGTCACATCCTTTATCGTATACCGGATTTATCTGAAAAAGCAAAGAACCAAAGCATCACAATTATCAATCAGGTAACCAATGGTAACAACTTAAGAGATTTTACTTTACAATAAGATTCCAGATTCCAGACGCCAGTTATCAGAAATCTGACCACTGACCGCTGTTCACTGACCACTTATGATTATAAAATTATTCGTTTTGCTTAAGTTGTTGACATTGATCAGGTAACTGAGGTTTTACTATCTGATTCCTTAGTCAGCTTTTCGGCAATAGCATATAAATCATCCTTGTCGAAAAAGTCGATTGTAACAGTCCCTTTTTTGCCGTCCTTTGTTGAAATTTCAACCTTCCTTTTAAGGGAATCGAAAAGGCTCAGCTCCATTTCCTTAAAATAATTGTCGGTATGCTTTTTCTCTTTTTTATTTGCTTCTTTTTCATCGGTTTTTTTAATTTTAGCCGCCGCAACCAGCTTTTCAATGCTGCGAACCGTCATCATACCGTTGCGCGCCTTATTTGCGAAATCAAGCATTTCATCTTCCGATTCAGCGGCAGCGATAGCCTTTGCCTGACCTGCCGACAAATCGTTTCTGCGGAGCATATCCTGTATCTGTTCCGGCATATTAAGCAGTCTGACTGAATTTGCGATTGCCGGCCTTGATTTACCGACCGATTTTGCGACTTCATCCTGAGTCATACCGAATTCATTAATCAGTTCGCGGTATGCGCAGGCTTCTTCAATCGGATTAAGGTCTTCCCTTTGTATATTTTCGATAATTGCCAGCTGAACCGTTTCGGAATCGGAAAAATTTTTTATAACAACCGGCACTTCGGAAAGCCCCAGCATTTTACATGCCCTCCACCTTCGTTCCCCCGCAACGATTTGATATGCTCCCGATTTGGGGCGCACAAGCAGAGGCTGGATTAATCCGTGTTGTTTTATACTTTCCGCAAGGGTGGCAATAGCGTCGTTGTCAAAATGACGGCGCGGCTGATTTTTATTCGGTTCGATTTCTGACATCCTTAACGTCTGCTGTTCCCTTTCGTCGCTTGAATTATCTTCAAATAAAGCCTCCAGACCCATACCGAGTCCTTTTTTTTTCGCCATTTTTATTATCCTTTCTGATATTACTATAAGTATAATTATTCGGTATGTTATATACGTTTGGTATATATTCCTGTATGTCACGCATGAGATTTTACGGGTTCTTTATTGTTTTTAACCGCTTTATGGCGTTTAAGCATTTCATCAGTCAGAGATAAATATGCTTCCGCGCCTTTAGATATTTTATCATAGTATATTACCGGTTTCCCGAAGCTCGGCGCCTCCGAAAGCCTAACGTTACGGGGTATAACCGTTTTAAACATTTTATTCGGGAAGTGTTTCCTCACCTCGCCGACAACCTGATTAGTAAGATTCAGCCGGCTGTCATACATTGTGAATATTATTCCCTCAATATCGATGACAGGATTATACCTTTGTTTCACAAGACGTATTGACTCAATCAGCTGAGAAAGCCCCTCCAGGGAATAAAACTCGCACTGCAGCGGGATTAAAACTGTATCGCAGGCACAAAGTGCGTTTACAGTAAGAAGCGACAATGACGGCGGGCAGTCGATTAATATGAAATCATAATCATTTTTTACCGAAAGCAGCTGCATTTTCAGTCTGTTAGAGCGGTTATCCAAATCAACAAGCTCAATGTCAGCGCCGGCTAAGGCTGAGGTTGAAGAAATGACAGAAACCCCTTTAAAAGCGGTAGGGATTATTGCTTCTGTAATTCTTCTCTTCCCGAGTAAAATATCATAAACGGTAACCCCTGCGGATTTTTTCTTTATACCGAACCCGCTTGTCGTGTTACCCTGAGCGTCTATGTCCACGCAAAGAACCTTTTTGCCCCTTATCCCTAAGCACGCCGCCAGATTTACTACTGTTGTGGATTTTCCGACACCCCCTTTTTGGTTTGCGACAGAAATAACCAACGCCATTTTATAACATCCTTTCAGCTTTAAAATTCCATTACTTACAATTATAACATATTTTTTTACGCCTTTCAACCCTAAATTGTTCCACATGAAACAATTAATCGTTTTTATTTTATTAAGACGACAAAAAAGCAACACCGCTTTAAAGGCATTGCTTAACTTTATCTATTCCTCAGTCTGATTTTTAAATACTTAATATTTTACCGAACTATTTTATTGTAGGTATCCTTACTATGTATTCGATGTACCCGTCTTCCTGGATTTTATGAGAGTCCGCATTTATTCCCGCCGCTTTCATCATTTCCACCGCTTTGTTTAATGTGTTTATAAAAAGCCTGACATCCCTGAACGCACCGCTGAATTTTTTCATTCTCTCATTTTTTGATTTTTCATCAATTATACTTTCAATATATTTTTCTGTGGCTTCAACATTCAACCCTCTTTTATATGCAATCTCAATCACATCTGACTGCTCTTCCGGGGATTTAAGCTTTAAAAGGGCTCTTGCGTGCCTTTCTGTCAGACCATATTCGCATATTTTCTTTCTTTCATTTTCTCCTATTTTCAGAAGCCTTAGTTTATTTGCTATTGTTGACTGCGATTTTCCAAGTTTAACAGCGGCGTCTTCCTGCGTCATGCCGTAAAAATCAATCAGTTTTTCAATTGCCTGAGCTTCTTCGAACAAATTCAAATCGGCTCTCTGTATGTTTTCGATTAATGCCAATAATGCTGAATTACGCTGCGTCGTTTTCATTATAATACAGGGTACCTCTTTCATTTCATTCAACTTTGCCGCTCTCAGCCTTCTTTCTCCGGCTATTAATTCATATCCGTTTTCAACCTCCCTGACCGTCAACGGCTGAATAATACCGTTGCTTTTAATACTCTCGGCTAACCCTAGTAATTCATTACCAAAATATTTTCTGGGCTGATACGGATTCGGAAATATTTTTTCAATATTAATTTGTACAACTTTATTTATTACCTTTTCTTTTGTCATAAACGGTATGTTCATAACCTTACATCCCTTCATTATACGATAATTAACGCTTGGCATTTTACATATTATACCATTTAATTACTTAGAATAATGTCAAAAAATAACCGGGAAATAATATTTTCCCGGTTACAATTAAATTCATTACAACTTCCAAGTAAAGTACCGCTTCTCTATAATAAATCCCTTTTTATTTGAGCAGAACTGCGGGGATATTTATCAGGAGTAGGTTTTATTTTATTTATAATATAAAGCTTTCTGTTATCTCCGCCCGGCAATGAATATTCGAAAATATCAGTGATTTCTCCTCCCAGTATTTTAATAGCGTTCAAGGCGGTTTTATAATCCTCATTCGGACCCTTCAAAGCGAGAAATATCCCCCCCATCCCCGCAAACGGCAGACAATATTCGCACAATATGTTTAAGGGAGCAACCGCTCTTGCGGTGACAATATCGAATTTTTCCCGGTATTTTATATCCTTCCCGCCATCTTCGGCACGCGCATGAACGCATTCCGCAGGAAGCATCAACTCCTCAGAAACTTTTCTTAAAAATATAGCCCGCTTATTTAAACTGTCCAGAAGAGTAACATTTAAATCATTCCTGTATATTTTCAGAGGAAATGCCGGAAAACCCGCTCCTGAACCAATGTCCGCCAATTTTGCCCCGGATTTTATTTCAACATAATTCAAAGGAATAATGCTGTCTAAAAAATGCTTTTCTGATATCCCCCGCGAATCAGTTATGGCAGTGAGATTTACTTTTTTATTCCACTCAATAAGTAAACCTGCATACCTCTCGTAATATGAATACTGAATATCCGATATTTCAAATCCATACGAATCAAACATATCCTTAAATTCACTGACCATCAGTATCATTAATTTCCTCCGTATTCTTTAAAGCATTCTTATTCTGCGATATCCAAATCAGAAGAACACTTATATCAGCTGGCGAAACTCCTGAAATTCTCCCCGCCTGTCCGATATTTTCAGGCTGGATTTTATTCAGCTTTTCTTTCCCCTCCAGGCTCAGTCCGGTAATTTTATAATAATCAAACGGCTGGGGAAGCTTTTTATCTTCAAGCTTTTTGACATGTTCGACATCCATAAGCTGCCGCTTAATATATCCCTCATATTCTATTCTTATTCCAACCTGTTCGCGGACTTCATACGGCAATTCTCTTCTCTCGCTGTCAAAACCTTCTAAATCATCATATGAAATCTGCGGGCGCTTTATTAAGTCGGCAAGCTTAACGCTTGTTTCTATCGGAGCTGTCCCCTTTCCTAACAGCATTTTATTCAATTTTTCCGACGGCGTAATTGAAGTCCTTCTCATTCTCCCGGTTTCATCATCAATCATTTTTAATTTCAAAATAAACTTATTATATCTGTCCTTTTCTATCAGTCCTATATCATACCCTAAAGGAGTGAGTCTTTCGTCTGCATTATCCTGCCTTAAAATAAGACGGTATTCACTTCTTGAAGTCATCATTCTATATGGGTCGGTCACCCCTTTTATAACCAGGTCGTCAATCAGCGTACCGATATAAGACGATGAGCGAGGCGGGGAAATCATTTTTAAATCCCTGACAAACCTTGAAGCGTTAATTCCGGCAATTAAGCCCTGTGCCGCCGCTTCTTCATAACCGGATGTTCCGTTGAACTGCCCTGCGCTGAAAAGCCCCCTTATTCCTTTAAATTCCAGAGTATGATATAAATTCTGCGGATTACAGCAATCATATTCTATAGCATAAGCATTACGCATAATTTCGGCATTCTCAAGCCCCTCAATAGTCCTTAGAAATTCAAGCTGAACATCTTCCGGCAACGATGAGGACATTCCCTGTAAATAACACTCCTCAGTATTCAGTCCCATCGGTTCAATAAAAATCTGGTGTCTTTCCCTTTCCGAAAACCTAACAACCTTATCCTCGATTGATGGGCAGTATCTGGGACCGATTCCTTCGATTTTTCCGGAATACATCGGAGCCCTGTGAATATTATCCCTGATTACCTTATGAGTTTTTTCGTTTGTATAAGCAATATAGCATGAAGCCAGGTTTTTCATTTCGTTTCTGTCCGTAATAAATGAAAAGGGCTGAATGTTATCATCACCCTTTTGTTCCTCAAGACAGCTGAAATTTACCGAACGTTTATTTATTCTTGCCGGAGTTCCGGTTTTAAAACGCCTTATTTCAATCCCATGTTTTTTAAGACAGCCTGTAAGGCTTAGTGCCGGCAAAGAAGAATCAGGACCGCTTTGATAAGAGGTTTCTCCTATATGAATAAGACTGTTCAGGTATGTACCGGTGCAAATTATTATGGCTTTGACATTATAAATACCTCCAAGTCTAGTAACAACGCCTTTTACACACCCGTCCTCTATAATAATTTCTGTAATTTCAGCCTGTTTTAAATCCAGACAGTTTTGTTTTTCACATATATTCTTCATATAATTGTGATATGAAACCCTGTCAATCTGAGTACGGAGAGAATGCACGGCAGGTCCCTTGCCTTTATTAAGCATACGGCTTTGTATATAACATGCGTCTGCGGCAATTCCCATCATACCGCCTAAGGCGTCAATTTCCCGCACAAGATGTCCCTTTGCGGTTCCGCCGATTGACGGGTTGCAAGGCAAATTCGCTATCCCGTCAAGCGATATTGTAAACATAACCGTTTTTACTCCAAGCTTTGCCGCAGCAAGAGCGGCTTCAACCCCCGCATGTCCCGCTCCGATTACAGCGACATCATACGTATCGATATAATAGCTCATAAATAATCCTCTTTTGTTTCACGTGGAACATTGTTACATTTATTTTCCCACGCAGAAATGCGAAAAAACCTCATCGATAACAGCTTCCGTAGTATGCTCACCGGTTAGTTCGAGAAGCGCGTTTTCGGCTTCGTCCAAAATTATTATCACTGCATCAAGAGTAGTTCCTGATTTTATTGCTTCAACAGCATTCTTCAGCGAATCCAACGACTTTTTTATGCACGCCCTTTGTCGTTCGTTTACTATCGTTTCGCTTTTTGCATCAATATTTTTTAGCTCCAATAATTTTTTGATGCTCTTTTCTATTTTTGTAATCCCGTCACCTTTTCCGGCTGAAATTATTATAGTTTCTCTGAAGTTTTCGATTATATTTTCTTGGTCAAGCAATGTATCCTTATCTGATTTGTTTATTACTGCAAGCGCTCTTTTATCACGGCATTTTTTTATTATATTATAGTCCTCGTCAGACAAAGGTTCTGAGTTATCAAAAACCGCCAGTATTAATCCCGCTGATTCAAGCTTTTTATATGCCCGGTTAACTCCCTCATTTTCAATTGAATCTTCTGTCTCTCTTATACCGGCAGTATCTGACAGCCTTAGTATTATATCGCCCAGCCTTACCGGTTCTTCTATTATATCTCTTGTTGTTCCTGCTTTTTCAGTTACTATACTCCGTTCGCTTCCCGAAAGTAAATTCATGAGGGTACTCTTGCCGACATTTGGTTTTCCAACAATTACGGTATCTATACCCTCTCTTAATATTTTCCCGTTGTCATAATTATTAATTATTCTCTTTAACTCATTAATAACATTTGTCAGAGTCTTAAGTATTTCCTTCTCACTGACCGCCGGAATATCATCCTCAGGATAATCAATCCACGCCGCCAGTTTTCCCAGTAAATTCAGAAGCTCATCCGATATCTTACTTATTTTTTTGAATAATGCTCCCTCGCGTAAGGAAACAGCCGCTCTATGGCTTTCTCTTCCTTCCGAGTTTATTAACGCCATTACCGCCTCGGCTTGCGTAAGGGACATTTTCCCGTTTAAAAATGAACGCTTTGTAAATTCCCCTGCCGATGCGATTCTTGCTCCCTTTGATATAATTACTTCCAAAACCCTGTCAGTAATAAAAATACCGCCGTGACATGAAATTTCAACGGTATTTTCTCCCGTATATGACTTTGGAGCTTTAAATATTGTCAATACGCCGTCGTCTATATAAATATCATCATCAAAAATTCTTCCGTAAGCGCAGGTATAACCTCCCATTTCAACAACCGGTATATCAGAAGAAACCGGCGAAAAAATTTCCGACGCTATTTTAACGGCGTCGTTTCCCGAAATTCTTATGACTGATATACCCCCCGCGGCTCTGGGAGTGGCTACAGCTGCTATAGTATCCGTAATTCCGGCAGAAAGACTGGCGTTCATTTTCAATACTCCGTAAATAAATCAGGGAACTTCTGCCCTTTAATCCGGGACGCAATAAAATACATCACCGGACAATGCGCCCGAGGCGCCAAACAGCCGTTCCCTTTAATTACATTCTATATATCTATTTTTCCGTACAGGTCGCCTTTTATCATTTCATCCTCAGGCTTCGGCTTTTTATATTCCTTTTCAAATGAGGTTTTCATAATATCCAATGAACGGGGAGTATATTCGCCGCTCCGCCTTTCGGGACGCCCCTCATTTTTTTTGAAAGGCGGTTTTATGCTTCCTGCTTCCCTGAAATCTTTTTTAGGCCTCGGATTAGCTGAAGATATAATAACTTTTCTGAAAGGTTCGTCACCGATACTTTTTGACGTCACTCCCGGAATATCAGCAACAGCCGAATGAATAATACGTCTTTCATACGGATTCATCGGCTCAAGGGAAGATGTCCTCCCGGTTCTCAGAACAGTCTTTGAAATTCTTATTGCCAGGTCCTCAAGTATCCCGCGCCTTTTTTCACGGTATCCGCATGAATCAACACAAATTCTGTAGTATTCTTTATCGCCTTTGTTTGCTGCCATGGAAGCAAGGTACTGAATTGCGTCAAGGGTTTCCCCGCGCCTTCCTATAATCGCTCCCGTAGTATCGCCGAGTATTTCTATCGTTACGCTGTCTTTCTCCTCCGTTACGTTCAGCTCGTTCTTAATATCCATGTTTGTAAGTATGCTTCTTATATAATTTGCGGCAAGTTCTGCTTTTGTAGGTTCATATTCCGCTGATATTCTGGCGTCGCTTTTTACTTTTCCGAATAAACCTTTTTTGGGTTCCTCAATGATTGTGAATACTATTCTTCTTTCTTCAACTTCAAAAGCTTTAACCGCTATAGCCTTTGCTTCTTCTACGGTTTTTGCAGTAAATTCCCTTTTCATTTTAGATTTGCTCCTTTCATAAATAATACCTTACCAGCTTATTCATCTTCATTATATTCCTCGCCGTACTTTTCAGCCTGCCGCCTTCTTGCTTCGGCAATAATAGCCCGTTCGTATTCTTTTTGCTTCGATTTTGAAAGCTTTATTTCATTGACCCCGTCATCTTCATCCGATACGGCGGCGGAAGACAGCAGTTTATTCCTTTCAACAGCCGCTGATGCATTGTTGTTAGCGGCATTCTGCTGTTCGAGCATTGCCTGATAACGCTGCATCACACTGTTGGGGTTCTTCCTTTTCTTCTTCTTTTTTTCTTTATCCTTTTCAATAAGAGAAGCCACATACTCAGGGTTATATATCTTATACAGTATAACCGACTGAACGAAGCCCGCAAGACCTGAAATCAGCCAGTAAAAACCCAAGCCGCCCGGTGAAGCCATAGAAATCATCACCGACATCACAGGAAAAAGATACATCATTATATTCATTCCAGCCATCGGGGACTTAACGGCTGTTCCTTCGGGGTTCATCTTTTTGTTGCGGTTCTGAATATAAATTGTCATTATTAACTGAATGACTCCTGACATAACGGCAATAATCACAAGCCCTACCGCTGAAGCCGTCCAAACCTCCGGTGTAAATGACGGAGTGTCCCCGAGGTTTATAAATCCGAACAAAGTATTCCTGAACGAAGAAACCTTTTCCGTAAAATCCGCGTTTTCCGCAAAAAGCCCTGGATTTGATTCCATAAGCTTCAGTATATACAGTTCAGCCCGCTGACCTACTGCGGCCGCGCTTACGCCGCTTATAGGATTTGTTTCATAGAATTTTACGGTAATATCCTTTGCCCATTCGATTATATCCTTGTTAAAACGCAGTATATGAGTAATCGGACGATTCACGACGTCGAAAATACCGTAAAGAATCGGAAGCTGAATCAGCATAGGAAGACAGGAAGCCATTGGGTTTACTCCCTCTTCCTGATATAATTTCATCTGCTCTTCCTGCGCTTTTTGCTGATTATTAGCATATTGCTTTTTTATTTTTTCGAGCTTCGGCTGCATTGCCTGCATAGAAGCTGTGGATTTTTGCTGTTTAACAGACAAAGGAAATAATATCAGCCGCACTACAATGGTAAAAAGAACTATAGATACTGAATAACTGCTGAAAAGCTGATAAAACAGCCACATTATAAAACCCAGCGGATAACCTATAATTTGTGACATTCAGACCTCCGTTTTTTTCGTATATCCGCAAATATTATACATTTTGTATATTTATTTGTTATTATACAATACTTTTCTATCATTTAATTAAAAATTTTGACTGCAATGAAATAATTCCGCTCTGCTTTTTACTTTTAAGAGTAGTTTCCGTTTCACGGTGATAAGTTTTCTTTCCTTTTTCTGCTTGCCATCGTGTAAATACAAAAGTTTTCCGGAACATAATCAATTCCGCCCAGGCTCCAGGGATTGCACCTTAAAAGCCGCCATACCGAAAGTATAAGCCCCCTTATGAAACCGAACCTTGATACGGCGTCATAAGCATAGGATGAACAAGTAGGGTAATACTTGCAGCAGCTTTTTCCTTTATAAGGAGAAATAAAACGCCTGTATAATTTTATCAGGAA
>QMCD01000313.1_pt1 | contig 41971 bp, 28 predicted proteins | sample 1821841 | NCBI WGS metagenome assembly QMCD01 (sample SAMN01991225, study PRJNA193472) | Termite gut metagenome, whole genome shotgun sequencing project. | isolation source: worker | host: Macrotermes natalensis
AAATAAAAGTATGTACATAATAAATTTATGTATTAACTCCCAATCCTTCTGATACAGCATTAAAAGCCTGATTCCTGCTAAATCCGTTACAAATTTATAATAATTTCCTTTATTTATGCCTTCATATTTTTCAATATTGCTTCCTTTTTCTTCCGGCGTTGTCTTACGTATTAATTTTTCGATTAAATGAGCTGTGTCTTTTGTTCTGGAACGTATTGAATGTATACCGGAAACTTTATCCCGCATTGCTTCCTGAAACAGATTTACGAGAGATTTTTCGTTATTAATAATAGTAATTCTTCTGTTGTTGTAATCATTAGCTATATAAACTAAATCATCCCACGTAAAAGCACACTTTGGTATATGCTCTCCTGTAAAATTGAATCTTTTACAGAATTCTTTTTCTGTATATTCTATATTATTTCCATTCTCATTAGCATTGATTTTATCTGAAGGCATTTGTTTTCCCTTCTTTATTATATTATTGACAACATATTGTGTTCCTATTTTTGTATATGCACAAATCACTAATAATATACATCACAATACCATGAAAATGCTGTAAAGTCAACAATTTTTTTGTTAATTTTATAATTATACAAATGATTCGGCAAAACTAACAAAAAACAATATATATTAAGTTGGTTATGGTGGAGATTCACTATACCATTCTCTAAAAATTATTTAACATGGGAGAATAATTAACATGCCGAGATTTTTCATTGACTATAAGCCGGAAAAAACTATAACCGTTACAGGAAGCGACGCGGCGCATATCGTTAAATCCCTCAGGATGAAGCCCGGGGATGAAATTACATTCTGCCGGAACGGAACCGATTTTTTATGCGTAATATCCTCCGCGGACGAAACCGGGGTTTACTGTGAGATAATAAAAACCACTCCTTCGGGAACAGAGCCGGCTACGGATTTAACCTTATACCAGGCTTTGCCGAAATCCGGTAAAATTGAGCTTATCATACAGAAAACCGTGGAGCTTGGCATTAAAAGAATAGTGCCGTTCATATCGGAGAGGTGCGTTGCGCGTCCCGATAAAAAGGGATTTGCAAAAAGGCTTGAACGTTACAGGAAAATATCGGAGGAGGCGGCAAAGCAGTCGGGAAGGGGGATTATTCCCGTTATATCGCCTCTGTTGTCATTCGATGAAGCTATAGAGGATACAAAATCTTCGGAGCTAAGGCTGATATGCTATGAAAACGGGGGTAAAAGGCTGTCGGAAACCGTCATCCCCTCTTCAAAAAGCATTTCCGTAATAATCGGTTCGGAGGGAGGATTTGAACGCGGCGAGGCTGACAAGGCGGCGGCGGACGGCATTGTACCGGTATGGCTGGGCGAACGCATACTAAGGTGCGAGACCTGTCCCATAGCCGTTACGGCTATTATAATGAACCTTACCGGGAATATATAAATGCGTACTGAACAATTACACAGAATGTGTAATTGTTTCCAGAAACAGACAAATCTGTTTCTGGCTGCGAAAAAAGCAGTGCTTTTTCGCAAAACTTCTTGATAATGTCTGTTTTATTCAGCAGATATTATATAGCCGGGTCCTTACGCAGTCCTTGAATTAAACGAAATTTCAATAGTATAATTATACTTGAAATCATGGGAAAAACATGTTATACTGAGTTAGAACCTGTTCTCATAGGCATAAACACATATCTTTTCGGTAAATTTATATCGGATACAGCGTTAAAAATCCTTGAAAGGCGACAGCCTGTCTGCGGATTTTTGCCTATTATCCGATAAAATTATACTCGAAAATCTATACATTTTTCCTATGAGAACAGGTTCTTAAATTAAATATATAAGGAATGAATTTATTATGGCAGACAATAACAGGAAAATGGTAGGCTCTATTACCTCCATGGATGAGGATTTCGCCAAATGGTATACCGATATAGTGAAAAAAGCCGAGCTGATTGAATATACCTCCGTTAAGGGGTGTATGGTCATCCGCCCTTACGGTTACGCCATATGGGAAAATATCCAGCGTATTCTCGACGGCATGTTCAAGGAGACGGGGCATGAAAATGTATGTATGCCCATGTTTATCCCCGAAAGCCTGCTCCAGAAGGAAAAAGACCATGTCAAGGGTTTCGCGCCGGAGGTGGCGTGGGTAACGCACGGCGGTTCGGAAAAGCTTGAGGACAGACTATGCGTCCGCCCCACATCCGAGGTTCTTTTCTGCGAGCATTATGCAAATATTATTCAATCCCACCGCGATTTGCCGAAGCTGTACAACCAGTGGGTAAGCGTTGTGAGATGGGAAAAAACCACACGTCCTTTCCTGCGTTCGAGGGAGTTCTTATGGCAGGAGGGGCATACCGTTCACGCCACGGCACAGGAAGCAATTGAAGAAACCGAGCGTATGCTGGATATTTACGCCGAATTCTGTGAAAAATACCTTGCCATGCCTGTCATTAAAGGCAGAAAAACCGATTCAGACAAATTTGCGGGTGCAGAGGCTACCTATGCCATAGAGGCTCTTATGCATGACGGGAAAGCGCTTCAGGCTGGGACGTCGCATTATTTCGGCGACGGCTTCGCAAAAGCCTTCGGTATTCAGTACACAAGTAAAGAAAACAAGCTTGTCTACCCTCATCAGACCTCCTGGGGGGTTACTACGCGTCTCATCGGTGCTGTCATAATGACGCACGGCGACGACAACGGACTTGTTCTGCCGCCCGACATAGCTCCTGTCCAGGCTGTTATAATTCCCGTAATGCAGCATAAGGAGGGGGTTCTTGAAAAATGCGCCGGGCTGAAAAACATGCTTGCGGAGGATTTCCGCGTTAAGCTTGACGATTCGGATAACAGTCCCGGCTGGAAATTTGCCGAATATGAAATGAAAGGCGTTCCCGTCCGCATAGAAATGGGTCCTAAAGATATCGAAGCGGGGCAGTGCGTTGTCGTTACACGGCATAACCGCGAAAAGACAACCGTGAAGCTTGCCGATATAAAAGCTGCCGTTGCGGGAAAGCTTGAGGAGGTACGCTCCGGTATTTATGAAAAAGCCTTGAAAAACCGTGAGAACAGGACATATTCCTGCATGAACACGGATGAAATCATAAAAACACTTGAAGAAAACGGCGACGGTTTCGTCAAGGCTATGTGGTGCGGCGACGAAGCCTGCGAGGATATTGTCAAGGAGAAGACAGGGGCAGGCTCGCGCTGTATGCCGTCCGAGCAGGAGAAAATCTCCGACGTCTGCGTTTGCTGCGGGAAACCCGCTAAGGCTTTGGTTTACTGGGGGAAAGCGTATTAGTTGTTAGAAAATAGTAGTTAGTGGCTAGCGGAGGCGGCTCTGACTAGTACCTCATAACAACTAAAAGTTTTATATAATAAATTAAAATCATACCGCCGCAGGCGGTATACCACCAATGTTAATTGTTAATTTTTAATTGTTAATTGGTACTGGTCACTTTAGGCTATTGATAACTCCTATAATCTAAAGCGGAAGGAGTGAAATCATACGGAACATAAACAGGCTTTTTCGGAAAACGGCGCAGGACACTATTATATACCGCATTAATACTAACTGCCAGTCGCTATTCTCTAACTACTGCATGGGGGTATTGTATTGAATAAAAATAAAACCAAAAACGCTGCGGCAGCAATACTATTTTAGTATGCTTATGTCTGCCTTCCTGCGCTCCCTCAAAGCCGGGTATTGTCGGCGTTCTCATCGATTCTGACGCTTGATATAAAATCTTCGAATACATTAATCTGAGAATCCCAGTCCTTTTCATTTGCAGAGAAGATAATATAATACACATCCTTGTCGGAATAAAAGAAATATGCCCTTCCTTTGTGTCTTGCAACTTCTTTCTTAACGGGTTCGTCCTCTTCCGAATCAGGGTTTTCGTCGACAAATTCATTCTGAATCATTAGATAATCACGGTAAACGGCGTCAAACCCCGCAACTTCTTTATGGACGGCATCCTCAAATTCAGTGTCTCTGGCATAAAGCATATTATTATATTTTATGTTTGCGCAGCTTGTTTCGGCATAATCCTCAATATCGGAAACAAAATCCTCCTTATAATTTGCCGCTCCCACTTCGATGTTGGCGGTTTGGGTGTACCGGTAAGCCCTGCCGTAATCATTTTCGGCTATTAAACTGTAGGTATCGGGCAGCGTTCCGCTTATTTTATTTATAGCATAAATGTCCCCTTCGCTTAAAGCTCTTGTCGTCGCAAGCTCAGGCTGGGTAATCTCGGTTCCGGAAGTTTCCGAAGCGTCCCCGTTCTTTTTATTGCCGCAGCCCGTAAATAATAACGCTGATAATGCTAATGCAAACATAACGGCTAATATTTTATTAATATATTTTTTCATTTTAATAACCATCCTTTTTTTACAAGCCCTGTAATCCTTTATTATTATACCGCATTCAGCGGCTTTAATTCCGAGCCTTTATGCTTCCCTTATCAATGCGGCTTATGTATTCCGATTATATAGGCAGGCTGTATTCCTCTTCATTCCCGGCATATCTTTGATTTGCTCTGTATTTCATAAGCCTTAATGAAACGGCGCTGAATCTGGAGTTTACGTTTTCATAATAATAGGAACGTGAAACCACCGGCTGATTGCCGGATATTGCTGGCAATTCCAGTTTATATACAATTTCATTTTCCGATGAGAGCTTAGAAAACTCGCAGTTGTATTTTTTACAGAATGAATCGCATACATATTGTGAGTACATGCTGTTCTTTACATTAGCTTTATTTTTGACGTGCGCTGCGTTTTCAGGATTTCTGCCGGTTACCGAAGAAATCGTAATGCTTATCCTGTTATTATCAATACGTTTAAGCGAAAATGAAACGCTGTCGGCAGCGCCGGATAAATCAAGGCAGCTTGCAACTAAATCCGATATAAGAACATTGAATGATGATTTATTATATACTGCATATACTGCTTTTTCAATATCGGTTCTTACCCTGACTTTATCCCTTAAAATCTTCTTAGTGTCGGATGTGAGCTTTTCAAGGCTGTCCGATATGCAGACCGTTTTCTCTTTATCGGTGCTGCCGGCAAGGATAATAAGGGTTTCGGCATCAAGAATCTCACTTAACAGCTCACTGGCGGCTCCGTCAATAGTGTTTAAGCATTCAAAAATGGTTTCCCCTCCGCTTTTCGCTTTGTCATTGGCGGCATAAATCTCATCTGCCGCTACTGTAACGGAGTTTACGGTGTTTCTTATTACTGAGTAAATATATGAAAGATAATCCTGCACAGCCGGCATATTAAAAATATCAGCAGCAGATACAGAACTGATTTGCTCCGCAATAATGAATTTTTTAGTTACTATAACATTATAAGTATAAATAAGACCTTCGCTTCTGAAATAATACAGTCCGCTGTTTTCCGGAACGCTTCCTATCAGGGTGCTCAGCTTTTTGTCGTTTGCTTTGCCTTTGAAATTTTTATAAACGCTGTTCCCCCAAAGAATATTACATTTTAAATCCGATATAATAACAGGGATAAAAGATTCTGAATAAACCTCCGCTATATAATTGTAACTCATAAAGTAACTCCTTTCTGACATTTGTTATGTTTAGTAATATACGATTCTTTACTTTTAGTATTATATCACAGTTTATATTAAATTAACAGTGTTTTAAAAAATATTAATAAATTTTTATTTTTTTGTCACATTAACGGCATTGGTAATACAGCTTCCTTTCATATTTAAGTTAATCGGCTATATGATGAATTTACAGTATACAGTGCGGTTATTCCATATCTTTATAACTAAAATGATTTAAAACTGTTTATTTGTTATAAAATTATCAAAAAGGCTTGCCAAAAATTAAATAATATAGTAAAATATAGTTATAAAGGGCGCTTGTATGTAATTTATATCAGTTAAAAGCGTCATGCAATAAATTAAATTTCTTTAGGAGGAACATTTATTATGGCGGTAAAAGTAGCGATTAACGGATTCGGACGCATAGGACGTCTGGCATTCAGGCAGATGTTCGGAGCTCAGGGCTATGAAATAGTAGCAATAAACGACCTTACCAATCCCAAAATGCTCGCGCATCTTCTTAAGTATGATACGGCACAGGGCAGATATGACGGCCACACTGTTGAGGCTGGCGAAACATCCATCACTGTGGACGGCAAAAAGATTGAAATCTATGCGCAGAAAAACGCCGCCGATTTACCCTGGAAGGAACTCGGCGTTGAAGTTGTTCTCGAATGTACCGGATTTTATGTTTCAAAGGCTAAATCCCAGGCTCATATTGACGCCGGCGCAAAGAAGGTTGTTATTTCGGCACCCGCGGGCGATGACCTGCCTACCGTTGTTTTCGGAGTTAACGAAGGGATTCTGAAAGCTGAGGATACTATTATTTCCGCCGCTTCATGCACGACGAACTGTCTTGCTCCTATGGCTAAAGCCCTTAACGACTATGCCGAAATACAGAGCGGTATAATGTCGACAATCCATGCCTACACCGGCGACCAGATGATTCTTGACGGGCCTCATGCCAAGGGCGACTTAAGAAGGGCAAGGGCGGGCGCTTCAAACATCGTTCCAAACTCAACCGGCGCGGCAAAGGCAATCGGGCTTGTTATCCCCGAGCTAAACGGCAAGCTTATCGGTTCAGCCCAGAGGGTTCCCGTTCCTACCGGCTCAACCACTATCCTTACCGCTGTTGTCAAGGGCAATGATGTAACAAAGGACGGCATTAACGCCGCAATGAAAGCCGCCGCTTCCGAATCCTACGGGTATAACACCGACCTGATTGTTTCATCCGATATAATCGGTATCACCTATGGTTCGCTGTTTGATTCCACCCAGACAATGGTGGCGAATATTTCCGACGGTTTATATCAGGTGCAGGTCGTTTCCTGGTATGACAACGAAAATTCATACACTTCCCAGATGGTAAGGACTATTAAGTATTTTGCCGAGCTTTAAGTAATGGATATAGATTAAGCATATTGAGATATCATGCCGGGCATTCCGGTATGATGTCTTTATTTTTTATGTAATACCAATATGTGGGTCTTTTATATTTATTATGTAACAATTTTTACCCGATTATAATGTATTTAAAACCAATTTATATTTACATATTGACAGTTTTATATTTGTTAATTATAATTTTGTTAAAAGCATAATGCTTTTAAATTATTAATGTTCTTAAATCATTATTAAAAGGGGGGTTACGATGAGTAGTATAATTTAATATATAGATGCTATTCAATAATCATTATTATGTTTATAATTGGTGATTTTACATTGAATTGCATTTATAAATTGCTAGTTGTTTTACCTTGTTCATTTTTATTAAAAATTTATTGAAAGGATATTTATGAAAAATTATAAATTGAAAAAGTTATACTCTTTTATAGGTGCTTTGTTATCTGCATTAATGTTTATTAGTTTTTCTGTGGGAGCTTTATACGATGTTAATAAAGAAAATGAATTAATTGAAGATACAAATGATATTTATAGTATTATTGTTGATGAATTTTCAAAAACTACTAATTATGGAGGGGCTTATTTTAATAATAAAATACTTTATATTGCAACAACAAATATTGAAGCTTCAGAAAAAGTTAAGAAAGAACTTATTAGTTCTATAAATCATTCAAAGAATGTTATAGCTAATGTTTCATTAAATAAGGTTAAATATTCATATGCAGAATTATCAGAGGTAAGGGACTACATAACTGAAAACATGGAAAAGCTTAGTGTTGTAGGTACATACACAGATCCTAAAAAGAATGCAGTTGTAGTTGAACTGGTTGAAGCACAGGAGAATTCCGTTGAATTATTAAAACAAATTATTGGATTTGATAATATCGTAGTTAATATTGTTCCAGATTTAAAAATAGTTGATGATGCTACATATATAAGAGGCGGATATGAACTTAAAAGAGTTATCTCCTCTACTTCAAGTGGTAGAGGTAGTTTGGGCTGTGGAATTAAATGGTCAAATGGTGATATTGGCTTTTTAACAACATCACATGGTGCAGGGTCCATAGGCGATGATTATAAATATGGAAGTATTAAAATCGGTGAAATTGCATCTATAAAAAACAGTGGCTCTATTGATGCAACGCTTATTAAGAGGACTGATTCATCATTTTTACCAAGTAATAAAAATGGTTCTTCGGGTGTTATAAGTAATTCAAGCGGTTCGCCTATAGTAAATGATGATATTACTATGTATGGTTATGTATCAAATTCATCTACAGGTACAGTAATAGCAATTGACTATGCTGTTGGAGGCTTTACAGGTATGATAAAGGCAGATTATAGTTCACAGAGCGGGGACAGCGGCGGTGCATTAATTGTATCGCGCACTTCCGGAAATGTCTTTATTGGTATCAATAAAGGGAGAACAGTAACAAGTTCCGGCGAGATATACGGTTTAGGCACTAAATGGACAACAATAAGTTCCCAGTATAAAATAACTAGAGTTGTAAGCACAGAATCGTAATATATATAACATCTTATACATTATGATTTAATCATACATAAAAAATTCGTATATTGTCCCCAAATGTTATTTAACATATTAAGACAATCCCATTCTTGAGCAGGGCGATTAAAATATTTGCTTTAAAATCGGAATAGTTTTCAAGATATATAATAAAATATAATAATTATAAATTTTTAAGATATATAGGAGGGCTTAATACTTATGAAAAAAATACTGGTTTTGTTTGCAGTGTTTTCTTTAGCGGTAGTTATCTTCGATATTAATTGTGAAGCTAAGTTGAAAACAATTGACCAAATAACATATAAAACAAACGATGACGATAGTTTGTCTGAAAAATATACCGGCTGGGCAAAATCAGTCTCAACAGGAAAACGATACTATTATAAAAATGGTGTGCGTATTACGGGAGTTGGCGTTGTTAAGGACAAACCGTATATATTTGATAGCGACGGCGTTTATCTAGGCAAATATTCGCATAAATACGGTTATAAGGTTAATTTTAACGATGGTTATAATATAAAAATTGCAGATGGAGAAATAAGCTTTACTGTAGAGATAAGCGATAAAAACGACGATAAGGGATTAATATATACCGGTCATCCATATTTTTCACTTTATGTTTATGAATCAGGTAAATTGATAAACATACCTTACAACATTGAGGTTTTCGATGATTATGCCACACCGGAAAATAATGACAATAGAATATTAAGTTTTTCACAGCCGCTTTCAAATTTTGATTATAATTTTAGTCCGGGAATATACCGCGTTAAGGTAACGGTATCAATCCGAGAAATCAATGAAAAAGGATATACTACCAAACAAGATGAAAATGGAAATCTTATAATGTATGATGAATATATCAGAGCAGAGTTTAACTTAATTTAACCGTATACTAGTACCTCGTAACACCTAAAATGTTACAATATAATAATAAAAATCATACCGCCACAGGCGGTATACCACCATGTTAATTGTTAATAGGGTATATTCATTAACTGATTATAGGGATTAGCTTTATGGATTAATAACTTTATATTTTTAAACAGCCGATAGATAACGAAAAATAAAAATGAACGGGATGTTAATGTATTACCCGTTCATTTTTAACTTTCATAAGGGAATAAAAATATTATATTTAGATAATTATTTATCATTTGGAAAATATATATGGTAAAACTTAAATAATTTGTGCAACTCTACAAAAATGTTTTTTTTGCTTAGTTACTGTTGACGTATGCTTAAATTTGGTTTATAATATAGTTGATGTTAGAAATCGTCTGATTCTATTTATTATAGTTTAACATCCGTTTTGTTGTCTCCTTTCTTTTGTTCTACACATATTTTTTTATTTTATTTGATTTTGCGGGACTTGGCGTCCTGCTTTTTTATTTGTTTTTTATAAAAAAGGATTGAAATATAAATGAATGTATGGTATAATGTTACTGTTAATTTAATTCTTACCAATTCATAAAAGTAATTTATTTTTTTAAAACAGAAATAATATCTGTAATATTTTAAATTGCTTTGGAGAAAATGTATATTTGAAGGAGATGTTTTATATGAAGGGTTTCGGTGCGGTTTTACTGGCTGTCACATCCGCCGCTGTCGGCGCCGCCGCCGCTATGTATGCGATGAGGAAGCGCGAGGAGCTGGAGAAGTATGATTACGACTTTGACGAGGATGATGAAATCTATTTTGAGGACTGTGACTGTGAGGAATGCTCTGTCAGCCCGGATGAAAACAACGCATCCGACAAGCCTGACGCTGACGATGTAATTGAGGAAATATAATTCATAGGTTAAATGCTGAAAAAGCCCGTCTTTTTTAAAAAAGGCGGGCTATTTTACTTTAATGAGCTGCGGCAATGGGAATAAAATCCTGTAATATATTGAACCTGCGATATATTGAGGCTTTTTTTTGTACAATTTTTACCCTGTAAGTTACTGGACAATATAATGTAAATATGTTATAATATCATGGAATAGACTTGTATTTATAATTTCCTTATACGGAGGGTATTTATGATAGATTTTAATACAAAAAAGAGGGTATTAAAGCGGCTTTCGGATTATTCAAAAAAGCGTCCGCTTATGCTTCCGCTTTGTTTTATTGCGGCGGCGTTTATAAAGCTTTATTACTTTATCGCCTGTCATATTGACATAATGCTTTCCGATAAGAACGGTAATTTTTTAGGGATTGTACATAATAAAAAACCCGCAGGGCGGAAAAACCGCCGGCAGGATGATATTATTTACAGGAAAAAACCCTTTATCGCAAGGCTTTTGTCTTCTGTCCTCGTTATTGCCTTTTTTACCGGGTTTATGCCCGATTTTGGCAATCTGAGGGAGCTTGGGTTATTGCCTGATTTCGGGATTAGGGCAGGGGCGGCGTTTAACAGTATGGGACCATTTAATTCAATTAATGATTTGTTAACAGCAATCCGCGATCATAACGAAGCCAATCCTGCTGATGCTTTGGAGCCTGACCCAACGTCCGGAAACCGTTCTTGGGTTGATAGAGGCGAATTAACCGCGGCACAGGCACTTCATATGTCTTTTTCAGATGTAAAAGAAGGGCAAGGTGCTGTAAGACTTGCATGGAACGCTTTCGACGCCGCTGAGCTTGCGGGGACGGGAGTTATGCCCGGTGATGTAAGGTATCATGTGAACGGCAGCGGTCCTTCAACATTTGGAACACCACAACAGGGCATTTCCACTACTAATCGTCCTTATAACCTATCTCCGTATACGGGGCTTACTCCGGGTGAATACACTGTTAAAATAAGTGTTGACATTCCTATAAAAAAATATGATATAATAACTGAGTTTACAAATACTGGTGATCCTATATACACTCTTTCAAATCTTCCGGCACCAGAAGCGTTCCATGTGGTTGACGACGGAAGCGTGAATCCGGTAACAGTTGATTTGAACAGATCGCTGCCGCTTGCAGAAATGACCTCCGCTACTTATTATCCCGCCGGAACCATAGAAGATAATCCGCCAGGAGTTGAGGTGAAGTGGGAAGCTTTATCAGAAGATCCATATCCTGATGTTGATTATACTCTTGTGAAATATGCTGTTTTCAGAGCCACTCTTGACCCTATCAGCCTACAGCTTGGCGATTACGATGTTATTGCGCAAAGCGACGCTAATTCTAATGTTTACTTTGATGAGAAAATAAGTTCTGGTGAAATTTATTCCTATTATGTTGTGGCATACTATAATGCATGGGGTGACAGTAATTATTATATAAATACCCAGACAAACTACAACGCCGGCATTATTGATACCAAGCGGGTTGAGGCGCAGGCAGTTACTAATGCAAGAACCGTAAGTGTTACTCCTAACCGCATAAATCAGCTTACGGTTAATACGGACGATACACTTAACAGGTTAAGACTTAACTGGACTAAAGGGACCGGAAATGTGAGCGGTTTCCGTATATATAAATCGGATGGGGAACAGCTGATTCCCGGTACCACCGATCATTTTACATTTTTTGAATCCGAAGTTGAAGCCGGAAATTGTGAATTTGTTGATATGCTTTCAAACGGTTCCGCAAATACTCAGAACTATACATATCCGTTAGTGTCAGCAACAACAGAATCGATTGAAATTAACGGTAAAAAATATTGGTATTATGTAATCCCATATGTTTTAAGTGCAGGCGGCAATGAAATTTACGGTCAATCGCGTGCAGCATCCAACACTCTTAATATCGCGGTTGGTTCTCCGACAACTTTTACGGTAAGCAGCAAGGAAGAAACGATAAACGGACAGTTAACCGGGCGAGTTGACCTTTCGTGGACAGCTCCTAGTTCAAGCGCAAATGCTTATTATATTAAAGTTACCAAAACAGACACTTTCGACCACGAAAACGGTGTTTATACAGGTGAGGGTGATGTTTATTGGATAGGTCCCCTTACCGGTACTTCATATAATATTACCGGTTTAAACAGTAAGGATAAATATTCATTTGAAATTTACGCGGCTAAAAATGTAAAATCTGAAACGGAAAGTGATAGAACCCTTTATGCTGAAATAAATGGCATTCCGTTCTCAAATGTCGGGTTAAGCGCACAAATTTTCAGCAGACCAACACCAAGCTCACCCCGTGTTATAACGATTGGTGATGATTTTACACCACCGGAAAATGTAATGATGCCAAAATCAGAAGACGGGCAGATTACCATCACATGGAATGCGGTCAGAGGAGCTTCCGGATATGAAGTCTATGCAGTCAGGGGAACTGTTGATACTCTTCCCGCCGGGACAAGAGTTCTCCACAGCGGAACAGCAACTACGTACACACATAGAAATCTGACAAACACCGATACATGGACATATTTTGTGAGAGCTTATAAAATCGTAAACGGAACTAAAATTTATACGGATTTATCTTATCCCTGCAAGGCTATAGTAGGTATTCAGCTGAGAAAACCTATTGATGTTACCGTAACCCCGAACAAGGACGGAACCGGCGTTATTATAACATGGAGCAAAGTAGAAGGCGCTGAAGGATATCTGCTTCATACAGCTCTTGGCGGAAGGGAAATTCTCCCGGCTCATGAAGTAACAAAAGAAAGTTATGAAATGACAGGTCTGGAAAAGGGAGATATCTGGACTTTTTGGGTGGAAGCATTTAAAGTATTTACCGACCGTCCGATTTACAGTGAATCGTCAGAAAGAGTATCTTATACTGTAGGAAACTCCGTTGACCCCCCAAGGGATTTCAATGTAATTACAAACGACGGTTCAGCTACGATTTCATGGACGGCTTCCGCGAATGCATCCGGATATATAATTTACGCATCAAACGGCAGGACGGTTCTGCAGTTTGACGTTTCGAAATCCCCGTATGTTCATTCGGGACTCAGAAACGGTGAAACATGGACCTATTACGCCGTCGCCTACAGGACGATAAACGGTATAAGAAGCTTTTCAGACCCCACCCAGTCGAGGACAGTCCAAATCGGCGTTTCAATGTCTAACCCCGCCGACCTTATAGCAACGGCGGGCAACAGGCAGATTGACCTTTCCTGGTCGGATGTTGAGGGCGCGGAAGGTTATGTCGTTTATCTTTATTCAAGCTCAGCACTGAGCTTCGAGCCGCTTACTATAACAACAGGTACGGTATATTCCCATATAGGTCTTACAAACGGCAAGGAATACACCTATATGGTCGCCGCCTATAAAACCATTAACGGGGTTAAATTTTACGGCGACTATTCACTGCCGGTGACTGCCGTCCCCACCACGGGTTCAGCCTTTGACCTCGACAGGGAGCTTAATATCAAGGGTACCGCCCCTTACGGCATTTCGCACAGCGAGCTTATTTCAGCCGCCGCAAACCATGACGCCTTTAACGAATCGGTTGACATTTATATCTCCGTAAACGACGATTCGACCGAAACGGTTACGGAGGTGTTAAAAGGATACGCAAACGGGCTTTCAAGCTTTATCGTCTTCCCCTTTGATATAAGCTGTTATCTGAGCGGAACGAGAATCCATACCAGCCCGAACAGCGGTTATTCGGTGACAATAACAATCCCCGTCCCCGACAAGCTTATCGAGTACAGGGACTTCATATCGGTAATACATATTAACGAAAGCAATGACGTTGATATTTACGGAGACGCACCGAGGATGGAAATTCTTCCTAGCACAGTAATTGAAACAGACAACATCTGGTGCATACAGTTTCAGTGTTCTGATTTTTCGCCCTTTGCGTTCGTAATTTATAAGGACCAGGTTGCCGATATTTCTTCCGGGGTTTTTGCCGGGCTGACCGATTCATTCGCAGGGAATTTCAATTCAGGTCTGCTTGCCGCGGCTGTTCTCCCCGATATTATGCTGAACAGCAACAAGCTCAGGGTAGTCCGTAAAAAGAAGATATACCGCATAAAGAAATAATTAAAGGAGGGTTTTAGCCCTCCTTTTTCATACATTATACCAGTCTGTCAATAACTTTAACGCGGTTAAGAACCGAAAGAATCACCCTTACTCCTGATTCCTGACCAATGTCAACAACTTAAGCAGAAAACTAATAACTTTCTAATCATAAGCGGTCAGTGGTCAGTGGTCAGATTTCTGGTAACTGACGTCTGGAATCTTATTGTAAAGTAAAATTTCTTAAGTTGTTGTCATTGGATTCCTGACCCCTCACTCCTCGTTTTAAACCTGCGAATGATTGTCAAGGTAGTCAATAACATCATCCACCGTTGTGAAGCAGAGGCTTGTGCAGGTGTCGGCGCAGCCGTAGTAGATTGCGATTCTGCCGGTTTCGGCGTCTACAAGGTTTGCGCAGGGGAACGTAACGTTCTGGACGTCGCCCACGCACTCGTAGTATGCCTGCGGGCTGATGAGGTATTCGTTGCCGCGCTTTAAAACCTTCCAGGGTTCGTTAATATCAAGAAGAGCCGCCGAGAAGCTGTATACATAACCGTTGCATGAAGTAAGAACGCCGTGGTAGAACATCAGCCAGCCGCGGTCGGTTTCAATCGGAATGGGACCCGCGCCGATTTTTGTGGACTCCCAGCCCCTTGACGGACCCATAACATGCCGGTGTTCGCCCCAGTATTTCATATCGGGGGACTGTGAAATGTAAATATCGCCGAAGGGTGTGTGACCGCTGTCGGAAGGACGGGAGAACATTACAAACTTACCGTCGATTTTCCTCGGGAACAAAACGCCGTTTCTGTTGAAGGGAAGGAACGCGTTTTCAAGCTGCACGAATTCCTTGAAATCATATGTATAGGCACAGCCTATAGTAGGTCTGTGGCTGTATGCGTTGCACCATGTAACATAGTATCTGTCCTCGATAAATACCACCCTGGGGTCATAGCCGTACTGAAATCTTGCCATTTCGGGGATATCGGTCTTAAATACGATTTTATCTTCATTTATGTCCCAGTTTAAGCCGTCTTTGGAAAATCCCGCGTGAAGCTCCATGTTCCTCGCCTTGTCGTCAACGCGGAAAACACCCGCAAAACCGCCCTCAAAAGGGACAACGGCGCTGTTGAAAATCGAATTGGACATATCAAGGTGGTTTCTCTTGATTACAGGGTTTTCGGAATATCTCCAAATTACCTCCTTGCAGCCCTGAGGCTTGTCCTGCCAGGGCATATTGGGTATGGAATCGCCGTTTAGAATCTTGTTCTTCATTTTTTTCCGCCTTTCAATATTACAATCTATTTTTTTATCGGACACAGCAATAAAATTGTAGCATATATTACCCGATATTTCATTAATAATTTATGAAGTATTCTTCGCCTATTTTTGTCTTAAAGGTATAAGAAGAGCCGGTTCGGGAAACTTCTATGTTTTCACCATTGTTGGTTATTAAAACAGGCGTTTTGCTGTACAGTTTGCATATATTCCCTGATTTGGATAAAATTCTCGACCACTTTACGGTTCCGCTCTCCCATTCAAAGGAAATATCAAAGCCTCCCCTTGCGCAAAGGGATTTAACAGAGCCGCTTTTCCATTCGGGAGGCAAAGCCGGAAGAAGCTCTATAATACCGCTGTGGCTTTGAAGCAGGGCTTCGGCTATTCCCGCTCCCGCTCCGAAATTCCCGTCAATCTGGAACGGGGGATGCATATCGAACATATTCGGGTTGGTGGAATGAGAAAGGATTGCCGAAATATTTTCGCTGACCTTAACGCCGTCATGAAGCCTTGCCCACATATTGATTATCCATGCCCTTGACCAGCCCGTATGACCGCCGCCGTGCGAAAGGCGGTGGTCTATGGTAGCCTTTGCCGCCGCCGCAAGCTCCGGTGTTTTATGCACCGAAATTATATCAGCCGGGTATAATGCAAAAAGCTGTGAAATATGCCTGTGTCCCGGTTCGGCTTCCTTATAATCCTCAGCCCATTCCATAATCTGGCCGTACTGTCCGGTTTTAGGTTCAGGGAGCCTTGAACGTAAACTGCGGATAAAATCTGCATATTCACCGTCTATGCCAAGTATTTCTGACGCTTCAATAACCGCAGAAAAAAGCTCGTATAAAATCTGACTGTCCATTGACGCTCCCTGGCATAAAGTTCCGTTTATACCGAGCTTTGTCACATACGTATTTTCAGGGGATACGGAGGGGCTTGTGATAAGCCCCCCGCTTTCGTCTTCAATAAGGAAATCCTCAAAAAACTCAGCCGCTTCCTTTATAGTGTCATATTTCTCGGCAAGGAAAGCTTTGTCCTGCGTGAATTTATAATGCTCGAAGATATGAAGGCACAGCCAAGCCATACCCATTGGCCATATCGTGGCAGGCAGCCATTTGTCCTGCGGGGCGGTATCACCCCATATATCGGTATTGTGGTGGCATACCGTCCCCTTGCAGCGGTACATTTCACGTGCCGTAACGCGCCCGTTTTCCCGCATACGCTCAATATGGTCGAAAAGAGGTAAATGGCATTCGGAAAGGTTTGAAATTTCCGCACCCCAGTAATTCATTTCTGTATTAATGTTTATCGTATACTTTCCGCCCCACGGAGGCCACATATCCTTGTTCCATATGCCCTGTAAATTAAGAGGAAGCGTTCCTGCCCTTGAACCGGCAATGAGCAGATACCTGGAGAAATTAAAGTACATTTCAATAAGCTTGTTATCCTTTTTACCCTCTTTAACGAGCTGTAAGCGTTTATCCGCAGGCAGTGAAGAATTCCCCTCCGAATTGTCGTCAAGCGAAATCCCCGCCCTGTCATAAAGGCTTTTATAATCCCGGATATGCCTTTCGAGTAGTTTTTCATAGGAAAGCCTGTGGGCGTTCTTTGCCTTCGTTACAGCGGCGTTTTCATAATTGCCCGTGCGGTATGACGTTTCACAGGCAATTGTAATAACGGCTGTATCGGCGTTTTCAATTTTTATTCTGTTACAGTCAGTGTAAGCCTTTCCGCCTTCTGCCGAGCATGAAACCGCGGCAGCATAGGGAATTCCGTCGGAAACGGTAAAAATTACGGTTTTGTTATCATAATATTCATTTTTATCATAGCTGTCGTCGCGGCCGTCTATAACAGCAGTTAAAGAAACGGCTCCCTTTTTATCAGCTTTTATGCATATTACCATGCATTCGTCAGGCGCCGACACAAAAATCTCCCTGATAAAATTCACGCCGCCTGCGGTATAAAAGGTTCGCGATACACCGTCTTCAAGCGAAAGCTCCCGCCTGTAATCCGTATAACCGTCAACATTGTTCTGCCAGATATGAAAATCACCCAGAAGCTGATAATGCCGCTGCTGTTCGTTGACGCCCATAAAGGAATCAAAGCACAGCGCCTCGGCTTCCGCCGTTTTCGCTTCCCTGATAAGCTGCCGCATTTTTTCAAGGTTATCATATGCTTTAGGGTTGTTCCTTTTACGGAATTTACCCGACCATATGCTGTCCTCGTTAAGCTTGATAAGCTCCCCGGACGGTCTGCCGAAAACCATTCCCCCCAGCCTGCCGTTGCCGACAGGGAGAGCCTGGTCCCAGTTCTCCGCCGGCTGTTCATACCAAAGCACGGATGAACTTTTCAAATATATACCTCCTTTGTCCCCGATAGTGCGGAATTAGTATAAAAAGCCCTAAACCGGCTCTGAATAAATTAAACGGGGGCAACCGCAGTAATTTCTTATCACAGTTACCCCCATAAATTATATAATGCGTACGGAACGGACTTGTCTGTTTCCATTGCGAAAAAGCAGAGCTTTTTCGCAATACTTCTTGATACAATATATCAATAGAAATCATACCGCCGCAGGCGGTATACCGCCATTGTTGATTGTTAATTATTAATTGTTAATTAATACTAGTATTACATACCCGTCAGACCGGAGCGCGCTATACCCTCAGTGAAATTCTTTTGCAGCGCTATGTACATTATAAGTATAGGCGTTATGGAGATAAGGCAGCCCGCCTCCATCCATACAATCAACTCCCGGACATTAACCTGTATATTGCCGTTGTCAAAAATAATCCTCGTCAGGTTGGCGTCAAGGTTTTTAAGCATAAGCGCAACCGTACGGTTGTCGGTAAAGAATGACGTACTCACATAATAATCATTCCAGTACCATACGACCGAGAACAGGAATACCGTCAGGAAAGTGGAACCGGCATTCGGCACCATTACCCTTAAAAACGTCATGAAGGGCGAGCAGCCGTCAAGATATGCCGCGTCCTCAAGCTCCATAGGAAGGCTTCTGAAGGACTGCCTGAAAAGGAATATAAACAGTCCGGCGCTGATTCCGTTTGCCGTTACGGCAGGCATATACATCGTTACGGCGGTATTGATAAAATTGATATAGCTGCCTGTTATCGCATTATAAATCCAGAAAGGATTGAAATAACGGAAGAACATATACTGCGGAATAAGGATAATCTGAGGAGGTACGAGTATCATCAGGATTACAATAAAGAACAGAATGCTTTTGCCCTTGAACTTAAAGCGCGCAAAGCCGTATCCCGTTACTGCGCATGTAGCAACCTGAACAAGCGAACACCCGATGTTCAAGAATAGGGTGTTTCCGAGTGTTTTCCAGAAATCCATGGCTCTTATCGCATCTTTGATATTATTAAGGGTAAATGTTTTGGGTATCCACATTATTGTCGGGTCGTTCATTTCCGCGCGCGGGCGGAAAGCTACCGAAAGCATGAAAATTAACGGATAGAGAATTATAAAGCACAACCCGAATACAATAATAGCTCTGAATATAGGCCAAACCGCATCTACAATCCTTTTTCTCTTCAGATATTTCTGTTCAGCAGGCGTCAGATATTCAAGGCGCTTTTTAAAACGTTCCCTTCGTTCTTTTGGCGTCAATTTGGGGTCATGATGCTTCTTATTACGTTTTGAATCTTTCTGAATACCGGCTGACATTGAACCGTCTAAAGCTTTTGCCTGTGCCATAAAACTCTGACCCCCTTACTCATTCTCGTACCAGACGAGCTTGTTCATAACAGCGAAAATTATTCCGAGAACCACAAGTATAATACCGAAATAGCTCCATGCCATCGCAGCGGAGTATCCGTACCTCCAGTCCGACTGAACGGCAAGAATACGTTCCATTACAAGGTTTGTCGGGTCTCTGAAAGTATCAATAACGGTATAAACTATATTAACCAGTATCATAGGCGAAACATAGGGGAGGGTTATTTTCCAGAAAAATTCCCATGAGGTTGCGCCTTCGATAGCTGCGGCTTCCTTGGCGGTATCGGGTATTCCCTGCAAAGCCGAAAGGAAGATGATAATCTGAATACCGCAGTTCCAGACAAGATTCAGGATGTCCGAGGTAAGATTGCCGAGCATTTCAGTAAAAGTCGTACCGAAACCGTAGATACCGATAAATTCAAGAAGCTGGTCAACCATGTCTGTTTCAAACATGGTTGTAAACTGCTGGGCGCTGTTATTGCCGTTGGTCTCAAGATTTCCGGTAATAATCGCATATACGGGGCCTGTTGCGATAATAACCGGCATGAAGAAAACGGCTCTGGCAAATGTTCTGCCCTTGAATTTCTGATTAATGATAATTGCGACGAACATTGAGAAAACAACTATAACGGGAAGCTTCAAAGCCATATCCTGCAAAGCTTCTACAAGGTACTGCCTGAAATTGGGGTCAAGCATAAAGGCGTCCTTATAATTCTTCAGCCCCAGCCATGTTTTGGAAAGGTAACCTACTTCGGGGGTAACGTCATTGAATGAATAGATAAAGGAATTAATAAGCGGGACTATAAAGAACATCAGAGCTCCGATGAACCATATTGCTATAAAGCCGTAGCCGTAAAGCCCTTTTTTCTTTTCATACGATAAATGTAGCTTTCTCATCCGCCGATAACCCCCTTTCCTACATAATCGCTGAGATTATAAACCGTGCCGTTCTTTGTAACGGTGAGGGCGTCAAGGTCCGCAACCGTCTTTGTGCCGTTTTCATATACGGTTTCAATCGTCGTATCGGATAAAATATTGTAATCCGTAATTATCTGACCGGAAACGTCGCCCAGAATATCATCGGCAAATTTTGCGCAGCCGGCTGCGTCTTCAATCCAATAATCATTGTTAGCATAGAAAAGAGCGTCATACAGCGTATCCTTTAATTCGATTGCTTCCTCGGCAACGAAATCAAACTGCATATTGCTGCCCGATGCGATTCCTCTTAATATAATCTCCGCAACCTGGGCGTCTCCGTTCACGGGGGTTGTTGAATAGGGCTTTATTCCGTGCATAACAATCTGATAGAAAGGAATTTCATAATCGAAAAGGTCAAATTTACTAGAGCTGAGCGGTACGTTTGTAATATGGTCCACATACGGCAGTACATATGCGTTTGCGGAATCGGCAAGGATTGAACCTACCTCCGTATTAAGCTTTTCATAGCCGCTTCGGATATAATCCTTTGCCATTTCCCTTGAAACGGCTTTTCTGCCGTAGTCCCCGTAGATTTTTGACGACCACGAACCGAGGGAAATATTAGTAATGCCCTCCTTGCTGTAGGTCTTGGAAAGATTATTGAAAATCTTTTCATACTTGGACGGACTAAGAAGCGAAAGCGGGTCATAAAACTGGTTTTCAATACCATGCGCAAGGTCGTACATGATTTGCCTTGAATATGCGTTGGAAACGCGGATTGCAGTATCCGTTACTGTGAAGTACCCGCTTCCCGATTTAAAGGTAAGGTTGTCAACGGCGGGATAAATTGAAATATTGTTTGCCTTGGCATAATCATTAAGCCTGCCGAATGCTTTTTTACCGCCGAGAATCGGCGCCGGCTTCGCTTTGTCAGCTACCTTTTGCTTTATGTTTGCGGAAGTCCAGTCGTTATAATTAACGACCATATCGTCGACTCCCAGTGTTTTAAGCTTTTCAAGAATATCAGCCGCTTCGTCAAAGCTGGTGGCTTCATATGCCATCTGAACGGGGATACCCAGAATAGGTTCGGTTTTCACAACTCCTCCGAATAAATCGATATAAAGCGGGGAATTATTAACCGCTTCGGACTGGGAAACTCCGTAGTCAGTTGTGAGGTAATCCCTGTATTTACCTGCAATATCAACATAATCAATCTGAGTTTTTTCAGGATTTGAAACAGGATAATAACGCACTTCTATTTCAGGTACGAGAATGCCCCTCTTTTCAAATACCCTGAGAGGATTTGCGTCTCCGCCCATTAAATATTCGTCGGAAGTCCGTATATTAAAGTCGAAATAGCAGGAATTGTAGCTGGTGCTGTTCTGACCCGAAACATATGCGTTTACTGAAGCGCAGGTATCCCCCTTGTCGGCGACAACCATCATGCCTGAATTTCCCTTGACAATTCCGTACATAGGGAGGAAAACATTCTGAACCACAGACGGCGCCGTTGTTTCTATCGGCGTAATATTCCTGCCGTAAACATCGCCCGAATAAATCCTGTAACTTGTTTTCTGGTTGTTGAAATTTATCACCGCGCCGCTTCCGTCGGGGATGACAAAATAACCTTCCTCCGTATCATCCGCCGCTCCGAAGGTTGTCATAAAGGCAAGATTAGTCGTAATCTTGTCGTAATCCTCCTCTGTAATTGCGGTGTTGTCTACATGAAGCTTCAGATGGTCGCTTTCAAGGGTATATGTAACCGGAATGGTTATTTTGGCGACAGCGAAAGTATATGTCGCTTCAATACCGTTTTCGATTTTTTTATATCTGACCCTGCCCCTGGCGACGCTGTTTGCGGTGGTGTTTCTTCTTCTTGAAATCTCGCCGTAAATAAGCGTCATGCCTGCTTTAAGCTCCTGAATCTGAGCCCTTTTTCCAATTGAAGTATCAGCGTTTATCGGATTTGACCACCATATTTCACCGGTGTTCTTATCTTCAAGCGCGATGGCTGCCTCGTCTTCATTCAGATAAAGAGCCATATTGTCATTTTCGGCAACCAGCTCCATAAGAGCCATTGCTTCATCCTCAGTCCGGGGCACGGCGTCGGGGTCGGCGGCTTCTTCTTCCTCTTCCTCAGCTGTTTCCTCAATTTCCGGTTCACCGGTATCCTCCGAGCTTACGGACGTTGTAAGAACCGGGAAAATAAACGCAGCACAGCAAATACATGCTAGCAGCTTTTTAAGTTTTAACCGCATAGTTTTCACCACTTTTCATTAAATACTAGACTCTGAGCCTGTAGGACAATTCAGTATATACCGACAGTATGAAAATCAGAATTTGCTGAAATAACGTTAACAACAAAACAAGAAGGAACAGAATGGCAATCATTGCAACGATTGTAAGGGCGATAAGCACGATTGTTTTAATGAAACTGAACTGATGGACTGCCTTCATCGCTGAAATCATAAGGACGAATGTCCAGCAGGTTCCGGCTATCTGGATAAGCTCAATAAAAACAAATTCGTCCATAACAAGGAAATGAGAAATAAACGTTCCGATAAGGTAACTTAAAATATAGGGAATTAACGCATAGGCGCTGTTGATGAAAATCCTCTTCATTGTGCCTTCGCCGTCGAACAGCGTGCACATTGCCCAGTTGGCAACGACCCATGTAAGGAACAGAATAACGCTTCGGATTAAGTAAGGCATAATGTTGAATATTTTTTCATATTCGACATAATACTGGAAGCCGTAGAAACGGCTGTAGGCAAATTGCTGAACGAACAGCAGGAAGACTATTCCCCAGGCAATTGCCATCGAACCGCTTTTTTTCCAGCGGAGGTCCTCATAACCTTCAAAGGGATGAGTCAGAACGTGTTTAACAAACTGTCCCTGTGTTAAATCCATCATAGGCTAAAACCTCCCTTTATTTGGTCTTATGATTTTTATGATACCCTTTTTGAACAGTATTCTCAGGGTAATCCAAATTACTATTATACCAATAATAACAAACAGGATGTTATTGAAATTCTTCTTGAGCCACTGGTCGCGGAAACCTTCAAACGCCCTTGCGTAATAGCCCTGTGACAATGAAATCCTGAAATATTCCATAGCCTCTTCATACTGGAAATTATTATAAAGGGCGTTCCCGATTCCAATATAAGCCCTTACATAGTTTCCGTCATATTTCAGTACGTTCCGCCACGGTTCAAGCGATTCGGCATAAAGACCTTCGTTATAATAATTTGAAGCCTCCGTTACAATATCGCCGAAAACCGTTCTTTCAAACACTGTTATACTGTTTTTTCTTGAATCAAGCACATAAAGCTTGTCATCATAGCTTTCTATTGCGGTAGCCGAACGGAAGGTTCCGAGCTGTTCGCCGGAGCCGCCCATTATAAACAAAAGCCATAATTCCTTGTCATACTGGAAAATCCGCCCGTGCTGGAAGTCGAGAATGTTGATTTCACCGTTAGGACCTATGTCAATATCGGTAAGGCTGGACCTCTTTGCGTATATTGACCAGTATGTGGGCGGTATGTCCCCGAAAAAGAATTCATTGTCGACGCCGAGCGAATCGATGATATTATTTCCCCGGGGGTTAAGTTTTTTAAGCAAATCGGTGGATGTTTCCTGCGAATCGGTTACCGTATAGATAAAACCGTCGTCGTCAATATCAAAATTGGTAAATCCCACGGGAATATTCCTTCTCGTACGGGCTCTTTGGTCCTCGGTTGAAATAAGGTTCCAGAAAGCGTTGGAAAGAACCTCGGCAGTCTGCTCAACGGCATTCGCTCCGAAAAACCCGAGAAATTCCCCGTCTTTGTCATACATAACCGCGCCTCTGGTAATTGACCTTATAACAATATAGACGTTTCCGGCTTTATCGACGCAGACTTTATTAGGATTAAAGGTAAGCTCCTGTTCATAAAGCTCGTTGACCGGCTTTTCGAAAATCCTGTCAACGTTGCCTTCGGTATCGCATTTTAGCACTCGGCTGTTATCTGTGTCGCAGATATAAATGAAGCCTGTATACTGGTCTACAAACACCCCCAGAGGTCTGTTGAGGGTAAGGGTTTCCCCGCCGTATGAAAATTCCTTCATTTCGCGGATATAATTCAAGTCCAAATCAGCAATGACGATTCTGTTATTGCCCCGGTCAGCTATATACATCAGATTGTCATATGAAATATATAAATCGGCAGGTTCGACAAAAGACCCGCATCCCATCGTGATACCGTCGACGAATTTTTCGGCGGTATATCCTACCTGAGATGAAACGGGGTCGCCCCAATTGTCATAACTGTAGGGGTTATATGCCTCGATGGCGGAGGTCTGTACTGTAAGCAGACTGCCGGATATAACCGCAGCCGTCATAATTGAAACAAGCTTTTTGCTTAAGCCCGACATATTATCACCCATTTTCTATTATTGTGACCATGCGAAGCATGGCGGCTACTTTTACGGCTAATCCTTCATTCCCGCATGAGCCATGGTTTCCATAACATTACTCTGCGCCGCTATAAAAATCGCAAGCGGCGGTATCATCAGCACAACGGCGGAAGCCGCAATAGCGCCCTGTCTTGCAATACCGGCGGCGGCAATTTGCTGAACGACGGTCGGTATCGTTTTAAGGGCCTCATCATATACTAAAGAACCTCCGGTTGCGTTCCACGCAGCCTGGAACTGGAAGATGATAATTGTCATAAGCGCGGGCTTTGAGTTGGGCATTACAATTCCCCAGCAGATTTTCATATGGGATGCTCCGTCCACCTTTGCCGCCTCGATCATCGAATCGGGTATCTGACCGATACTCTGAATCATAAGGAACAAGCCCATGGAAGAGGAGATAAGCGGAAGCAGAAGCGCCCAGTATGTATTAATCATACCCATTCTTGCCATAACCATGTACTGCATGATATATGTAACTGTGCTGTTAAAAAGAAGCGCCATAACAACCAGCTTGTTGAGCATCTTTACTCCGGGGAACCTGCATTTTGAAAGAACGTAAGCCGCCGTGCAGGCAAAAAGCACATGAAGCACGGTGACAGTAATAGTTACGAAGAAGCTGTTGAAAACGTTTCTTGAGAAGGGAACCCAGGAATTTGCAGCCACCTGGAAAAGGTCGACGAAGTTTTCAAAAGTAGGGTCAATAGCATAGGGCAGCGGAGGCATTATGAAAATTTCCTGGACAGGCTTGAATGAAGTGATAACCGCGAAATAAATAGGCGCAAGCATAAATAAGCCTAGAACTGTGAGCAGTATCATAATCCAGATATCCTGAACCCATGTTTTGCCGACGCGTTTGTTAGAACCCTTTGATTTCTCCATTTTCCTGTGTTCTTTTTCACGCCGCCTTTTTAATGCTTCGAGCGCGGCGGCGTTTTCAAGTTCAATCTGCGCCTGCAGCTCCGACGGTTTTAAATTCTTTTTCTTCAAAGTATGCTCACCCCAATCCTAGTTCATATATTTGCCGAGAATACGGCGGATTAATCTGTTGCAAAGAAGCATAACAAGGAACAGAATAAAACATATCGCGGACGCGTAGCCCATTTCGTAACGGACCCAGCCGTAATCGTATGCATGGGTCATTATCGTATGAACCTTGTAATCGGTTGAGGGGAAGCCGGCAAGGCTCCTGCCCACAATATCCGCGGTAAATGCGGATATAATCTGCATAACCGCCGCAAACATAAGCTGGGGTCCCATTGAAGGGATTGTTATGTATATAAGCTCCTGGGTGCGGTTTTTGATTCCCTCAATCGCGCCTGCCTCGTACATTGTCTTGTCAATGCTCTGAAAGCCTGCCCGCATTGCAAGAAACCCTGCGCCCATCGAAATCCACAGCTGTACGATAATTACACAGGTAAGAACGTACTGCGTATTTGTCAGCCACTGAATGGCGCCGGTCGAAAAGCCCAGCTCCGATATGATGGCGTTAAGATAACCGTAGGAGTCGCCCGAAAAAATCAGCTGCCATACAAAGAATATGTTGCCCGCCATTGAAGGCGCGTAAAAAATCAGTGTGAACAGTGTTTTCAGGAAGGGATGAAGCTCGTTTATCAGCCAAGCCAGAAGAAAACTCATAAGATAGCTTACAGGTCCCGTAAAAATCGCTATTACCAGCGTTGTGCTTATGGAGCCTATAAAGACGTCATCCTCCAGAAATAGGGTATAAAAGTTCTGCAGTCCCACAAATTTAGGCGGGAAATGAGCCATATCAAAATCGGTAAAACCAATAGGGAGCGACATTACTACCGGAACGACGGTAAAAAGGAAGAAAAAAATCATAAAAGGAAGCAGCATAAGGTAACAAACATAATTGCGTTTCATTTCATGACCGGTATAAGACCAATATTCCCTGAAGGATACTTTTTTTTCAGAACGCAGCAGTATTTCCTTTTGCGGTGTAAGTTCAGCCAAGGGATACCCCCTCCAATTCTATAATATTTTAATTGACAGTGACTGTATCAATTAACAATTAACAATTAACAATGGTGGTATACCGCCTGCGGCGGTATGTTTTTATTATTATATTGTAACTTTAAACGCTGTTATAAGATACCGGCTGTTCGCGGTCAGTATAAATACAGAATCTGTTCACTGACCGCTGAACACTATACAGCACACAGCTTTTAAGACCGGTTAATCAATACCTAAATTCTGCCGTTTCCTTGTAATTTCACTGTTGATATCAATGTTATACCATCTAAGTGATTCGCGGGGATTCCACTTTTCGTTGACAACCGCCCGGAAAGCGTTCATAATGCTTCTTGTTACAACATAGGAAGCCGGGATAATCGGAATTTCTTCAAGCTCTTCCATCTGGGCAAGGATTTTACCCAAATCCTTCTGCGACCAGTTGAGCCTTTTAAGCGCTTCGGTATTTGCCGATTCGAAGCGTCCAAGAGGACCCAGCACGCCTTCTACGTTAAGACCGTAGGAAACCATCGTGTCAGTTTCAGTGAACCAGTTGATATATTCCCATGCGGCTTCCTTGTTCCGGCAGTCGGAAAGGACTATGGCTCCGGCGCCGTTTGAGTTTGCGGCATGTGAAATCGTTCCGTCATCCCTGAGCGTGCCGGGGACTGAAGTAAAGTCCCAAAGGCCTGAAATTTCGGGAGCCGCAACGGTAAGCTGGTTGTAAAAACCGCTGTATCCCTGAATAACAATCGGCGCCTCGCCCGTTCTGAACCTTGTAAATGCGTCGTAGGTCTGGTCAAACTTGTATATATTGTAGAAATCAGTCCATTTTGCAAAAGCGTCAACAGCAGTCTGGGATTCAAAATTGGTGACCGTCTGTTCTTCATTATAATAATTCATGCCGTTCTGCATCATCAGCAGAGCGAATGTATGTCCGCTTTCCGTCGCCGACGTAGCCGCGGCGGGCAGCACAAGCCCCGGCTGCATATAAGCCCGCTGAATTGCGGGAAGCATGTCAATAAGCTCATCCCATGTTTCGGGAGGTTCCGTTATACCGACCGAGGCAAGCATATCCCTGCGGTAAAACATCATGGGGAAGGTCTGCTGGATGGGAATGGCGTAAACCTTGCCGTCATATGTATACTGAACGGCTGCGTTCTCATGGAACCTGGACATAACCTCGTCGAATCCCTCCATATCGTTGAAGGGGGCGACAAGACCTCTCATCGCTAGGTTTACGGGGAATTCGCCGCCTATAAACAGCGCGACGTCAGGACCCTTTCCCGCAAGTACAGCCTCCATTATAGCACCCTGAACAAGGTTGACGGAAACATTTGAATCATACTCGGCGGCAAATTCCGCTTCGGTAAGCTGTTTAACCACATTTGTCTGGTCCCTTGCCAGAGAAACCCATACATTTACCGAATCCTGGTTAATATCGGAAAGAATGGTATAGTCTTCGAAAAATGAGCCGAAGAAGGATTTCCAGTTATAAGCGAACGATTTGAAGAAATTTCTCTTCACGGGAGTAAAATCCTTTTCAGCGGGGGCAAGCTCGATAAAATCAATTTCAAGCGGCTGGAAACGGTATTTGCGCATCCACGACGAGACGGCGGCAACATTGTTCTTAATCGCGCCGTTGGAAATCATTGTCGGGATTCTGGTGTTTCTCTCCACGCACTTGCTTAGAATATCGGCGAACCTTTCAAGCACGGCGGCTTCCGAACCCCTTTGGTTAGAAAGTGATTCAATGGCTGCCTGCTCGTCAATGAGTGATTTTGAAATACGCTCAAAGGCGGGAAGAATATCGGGAATCTCCCTGTGGATAAAATAATCGGTATATTTGTCGGGGTTGGGTCCTGTAATCATCAGTATTTCCATATAATACTGATTGGCTTCGTAAACAATTTCATCAAGCTTTCGCATTGATTCGCCTATTTCGCCCGGGATAACCTCAAGGGAAAGCTCATGCTTGCCCTGCGTAAGGTAAATATAGACGGGTTCTCCGTTTTCATCCTCGGGAACTGCGGTAAACCAGTCCGTGTCAAAATTGAATTTTATTTGCGACAGCTTTTCATTCGGAACCTCTCCGTCTATGTAAAGCCTTCTGTTGGAATACATGCCGCGAAGGTCGTTTTGTCTTGCCTTTATTCCTATTTTATAGTAACCGTCCGAGGGTACGTTCAGGCTGTATGTAATTGCCTGCCCCGCGGTATCCCATGTATCGAGACCGACTGTATTGTAACGCTGTTTCGTCGGGTCTGACGGCTCGGTGGTGTAATCGCCTCTGTTTGCGGTAGGGAACAGGGTCTGGCTGTTGGTGTACGAATAATTCTCACCCTGGATTTTTATAACGCCTGCTCCGGCATTCATATCCAGTTCAGTCTGAGAAGGCTTTACATATTCGGGATATGCCTTTTCATTGTAAAGCTTTATATATGCAATGGCTAGGGACGCTTTTTCCGAACTCAGCGAAACCGTATGCTTGCCTGCCGTTTCAAAATTGAACAGCAGGGGAGTGTTAAAAAGCCCGTCGGAATCCTTAAGGGGCGTTGTCACCCATCGCGGCGATTCAATCTGAGGCGGGCGTATATCATTATCCTTTGAATCCGAAGATATCGGATATGCGGACGTCCAGATACGGGGGAGGTCCACACGGGTGGAGGTTTCATTCGGCGAAACCCCGTCAAGAAGCACGGAGACCTCCGATGTAACATTACCGCCCTGAATAGGGAAATATGAAATTTCAATATTATAGGCTCCCGCCTGGGGGACATCCACCTCAAAGTCCAGCGTACCGAACTGATTTGACCAGATAATAACGTCCTCGGCGCCCTCGTACGCGCCGACAGTCACCTCCGCTTCGTCGCGCGCGCCGGTATAAATGAACGGCGCCTCTTCGTCGGGGCGGGGAACGCCCTGGATTTCGTCATAATAATCGCTGTAAGTTTTCTGCCTCTCAAATTCAGCCGGGGTAACGTTTTCATCCGCCGTAACAACACCTTCTTCAGCGAATGCGGCAAACGGCGTCATAGCGGGAAGGCATATCAAAACAGCGAGGATAGTTGACAGAATTCTTTTCAGATTAGCTTTTTTCGGCAACTCATTGACCACCCTTCAAAAAAATTCAATGGCGTAACAAATAAACAATAAACTGATAAACTAATTTTTTCCGTCCGAAAAGCCTCTAACAGTAATATATATTTACATATTATAGGGTAACACAATTATTATAACAATTAGAGCGGACAATGTCAAGTAAATTTTAGTATTTTTATGGTGAAAACACACAAAAAACTGTTATAAGTTTACTTAAACCTTTAAGTAAAATAAACAGTTTATACACATTACAATATATAAAAACTTATGTTTTGTATATTATGTATATTCAAGCTCCGGCTGTCAGTATCACAGCATACAACGGGTCAAAACCGGATTTATATTGTATTTGCGCATAAAAAACACTGCCGGAGAATTACTCTCGGACAGTGTTTAAAAACTTTCAGGAATGCTCATCCGAAAGCCACGTCAAGAATCATCATAATGGCAAATCCGGAAAGGACTCCGAAGGCGGCGATGGTTTTGTTGTCCTTGAACGATTCGGGAATCAGTTCGGAGCATACCACGGCAATCATAGCCCCCGCGGAAAACGACAGGGCAAGCGGCAGGGCGTTCCTCATGGAAAGCGCGAACAAAACGCCCAGAACCCCGGCCAGCGGTTCAACGATACCGGACGACTGCCCGACAAAAAAGCTTTTCAGACGGCTGGCTCCGTCCCTTCGCATCGGCATAGCCACGCAGACGCCTTCGGGGAAATTCTGAAGCCCTATTCCGAGAGCCAGCATAAAGGCGCTCTGGGCGGACGAACCCTCGATTCCGATGGCAGCGCTTCCGAACGCCACGCCGATGGCAAGGCCTTCGGGGATATTATGCAGCGTCACGGCGGCTGTAAGAAGTATTGAACGTTTCACTGACGAACCCTTTGAACGTATAAGCTCTGCCTTAGACAGAGCCATGTCGGTTCCTATGACAAAAGCCCCCCCGAACATAAAGCCTGCCGAGGCGGTGAGCCACGCGTTTCCTCCCAGTTCTGCCGAAAGCTCGATTGCGGGGGCTAAAAGCGACCAGAAGGAAGCGGCTATCATTACCCCTGCCGCGAACCCCATCATCATATCCAGAACCTTCTGGTTCATTGTCTTGAAGAAGAAAACCAAACCGGCTCCCAGAGCCGTAATAAAATATGTAAACAATGTAGCGAACAAACCCTGCAAAACAGGATTCAACTCATAAAACCACGACATATCATCTCTCCCGCATAAAACTTCTTTTCATTATATGCGGGAACAATGTCCGTGTTACCGTTATAAGGCATGGATTCAGTAGAGTAATAAGAAATTGGTACTTATCCGATTAATAATTTTCTTTACATACTTCACTTAACGAATCAGCAAGTAGTTCAAGGAAATTACCATATGATACTATTGAGTACTCATAAGCATATCTTAAGATATTAAAAGCGTTTTTAAATTTTTTTAATTGCTTATAAAATTCTTCTTTATTAAAATCTGGAAAATCTATTTTAAGCAGTGTTTTTTGAATAATTTGTTCTCTATACTTACTCATTATATCATGACAAAACAAATTATATAAATTATGACTTTTAAGTTTTTCCATACTTACTTCATTAACATATAATAAATATTTAAGATAGATTTCAACTGTAAAAGCAGAATATACACAATACGGAATTGTAATAAGTTTTTGATTTAATTCTTCCTCGCCTTTCAGTCGTTTCGCCGCTTTTCTGAATTCTTCTGCATGGTATAAAATTTCATGAGGTTGAGGTATTATCTTGTTATCATCAGTAATATTCAAAATATATTTCTCCTTATGAAGTATGAATTATAAAAATTTATATTAAGTATTATCAGTTTCATCAAAGCAAAAGCCATAAACCAGGAGTTATTCACATGATTGAAACCTGAAAAAGCGGGCGTTAAAATTTCATATCAGCCCGGATTTTTGCGGCTGAACGGCATCCCGGTTCTTCCTTTTACGGCTGAGGAGGAACATTATAAGTACGATAACGAATGAAAGAGTACCGGTAATGGTGAGCCGGATGGTCTGCAGCTCGTCGGCGCCCGAATCGGTCACGACATGAAGCAGGTTGACGGACGTATTGTTTACGAAATGAAATGCCATCGGCATCCACAGGCCGCCCGTCATTTTAAACAGCATAACGTACTGGGCGCCTGCCAGCGCGCTTGTTCCGACAAGCATAAGCCCCATCATAAAAGCGCCTGCCGGTGACTGAACGCCGTCGTATGCGTTCCTTAATGGCGAAATAATATGCCAGAAACCGAACAGCAGGGAAGAAAATATACATACCTTTATAAATGAATATTTATTTTCGGCAATTTTAACGAACAAACCGCGGAAAACGCCCTCCTCCATGACTACGTTGACAATATTCCCTAAAATACATATTAAGATGAAGACCGCTCCGCTCCGCATTGCGTTGTTGCCTTCGACCGAATAGCTGGTAAGATAGAATTCAAGGGACGGATTTTTGCCGTTCAGGCTGTTTATAATCATTTCAAAGCCGTATGCTACGGCAAAAACCGCAATTCCGAACAGCAGTCCGAAGCAGGTCTCCTTAAGGGCATTATCCTTACGGAAGCCTATGCCGCTCCATTTGTATCCGAGGAAATGAAGGGCGGCGGCAAGAAGCCCTATTCCTATGAGCTTGTGGATAAAAGCCTCGCCTATTATGCTCTGGTCGGTTCTTATGATAAAATATTCTTCGGCACGGAAAAGAAAACATATAGCATAAAAGGTAAGGGCCAACCGGATAGGGTGTTTCAGTTCATTTTTCATTTTATTTCCTTTCCGGGATGTTTCGCTCCTCGGGGCGAAACTCCCAATTCGAAAACGGAGTTTTCGAATTTATTTCCTTTCATCTCGGCAGAAGATATAAAGCTGATAATGGTATTGTCAGAGCGGTCGTGTGAATCCTCTCCAGTACATTATAGTATATATATGAATATATATCAAGATAATATTAAAAACAAACGGTAAATTCCGGCGTCAATAACAGGGGTATATTCTGAAAGCAAGCAATTTTGCACAGGTTATAGGCCGTATGAAAAAATGTTATGGGTAAATACTTGACAAAACGGTTTGACGGTGTTATAATACTGTTAATATTAAAAATGCTATGACAGGAATAAAAGCTGTTTTCATTTTATCAGAGAGCCGTTGTCCGGTGAGAAACGGCATTGTGGAGCAGTCATGACTCATCCTTGAGCAATCGGCTGAAAAACCTTTATAACGGGGGTTTAGTAGGCTTGCGGTCGGGTTCTCCCGTTACAGAGAAACGTATTCGGACGTCTTTCGCTTACTGACTGGGATACGGATGAGCGCTGGTATTTTATATCAGAACAAGAGTGGTACCATGGAAGTATATGCTTTCATCTCTTTATTTAAGAGATGGGGGCTTTTTTATTTCTGTTTTTACATTTTTCATATAAATATTAATATATTTTAAGTCCGGAACAAAGTTTCAGGCTTTGGGAGTTATGTAATATACAAAACTTCCGGAAGGGGTTGTTATTATGAATTATAAGAAGTATACGAGAGGTTATTTTATGCCGCCGGCCGACTGCTTCGACTGGGTAAAAAAGGATTATATCGATAAGGCTCCACGATGGTGTTCGGTTGATTTGCGCGACGGAAACCAGGCTTTGATTATACCCATGTCGCTTGAGGAAAAGCTGGAGTTCTGGGACTGCCTTGTCAGAGCGGGCTTCAAGGAAATAGAAATAGGCTTTCCCGCCGCGTCGGAAACGGAATATGAATTCTGCCGCGCCCTCATTGAAAAGAACCTGATTCCGGACGATGTCACAGTACAGGTTCTCACCCAGTCGCGCGAGCATATCATAGCCAGGACGTTCGAGGCTTTGAAGGGCGTTAAAAACGCCGTTGTGCACCTTTATAACTCGACCTCCGTCGCCCAGCGCGAGCAGGTTTTCCGCAAGTCAAAGGAGGAAATTATTGAAATCGCAAGGTTCGGGGCGAAGCTCTGCAGGGAATACGGGGAAAAAACCGCCGGGAATTTCCGTTTTGAATACTCCCCCGAAAGCTTTACCGGAACGGAGCCGGAATTCGCGCTTGAAGTCTGCAACGCCGTTATTGACATCTGGCAGCCCTCCGCTGAAAATAAAGTTATTATAAATCTTCCCGTTACCGTCGCCGAAAGCATGTCCCACGTTTACGCCTCGCAAATTGAATATATGTGCAAAAATATAAAATGCAGGGAGAACGTTATAATTTCCCTGCATCCCCATAATGACAGGGGATGCGCCGTCGCCGATGCGGAGCTCGGCATTCTAGCCGGAGCCGACAGAATCGAGGGGACGTTGTTCGGAAACGGCGAACGCACCGGGAATGTCGATATTGTAACGCTTGCCATGAACATGATGTCGCACGGAGTAGACCCGCGCCTTGATTTTTCGTCTCTTCCCGAAATCACAAAGGCTTATGAAAAGCTTACCGGGATGAGCGTATACGAAAGGCAGCCCTACAGCGGCGAGCTTGTCTTTGCGGCATTCTCAGGCTCTCATCAGGACGCCATAGCAAAGGGCATGAAATGGCGAGGGGAGAAGAACCCCGAATACTGGAACGTGCCGTATCTTTCCATTGACCCCATGGATGTGGGCAGGCAGTATGACGGCGACGTTATCAGGATTAACAGCCAGTCGGGCAAGGGCGGCATCGGCTACCTGATGGAACAGAAATACGGAATTGACATGCCGCCTGAAATGCGCGAGAGCTTCGGATATTATATCAAGGGAATTTCGGATAAAAACCACAAGGAGCTTATGCCGGATGAAATTTATGCCGCGTTCAAGCAGAAGTATGTAAATAATTTCTCCGTTCTGGACGTTACAGCGGCTCACTTCAAGCAAAACGGAGGCAAAACGGCGCAAATCACTATGACTGTGAACGGCAGGGAGGTTTACGGCGAAGCTCACGGCAACGGACGCCTTGACTCTTCCTCGGATGCAATTAAAAAAGCCCTGGGAATCGAATACAGCATTAACACCTATTATGAACACGCCCTTGAAAGGGGTTCGAAATCAAAAGCGGTGGCATATGTCGGCATAGACACCAAGGACGGTCCGGTCTGGGGCGCGGGTGTGCATGAGGATATTATCGACGCTTCAATAAACGCCCTTGTTTCGGCGATAAACAACAGCACGCTTATATAATGTCTGCTGAATAATAGAAAAATGCCGTCACTATGCGACGTAAAAGCATTTTTCTATTATTCCAGTGCAGGAATTTTGAGTAAAAACACTCAAAATTCTTGCACTTATAAAACAGTTTTCTTAGAAAACTGTTTTATAAGCAGACATTATCAAGAAGTATTGCGAAAAAGCTCTGCTTTTTTCGCATCTGGAAACAGACTTGTCTGTTTCCGGGAACAATTACACAAAATGTGTAATTGTTCAGTACGCATTATATTGCAGGTTAAGTTTAAAACACTAAATGTTTACAGGAAGTTTTCCGTTGCTATACAGCGGACAGGGAGCAACGCTCCCGTTGAAAACCCTAAAGGGTTTTCAACTTAACGCACTATAATTGCCGGGGAATAGCGGTTAGGAGCTGGTTTGTATTTATTTATTAATTTCCCTTGTAATTTAAAAAGGAATGTAATATAATAATAGTATATTCAGAAAAATAATCAGCAAGGAGGGCTTCTTTTCCGGAAGCGAAAAAACTATATGGCAGGGACTGTTAAAACAACCGAAAATCCGCGTGAAAAGGCTGACGGACAGGAGCGTAAAAACGCTTCCGCCGAAATTCCGGATTCCGGTGCTTCCGTAAACGGAGCTGTTAAAAAAGCCGCCGGGAAGCCGGCTAAAAGGAAATATAACAAATCATCCGCGAAAACAAAGGCATCAAAGAATAAAACCTCCAAACCATACCTGAGGAAACAGACCGATAACGATATTTTCGCCCTTGATATAGGCACGCGTACCGTAGTCGGCATTCTCGGATATATTGACAGGGAACAGAATATTTACCATGTGGTTTCCTCCGTTACAATACCCCATACGCAGCGTTCCATGATTGACGGTCAGATTGAGGATATTAAAGAGGTTTCCCGGATTGTAAGCCTTGTTAAGGACGAGCTGGAGAGGAAAAATAAAATCAGGCTGAATAAAGTAGCCATAGCGGCGGCGGGCAGGGCTTTAAAAACCCGGCGCGCCGAGCTGGAGTTCGATATTTCGGAAAAAGGACCCATGACCGATGAAACCGTGCGTTCGTTTGAAGTCGATACCGTACTGTCGGCGCAGAGTAAGCTTGACGAAGAGGTTAAAAACGACTCGCTGATTTTTTACTGCGTCGGTCATACCGTAATAGAATACGCACTTGACGGTTACAGAATTAAGACGCTTGCCGGACATAAGGGCAAAACCGCAAAGGTTGAACTGATAGCGGCTTTTCTTCCGAACGTAGTTGTGGAAAGCCTTTATTCGGTCATGGATTTATGCGGGCTTGAGGTGTTCAGCCTGACGCTGGAGCCCATTGCCGCCATGAATGTTATTATACCGCCCGAAATAAGGCTTATTAACGTTGCCCTTGTGGATATAGGCGCGGGCACCTCGGATATCGCCGTTTCACAGAACGGCAGTATCGTGGCTTACGCAATGTCGACAACAGCAGGGGATGAAATTACCGAGGAAATAATAAGAACATATCTCGTTGATTTCACCACGGCGGAGGAAATCAAGCTCCGCGCCTCCGGTGATTCTTTCTCCTACACTGACATTCTGGGATTTGAGCATGAGGTTGCCGCCGTTAAATTTTATGAGAGTATTTATCCTGCGCTGGGCAGTCTTGCCGAAAACATTGCAGAGAATATTATCAAGGCTAACGGCAAACCGCCAGCCGCCGTGTTCCTCGTAGGAGGCGGGAGCTTAATATCCGGTATTGCCGGGGCGGTTGCCGAAAAGCTCGGTATTCCCGAAAACAGGGTTGCCGTCGGAGGACGCCAGCCTGTAAAGCATATCAGCATTGACGATGAAAATGCCTCCGGTCCCGAATATGTAACCCCCGTCGGGATCGGCTTGACGGCGACTATGAACAAGGGGTATGATTTTTCCGTCGTTATGCTGAACGGAAAGAAAATGCGCATTTTTGACACCAGAACAATATCGCTTATCGACCTGCTGGTCATGGCTGGATATAAAACCACCCAGATTATCGGCAGAAGCGGACGCAGCCTTACTTTTACCTTAAACGGCGAAAGGCAGACCCTTAAGGGTGAAATTGCCAGTCCTGCCGAAATCAGGCTTAACGGGAACGCCGCTTCGATTGACACGGCTGTGAAACAGGGGGATATTATTGAGTTTACACCCGCAAACAGCGGAATTAACGCCGGCGTTAAAATATCGGCTCTGGCGGGGGATGTTTCGGAGCGTTTCGTAACGGTCGATAATGTGAAATACCGCTTCGGAGTTGTTGCGAATGTTAATGACAAGCCTGCCGACGGGAATTATCAGGTCCAGAATTTTGACAATGTCACCGTATCGGAAATTTCAACGCTGGGCGACTTAATGCTTGTTTTGCCCTTTGATACCAATACCGTCAGCTTTTATATCGGCGGGAAGGTGATTGGCTTTGACTATTACCTCAAAGACGGCGACGATATTTTCGTCGGCGAAAAATCAACAGTAAAAAGTTCTAAAGCAGGCCTGCTGGCAAAATCAATCGCCGAACGGGAAGCGGCTGCAAAGCTTGCGCACGAAGAAGCCCGCCTTAACGGCAAAAACGAACCCAAGGACGGCGGAATAACAGAAAAGCCCCCTTTTACCGTTATTGACAATAACGTATATTTTGTTCCGCCCGAGCTTGACAATGCGATTGCCGGGGCTGCAAATACGGCGGATAAAAAGGATTCAGACGGTACATCCCTGAAAAAATCCGCTGAAACGACGCAGACCGGAGCCGGTTCCCCGGATGGGTTTTATATTACCCTGAACGGAAAAAAATGCGTTCTTAAACCGAATCCCGATAATAACCGTCATGAATTCATAGAGCTTATAAGCCTTTCCGGGCTTGACCTTGAAAATCCCCCCGCAAGCGGAAAGATGATTTTAACGCTCAACGGAAAGGACGCAGGCTTTATGTCCCCGCTTAAAACAGGCGACACGGCGGTTATCAGGTGGGAGGAAATATTATAGATAATCTTACCCGGTGCCAATTAACAATTAAAAATTAACAATTAACAATGAAGGTATACCGCCTTCGGCGGTATGATTTTTAGTTACCTGTTACGAGGTACTAGTTATCGGTTAGGGAACTCATTCCTTCTTCCTTACTCCTCATTCCTATTTTTCAGGGAACGCTGTGAACAGCGTTCCACTTAATTATTGTTTCACCGGGATGCGCAGTCAGAACAATCAGCTCCTTAGCAGCCGTTCATTTCGTCTTTCATGCGGTTCGCCTTTTTAGTTACCGGCAGTGCGACAAACAGACCCGCCGCAGTTCCTGCCGCATTGCATAAAACTATCGATATTACAACCCCCGCTGTACTGCTGAAGTCTATAATAAAAAATATAACTGCCATCACGGCTGTTATCAGCACTGAAAGCCCCAAATGCAGCATCACCTGTTTTTTTAAGTATGCCCGTCTTACGCTGTCCATTGCGCGTATATCGTCGGCATTAAGCCTGCCGATATTAACAGTCATCCATGCCGGTATATCTTCCCTTATGCATAATGCAAAAATAACCAGCAGCAAAAGAAAAACAAACGGCGTAATAAAATATAAAATACCCAGCATTGCATATAACTCCTTTAAGTAAATCTATAATCGGAAACGGAAACGTTGCGGGCATCGTTCCCTGCAAAAGAGGAATGAGGAGTAAGGAATAAGGAGTAAGGTATGAACCCCATATCTGAAAATCCCCTTATTCCTCATTCCTTACTCCTTCATCCTCACTCCTCCTTCCTCACGTCCAAACCGCAAACGCCTGTCTCATATACCTGCTTAAATCGAAGCCGTATACGTCCGAAAGCTCGGCGGAGCGGCTCACAATTCGGGAATCGCCGCAAATTACGTTCCTGCCGCCGCTCATTACCATAATACGGTCGGAAATATTCAAAGCCAGGTTAATGTCATGGAAAACCCCTATCACTGATTTCCCGTCTTTGACCCAGTCGTATAAAAGTCCGGCAAGCACAAGCTGGTGCTTTAAATCAAGGTGATTCGCCGGTTCGTCCAGTAAAATCAGGGACGGCTCCTGAGCGAAAGCCCTTGCCAGGAATACCAGCTGAAGCTGTCCTCCCGAAAGCTCGTTTATAAGCCTGTCCTTTAAATCCTGAATCCCGGTGCGTCCCAGGCAGGCTTCGACAGCATTAACATCATCCGCCGAGGTTTTGTTGAAAAAAGCCCGACCCTGGCGGGCATAACGCCCCAGCATAACGGTTTCATAAACCGTATAGCCCGAATATCCGCCGTTTACCCCGTCTTGGGAAAGGATTGTTATTTCGGAGGCAAGCGAACGCCTTTTAAAAGAGATTAGTTCCCTGCCGTTAATCTTTACCGAGCCGCTTTTATACGGCAGGAGTCCGGCGGCGGCACGCAGTAGGGTGGTTTTTCCGCAGCCGTTTGGTCCTATTACCGATAATATTTCCCCGTTATTCACGGACACTGACATGTCTTTGACAATGTCTATTCCCCCGTATCCGCAGGTGAGGTTTGTTATTTCAAGCATTTTTTATTCCAATCTTTATTTTTTATGCCTTTTAAAAAACACAGCCGCAAAAAACGGCGCTCCGATGATTGAGGTCACAACCCCTACGGGCAGTTCACCGGGAGCAATGACGGTTCTGGCAGCCAAATCGCATATTACGGTAAAAATCCCTCCTATAAAAGCCGACGCGGGAATCAGGATTTTATGGTTTGCTCCGAAAAGCCGCCGTGCGATATGAGGGGAAATAAGGTCGACGAACCCGATTACCCCGGTGAATGATACGGCAGTTCCCGATAAAACCGCCGAAATGACAAGCACTGAGATTTTTGTCTTCCTCGATTCGATGCCTACCGCCTGGGCGTGTTCGTCGCCGAATGACATTCCGTCAAGCTCCCGGGTTTTTGTCATAAAAAATATAAAGCTTATTATAAGTACGCCGGATAAAATGAAAACATATTCATAACCCCTGCCGGCAAAGCTCCCCGTTTGCCATTTCATAATCTGTTTGTATTTTTCGTCTCTGACGTTAGCCAAAAGGGTTACGACCGAGCTTATAAACAGGGAAAGCACCATTCCCGTCAGAATAACCGTGCTGCTTTGCATGGACTTGTCGATTGCGGAGGAAAACGCTACCATGAAAAGCATTGTGACGATTCCGAACGAAAGCCCTGCAAAGGCAAGCGTAAAGCCGCCCATAAACGCAACGCCCGAGGCAATCACCAGTCCCGCGCCGAGGGAAGCCCCGCTTGAGACCCCCAGCGTAAACGGGGAGGCAAGCGGATTTTTCAGCACCGACTGCACCGCGGCTCCGCAGCATGACAATGAGGCTCCCGTAAGGAAAGCTATTAAGGACCTGGGTATGCGTATGGAAAACACTATATTTGAAATGTTCCCGTCAGCGGCGTTTTCAAGCGGCGTGCCGAAAAATTTGTTTGCAATAATATCCAGGAACTGCCCTGGGGGGATATAAACGCTCCCGATTGCGATTCCGGCAATAATAACGGCGAACGCCGACAATATCAAAGCGGCTGCTGCTGCCGCCAGTCTGCTACTCCTGTGCATAATCAGGGAAAACGCCGGGACGAACGGCATTTGCAATCTGCTTCAAGCCTTTGACTATATTGTGGGAGGGACGGCTTACGGAATTAGCGTCAACCTGTACCACGCGGCTGTTCTGAACCGCCGATATATTCTCCCACCCGGAACGCGTTTTGATTTCATTGTAGTCATAACCGTCATACATAACGCTTGTAATGATAACATCAGGGTTCGCGGCTATGACGGATTCCTCGGAATTCGCAAGCCACCCGCTTTCTCCGGCATAAATGTTCCTTCCGCCGCACAGTGATATTGCTTCGTTTATAAAAGTTCCGCTTCCGCATGAGTACAGATTCGGGGCGGCTTCCATTTCAAAATATACGCTCGGCGAATAGCTGAGAACCAAGGCTTTTTCCGTAATTTCATTTACCGTGCTTTCAATTTCCGAAACCAGCGTTTTTCCGGATTCGGTGGTTTTAGTATATTCGGCTATAAACATAATGTCCTTTTTTATTTCTTCTATCGACTGGGAGGTCGGCACATAAATAACCTCAGCCCCGGCGGTTTTCAGCTGTTCATACGGGTCCTCGGCGCCCGCGGTCGACATCTCGGTCACAATGATTAAATCGGGGTTCAAAGCGGCAAGAGCTTCAATATTGAGCGTGTAGAAATCTATGGTGCAGATTGCGGGGTCAATTCCCTCAACATCATACGACCAGGTGTCGGCGGCGATAATTTTATCGCTTATCCCGAGGCCGGTAAGGATTTCGGTAACCGACGGGGCTGCCGATACTATAGTATTGATTTCATCGGGAACCCTGACAAAATTCCCCGTTCTGTCAATTATTACAGAGCCGTCGATGTCATCTTCTTCCGCGGTTCCGGTCAAAGCTTCGGTTTCATTAATCGGCACTGTTTCATAAATAAGCTCGTCCACGGGTTTTGTCGTTATTTCCCCGCCGTCAAACGTATAGTTGTCCGTACAGGAAGTTATGCTTAAAGCAAGCATAAAAGACATAACAGTGCACAGCAGTGTTTTTTTCATATAAATTTCCTTTCAGGGATGTTTTGCCGTCAGGCAAAACTCCCAATTCGAAAACGAAGTTTTCGAATTTATTTCCTTTCCGGGATGTTTTGCTCCCAATTCGGGGAGTTAATTAGTGCGGAGGGTGAAAAACAGCGTTATTGGGGGTTTTGGGCTGACTTTATTGTCTTGGTTGTGGATGACAGCATTTTTCGTATTTCCTCGCAGTCTGCCCTGAGCGAAAGGTAGCCTTCTTCGGATAAATAATCTGTTTCAAAAAGCAAATCCAGCCAGTAAATTGTTTCGGCGCATTCTTTAAGGGCAATGTATATTTTGTTCAGAAAGTCTTTATTGCTGATTGCACATTCGCTTTCCGCGATATTTGCGCCGATACTTGTGCCTGAG
>QMCD01000325.1_pt1 | contig 41911 bp, 30 predicted proteins | sample 1821841 | NCBI WGS metagenome assembly QMCD01 (sample SAMN01991225, study PRJNA193472) | Termite gut metagenome, whole genome shotgun sequencing project. | isolation source: worker | host: Macrotermes natalensis
GCGGATTATAACATCTATTAGCTGAAAATGGAGAGAAAATGAAACTTTTTAATACTTGTAAACAGAAACCAGAGGGGTACTAATGCAATGTGGGTTAATAATTTTCTCAACTGTGGATATTCTGTTCGTTCTTCACTCTCCTTGCTTGAAAGCTCAAGGTAGGTTTCACGAATAGAGAAATAGTCACTGGCGCGGCTTATATTCATCTCCTGCATTTTAAGGGGGACAAATGTGGGTGTATGGTTTGCAAATGAATCTATTCTTTTACATTGTAATCTTCCCAACTGACCTTCAAATAGAATCATTGCACCGTCTTTCATCCACCATTGCAACTTATCAGTATAGGGACGTTTTTCCTTGTCCTTTCTCGCTTTAACTTCGGTCGGTTCTGTTCCAAATGAATCGAAAAGAGAAAGTTGGGTAACCTTTACCTCTTTGCCCTGTGATTCGAACAGCCCTTTCCTGAAATAGCGTTCGATGTCCGATTTTAACAAATCAGAAAGATACGATGCCATTGTAGCCTCTGTCTCTTGCCAATGGTACTTGCGTACATACTTCCCAAACTGATTTTTCTGAATTTGGCTTGTGGTAGCCACCATCGTTTTAGGCAATGTGAATACCCGGTTGAAATATTCGGTTGTGCAATCTGTATCAGGCACAGCCTCTTTTGTCACCTGCAAGAAAAGCTGTTCCTTTGATGTAAGTACGGCTTTATGGCTATGCTTTTGGAAAATGAAAAAGTCACATCCTACCTCGATACCGCCTGTCTGCATGAAAAGGGTATCGGGCAATCGGATTGCCGTTATCATATTGGCATTATGCACAAGATAGTTGCGTAAGAATTTATTGGTCGGTGCATCTGCTACGCCTCTTGGTGCAATAAAGGCAATGATGCCGCCTTCATTGAGCTTATCAATACCTTTCACAATAAAGTAACTGTGAATAGACTTTGTAGCTTGTGCATGTGTTGAATCTCTGTTGTAGAAATCATAGTCAAAGACTTTAAAATTCCCGAAAGGAATATTGGATGCTATCACATCAAAAGTTTTATGGTCAATGTCTTGTTTGTCGATGGTTTCAAAACCGTCAATGATTACCCGTGCATTATCCTGCAAAGCTGATAGAATCATTCCTGTTACATTATCTTTCTCGAAAGCATAAGTATAAGCTGTAGGGAATGCTACCGGGAGAAAACCGCCTATCCCTGCCGACGGTTCAAGAAATGTCTTCATCCGCAAGCCATTGTTTTTAAATGCAGCTTGTATCTGTCCGGCTATGGTTTGGACAAGGATAACCGGGGTGTAGAATGCGGTAAGAACTGATGATTTGATACTCTCCAGCATTGAATTGTAAAACTGCTCATTACCCATAGAATGAGTATGTAATAAGTCCTGCAATTTAATGAAAGATTCTTTCATCTTGCCAGGTATGGGCTGGCTTGCTCCGATATTCAACACTTCTTTGATACCTCCAAAACCTGTGTATTTGGATAATATCTGTTTCTCTGCTTCTGATGCCGTTCTGTTAAGCGGAAACAGTCTGACGGCAGTTTCAATGGCTTCAACGTTAGCCGTTAATGATGTCAATTTGTTGTAACTCATACTATTTAACCTTATTATTTTTTCCCTACCATTAGGTCTTTTCCGACCTGCAAGGAATTATTTTTCTGCCTTTTAGGGAGCAGAAGACAAATGGTCAAGACTGATGTGTGAAATACGCTCGAATTCTATGAGAGGAAGATTTTGCACAATCACTCGCGGCTGTCAGCCGGCATTGACCGGGTTGGATTCGGTGAATTACCTTTGCTGAAAAATGATTTGCAAGCAGGTCGGACGGATGAGTCATTGTTATAGCATTATAGAAAAGGAGGATGAATTATTAGGGATATATAAAAGGCGGGATGTAAAATTGCCTAAATGGATTTTCAATAACCGGGATAAATGAGACTTGGGCGGGTAAGAAATAAAGTCTGCCGGGGCAAACAAGAAAGCGACTTGTTCTGTCATCAATGGATTAGGTTGTTTCGATTCATCGAAACTCCGGTGCTTTGATGTCAGGAATATGTCACTGTTTGCCCTTTCCTGGATATGACTGACCAAAGGGAAGTGGTATCCAGAAACAGATATTTCTATTCTTAGGGAGGGAAGCCTTGATATAAGAGGAAGATAAAGGGTATAAAAGGAAGGATTTGAAGGGTCATGCTGGAGATTAAAGCTGGAAAATGGCAGAGCCGATATGCCTTGAATATTTTCAAGACATATCGAACTTGCATTTATGAATCAGAAATTCCATCCAGCAAAGACACAATGTCAATTTGGTGTGCATACATGCTTTCTGACAGTCTATGTCTTTCGAGAATTTCATCAATGTCCTTGAACTCGTCCGGTCTTTCACCTGTCATCTCTTCAATCTCTTTTGCTAAACTCTCAAATGAAGAGTAATAGTTCATGTCGTTGTTGGAATCGTCCAATAAATAGCGGGTATCAAAATAGAGACCTTCTTCATCATTGGTTTCATGGATATCACAACCCAGTTCCTCTGTATAGAATAAAATCTCTACGTCAAACTTGACCGAAAGCAAATAGAATAACTTTCGACAGTCTGTCCAAGCGGTTTCTGTGGACAAAGCGAAATAAGCGAAGCTTTCATTGTCATTCATCTGTTCCTCCATGTAATCAATATTACCCCTGCATGGGATGCATTCTTTTTCATGGTCGATACCCAGAATATCACTAACCACATATCCGAGCCATGAAGAATCAGGCAAGAATGATGTATTGTCTTTCTCATCGCTTCTGTCTGTACTAAGAACTTTCTGTAATTCTTTAAAGAGTTTATCAACATTCTGTTGTTTCCCTACGATTTGATAGCTAGTAGAACACCAATTTGGCATAATCAAAATTTTTAAAGTTAAACAATGGGAGGATTTTAATATTCAAGCCTCCTTTTTACGCTGCTTTCATCTGTTCGCTGAAAGTTTCTCAAGCCAAAGGGTCCATGGGTGTTTTTATCCGTAGGGCTAATAAAAAAACATCCATGGTTCATTGGTGGAAATGTAGCGTACATTACTTTGCAGCAGAAAACAGAGGGGCATATTAAAATTCTATTGTGCTTTCCAAAAGAAAGATATGCCTATTGGTGCCTGACAGATTTCGGGTATAACATGGAGCATATAAAAGGCGAATCTAACAATAGATAAAGAGATAGGCCAGCGATTACAACAGTCGAGTAAAGGATGTAATGAGCAAAAGAAAAGCGACCCGAAAGCCGCTGTTCTTGACAATAAACCAAGAGTTATTTCTTGGTTTTCTTAGGTGTGGATTTCTGCTTCGCGGGAGCTTCATCCTTTTCCGGAGTAGCAAAAAACTCAGTGGCAACCATTACCATGCGATTATGCTTGCCATTCTGGTCACTCCATTCTTCAGGCTTGAAATAGCCGCGGACAGTTATCATCTGCCCCTTTTTCAATAATTCAAAGGATGCACTGTCGTTTTTGCGCCAAGCTTCCACAGCCATAAAAGCTGATACTCTGGTGGTTTCTTGACCAATAGTTTCTGTTCGGCCAACAGCCAAAGAGAATTTTGCGACACTTGCGGAGGTGAATTGACGGATTTCAGCATCCTTACCGATAAAACCTGTAACTGCGAAAGAATTTTCAATCTTCTTCATAACGATAATTTTTAGAAGTTATACAATCAATTTTTATAATGCACCAAGATATTGCAGTCATAGGGCAACACCAAGGATAGCGGTTCAATACTCTTTTTCCCGAGCATCAGAAAAAAGGAAGATTGTACTGATACGCCATTGGTTGGAATGAAATGCCCCGTAACCACCACAGTGGTGCTGCATTGTAGCTTTGCATTGAGAAAAATGATGTGACTTCGCTAAAAATGCAGTGGTGAAGTAGGACGGAAATATTGCAGTGGGATGAAAAGAGGATGCTGTCTGTTTATATCGGCAAGTAAAGAATCTGTTTGTGGTTAAACGGGAATCTATATAATTAAGGAACCTGTTATCAGTTGGGTGTAGAAGTTGTTTGAACGGCTTTCAGTTGGTGCATCTGTTTATTGATAGTGCAGATGACGACGCAGATATGAAATGATACTAAGAATAGAATGGCGATACAAAGTATATTATGTAATGGTGTCGATGATTATGCTTCGTGAAATGAGGATGAAAAGGGAAATCCACTCAGAATTGGTTTTATACTAAAGTGGCATGGGTACAATTTGCGAATGAAAACAGATAAATGAAGTTTTTTGCTTTCCAAAAAAGGAAAGGGATAGAAACGGAAGCAAGGATAAGCAGTTTACTTTAGTCCTTGTATAATATATGCAAGAGAGCACTAAACCTATTTTTAAAAGAGCATTTGGTCACCATGGCAACAAGTTTAATCCGATCCTTGTATAATATATGCAAGAAGGTACTAAACCTTTTTAGATGGAGGATTTGGTATAAAGGAGAGTATAAGTATCGGGATAAAACAGGGGAAAATAGTTCGGCTTTAAATAACTTTTCTTTTGGGAAGCAAGAGAGATTATAAATTCTGTGGTGCAAATGTGGTGCAATTTCATAAAACAAGAAACGCAAGCACTTGATTATGAGTTACTTGCGTTTTATTTAAGTGATCCGCCTGGGGCTCGAACCCAGGACCCCAACATTAAAAGTGTTGTGCTCTACCTGCTGAGCTAGCGAATCAAACCTTGTTTTGCTGTTAAGCGGGCGCAAAGGTAAGAATGTTTTTGGAATAAACGAAATAAAGATTGCTTTTTTAAGGATGAATCTATCATTTTCGTCTGGAGTGTAAAGTAACAATGCGGATAGTCATATATAAATTGAAAGCAGAATCACTGTGATACAAATTACATTTCCTTATTTTCTTTGTGATTACTGATTTATCATGTACTTTTGTCGCCAAATTCAGGCGTATACATTTTATTAATTATATAACTTTACTATGGCAACAGTTGACGATAAGAAGATTATTTTCTCAATGGTAGGGCTGAACAAGACCATTCAGCAGAACAATAAGCAAATATTGAAGAATATCTATCTCTCGTTCTTTTATGGAGCGAAGATTGGCATCATCGGTCTGAACGGTTCGGGTAAATCGACCTTACTTAAGATTATCGCCGGGTTGGACAAGTCCTATCAGGGCGAAGTGGTGTTTTCACCGGGCTATTCGGTAGGCTATTTGGCGCAGGAGCCTTACTTGGATCCAACCAAAACCGTGAAAGAAATTGTAATGGAAGGTGTGCAACCCATTGTGGATGCACTTACGGAATACGAAGAAATCAATCAAAAATTTGGGCTGCCCGAGTATTACGAAGACTCAGACAAGATGGATAAACTCTTTGCACGTCAGGGAGAATTGCAGGATATCATCGATGCTACCGATGCCTGGAACTTGGACAGTAAACTGGAACGCGCTATGGATGCTCTCCGTTGTCCGCCCGAAGACCAGTCCGTAGAACATCTTTCGGGGGGTGAACGTCGCCGTGTGGCGCTTTGTCGCTTATTGTTGCAGAAACCCGACATACTCTTGTTGGACGAACCTACCAATCACCTCGATGCTGAGTCCATCGACTGGTTGGAACAACATTTGCAGCAATATGAAGGTACGGTAATTGCCGTAACCCATGACCGTTACTTTCTTGACCATGTTGCAGGGTGGATTCTTGAACTCGACCGTGGCGAAGGTATTCCCTGGAAAGGTAATTACTCCAGTTGGTTGGAACAAAAGACCAAGCGCATGGAGATGGAAGAAAAGACTGTCAGTAAACGTCGCAAAACACTGGAACGTGAGTTGGAGTGGGTGCGTATGGCTCCCAAGGCACGCCAGGCAAAAGGTAAGGCACGTTTGAACTCCTACGATAAATTGCTGAACGAAGATGTGAAGGAGAAAGAAGAAAAACTGGAAATTTTCATTCCAAACGGTCCGCGTCTTGGTAATAAGGTTATTGAAGCAAAGCATGTAGCCAAAGCTTACGGCGACAAACTTCTGTTTGATGATCTGAACTTTATGCTTCCTCCCAATGGTATCGTTGGTGTTATCGGTCCTAATGGTGCCGGTAAAACTACGTTGTTCCGTCTTATCATGGGATTAGAAACAGTAGATAAAGGAGAATTTGAAGTTGGAGAAACCGTAAAAGTGGCATATGTAGACCAGCAACATCGTGATATCGAATCGGAAAAGAGTGTTTACCAGGTTATTTCCGGCGGTAATGACTTGATCCGTATGGGTGGACGTGACATTAACGCGCGTGCCTATCTGTCTCGCTTTAATTTCTCCGGAGGCGACCAGGAAAAGCTTTGCGGCATCCTTTCCGGAGGTGAACGCAACCGCTTGCACCTTGCAATGGCGCTGAAAGAAGAAGGTAATGTGCTTTTGCTGGACGAACCAACCAATGATATTGACGTGAACACCCTTCGCGCCCTTGAAGAAGGTCTTGAAGATTTTGCCGGATGTGCCGTAATCATCAGTCACGACCGTTGGTTCCTTGACCGTATCTGTACACACATCCTTGCGTTCGAGGGTGATTCCAATGTCTTCTATTTCGAAGGCTCTTATTCGGAATATGAGGAAAATAAACAGAAACGTTTAGGAAAAGAAGAACCGAAGCGTGTACGTTATAGAAATCTGATGAATGATTGAAAATAGTGTTAGATTGAAAGCATTGTATTCCTGGTTAATAACAAAAAAGTCCTGCAAAAAGCTGCAGGACTTTTTTGTTGTAGAAAGTTTCAATATACCTTTGAAATACTTAAATTTTGTAATAGAGATGTAATTCGAATCTAAATCTTATTAATTATCTTTGCACCATAGATAGAATAATATAAAACTAATTAACGTAATTATTAACAAAAAAAGCAGAAGTATGAAAAAACATCTAATTCATTTCCTGTTGATGGCTGTACTGTCCGTATTCAGTGTTGCGGCATTTGCCCAGACTACAGTGAGGGGACAGCTTGTTGACTCAGAAACAGATGAACCATTGGTGGGTGCTGCCGTTATGGTAGAAGGCACTTCACAAGGAACGGTGACCGGCATTGGTGGCTATTTTACGCAAGATTTTGCTTGAGGTGGAACCGTATAAATATCCACTTTTGCACAATATTAATCACTTAAAAATAGAATTTATTTGTATGAAAAGAATTAAGCATCTATTAGCCATTACATTGCTGCTGGTTAGCACTTTTATTTATGGCCAAGTAACAACTTCGAGTATGGCCGGAAGGGTTACGGATGGTACGGAAACTCTGATTGGAGCAACCATTACAGCGACTCACATGCCATCAGGTACTGTGTACGGAACGGTAACAAACGTTGATGGACGTTACACTATTCAAGGTATGCGTGTGGGTGGTCCGTACGAAGTGAAGGCTTCGTATGTCGGTTATGCTACTTCAGTGGTAACAGATATTACACTTCAATTGGCTGAAACTTACAATCAAAACTTTGAATTAAAAGAGGACGTCAACCTGCTTGGAGAGGTTGTGGTGTCGGCAAAGGCAAGTAAATTTGCGGCAGAGAAAACGGGTACTTCTACCAATATCTCTAACACACAGATTATCAACATGCCGTCAATTAGCCGTAGCATCACAGATTACACTCGTCTATCTCCTTATGGTGGAAATGGTATGACATTCGCCGGTGCTGACGGTCGTACGGCCAACTTCACTGTGGACGGTGCTAATTTCAACAACAACTTCGGTTTGAGTGATGGCCTTCCCGGCGGTGGCAGCCCCATTTCTATTGATGCTATTGAGGAAATGCAGGTGGTAATCGCTCCTTATGATGTTCGCCAAACGAACTTCATTGGTGGTGGTGTGAATGCTATTACCAAGTCGGGTACCAACACATTCAAGGGTAGTTTATATACTTACCAACGTAATGAGAATATGCGTGGAGACGCTGTTGCAGGGCAACATCCTGGTGCACGTGAAGTTGACCGCACATCTACTTATGGTTTGACGTTTGGTGGACCTATCATCAAGAACAAGCTGTTCTTCTTTGTTAATGCAGAAATGGTGAAAATTCCATCCATAGCTAATCGCTGGCGCGCTTCTGAGGACGGTGTTGCTGATCCGGACAATTATTTATCTCGTGCCACAGTTTCCGATTTGCAAAGGGTTTCTGACTTTGTAAAAGAGAGATATGGCTATGACACAGGTTCTTTCACTAAGTTCCCGGCAGACGAAAGCAACTACAAGATACTTGCTCGCTTAGACTGGAACATTAATGATAAGAACCGTTTGGCTTTGCGTTACAACTATACTAAGAATCGTTTCTGGAACGCTCCAAATGCTACTTCTATGGATGGTGGTACACGTATGTCAGGCTCTCGTATGTCTCAGTACTCAATGAGTTATGCAAATTCTATGTATGGCATGGATAATCTCGTTAATTCATTCTCGGCAAACTTGAACAGTCGTTTGAGCGAAAGGCTTTCTAACGAGTTCCTGGCTACATATTCTTCTTTGAACGACTTGCGTTCAACTAACTCTGATGAGTTCCCATTCATCGACATTTTGAAAGATGATCAGTCTTACATATCATTGGGTTATGAGTTGTTTACTTACAACAACGCTGTACATAACAATGTGTGGAACATTAAAGATGAGCTGACTTACTATGTAGGTAACCACAAAATCGTTGGTGGTTTGTCTTATGAGTATAAGATGGCAGACAACCAATACATGCGTAATGGAACAGGTTATTATCGTTATAGAAGTCTTGATGACTTCTTGACTGGTGCCGCTCCGGAGATTGTTAACTTGACTTATGGTTATGATGGTGAGACCAAACCTGCTGCTCGCGTTAGAACAAACAAGATTAGTGCGTACGCTCAGGATGATTGGAATATCAATGAAAAGTTCAAGCTTACATACGGTCTTCGTATTGATGGTTTATTCTTTAATAATTCTGACTTGATGACTAACAAGGCAATTTATGACCTTGACTACAATGGCCGTCATATAGATACAGGCAAATGGCCCGGCGCTAACCTGATATTCTCTCCACGTGTGGGTTTCACATGGGATGTTTTTGGCAATAAGAGCCTCAAACTTCGTGGAGGAACAGGTTTCTTTGCCGGTAACCTTCCTTTGGTATTCTTCACGAATATGCCTACCAACGGCGGTATGGTGCAGTATCAAGCACAAATCAACGCAGCAGAAGCAGCAAGAAGAGGCTTTACTATGGACGAATTTGCCGGCGGTCTTGTAAAAGATGCTAACGGTAAGGCTTCTGTTGGAGCACTGCTTGACAAACTTCATGGATTAAAATATCCTAAAACAGTCAAGCCTGAAGACGGAGTTGTTCCATCTGCAGTAAACGGTGTAGATCCTGATTTCAAGATGCCTCAGGTGTGGAAAACTTCATTCGCAGTGGACTATGTAATTCCTGTATCTTTCCCATTCACGGTTTCTGTAGAAGGTATATTTAACAAGACCCTCAACGGTGTATCAATCTCCGACTGGAGTATTCCTAATGTAGGTGGCTTTGCCCGTTTCAATGGAGTTGATAATCGTCCTATCTACCCGGCAGGATACCGCACAAACACCAAGGCGTTTATGTTGGAAAACACAAATCGTGGTTACGGTTGGTCTTTCACTACAGAACTTAACGCACAGCCAACAGAATGGCTTAGCTTAATGGCTGCTTACACACACACAGTTGCTAAGGACGTAACAGGTATGCCCGGTTCTGCTGCTGAGTCTGCATTCACTTATGTACCTACTGTTGAGGGACCAAACAACATTAAGTTGCACAACTCTCAATATGTAACTCCCGATCGCTTCATTTTCAATGCTACAGTACACGACAAAAGCGGTAACCACTATAGCCTCATCTATGAGACATGGCGCGGTGGATACAACTATTCTTATATGACTGCAAATGATATGAATGGTGATGGTTACAACTATGATGCTGTATATGTTCCTACAGACAAGGAAGTGGCCGATAATCAGTTCCGTTTCATTAATGAGGACAACAAGAAACGCTTTATGGATTATGTTCACAACAATGACTATTTGAAGAGCCGTCAAGGTAAATATACAGAGGCTTACAGCCTTTATTCTCCTTGGGTTCACCGTGTAGACTTTAGCTACAAGCATGACTTCACTGTGATGGCCGGCAAGAACAAGAATACTCTTCAGTTGAGTTTTGACATGAAGAATGTACTTAACTTCTTCAACTCAAGTTGGGGCGTATCTAAGGGACTTAACCCGGAAATTGGTTCAGACCCACGTATCCTTAAGTACGAAGGTGTTGATGCAGACGGATATGCTACATTCTCTACTCCTGCTTCTATCCATGGCAAAACCAAAACATTTACTAATGGAATTTCTATTGGTCAGTGCTGGTATGTAAGTATTGGTGTTAGATACACATTCAACTAATTTAAATCAAGAAATAAACAAGTTATGAAAATCAAGAATATTCTTCCGGCATTCGTCATAATGCTTGCTGGATTTATGACAAGTTGTACGAATGAAGATGATGTAACATTGCTCGAACAAGTGCAAGTATCTTCATCATACGTATCCCTTCCTATGGGTGGCGGATCGACTATGATTACAGTATCTGCCAAAGGCAATTGGACATTAGAGAAGGTTACTGATGTGGAATGGCTCACAACATCCACTGCATCGGGTGCAGCCGGTGAAAGCCAGATTACTTTCTCTGCAGACGCCACGCTCGATGGCCGCACAGCTGAAGTGATAATTGAATGTGGTGGACAGAAACAACGCATTAATGTAATTCAAGGATTGTCTCAAGTGTCAGAAGCTACATGTGCTGATGTAATTGCAGGCCCTGATAGCAAGACATATCAAGTAACGGGTACCGTTACGTCTATTGCCAACACTGTATATGGTAACTGGTATTTGACTGACGAATCAGGTACTATCTATATTTATGGAACACTTGACGCAGCAGGTAGAGCACAAAACTTCTTAAGCCTTGGCCTTGAAGTTGGAGACGAGGTTACTGTAGTAGGTCCAAAGACCACTTACATTTCTGGTACTACTACTACTGTTGAGCTGGTGGACGTTACTGTAGTTAAGATCAACAAATCATTAGTCAAGGTTGATTCAATGGAAGGTAGTCCTATCTCTAAGGACGGTGGCGTGGCTACTGCTAACGTTACTTGCAAAGGTGAAGGTGTGTCGGTAGATATACCGGCAGACGCACAAGATTGGTTGTCAATAGCTTCAATAGAGTCTGCAGGAACAAGCGCGGTTATTAAGTTTAAAGCTGCTCCTAATACAGGTGGCGTCCGCAGCACTACAATCACGTTCCGCACAACAAGTGGTGGCAAGGAATACACATCTCAGGGCACTATTGAGCAGACAGGTTCTGTCGTAGCTTCTAACATTGCCGATTTCAATGCCGCACCTGCAAACAGCGTGGAATATCGTTTGACAGGTGTTATCACAAGCATTGCCAGCAGTAGTTCTGGTAATTTCTACATTGCAGATTACTCTGGCGAGACTTATGTTTATCGCTTTAACAATTTCGCAGGCACAAAGCTGAAGGAAGGAGACGTGGTTACATTAGTAGGCACACGTGGAGAATATAATAATACACCTCAGGTTATAAATGCAGTATTAGAGGGGGATTTCATATCTGTAACAGAAGTTTCTTTCGCTGATTTCCTTGCTGCGCCTAACACTTCTACAGACCTGCTGTATCGAGTAACGGGAACTATCACAGAGATTGTCGATGCTGTGCGTGGCAACCTTATAATCAGCGATGGTACCAATCAACTTTACACTTATGGATGTTATCCTGGTTGGGGTGCTACAGGCAATGCTCGTAATGGAGTCGTTGAAGCGAGAGGTCTCAAAGTGGGCGATCAGATAACAGTATTAGGTTACAGAACTACATACACATGGAAAAATCCGAAGACTGACGAGGTTCTTCAAGAGGTTAACAATAGTGTTTACTTTAGCCATGTGAGCAACGAATAAGAAATTATTAACAACAAAAGAGGCTGTCTCAAAAGGGCAGTCTCTTTTTTTTTGATTACGCCTCAATTTCTTATAGCTGTTTGAAATGCTTGAAAGTGTACACAGGGATATTCATAAATTAGCCAATTAATGCCCCATGTTCAAATTGACAAATTGTATTTTTAATCCGCCGAGAATGCGATATTTCCGCACTGAGGCTTGTATGCCGGTAAATACGCAAGCGAAAATCGGTAAATGGTAGAGTATGAGATAGATAGCGAAATGTTGACACTTTTTTTAGGATGAAATGCCTCTCAAAAGCGCCCTCTTAAGAGAGAAGTACGACATAAACAGCCGACTACTACCGGGTAGTTTACCAACTACTTATAGGTAAATGGTCAACTACCTATAGGTAGTGGCTCAACTACCTGTAAGTAGTGAGCCATTTACTTATAAGTAATCAACCATTTACCCACAGGTAATCAGCCTTTTTTGCATAAACAGTGAATGAATATGAAAGAATATACGGAAATAACGTATTATTATTCTTAATCTATTCACCGAAGATTCCGGAATGCATTTTTTAGAAAATATATGAGTTATAATAATAAGGCATATAGAATCATTTTAATGTTAAAAACAGAAAAATAGAAGCATTTAGTCGCAGCCGTCATGCCTCTGTGTTCAAGCATAAATTATCATTCAGTTCATCCTTCTTGTACTGCTTTACGGTATCACTGTTTTGCAAGTTGTGCATTCTCCCTGTTCGTCGTATGCGCGTATCAGGTAGAAGCCGCGAGTCAATCCGGTGATAGGAAATGTGAAACTGCTTTCTGCTATTCCGGCACTGTCCACCATATTGTGTGTGGCAATAGACTGTCCGCTGATGTTGAGGATTTCTATGCGGGTAATAGGAGAGGAGGTATTACTTACCAACGTGAGATAAGCGCTACGCGGATTCCCTGTCAGGCGGATGGTGGGACGGGAGTAGGCGGGGATGTCTTTGATGCCGGTGGTGCCGGTTCCTAAATTGATGAAAGTAACAATTGGGTTATGGTCTGAGCAGCGGTACATGTTGCCTGGCTGAGCACCGCTTTGATCGATGTCCATTCTCTGAGGCTCGTCTGCATTGATTCGGAACGGACGGGCATCCACTGCTTGCTGTTCGAGGGTACTTGTAGCCAGACTGTGATCCAGATAACCTATGGCGTAGCTACTGTTGCTGAAGAAAGCATAGCTGTATTCGTTGGGAGCATAAGTCGTGAGCAGGTTGACGAGGCCACCGTCTTCGAGTGTACGGATGGGATCTTCGCAAGTATAGGCATTCAGGTCGCCTACTACCAGTACGTCAGGGTCGTTATAGGTCTTCTTGATTTCTTCAATGAATTGCAGGGTAGCTTCTGCCTCTTGCACGCGGCGAAGATTGTAGGCTCCTTGGCCATCACCTTTATCTTTATATTGGTTCGGAATATTACTGCCTACTTTGGCTTTCCAGTGATTACAACAGAGGATGAAACGTTCTTTATTACTGTTCAGTTGGAAGCCTTGGGCGGTTTTGCGATTTGGCAGATAGTTGTCTGCCAACGTATTCGGGCTGATAGCGCCGATGGGGGTAACGGTTTCGCTATCGTAGATAAAGCAGGCCATACCTTGTGCATTGTCTCTGTAATAGCGTGTTTGGTATTTCTGTGTATCGCTGTTTCCGTTCAGAAGTTTGTAGTTTTCGTTCAGGAGTTGGCAGAGTTCATTCAGCCCAGCTGCGCCTTCCACTTCAACGAGGGCGTAGATGTCGGCTTGGAGGGCTTGCAGGGCGAGAGCTACTTTGGAGAGTTTAATACTGTATGTATCAATACTTTTGTTGAGATGTTCCAGGTTGAAGCTGGCTACTTTCAGGTTATACTGTTTGGTGATGTTGCAGGATGTGGGGCGCTCGTTTCCTTTGAATTCAGGTTTTCGGGTTAGCGTGATGGTATATGTCCCGTTGCGATAGCTGGCGTTTCCGGTCAGGCCTTCTACAGTCTGCCCGATGCGGCAGGTGGAGTTGGCATCTGTGAAGGAGAAAGTGCCTTGTCTGACGGTGAGTTGATTCTCCTGGTTAGCTTGGTTTTCTTGGTTGAACATCTCTATGCCTGGTTGGTTCTTCTCGGTAGGAGTCCATAGCTGACCTTTGGAAAGGGTGATTGAACCGGTATTATAATTACGGTTGCTTGTCAGTGTCAACGTGTTGGTGATGGTCACTTCTTTTCCGTTCAGGGCGCTCGTCCGGAAGTCATCGGGAAAGCGGACTTCTTGCTGGGCAAATAGCAGTACCGGTAAGAAGTTGAGAACAATGAGTAGTTGCTTTTTCATAAGTGTTTTTATTTTATTTTCATCTCCATCAGCACCGGATTATGGTCACTGCACAAGTCCAAGTCGGGCGAGTAGTAACGGTATCCCCGGATGCCGGGAGAATGGAAGATATAGTCGATGCGCAACAAGCGTTTGAAGTAGCGATAGGTGTACATATAGCCGCGACCGCACGTTCGGAAACCATCTTTGAGGATACCACTCAGCTTACGGTAGGTGTAGGAGGACGGCAAGGAGTTGAAATCACCACATGCCACTACAGGGTAGGGACTGGCAAGGATGAGTTGGCAGATGGAGTCTGTTTGTCCGGCACGCTTCATGAAGTTGTCATGCAGGGAGGTAATGGCGCCTTGAACGACTTCGGCTTCGCGGCGGGTGTCGCTGGTGTTGGCAAGGTCGCGTTCCCATTTATGGCGGTTCTGGTTGACGCTGGTGGTTTGCAGGTGATTATTGAGCAGGCGAACGGTGTCGTGTCCCAAAACGATGTCGCACTGCATGCTGCAATTGACGCTCTGCGGATAGGATATGAATTGGGCGTTGATAAGCGGATAGCGACTGAATATGGCTATAGGAAGTACTCCTTGCGTTGTGTCTTCCGTGGGCATTGAGGCGTACCGCCAATGGGAAAATACTTTGCGGATGCTGTCCATAGGGAAATATTGGTTGTCGTTGAACTCTTGGAAGCAAAGTACATCGACTTCTTGCTGCTTCATGAAGCGGGCTATTTCTTTGCAGGAGTAACCGGTGATTTCATCGCCGAAGTTACCGACGTTGTAGGTGGCTACTTTCAGGTAGCCGTCGGCGTAGTTGCTGCTGTAGTGCCCTTCGGGAATTTCTTTGGTGAGGCTGAACTGGAAGATGGCAAGGATGTAGCTCCAATTGAAAATTAAAGCTGCAAGCGGAACAAATGCCCGGCGTCTGCGGGCGAATGCCCAGCAGATAGCAACAAGAAAGTTGCATATTAATAGTATAGGAAGTACCAGTCCCAATATAGGCATGTATACCGAATCTGCCGGATTGTAGTACTTGGAGAAAGCGGCAGCTATCGTAACAATACCTAAAAAGAGAGTTAGTATAACCGGAATACTACGAAATAAAGTTTTAACTTCTGACTTTCCCATGGTATTTAGCGAAGCGAAGCTTTGCAATTTTGAATTATGAATTATGTTAATCAGTAGTATCTTTATTCTCCTCCTCCCAGGAGGAGAATAAAGATACTACTGATTACTAAGGAATATTATACTCAAGTAGTTACATGGCTGCGTAATCGTGCCGCAAGGCCATTCAAAATTCATAATTATTTTAGCGCATAGCGCTAAATTATCCTTTTACTACGTTTACCGGTTTCCCATCAATAAATGCCTTCACATTACTTACTGCGATTTGCATCAACCTTTGGCGTGCTTCAAAGTTGGCCCATGCAATGTGTGGGGTGATGAAGCAATTCTTTGCGGTCAATAGCGGACTGTCGGAACGCGGAGGCTCATCGGAGAGTACATCCAGTCCGGCGGCATAAATCTTTCCGCTGTTCAGCGCATCGGCAAGGTCTTGCTCGTTTATCAGCCCGCCACGGCCGGTATTGATAAGGATTGAAGTAGGTTTCATTAATGACAGGTGTTGGGCATTGATCAATTCGCGGGTAGTTTCCGTGAGCGGGCAGTGCAGGCTGATGATATCGCATTCGTGGAATAGCTGATCTATTTCTATCTTTTTGATTTCAGGAGGAAGCTGTAAACGCGATTTGGAAGTATGCGCCCATACCTTCATGCCAAAACCGATGGCGATACGGGCAGTGTTAAATCCTGTTTGTCCCAGACCGATGATACCTATCTTCTTGCCGAGCAGTTCGATGAGTGGAGTATCGTAGAAACAGAAGTCGGGACTGCTTCCCCACTTCCCTTCGCGCACTTCGTCTGAGTAATGGCGCACTTGCTGGGTGATGTTCAGTATATGGGCAAATACCATTTGCCCTACGGATGGGGTACTGTATGCAGGTATATTGGTTACGACGATGCCACGTTGTTTGGCGGCGACGGCGTCTACCACGTTGTAGCCTGTAGCCAGCACGCCGATGTATTTCAGGTCGGGCAGGGCGGCTATCGTTTCGCTGTTGAGCACTACTTTATTAGTAAGGAGGATTTCTGCGCCGGCAGCACGTTGCAGAACTTCGTCGGGGGCGGTGCGGTCGTAGATTGTGCACTCGCCTAACTCTTTCAACTTATCCCAGCTCAGATCGCCCGGATTTGCGGTGTAACCGTCTAATATTACAATTCTCATTTTGTCTGTATTTAAAGTGACTGCGCAAATTTAGGGAAAAGATTTAGAAAAGGAAAAGATTTATGCAAAACCAATATTAGTTTTTAGCGAACGAAGAACTAAATCTTAGTGAAGCAACAATTAGTAAGATTAAAAATCTTAATTTTGCAGGCATGAAATTGAATATAGCAGACTGGAATATAATTCCGTATGCTGAGGCTTGGACTAAGCAAACGGAGTTATTCGATACCCTTGTTTATGCCAAACAAGTAAGCAAGGAATATGAAAACCACATTATTTTGTGCGAACATCCGCACGTCTATACTATTGGTAAGAGTGGGAAAGACCGGAATATGTTGCTGGGTGAAGACCAGCTTCGGGCGATAGACGCTACGCTGTACCATATCGACCGTGGTGGCGATATCACATATCACGGTCCAGGACAATTGGTATGTTATCCGATTCTCAACCTCGAAGAATTCTCTTTAGGGCTGAAAGAATACGTACATGTATTGGAAGAAGCCGTTATCCGCGTATGTGCTTCTTATGGTATTCCCGCCGGAAGATTGGAGAAAGCTACAGGTGTATGGTTGGAAGGCAATACACCGTGTGCCCGCAAAATTTGCGCTATCGGGGTGCGTAGCAGCCATTTCGTCACCATGCACGGACTGGCGTTGAACGTCAATACGGATTTAAGGTATTTCAGTTATATCAATCCCTGTGGATTTATAGATAAAGGGGTTACCTCGTTGCAACAGGAATTGCAGCGGGAAGTACCGATGGATGAAGTGAAACAGCGTTTGTATATGGAGCTGCAAGAACTACTCCATAAATCAGAGAAGTGAAGATATGATGTCAGACGTGACTTTTGCAATATTAACCTTAATAATATATTTATGAAAACAAACAAATTACTTTGTGCCGGAGCCGTTCTAACCTTGCTGGGAGCCTGTGCTCCAGCCGTGAAAGCTCCTGAAGCTATTTTACCGGTTCCCGAAGAAAAACAAGTTGAATGGCAGAAAATGGAAACCTATGCTTTCGTTCATTTCGGATTGAATACTTTCAATGACCGTGAATGGGGATATGGAGATTCCCGGTTAAACTCAATGAGGAGACTACCACGGTAGGTTACAAGCGATTGTTACGCTTTGAGACAGTTTCAACTGATAAGGTTCGCATACGCTTCACCGATGCACGCGCTTGTCTTTGCATAAATAATATTGAGGCTTATTATGCCGGTGAAACATCCGAAACCTTCACTGTCAAGACAGAAGAGTTGAAAAGCTATCCGTTTACACTTACCGGGATGCCCGAAGGCGAATCCCGGAAGTGTATGGATAAAGATGGAAGTACCACTGCTTTTATCGAAGGCAATACGTTACTGATTGATTTGGGAGAAGAACGCACTCTGACTTCTTTCTACTACCTGCCTGATCAAAGTGAATATAACAAGGGGTTAATATCCTCTTATGAACTATCCGTCGGAACCGAAGCCGATGCCGTGAATCAGGTTATTGTGAAAGGTGAATTCTCCAATATCAAACACAATCCTATCTTACAAACTGTGTACTTCACTCCTGTAAGGGCGCGTTACCTGTCTTTGAAGTCAATCAAGATGGTCAATGAGGGTGAAAGTATGGGATTTGCCGAAATAGGAGTTCGATAAAGGACTCCTTATTTCAACCATTTGTCCAACCATTCAAAGAATGTGCGTTGCCACAGGATACCGTTCTGCGGCTTCAATACCCAGTGGTTTTCATCCGGATAAATAAGCAATTCGGCAGGAACACCACGCATTGCAGCGGCGTCGAATGCTGCCATAGCCTGGTTGGCAAGAATGCGGTAATCCTTTTCACCGTGGATACAGAGGATAGGAGTGTCCCATTTGTCTACGAACAGATGCGGGGAATTGGCAAATGTGCGCTGAGCCACCGGGTTTTGTTTTTCCCAGTATGCACCTCCCATATCCCAATTGGCAAACCATTTTTCTTCTGTTTCCAGATATTGCATTTCCATATTGAAAATGCCGTCGTGGGAAATGAATGCCTTGAAACGTTTGTTGTGGTGTCCGGCAAGCCAGTATACGGAGAATCCGCCGAAGCTGGCGCCTACGCACCCGAGACGGTCTTTATCTACAAACGGCTCTTTCGCCATTTCATCAATAGCGGTGAAGTAGTCTTTCATGCATTGGCCACCGTAATCGCCGCTGATAGCTTCATTCCATTCCACGCCGAAGCCCGGCAGACCGCGGCGGTTGGGCGCTACGATAATATAATCGTTGGCTGCCATAATCTGGAGATTCCAACGATAGCTCCAGAACTGGCTTACGGGGCTTTGCGGACCACCCTGGCAGTACAACAGGGTCGGGTATTTTTTGTTCGGGTCGAATTGTGGCGGATAGACTACCCATGTCAGCATCTGCTTTCCGTCCGTAGTCTTCATCCAGCGGGCTTCAACATTACCCATTTCCAGTTGGTCGTAGATATGTTTATTCTCAAAAGTCAGTTGCTTGGCTTCGGCGAATGTGTCATCGCTACGTGTGGCAGATACAGCATAGATTTCATCACCCATGCTCATGGAGTGGCGTGTAGCAATTACTTTATCACCTGCGAGGGCAAGTGAAGCGTAGTCGTACATGCCGTCAGTCAGTTGGGTAATCTCATCGTTTGCAGCAAGGTTGATGTTATAAATCTGTGTTTCGCCATGCCACACACCGATAAAGTAGATGCTCTTGGAGTCTTTGTTCCAGAGGAATACGTCCACATTAGACTCGAAAGCCTTGCTGACAAAACGTTTTTCACCTGTTTCCAGATTCATGATGAAAAGGCGGTTCAGGTCTGCTTCGTATCCGTCGCGTTCCATGCTTTGCCATGCGATGTATTTGCCATCGGGAGAATACTGTGGGTTTGTATCATACCCTTTATTTTCTTCAGTGATATTCTCTGTTTTCTTAGTGGCGATATCATAGATATAAATATCGGAGTTAGTGGAGATGGCATAAGTCAAACCGGTTTTCTTGCGACAGGTGTAAGCTATTTTATCTCCGGCGGGACTCCATGCCAGTTGTTCAATGCCACCCCATGGTTTCATAGGGCTTTCATAAAGTTCACCTTCCAGAATATCCGTTATGTTGCTGATACCGTTATCGTCGAAATCGGCAACAAAAGGATGTGGGGCGGTAGTGGTCCATTCATCCCAATGCTTGTACATCAGGTCATTGACGATGATACCGGTTGCTTTCGGCAGGTCGGGATGTTTTTCTGCGGTACTCTGTTTGGTCTTTACTTGGGCGATGAAGAGCAATTTCTTGCCATCGGGAGAGAAAGAATAGCCTTCGATATCACCATCATATTGCGTCAACTGCTTTCGTCCGCTGCCGTCGGGATTCATTTCCCATAGTTGGCTGCTACCGCTTTCGTTGGAGAGGAATGCCAGCTTGGTGCCGTCCTTTATCCAGGTCACTTCATTTTCCTGCCACGAGGAATGGGTGATTTGTCTGTTCTCCGTACCATCTGCATTCATTATGAAAACTTCGCGGTTGCTCTTGTTCTCCGGCACGCTGTAATAGGCTACTGTGTAGGCAATTTGCTTTTCATCGGGCGATACAGTCATACCACCGATGCGTCCCATAGCCCAAAGCGCTTCGGGAGTCATACGTTTACCTTCAATCTTGATATCCGACCGCTCAATAAGCGGTACTCCGGCTTGCCCTGCGTCTTTAGTTCCTCCGCAGGCAGCCAATGTCATTGCTGCTGACATAAGCAATAGGTTTACTTGTTTCATACGTTGTTAATTATTTAAGGTATAATGTATAATGTCTCTGTCTACCTTATTCGATAAATATGTTTCAACCAATATTCAAATACCGGATCTTGCAGGACTATCCTATTTCCCGGCAGAATATCAATCAAATCTTTTTCTGTTGTTGCTTTTTTCAGGTTTTTGATGTTGGCAGATGTTCCCAATTGGTATTTAGTAAGTACTTCTTTCGACGAAAAGTTAGTGGATCCGTCGACCACTGCCAGCAGAAAATTGATTTGTCGCGGAGTCAATGTATCAATGACGTTGGCAAAAAGCAGGCTAAGCTGCCCAACGATATCATTGAAAGCTTCATCTACTATCTCGGTCGAAACCACAGTCTCCGTTCGAAACCACACCTGTTGACTTAACTGCTGTGTGTAATAAGGATGATTCTTCATCCGGTCGGCAATCAAACCGCACAACTCTTCCCGAATCTCTTTTCCTGTTTCAGAGAACTTTCTTCCGATAAACTCTATCCAATCCTCCTTTGATATTTTTTCTAAAAACAGGATCTCTCCAAACTTGTAGAAAGGCATATTGTAATTATGGAAGATATCCAGAAGCATGTGTCTTTTGCTACCATACAGGCAATAACATACGTCTGTGTGCTTCTGCCAGTGCGATCGTAGTTTTCGCTGAAATGCCAATGGGTCATCATACTCATTGATGTTCTGGAATTCGTCGATGCAGACTATCATTTTTCTCCCGGAATCTTTGCTAAGCGCCTGCGGTAGATTCAATACTTCGTCAAACGTCATCTTGTTTTCCTTGAAATCAAGTCCGAAAGATAATTCACATGTTTGAGCCGTATCCGAGAAAGTGACAGTCGGAAGCAATCGTCCCAGATATTTGCGAACGGTAGCTGTAAAATCATCCCATGCAGAATGGTTGGCTTTGAGTACGGCAGTGGCATAAGCCAGATAGAATTCTTCTTCCGTACGGCAATTGAAGATATCCACTTGGCATATTCGTATAGATCTATCCTCTTTCAACAGTTGTTGTGCAACTCGATTTACCAATGAGGTCTTTCCCCACCGTCGCGGAGAAATAATGATTGTGTTCACAAGTCCGGAGAAGTTACGTTTCAGCAGTTCAACTTCTTTTTTTCTATTGGTAAAGTTGCTCTCATCAGCTATTCGCCCGTATATAAAAGGTGTTCCCATAATTAATAAATATTGGGTTTTCAGTACAAAGATAAGGATAAAGATTGAAACGCAAAGCATGTAATCAATCTATTTCAAATCATTTAGTTTGAAATGGATTGATTACATGCTTTGCGCTCTTTTGCACTATATTCTCTTCTCCTTCCATCGTCCGCTTTTAATATACCATCGGCAGAATAGCAGAATGAAAATGGAATATACTATTTCTGATGTCCAGCACAGGGCTACATCCAGTCGTAAGTAGAGAATGATGTAAGTGATGTAGGCCACATAGATTACCAGTGTTGTTAGTTCTATCCATAGTGCCGTGCGCGTATTCCCTGTTCCTGATACTGACAGGAAATATACATTACCGGGTACCATGAACAAGTACGCGGAGCATAACACCCAAAGCGAATGTACCGCTGCATCCTGTAGCTCGGGCATATCCGTGTAAATGCTGAGCACCGCTTTCGGAAATAGCGCGAAGAGTGCTGCCAGAGGTAATACAAATAAGTATGCAATGCGCAAATGCTGTCGGATAGTACCCTCCACGCAATCCTTTTCACCGGCGCCAATCAGGTTGCTGACCAATGAGCCGCAAGTTGAGGCAAATGACATCATTACCATGAACAATATGCCGGATACACTGCGGATGATGTTGGTGACAGCAAGCGACCGTTCGCCCAGATGCTCCACATAGAGGAAGAATAGAAACCAGGTGGACAGGGAGATAACGTTCTGTATCATTGTCCAGAAGGAAACGTTCAATATTCGTTTCAATACTCCACTGCAAAATTTAGGTATGCGGTCCAGCCCATACTTGCGGCAGTCGATGTGGCTGCGGGTGTAGAGGATAAAGAATACCAGTGAAACCAGTTCGGCAAGAGATGAACCGATAGCTGCGCCGGCAATGCCGAGAGCCGGGAAGCCGAACTTACCGAAGATGAGTATGTAGTTGAAGAGCACATTGCTCAATACCATCACGATGGAGTTCAGTGTCAGCGTTTTAGTCTGCGTAGTTCCCAGGAAGAAGGCGCGGAACATGGCAGCGCTGAATGAGAAGAACGCTCCGAACACACGCCAGTTCAGATAACCGATGGCTGCTTCATAGATATGTTCTGAAGACACGATGCGTTTCAGAATCAACGGAGAGAGGAAGTAGGAGACGAGGAACATGACTGCCGCCAATCCTATCTGGAAGTAAATTCCCTGATAGAACAGGTTTCCGATTTCCTTGTACTGCTGTTCGCCATTGCGCCGTGCGATGAGTATCTGCGCACCGATGCTGAAACCGAAGGCTGCCATGAATATTACCATGTAGAAGACACCCGCAATGGCGGATGCTCCCAGTTCTACTTCACCTACCCGTCCCAGAAAGGCGGTATCCGTCATACCTATCATTTGTTCCATCAGCAGGCTGATGAGAATGGGGTAGGCTATAGTCCAGATCTGTTTATTCGTATATTTAGTTTTCATTGTCTTTTTTAGTTGTAGCTGTTAAGTATCTCAGTTTAATTGGTTTATAGTATAAATGAAAAATTGGCAGTATAGTCCTTGTAATCAAGGTTTCTTTTCCTGCATACAGGCAATTTTTTAGACGCAGATAACGCGGATGACGCGGATTTTTAAATGCTGCGCTATGTTAACCTATCCGGAAGATAAAATAGAAATCTGCGTCGTCCGCATTCTCCGCGTCTAAAAGATTGCTTGCATTGCGCAGCAACCTGATTGATGCCCCCGAACGTTAATATCTCATTTATATGACTAACAAATCATGTTCAATAAGAGAAAAAGAGCCGGACAATTGCACCAATTACCCGGCTTTCTTGTATCAAGTTGATGAAAAGAGAGGAGATTTATTTTTTATTCTGTCTTTCTTTCATCATTTGCTCCTGTTGTTTCTGCATTGCTTCCAGGCGGGCAGCAAAGCCAGTCTTCTTCATCTTTTTCGGGTCTTTCTTGTTAGCTTCCAACTGGGCGAGAAGTTTCTCCTCATTAGTCGTTTTACGCAAGACAAGTGTAGTAACCACACTGATCAACGTTGAAATGAAGTAGTAGTAGTTCAACCCCGAAGGATAACTGTTCAGGATGAACAACATCATAATCGGCATCAGGTACGTCATCCACTTCATTGCTGCCATTTGCGGGTTGGCGCCGGTATCCTGTTGCTGCATCATATACTTGGAGTTCCAAACGTTCACAACCGTCATCAGCAAGCAGAACAAACTAAGGTGACTGCCCAGGAAGGGGATATTGAACGGGAAGTTAATGAAGGCATCGTACGTAGAGAGGTCGTCCGCCCATAAGAAACTCTGTTGACGTAACTCAATAGCGCTCGGCACAAACATAAACAAGGCAATCAAAACCGGGAATTGCACCAGCATCGGTAAACAACCTCCCATCGGACTGACGCCATATTGACTGTACATACCCATGACTTCCTGTTGTTTCTTCATCGCGTCTTCCTGCTTGGGGTACTTTTTGCCGATTTCGTCAATCTTAGGTTTCAGCACACGCATCTTGGCAGAGGATATATAAGTTTTCCAGGTAGCGGGGAATACAACCGCCTTTACGATTAATGTCATCAGTAACAATACGATACCCATACTTAACCCCCAACCGGATAACCAGTCGAAAATATTGATGGTAAACCATTTGTTGATCCAACGGATTAACGGCCAACCCAAATAAACCAGACTGTTTAATTCCCATTTTTCCTGCCTGCCTTTATCCAATGAAGTCAGAGTCTTGTAATGGTTCGGGCCGAAGTAGAGGAACATTTTTGTCGGTTCTTCACCCGTCGGGTCAAAAGCCGTACTCATTTCGGCTGAGTAATCCTTAATGTATCCGCTGCCTTCTGCATCCATTTTGGAAACTAACTTTGTTTTCTCAAAGTCAGAGTTAGCAATGAATACCGAAGAGAAAAACTGGTTTTTGAAAGCAATCCAATCCAAACGTTCGGGTACTTGTTTCTCATCATCTTTATTGGCGGACAAATAATCCGTGCCGTCGCCTATAATCTTATATGTCAGTTCGGACAAACGGTTTTCGTAAACATACCCTTTCTCAATCTGGCGGGCGCGTTGTGACCATTCAATGTCGACATAGTTATTGGTTGTTGCCAGATTATGCTCCATACCCTTGGCTTCAATAGTGAAATCAGCCAGGTAAGAGTTAGGATGCAATGCATACTTGAAGTCTATGAAACTTGCGCTGTCTGCAACCATACGCATGGTTACGGTACTGTCCGTATGATTCACAACTTTGAAGTAGTAGTCCTTTGTTTGTATTGTTTCCTTCTTATTATAGAAAAGGAAATTCATGGAAACATCGTTTCCTGTGAATAAGGTTACAGGAGTTTTCTTATCCTGCTCCATGTATTCTTTCAATACAGCGGAAGATATGGAACCACCCTTTGTACGGAGGGTTAACGTTGTCAAATTGTTCTGAATGGTAATCAGTGAATCTGTTCCCTGGCGTGCATTGAAGAATAGTGATGTCGAATCTACGGTTTCCACGTCCCTTTCGTTTGCCAATGCTGCTTCTGCTTTGGCTTTCAATACTTCTTCTCGTTGCTGTACCAGCGAAATGGAGTCGTAATAACGCTGTTGTGCCTCCAGTTGTTCCTTGCTGGGACGGCTCAGAAAGCTGAAACCGATTAATAAAATGGCTATTAGAACAAGACCTGTAATGGTGTTTTTATCCATGAATTTTTGCTGTTTATCTATTATTATGGTTTAATATTTGGGATTGCTGTTTATTTCCCTTCTTCTTTTTCCTTTTCTTTAAAACTCTCGATAGATGCCTTGATAAATGCTACGAACAGCGGATGAGGGTTTATTACCGTACTGCTGTATTCCGGATGAAACTGTGTTCCGATAAACCATCTCAGTTTGGGTATTTCAACGATTTCTACCAGGTCGGATTCCGGATTGATGCCTACACACTTCATACCTGCCGCTTCGTATTCGGCTTTATACTGGTTGTTGAACTCGTAGCGATGGCGGTGGCGTTCCTGGATATGTTCGGTTCCATAAGCCTCGAATGTTTTGCTTCCCGGTTGAAGAACGCATTCATACGCTCCCAGACGCATGGTTCCACCCATATTGGTGATGGATTTCTGCTCTTCCATTATGTCGATGACATTGTGGGGGGTCTTTTCGTTCATCTCGCGTGAATCGGCATCGTCATATCCCAAAACGTTACGTGCAAATTCGATAACGATACATTGCATACCCAGGCATATTCCGAATGTTGGAATATCGTGTGTGCGGGCATATTTGATAGCGGTAAACTTACCTGCCATGCCACGTTCGCCAAAACCCGGGCCAATCAATATGCCCGCCTTGCCTTTCAGTGCTTCGGTTATGTTTTCGTCTGTCAGTTGTTCGCTGTTCACGAAGTCAACTTCCACTTTGCAGTCGTTGTAGGTTCCTGCCTGGGAAAGGGCTTCACGAATGGATTTGTAGGCATCCTGCAAATCATATTTCCCTACCAGTGCAATGTGCAGCGGTTCTGTGTCCTCTGCTTTATGACGGCGTTCCAGGAATGCGCGCCATGGGCCTAATCCCGGAGTATCTCCAACGGGCAGTCCCATTTTCTTTATAATGGTTTCGTCCAGACCTTGCGCCTGCATCAACAACGGCACTTCGTAAATAGTAGAGGCGTCGATGCTTTGTACTACTGCGTTCTCGTCTACGTTGCAGAACAAGGCTACCTTCTTACGCAGGTTAGCGCTCAATTCATGTTCCGTGCGCAGTACTAATACATCCGGCTGGATTCCTGCGCTCTGCAATTCTTTTACGGAATGTTGTGTGGGCTTCGTTTTCAGTTCACCGGCGGCGGCTAAATAGGGTACATAAGTAAGGTGTACGCACAATGCGTCGCGCCCCAATTCCCATTTCAACTGGCGGATGCTTTCCAGATAGGGCAATGATTCGATATCGCCCACCGTACCGCCGATTTCGGTAATGACAAAGTCAAATTTATGCTTGTTCCCCAGCAACTTCACGTTCCGTTTGATTTCGTCCGTGATGTGTGGGATTACCTGGATAGTCTTACCCAGATAATCGCCGCGACGTTCTTTGTCGATAACACTCTTGTAGATACGTCCGGTTGTGATATTGTTGGCTTTGGTTGTCTGTATGCCCAGAAAACGCTCGTAGTGACCTAAGTCAAGGTCTGCTTCGTGCCCATCTACAGTTACGTAACATTCTCCGTGTTCGTAGGGGTTCAGGGTTCCCGGATCGATGTTGATATACGGATCAAACTTTTGAATGGTTACTTTATAACCTCTTGCTTGTAACAATTTACCGATGGATGATGAGATGATACCTTTGCCTAATGAAGAGGCAACACCACCAGTGACGAATATATACTTTGTTTCTCCCACAGTTATATTGTTTTTAATATTATTATTCTATTGATATCATAGCCTGCAATGCTCCTTGTAAAATCAAAAACACGTTTAATTATGACTCTCAAAATAAATTTGAGGAGAATTTAAGCAGGCTCTTAAAAAGCGCAAAAATACAAAAAAAAGAGGAAGTACATAAGAGCTTGTTTAAATTTTCCTCAAAAAGTTTTTTATTCAGCTTGTTTTGAGTTTATTTTCGGTCTGTTTCCCTCTTTTTACTCGTCACATAGCCCGCTATGCTTTTCATAAGAACAGAAAAACATCCTCAAAAATAACTCTCGAAACATGATACATTCGTGTTAATAACTGAAGTTTCGCATCTTGTCTGTATATAGCTGAACTATCTCTGTTGATAATCAGTAGTATCTCTACTGATTATCAACAGGATAAAAAACATGCGAAACTTAAATTAATAGTGAAAGATGTTTTAACCTGAATTATTCATACTGCAAGATAAATGACAATTTATTAGTAATTAATGCATGTGATTAGTGGGAGTAACTTGCTTCTCCTCCTCCCGGGAGGAGGAGAACGTACCTTAGTGAAAGAAATTAAATAATCTGTCAGCGAAGCTAATAGAGATAGTTCTGATTATCAATAGAGATAGTTCTGATTATCAACAGGATAAAAAACATGCGAAACTTAAATTAATAGTGAAAGATGTTTTGAATGAAACTAATGCTGGGCGAAATTTAAACAGGCTCTAAGGTTTCGGTAAAACAATTATTAGTAACTCTTTTGAGTTCCTTTTTTTAAACTATTATCGGATTCTTTTGAGTTTTTTGCCTGCTTTTTTCTCTCTGTCGGTACTCATCAAAACCGTGCCTGCTCCGTCTCTCCTCCTTGTCCTATAGAGAGGAGTTGGAAAGGAGCAGGTAAGGAGCGGGTAAGGAGCAGGTGTTGTCCGGCAATGAACCTGAATGGGCTAAGCTGTTCGCTCTCCGGGCAAGCCTTGGCGGGTAATTATTGAAAAAACGAGGGTGTGCCAAATTCTTGACACACCCTCGTTTGTATCTAATGTGAATCAGTAGCTAAAGAAGTTATCGGCCAATAAGTTGGCTTAGGAGTTAAAGCCGACACTCCGTAAGGCATAAGCAGCACTATCGGCTTTAACTACTTAACTACTGACGAAGTGATAACTCCTTAACTCCTCTGACTACTGTAGTACGAATAGTGCAGGTTAGCCTGAATAATTCATAATGCAGGCTATAAGCAGAAGTACCTCTATTCTCCTCCTCCCGGGAGGAGGAGAAGCAAGTTACTCCTGCTTATAGCCTGTAGTACGAATAATGCAGGTTAGAATAAGAAGAAGTTCTTTGCGTTATAATAACTGATGTCTTCAATCATCTGGTTGGCACGGCTCATTTCCGAAGCCGGGATTTCGCCATTCTCGATATCATTGCCTACAAGGTTACACAATGTACGGCGGAAATACTCATGACGCGGATAGGAGAGGAATGACCGGGAATCCGTCAACATACCCACAAAACGGCTCAACAGACCAAGTACGGAAAGTGCATTCATTTGTTTCTGCATGCCGTCTTTCTGATCGAGGAACCACCAGCCCGAACCGAATTGAATCTTACCCGCAACCGTACCATCCTGGAAGTTGCCCAGCATAGTGGCAATCACCTCGTTGGCACACGGATTGAGGTTATAGAGGATAGTCTTGGTCAATTTGCCTTTAGAATTCAACCGATCGAGGAATTTAGCCATTGCTTTAGCGGTGGTAAATTCGCCGATAGAGTCAAAGCCGGTATCAGGACCAAGCAGTTGGAACATCTTGCTGTTATTGTTACGGATAGCGCCGTAGTGGAACTGTTGCGTCCAGCCTTTTTCCCAATCCATTTCGCCGAATATAACCAGCATGGCCGACTTGAATTTCAGGATTTCTTCTTTCGTCAGTTCGGCGCCGCCATATACTTTATTAAAGATGGCTTCAATTTCGGCGTCCGTATAATCTTCCGCATAGAATTCTTCGATACCGTGGTCGGAGAGTTTGCAACCCTGTTGGGCAAAGAAGTCATGACGCTTGCACAAAGCAGTTATCATATCGCCGAAATTGGAAATAGACACGCCGCTAACTTCTGACAGTTTCTCCATATAAGCGCGGAAATCGGCGGGAACTTCCACAGCCATTGCTTTGTCCGGGCGCCAGGTTGGCAACATCTTAACTTCAAAACCGCTTTCACGCGTTTGGATATGGTATTCCAAAGAATCCACCGGATCGTCCGTAGTGCAAACCACCTCTACATGGTAGCGGCGCATCATGCCACGGGCAGAGTATTCCGGTTGGGCAAGTTTCTCGTTACATTCTTCGTAAATTTCACGTGCAGTCCTCAGGTTTAGGATTTTCTCGATGCCGAAAGCCGTCTTCAATTCCAGATGAGTCCAGTGGTACAACGGGTTACGGAAAGTATAGGGAACGGTTCCTGCCCATTTTTCAAACTTTTCCCAGTCACTGGTATCCTTGCCCGTACAGAAACGTTCATCTACGCCGTTGGTACGCATGGCACGCCATTTATAATGGTCGCCGCCCAACCAGATTTCCGTTAATGACTTGAATTGATAGTCGCTCGCTACCATTTTAGGGATTAAGTGACAGTGATAGTCGATAATCGGCATTTTAGCCGCATGTTCATGATACAACTTCTGTGCGGTTTCTGTCTGCAACAGGAAGTTTTCATCCATAAAGTTTTTCATTTTCTTGTGTTTTAATATATAAAAATATTACTTACTTCTATTTATGCTTATATCCTATTGATAATAAAGCTAATAAGCGGTTTAGAGGTTTTTACTTTTATTAACCGTTATCGAACACAAAAGTAGAAAATTTACTTGGAGAAACAAAATAATTCGTATCTTTGCCGCAAATATTTATATTATTTAACCAGATGAGGTTTCGTAAGTTATTTAGATTGTTGAATACATCTTTCATCTGCAGATTACACGGATTACGCGGATTTATTTAAAACCGAATCTGTGTTATCCGTGTCATCTGCGGATGAAAAATATCTTTTTGATATGGAAAACAAAAATTACACCATTAAAGATATTGCCCGTATGGCGGGGGTATCCGCCGGAACCGTAGACCGTGTGCTGCACAACCGGGGGGATGTTTCTGCCTCAAGCGGGGAAAAAGTTCGGAAAGTTCTCGACGAGATAGATTATCATCCGAATATGTTCGCTATCGGGCTGGCGGCGAAGAAGCGTTACCGTATCTTATGCGTTATACCTTATTATATAGAATACGATTACTGGCATTCGGTGGCAAAAGGCATTAACCGCGCATCTCAGGAGTTGCACCCTTTCAATGTCGGCGTCGATTTCTTGTATTACCATCATGCGGACAAAGCTTCTTATGAGAATGTTTGCGCCCAACTTCGCAAGGAGATGGCGGATGCCGTGCTGATAGCGCCCAACTTCCGTGAAGAAACAATTGTGCTCACAGACTATCTGGAAAGTAAAGATATTCCTTACGCATTTATTGATTTTAATATAGAGCAGACCCATGCGCTTTGTTACATCGGGCAAGACTCGCGGACAAGCGGATACATTGCCGCCAAAATCCTGATGCGTGAATGCAAAGAGGGGCAAGAACTGATATTATTTCTTAATAACAAAAAGAGTAATCCGGCGGAAATACAGATGCAGCGCCGCCTGGAAGGCTTTATGAGTTTCATCAACCGGGAACATCCCCGCTTGGCAGTACATGATGTAATACTGAATAAGGAGGATGCGGAAGCCAATCGCCGGACGCTGAATGAGTTCTTTACTACCCATCCACATGCGGTTTTGGGAGCTGTATTCAATTCGCGGGTATATCAGGTGGCGGAATATCTGCGTGCAACAGGGCATCAATTGGAAAGTCTGGTCGGATATGACCTTCTGCAAAAGAATGTGGAACATCTGAATTCGGGTGAAGTGAGTTATCTTATAGGTCAGCGTCCCGGTTTACAAGGATATTGCGGAGTAAAGGCTTTGTCGGATCATGTTGTATTCAAGCGCCCTGTAACGGGTGTGAAATACATGCCTATAGACATACTGATAAAAGAAAATATCAATTTCTATTTTGAATTCGAATAAATAATATAACCTCAATCATTTAAAACAATTTTAAAATGAAAGCATTAAACAAGCAAACCGCTCCCAAGGCGCAACGCCCGGAACGTATCATCCAGTTCGGCGAAGGTAACTTCTTACGTGCATTTATCGACTGGATAGTCTACAACATGAACGAAAAAACCGACTTCAACAGCAGCGTGGTGGTGGTTCAGCCTATTGATAAAGGCATGGTGGACATGCTGAACGCACAGGATGACCTTTATCATGTAAATCTGCAAGGTCTGGACAAAGGAGAAACCGTTAATAGCCTGACTCTGATTGATGTCATCAGCCGGGCGCTGAACCCATACTCCCAAAACGACGAATTCATGAAGCTGGCCGAGCAACCGGAAATGCGTTTTGTTATCTCCAACACAACCGAAGCCGGTATCGCATTCGACCCTTCCTGCAAACTGACCGACGCTCCGGCTTCTTCTTATCCAGGCAAACTGACTCAGTTGCTGTACCACCGTTTCAAAACATTCAACGGCGACAAGAACAAAGGCCTTATCATCTTCCCTTGCGAACTTATCTTCCTGAATGGACATAAGCTGAAAGAAACGATTTACCAGTATATCGAATTGTGGCAGTTGGGCGAAGAGTTCAAAACCTGGTTCGAAGAAGCTTGTGGTGTATATGCTACATTGGTTGACCGTATTGTTCCGGGCTTTCCGCGTAAAGATATTGCAGCCATCAAGGAAAAGATACAATATGATGACAATATGGTGGTACAGGCTGAAATCTTCCACCTCTGGGTAATCGAGGCTCCACAGGAAGTAGCTAAAGAGTTTCCTGCCGACAAGGCCGGTTTAAATGTACTGTTTGTTCCTTCCGAAGCACCTTATCACGAAAGAAAAGTAACTTTGCTGAATGGTCCTCACACGGTTCTTTCTCCTGTAGCTTACCTGTCGGGTATAAATATCGTACGCGATGCTTGCCGGCATCCGGTAGTTGGTGAATACATCCATAAGGTTATGTTCGACGAACTGATGGAAACTCTGAACCTGCCGAAAGATGAATTGAAAAAATTTGCGGAAGATGTGCTGGAGCGCTTCAATAATCCGTTTGTAGAACATGCCGTAACCAGCATCATGCTGAATTCTTTCCCGAAATACGAAACTCGTGACTTGCCTGGTCTGAAAACTTATCTGCAACGTAAGGGTGAACTACCGAAAGGTTTGGTTCTTGGTTTGGCAGCTATTATCACTTACTATAAAGGTGGTATTCGCGAAGATGGTGCGGAAATCATTCCGAATGATGCTCCCGAAATCATGCAATTATTAAAAGATTTGTGGGCTACAGGCGACACTCAGAAAGTAGCGGAAGGCGTACTTGCCGCAACTTCTATCTGGAACGAGGACTTGAATCATATTCCGGGACTTACCGCTGCGGTCAAAGCCGACTTGGATTCTATCGCCGAAAAAGGCATGCTTGAAACAGTAAAGGAACGGTGTAAATAATCAATAAATATGGCTGGATTAGTGCCTTATAAGGTAATAATTCAGCCATTTTTGTACATTGACGAGAGATTTCTCAAAAGCTGCTGACCCATAAAAACAGTGTCAAATAACGCTTTGGGGGCTATATTTGAATGTTAAATAATTAATTTATTCATTCTATATTTTGATAATAAACAAAAGTTTATTATGTTTGCGCTGTGTTTTAAAGCGATGTTTGACAATCAGGATGAGCTAAAGGCTCACATAGAACATGTAAAGCGATGCTTGCTGTTTTATGCTCTGAGTGAGGAAGAATTGTTAGAGCAAGGCTTTCCGCAAAGAGAGTTAGAGAGGTTGATTGATATTCAGCTGGATAAGTTGATTGAATTCCTCAAACAACTGAAAGACTAACATTAGCCCCCTTATGAATTGAGGGGGTGCTTTAAAACCGAAAAAAAACGATTATGAGTGCAAAAAGAGAAATAGACAATTTATTGAATGAATTTCTTCAGTTGGAGACTGATGAGCAACGGGAGCTTTTTCGAGGTAAAATAGCTCAGACCTTGTCGGGTAAGACAGCGGAAGAAAAACGTGAATTTGGAGAGGTTCTTGCTGGTAATGCTAAAGAAACAATCCGGCAGTCAGAGGCGTTAATAGGGGAGTACCATTTCAAACAAGTACTAAATGATATTATTCCTGCTGTAACTTGGTCATATGTTGCAGAAGAATATTTTCAAAAATCACGTTCCTGGTTTAGTCAGAGAATGAATGGATACCATGTTAATTCCAAAGCTGTAACATTCACACCAGAAGAAATAAATACATTAGCTGATGGTCTATTAGACCTAAGTAAACGTATAAAGAAAAGTGCTATCCTGTTAAAGGAGCATCGCTTTTAAAACACCAAAAATTGAGGGTAAAGTTCGGATAAGGAACGCTGAATAATAATTGAACACTTTTATTCGTCCCTCTGGTTAAAGGGCTTCCACGAGATGGGAGCCTTTTTTGTACGGAACCTAAAAAGTCTCGCTTTTCCTTTTTACTATATATTTTTCCTTTTTAAACAGTGTCAAATAACACTTTTGGGGCTATAAATAACAAGAGCCGATACAAATTGTATCAGCTCTACGTTGTTTTAATTAATTAGTTTTCAGTCTTTCAGACCTTCGTCGGGGTAGCGGGATTCGAACCCACGACCCCCTGCTCCCAAAGCAGGTGCGCTAACCGGACTGCGCTACACCCCGAATGCTTTATTTCTGAAAAGCGAGTGCAAAGGTAGAAACTATTCTGTAATAGGCAAAGAAATTCGATGTTTTTTAAAGAAAAAGATTGTGGATAGGCTCCAAAAAACAGTGAAATAAGGGTCATCTCCGTATCAACTCCGTACCAAGTCCGTGTCTGCTCCATATAGAGGTACCTTTATACGGAGCAGACACGGACTTGGTACGGCTTTGATAATGCCTTGGTACGGACTTGACATTCCGCTGAAAGCATCCACTAACCGAAGATGCTGGTGTAGCGCTACCGGGCTAACCGAGGATAGCAGTATAGCGGTATCGAACTAACTGAATTGCAGGGTGAAGCAGCTTCCTTTTCCCGGTTCCGAATGAACGGAAATGTTTCCTCCGTGTTGATTCATGATTTGCTTGCAGAGGCTTAGGCCAATGCCTGAACCGACTGTTTTGGTAGTGAAGAATGGAACAAATATCTTGTCCTGCACTTCGGGTAGGATGCCTTCGCCATTGTCGCGGACTGTGATGGTACAGCGCCATGAAGAAGGCGAGGAGGTTGCTTTTGGGGCAAAGATGGCTTTTACTTCAATCTTGGGTGTTTCAGGAAAGCGGGGTGATGCTGTTTCGTGATGGTCGGTTGCTTTATGACGGTCGGTTGTTTCATGACAGGCAGTTGTTTCGCGGCGAACGGTCGCTTCGCGGGCATTCTTCAGGAGATTGATAAGTACTTGCTCTATTTGGGCGCGGTCTACGTTCAGGGTTTTGTCTGATGGAGGAAGTTCGAAGTGAATGGTTTCGTCGGGAAAGAGTTTTTGCAGGTCGGTGAATAGTTCACGGACGGGTACGGTGGTGCGTACAGGAGCAGGTAGACGGGTAAGACGACGGTAATTCTCGACGAAGCCTAATAGTCCTTTGCTGCGGCGGTGGATGGTTTGCAGGGCTTGGAGCATGACGGCGTATTCTTTTTCGCCGACGGCATTTTTCAAGGTGACGGGTATGCCACGTTCGCTCAAAGTCTCGGAAAGGGAGATGATGGGGGTGATGGAGTTCATGATTTCGTGGGTGAGGACGCGGATTAGCTTTTGCCAGGCTTCCATTTCGTTTCGTTCCAGTACGGAGTGGATGTTCTTCAGGCTGATGAGCCGCTGCTCGATGCCACGAGCCATGAAAAGGGTGGAGGATACGGCCATTTCCAGAGTGGCGCCATGACGGTGAATGCGCATGACTTGTGTTTCGCCGGAATGGAGGAACAAGAGTTCGGGCGGCAGTTGCGGGGTTTGTCCCAGTTGGGCAATGGCGGCGCGGTTCATCCACTGGATGCGTCCGGACATATCGGTGACCAGGACGGCGGTATCGACTTTGTTCAGCAGGGTTTCGTAATATTGGTGTTTCACTTCTTCTTCCAGCAGGCGGGCACGAAATATTTGCAGGGTTTCGGACAGTTCTGCGGTCATCTCCGTCATCAGTTTGTTTTGATAGGGTGGGCGAAAGGTTTGCGTCATGTCATTGTAACGCAGGCTGTCGGTCAGGCGTCGTATCACTTGCAATTGTTTTATCTGTATATGATAGAGGTGGATGCCTGTTCCTGAAAGAAACAGGAAGGCAATGATGGTGCTGAACAACAGTTCTGCACGGAATAGCACATATACGCCTACAGAAAACACAGCCAGGAGGCAAATGTGTAAAACGACAATCAAAGAATACTGCTTCATAATTATATATTTTGTTCATTAAATGAGAATTTGTACTTGAACACAGAGGCACAGGGGCACAGAGTTTTATCTTTCTTTTAAGAAGAGAACCTGAACATAAGTACACTGAGAGGGTGACTACGTCGCAGAGAAAAAAAACTCTGTGCCCCTGTACCTCTGTGTTCAAGTATAAATTCTCATTTACAACCCCAGTTTCTCAATCTTCCTATACAGTGCAAACCGCGTAATCCCCAGATACTCTGCGGCCCGCGTCATGTTTCCTTCGCTCAGGCGCATGGCGCGTTCCACTGCCTGCCGTTCCAGTTGTTCCAGATTAAGCACTTCCTCTTCCTTCCTGAGGCGGGGTGCGGAGGCTTGAAACAGGAAGTTGTCGGGACGCAGCAGCGAACCATCACCCAGAATCACGGCACGTTCCATCGTGTGTTGCAACTCGCGTACGTTGCCCGGCCAAGGGTATTTCAGGAGTTTGGACTTTGCCTCACGCGTCAGTCCTTTCATTTCCTTTTGATACTTCCGGGCGTAGCGTTGCAGGAAATAATCGGCGAGGAGAAGTATATCGTTCTCCCGTTCGCGCAGGGGCGGGATGTGAAGTTCAATGGTATTGATGCGGTACAGCAAGTCCTGCCGGAACGCGCCTTCTTCGACCATGCGGCGTATGTCGGCATTGGTGGCGCAAATCAGTCGCACGTCGATAGGCACTGCCTGGGTGCTTCCCAGCCGACTGATTTGCCGTTTCTCGATAGCCGTCAGCAACTTTGCCTGCATGGGTAGTGAGAGGTTCCCTATCTCATCCAGAAAGAGTGTGCCGCCGGTTGCGACTTCCATTCGTCCGGCTTTCGACTTGCGGGCATCGGTAAATGCGCCTTTCTCGTAGCCGAAGAGTTCGCTCTCGAAGAGTTGTTCGGGGATGCTTCCGAGGTCGATGGTGACGAACGGCCGCCCGTAGCGGGGCGAACTGCGGTAGAGGAGGCGGGCTATGACGTCTTTCCCGGTTCCGTTCTCGCCAAGAATGAGGATGTTGGCATCCGTGTCACGCAGTTTATCTACTGTCAGGAAGACTTCCTGCATGGCAGCGGATTCGCCGATGATGGATTCTTCGGCACCGCCCCCGGCACGGCTCAAGGCTTCGACTTGTTCTTTCAGCAGGCTGACTTCGTAACGGGAACGCCGCAGCTTGATGCCGGCAGAGAGGGTGGCGAGCAGCTTCTCCTTTTCCCAGGGTTTGGGGATAAAGTCGGTGGCACCGGTCTTGATGGCGCGCACGGCTTTGTCGGTATCGGCGTAGGCGGTCATGAAGATGACGATGGCGTGAGGGTCGATGCGCAGGATTTGTTCCAGACTCTCGAAGCCTTCCTGTCCGCTGATGGCGTCGCGGCTGAAGTTCATGTCGAGCAGTATGATGTCCGGTTGGAAGGTGGTCATGAAGTGCTCGATGCGGTCGGGGCTGATCGCTACTTTTATCTTTTCGGCGTAGGGTTCCAGCAACAGGTTGAGGGCGAAGAGTACGTCCTCGTTGTCGTCTACTATCAGTATTTTACCGAGTTGTTCCATGGTTGTTTTAATTTGAGGTAGCTACACTAAAATTTTCTATTTTAGATAAGTGTTTAATGTTAGATAACTGGTGATTAACAAGAGTAACTTAATTCTCCTCCTCCTGGGAGGAGGAGTACCCCGCAAGGGGGGAGGTGGTAGGCATAAAGAATTCCTTAGATTTATGATAAATAGGTATTTATTTTACCTACCACCTCCCCCTGCGGGTACTCCTCCTCCCAGGAGGAGGAGAATTAAGTTACTCTTGTTGATTACTTATCATTTATCTCGCTTCTTATCCATTATATATTCATTTCCAGTGCAGTTGCCTTTGTTTTTAATTGTCTTATAAAAGAAGAACTGTTATTGTTTCACGCAGCAAAGATAGGTATAATTTCCATGTGTTGTGCGTGCGGATGCGCACTGTTTTTGTGCGATATAGCACGCAGATTGGTGAGCGATAGTAGATGCTGTGAGTTGATATACAACGACTTATGTCTTTGGCATAAGATTTGACTCTTCTATCAGTAGAATTTGAACTCTTCCACCCAAAGGAATATGCTATGTACAAGAATATACTTTTATCACTAATCATCTGTGGCATTCTGACGACTGCCACCGCCCAGGAACGCACGCTGCAACTGACCCTGGAGCAAACTATAGACCGCGCCCGCCGTCAATCGCCCGATGCACAGACCGCCCGTCACAGTTTCCGTTCCTCCTACTGGAGCTACAAATACTACCGCGCCAACTATCTGCCTGCCTTACGGCTGACTTCCGACCCGACACTGGACCGCGCCATCAACAAAGTCACCATGAGCGACGGCAGCGTAAAGTTCATCGAACAGAATCTCCTGAGCACTGACCTCACCCTAAGCCTCACGCAGAACATCCCCTGGACGGGCGGCACACTGTTCGTAGAAACCTCTGCCCAACGGCTCGACTTGTTCAGCGACCACTCCACCTCCTGGCAGACATCACCCATCAACGTCGGCTACAGCCAGACGCTCTTCGGATACAACAGCCTGAAGTGGAACCGTCGCATCGAACCCTTACGTTATCGCGAAGCAAAGAAAACCTACGTAGAAACCCTCGAACTGGTTGCCGCCCGAGCCACACAGAAGTTCTTCGCCCTTGCCACAGCGCAGAGCAACTACGAAATAGCATCTACCAACTATGCCAATGCCGACACCTTGTATATATATGCACAGGGACGCTACAACATCGGCACCATCACCGAAAACGAAATGTTGCAACTGGAACTCAATAAGCTGACCGAAGAAACCAACCGCATGAACGCACACATCGAGGTAGAAGACTGTATGCAGGAACTCCGCTCGTACCTCGGCATTCAGGAGGACGTCGTGATAAAGGTAGAAGTCAACGACCACGTGCCCGGTCTTCACATTGACCTGACTGCCGCCCTGATGACGGCAAGAGAAAACAGTCCGGACATACTCAGCATGCAGCGTCGCAAGCTGGAGAGCGAGAGCAACGTAGCCAACGCCCGCGCCAATGCTGGACTGAAAGCCGACCTCTACCTTCGCTTCGGACTGACGCAAACGGGCGACAAGCTGAAAGATGCTTATCGCCATCCCTCGGAGCAACAATATGTCACCCTCGGCATCAATCTGCCCATACTGGATTGGGGGCGCGGCAAGGGGCAGGTGCGCGTGGCTCGTTCCAATCGTGACCTGACCTACACCCAAGTGGAACAGGACAAAACGGACTTTGAACTGAATGTCCGAAAGCTGGTGCAGCAATTCAACCTGCAATCGCAACGCGTACACATTGCCGCCCGCACCGACGAAACAGCGCAACGGCGTGCCGACGTAGCCCGGAGGCTCTACATCATAGGAAAATCTACCGTGCTCGACCTCAATGCTTCCATCAGCGAGAAGGATGCTGCCCGGCGGAATTATATCTCGGCACTGTACAATTACTGGAGCCTGTACTATACCCTGCGCAGCATCACGCTCTACGACTTTGAACTGAATGCCCCGCTCACCGAAACCGAAAAGATAGAAGCGGCAATGGATGAAATGATAAACAAAACCCGATAACAACATGGATATTAAAATCAAAAAGAAACCCTGGTACATCCGTTACCGTTATTACCTGGCGGGAGGCATTCTATTTCTTGCTTTCCTGGTCTACGTCGCCATCCTTTCCGCCGGACCCAGTAAGCTACGCATCGACCGGGATGGTGTGCAGATTGCCGAAGTGAAAAACGACAGGTTCATGGAATACATTGACGTGGAAGGACTCGTCCAACCGATTCTTACCATCAAGATTAATGCCCGCGAGCCGGGTAGTGTGGAACGCATCACGGGCGAGGAGGGGAGTCTGCTTCGGAAAGGAGATACCATCCTTGTACTCGAGAATCCCGATTTGTTGCGCAGCATCGAAGACCAGCGCGATGATTTGGAAAAGCAACTGATAACCTATCAGGAGAAGGAAATCGAGATGGAACAGAAAAGTCTGAACCTGCAACAACAGGCCTTGCAGACCAACTACGAACTGGAGCGCCTGATGAAGAGCATCAACCTCGACCGGGAAGAATACAACATGGGCATCAAGAGCAAAGCTCAACTGGAAGTTGCCGAAGACGAATACAACTACAAAGTGCAGAATGCCAGGTTGCAGCGCGAGAGTCTCCGGCATGATTCCGCCGTGACGGTTATCCGCAAAGACTTAATCCGCAACGACCGAGAGCGAGAACGCAAGAAGTACGAACGCGCCTGCGAGCGGCTGGAAAACCTGATAGTGAAAGCTCCCGTTGCCGGACAGCTCAGTTTCGTAAAGGTAACGCCGGGGCAGCAGGTATCTTCCAACGAGAGCATTGCCGAAATCAAGGTACTGGATCAGTATAAGATTCACACTTCCCTCAGCGAATATTACATAGACCGCATTACGACGGGACTTCCGGCTACCATCAATTATCAGGGACGCAAGTATCCGCTTCGCATCACCAAAGTAGTGCCCGAGGTAAAGGAGCGGGCTTTCGACGTCGACCTGGTATTCACCGGAGATATGCCGGAGAATGTGCGTGTCGGCAAGAGTTTCCGCGTGCAGATAGAGTTGGGACAGCCGGAACAGGCTGTTATTATTCCGCGCGGCAACTTCTACCAAGCTACCGGCGGGCAATGGATTTATAAACTGAATGCCTCCGGAACGAAAGCGACACGCGTACCTCTCAGCGTCGGACGCCAGAATCCGCAACAGTACGAAGTTACGGATGGCTTGCAACCCGGGGATTGGGTGGTTACAACGGGGTATGATAACTTTGGGGAGGCGGAGGAGTTGATATTGAAATAGCGGTATTATACTTCCCACACTTTGCAAACTTTCCCGGCAGCAATATAGACCACATATTTCCGCATCCGGTAGGTCGGGAATTGGCGGTTGATGTCTGCGGCGTAGGCACTGACTTGTGTCACGTCTGCCTCGGCGGGAGTTGTCAAAGCATCTATACGCACAGCTTCTCCTGCTTTGCAGTACTTGAATTCCACTACACGGCAATCGTTATGGTAAGTGGTATTCGGCATTCCCGTCAGTACCAGGTCGGCACGCCCCGAAGGGAGGTTTTGCTCCACAGCGAAGGTGTAGCAGGCACTCAGATAGCGGCTACATAGTTCAAAGAAAGAACAGCGGATGAAGTTCTCATTCATCTTGTCGAAAACTTGGGCGGGGAGTTGCCCCAAGTATTCTGTGAAGTAGTTCATGATGAGCGGTTCCAGTTGCCGGTCGCCATACACAAATTGCTCATATACAGGAGCGTATTTCCGAGCGTCACTGCTTATCCGGTTCATCTCATTGAAGTAGTCCATGAAGATGCTGCGCATCGTCAGGTTAGGCAACGACATCTTGAAACTGTTCTTTAGCGTAGTCATCCCCAGATAATACAGGCTGACAGGATAGAACTGCTTGTCAAAGAACTTCTTCTTATTGAACTTGCTGCGCAGGTCGGACACGGAATAAATCAGTTCGTCGTCTATCAGGAGTGCGTCCAGCATTTCCTGTGCATTCTCCAGAGTCTGCGTCAGGCGGCGAATCCAGCCGATATCTGTGCGCAGGTTCTCGTCTATCATTTCCTGGGGGATGTCGCCGTTGTTTACGGCAAACTTCTTAAAGAAATAAGTCAGTATAGTGGAATTGAACATGGGGCGGGCATCGGGCAAGAAGCGGTAACCGTCATAATTGTTGAGGATGAGCGTCCATATCTCGTCAAAACGCTCTTCGCCGCTACCGTAGTTGCGGAGCACGTAGCGCAGGTAAGTGGCGGCTTCGTCGTGATTGAAACCCAGCATTTCGGTAAAGTTAGGTGCCAGGGTCAGTATCTCGGCTATGTTGTATCCGCTGGTCAGGTCGTCCATTGTCACGGGGAGTACGCCGGTGCAGAAACAGGTGTTGATGCTGCCTTCGTCTACACCTTTCTTAATGGTTTTGAAGAAACTGCGCAAGAAGCTGTCGCCCGTCGTTACGTTTTCGTAGAGGGGGTCTTTGAAGGTGGTGAGCAGTTGGTTGGTGAAGTTATCGTATTCGTCGATGAGGATATAGAGCCGGGGAAGTTCGCCCGCCTTGATACGGGTCAACACATCATCCAGCATAGAGGTGGCGTTGTGTTCGTTGCTGAAACTGAAGTTTTCGAAATAGCGTGCGTAGCGGTTCTTGTTACGTACCATCTCATAAATAGGCCCGCAATTCAGGTAATTGAAGTTTTCTTCCAATCGGGCAATGTCATCGCTCATCACCATAGTGGAGAAGTTGAAACGGAGTACCATATATTGATTTCGTCCGGCGGTGGGATGGCTGCCGATATAAGTTCCGCCATAGAGTGCCTCAAACCGACATGCCTCGTTGATATCGTAACTCAAGTTTCTGAAGTAGTTTAATACGTGGTGATTGCGCATAAAAAAGGCTTTGAAAGTTTCTGTATTTCACAGGAAATGAGTAATTTTAAGTATTC
>QMCD01000206.1_pt1 | contig 41863 bp, 46 predicted proteins | sample 1821841 | NCBI WGS metagenome assembly QMCD01 (sample SAMN01991225, study PRJNA193472) | Termite gut metagenome, whole genome shotgun sequencing project. | isolation source: worker | host: Macrotermes natalensis
GAATAGCCACTATGGAGTTCTGTATAGCGAAAGCACTTCTCATAATCTGCACTATACAGAACTCCTCTTATGAGCCACTCCTAAGTGTGCCCATGTCCTCTATAGAGGTTTGTGAAGAGACTAGAACTAATGAGGATGTTATCAACTCTTATAAAGACTACACTATCCTCTGTGTCGAAAGAGAAAATAATAATTAAACCATCTTCAAGGAGCTCTAAAGATGTGCCACGACTACTTTGACCCACCCAACTGTGAGAATTGCCTCCATCGTGACCACTATTCTTATGATTGGCCCTGTATAGATTGCCGCCACCAAGTAGACGGCCCTCCAACTAATTGGAAGCTCATAGAAACTCTCTCTGAAAAACCAGAAGAAACCCATAGGTAGAGGAGTACAAAAATTTATACCAAAAAAACCTTGCATTTCCCCACAAAATCCGGCATATTGACCTTGATGGACAGGCAATTTCTCAATCCCACAACTTACAAAAAGGAAGGTATTTATGTCTCAGGAAATGGAAAATGTCGGCGCAAACGTTATCATCACGCGAGCCCCGAAGGCGTATCCCACATACGATTCGGACGGAAACATTATCAAAGCCGGGACTAAGCCGGACGGCTGGTCGATTACCCTGGAGCACAATTTCCCCGATACTCTGGACGGCATGACCGAGCAGTATGGCGAGACCGCCATCTACAACATGGCCTTTTCCCAACTTCGTATCGACTTCCAGGGCGCCGTGCGCCGACTGGCTGAGGCGGGCAAGAGCGACGACGAAATCAAGGAAACGATGGCGACTTGGCAGCCGGGTCAGAAGCTTTCCCTCGGCTCCCGTGACTCCCTCGACAAGCTGGAAAGTTCTTGGGGCAACATGACGCCGGAACAGCAGGCGCAGTATAAGTTGCGCCTGGAAGCACTTTTGGGTCGCTAATCCTGGCGACTCACAACAGGAGTGAAAAAGGAGCGTGAAATGCTCTACCGCGGACACAGTGAAAAGGCCATTGGATAGTTGCGGATTTGACAAGCCCTGAGTTAATTTCACTCAGGCAGAGATAGGTAATAACCCATAGCGCGGGGTTGTAAAAGATACGCGCTTAATAAAGTGACAAAGGCAGTAAGTAATCTCAAAAACCAGTAACCTAAGAAAGAGAAATATGAATGCGCCTATCAGGCTCCGGGCAAAGAAAAATAGGAGCACTAACCTAGAAACAGATAAGGAAGAAAGTTCAAAAGGGTGGCACCCTAGGCGCCGGGTAAAGAAAGATAGGCGCCAAGTTAGAAAAAATGGAGTTTTGATATAAAGACATTGGAAAGACTGAAAGAGTTGTGACACAAAAGAGTATCCGCCCACTATGTGGAAAGAGCACAATGAAGAAGAACACCATCATTCACTTTTATAAGGTGTAATATATGGAAATACATTTCGACAAAGTGGATATCCTTGTAGGATATTTATTCGGCTATAACAGTATTGTCACAAGCAGGAGACCGGAATGTATAAAAGAGATTTCTGCAAAGCTGCGGATGTATCTTGAAAGCCTTCCGGATAAAGGTGAAGGACTATTCGCTATCGTCAATGAATGTCATGCAGCAACGTATATTCATGAAGGAGATATTGTCAAGGCCTTTCAGCGGGCAAAGGAGAGAAGTATCAATTTACGCACCAGGCTAGAAGCGGCGAAGGCGTATATTCAGGCTCTTAAAAAACACGCCTGCTTAATACGCATGAAATACAAATAGCCCGTGAAGAATGGGAAAAAGGTGAAAGAAAAATGACTATCAACATAAGAAAAATGTTCCCTCCTCTCACTAAGCCGCAAAGAGAAATTATATACCAAAGAGTCGCACAAATCAAGATGCGACAGGCAGAGTCAAGAATTACTGCAACTCCTTTCAAAGCAAAAGAAGCAACAGAAAACTATCTGGCCCTTGTAAAGAGAGAATTTAATCTTCTTTACCTATAAGGAACTCCTATGTGTGCTAAGCCCCGTACCGGAATTATGCTTTGCCAGCCTCTTGATGAGAAGAATCTTGAGAAAATCTTCAAGAGTGCGGGCCACTGTATTGTGCAGCCTAAGCTTGATGGGGAAAGGGCTTTGGTTACTTTGCATAGGGATGAGCAAATAACTATCATAAATGCCTATGGAGACATTACTGCAAGTGTGCCGCACCTCAATTTAATCTTTTCTTATCTAGCCAAAAATATAGAAGAGGGCCAAACACTCACTTTAGATGGTGAACTCTATACTCATGGCTACTCTTTTGAGCAAATCGAAAGTATTGTCAGCCGGACAGTTAATATTCATCCTGACTACTCGGCTATTGACTTCTGGGCTTTTGACATAAAGGGAGGAGGAAATCAGCTTAGTCGCTTATCCTATTTGAAGGAATCTCTGAATAATTGGAACAAGGAATTACCTATCGAATGCCAGGGAAAAGTAAAAGTGGCCCAAAATATAGTATGTCAAAATAAATCTGATGTCTATCGAGCGTATGAAGAATTAGTAAACAAAGGTTTTGAGGGGATTGTAATAAGACATCCTCTCACAAGCTATCACATAGGCCGTCCTTGGTATATCCTAAAGTATAAGCCAAAAAAAGAAGACCTCTACCGCTTTGTTGACATGGAAGAGGCCATTGCTGAAGATGGTTCACCTTTGGGACGAACTGGGGCGATTATATGCTCTGATATCGAAGGACAGACTTTTAAAGTAGGAAGTGGCCCAGGGCTCACTATAGATGCTCTCAGTACAATGTGGGATAAGTATAATCGGGGCCATTATGAGACACAGCCTTGCCTTGTGCGTGTTCAGTATCAGAATCTTACAAGTGCGAATGGGATTCCTAGGTTTGGGAAGTTTGTAGAGATAGTACCGGGAGAATTGAGATGAATGAACATGCACTTATTCGCTTCTCACATACGGCTCTTGGTAGAGAAATAAAAAGTTATCTTAACCAAGAGCGCCATAAATTTATTTCTCTTTTTCCTCCCAACTATCAACCTTGGCTAAAGGCCCATATTTACATAGCCGGTGGATGTTTTAGAAGTTTAGCGCAGGGAAAACGGCCGAAAGATATAGATTTTTGGTCTTTAGTTAAACTCGAAAGTATTCCTGAAGCGATTATTAAGGGTATACAGTGGACTGCTATTACTGAAAAAGCTTACACATATAAAAAATGGCAGTTATGTATTGCTGATACAGGGCAGCCAGAGAAAGTTGTAGGGCAATTCGACTTTCGACACAACATGTACTGGTATGACCCATACAGAGTTGACGAGATTTGTAGTTTTTATGGAACTCCTGAGTATTTAATATCTGATACTCTCTATCTAAATGAGGAACGAGCAAGAGACTGGCCTGGGGTACTTGCAAGAGTTTATAAGTATAAGAAGAGAGGCTTTAGTGTTTCGCAAGAGTTAGTAAATACCGTCAGAGCAAAAGTCCCTATTGTTGATAGAATCCGAGTGACAATAAAAACAAAGAGGCGCAAAACATCTGACTATAGCAGCACAGGGAGCAGATAAAGATGACTCGTTTTACAGTTCGTGTCGAATTCATTGCTAGAGGGAAGAAGGCTAAAAGCTACGACTGTTCCCACTATGAAGAAAGTGCAGGAATGCTTCGCCTATATATGCCTGAGGGAATCCTCAGTATTGGAAAACGCAGTATTGCTGCATTCAATGTCAAAGATAATAAGAAGCCCCAAGTAGTCTATCGCTGTCTTGAGTGCAATAAGCCTTTTGTTAGGAGTAGGGAGAATGATATTCTCTGTCCTAAGTGCGTTATAAGAAAGGAGAACTAACATGGCAGATTTCGGACTTATATATGCTACGATAGATATTGCCTCAGAATCAGTAGAAGAAATAAAAAAGCAACAGCGACTTATTAGTAAATTTACTATCTGGGCAATTCAGAAAAAATTCGCCATATACGCCCCGGTTATCTATTCTCCTCATTTGGCTAATGCAAGTTTTATAGAATTCGAGAGATGGCTAGATATCAATTTAAGAATTTTGCGAACCTGTGACTATATGCTTGTTTTTTCTTCTGATAGCCATAAGTTTTCATCAATTGTAGAAAAAGAAATAGCAGTGGCAAAAGAATACTATATCCCTATTGCCTATACTTCTACAGCAGATGAAGCAATTGAGTTTTTACTTGCAGGAAGGGAAAAATATGGAAACGAAAAATAAAAGAAATGATTATCTTATATATCTTGCCTCCCCTTACTCATCAAGGTCTGCGTATGTCATGCGTAATCGTTATGAGACTGTCTGCAAAATTACGGCAGAGCTTATCTGGTATGACTATACCGTATTCTCTCCTATAGTTTCTTCGGCATGTCTTGACCAAATAACTGAGATATCTTATGAGAGATGGATAGAGTTAGATTTGCAAATCTTAAGAAGGTGCGATGCCTTAGTTGTCTTAACACTGCCTGGATGGGAGCAGTCGGAAGGTGTAGCAACTGAAATAAAAGAAGCGGAGAAACTAAATCTCCCTATTCGCTATCCCAACTCGTGCCGTACACAAGATGTTATCGGTGCTGTTAGTCGCTTAGTAGATGCTTTAGAAAAGGGGCAAGCATGATGAAGATTCCTCACACTCTCCCTGTGCCGGACAAAAGAGAATTTTGGGCCACTTTGGATAGCACAAAGCTGCAAACCTACGATAGGTGTGCCCGGAAATACTTCTATGAATACGTTCTTGGTTGGCGGCCAGATAAGGTTTCTAATCACTTAGTCTTCGGCCAGGCTTGGCATGAGGCTCTTGAGTTCCTTTATAAGGAAGGTCTCTCTCCTGTATTAGTGCCAGATGCTTTTGAGAGATTCTTGGATGTTTATAGAAAGGAATTGCCCCCTGAAACTGATGAATGGTTTAAGGGTAAGCAGCCCCATCTTGTTCCTTCCGCCCTTTTCGACTACTGCAAGCTTTATTATAAAGATGAGCAACGCTGGAACGTGCTTGCTACCGAAGTAGGGGGAAAAATCCCTATAGCGAACGATAGGGAGATTGTTGTAAAGATGGATTTGCTTGTCGAAGATAAAACTATAAGTAGGATTTGCGCACTAGAACACAAAACAGGCTCTCAAGCCGGTCAGACGTGGGAAAACCAGTGGGCTACATCTCTTCAAATTGGGGCCTACTTGCATGGCCTCGCAGCTATTTATTGCGAAAAAGCGAAGGATGCCCAGATTATTGTCAATGGGACTTTTTTCTACACAAAGAAGCAGGCCTTCCTAAGAGTACCGTGCCGCAGGTCAGGATGGGAAATGCTGGATTGGCTGGATTCTGTTAATCATCTGTGGGATAGAATCGAGGATGATTTTCAACTTCTTTCCTACTGCTCAGATAGCGCAACTACTCTTGAGGCTTTCCACAAGAGCCCCACGGCCTGTACTGATTTTTCCCGTTGCGACTATTTCGACTTGTGCACTAGCATAGCTAACCCTCTCCAATATGTCAATCGCCGTCTGAGTGGCTTCAAAGAATTTTGGTGGAATCCTTTGGCCGAAGTAAAAGAAGAACTCACAAAAGGGGAACAAAATGGCTAAGACCGCGCAAGAGCTTGCAGCAGAGTATAAGGAGAGTTTCTCTTCTTCTTCCGAACAGCATCAAGTCCTTCTTTATGGAGGTATCGGCGCAGGGAAGACCTACTCACTTAGAACCTTCCGACTTCCCATATGGGTAGATTCCTTCGACCCAGGCGGAAGTGGCTGTCTTACCTCGCTTGTTGAAGAGGGGAATGCAGTTGTAGTGACTTCCTATGAAACTGAAAGCTTCGACAATCCGACTGCTTTCAGAGCATGGGAGAGAGACTTTCAGCAACGGGTTAAGGATAATATCTTCTCTTCAATTGGCACCTACTGTATAGACAGCGCTACTACCTGGGCACAAGCTGCGATGAATGTAGTGCTTAAGGAAAGAGGGGCCGCGGGCAAAGTGCCGCAACAAAACGACTGGTATCCACAAATGATCTTGATGGAAAAAGCCGTGCGCCTCATTCTCTCCTTGCCCTGTGATATAGTTTTCGTCTGTCATGACGATGTGGAGAAAGATGTAATTACCGAAAGTATTTGCCGCTATCCTCTTTTGACGGGCAAACTCACGAAGCGAATCCCTCTACTTTTTAGTGAGGTCTACTTCGCAACTACCCAGAGGACTTCAAAAGGAACTGAATATGTCTGGCAAACAAGCCCCGACCACCAAGTTGGATGTGCCAAATCTCGTCAAGCCTCCCTAGTTAGTTCAAATTCCAAACAAACTGTGGAAAAATTCGAGAAAGCAAATTTCAAAGAGCTTGCTAAAAAGTGGGGCGGGCTCAGAGAAGATTTACCACCACTTAAATAAAGGAGAAACAGATGCACGAGAATACGGAATGTCCTCACTGTGGAGCGCTTGGAGTCTGGGAGATTGACGGAACTGACCTCTACTGTGCGGAATGTGGAGAAGTTCTGGACGATATAGAAGAGGAGGATGAAGATGGACTGGACGGATAAAGTACGGAGCATACTCGCAAAGGCTGATACCTGCGTCACTGGCGGCCGGCAAGAGGACTATGGCACACCTGAGAATTGCTTTAGGGATATCGCATTTTTGTGGTCAGTTCTTTTTGATACTCACGTTACTATGCGGCAGGTAGCTCTGGCAAATATCCTTCAGAAAGTAGTCCGTGAGACGCACAGACATAAAGAAGACAATGCAATAGATATCGCGGGCTATGCGGCTATTTTGGCTGCTTTAGCTGCTGATGAGTCTGAAATCACAGAAGAGCCAAAAGGCGCACAGCCTACAACTTGCCCAGAATGTGGTGGCCAGATGGATATTATGGACATCTTTGAGTCCCATATAATCTATCGCTGTCGCTTAGAAGCAATCCGCTTCGAATACAACCGCGACACTGGCAACCTCACACTCCTCAGCAGTGAGAATATACGATAAAGAAACTAAGGCACCTGTCCATCAACCATGTGTCTTACAACCCTAACCGAGGCCCTATTCTTAGAGCCTATAAGCCTAAAGGAGCTTACCATGTCTGATGACCTTTTTAGCATTATCGACTCTCTTGACCTTGCCAATGTGCCTGACCAGGAACCTGTGGAATCCGGGGAGTATGAACTCCAAGTTCTCTCCTGTGAAGTGGCCGACTCCAAGAGCGGAGGAAAAAATCTTGTCGTTGTGTTCAAGATCCTCAATGCCCCGAATGCTCTAAATGTCTTCCGCTATTACAGCCTCCCCACTCCGCAGGATGATGCAGAGAAACAGCTCCGCAAGCGCAGATTCATCAAGGAATTTGCCCAGGCACTGAGCCTCGAACCCAGTATGCTGGCGGAACAGGCAAAGGGTGCGACTTGCTTTGCCATTCTTACCGAGGAGGAGTATGAAGGCCAAGTCCGGAATGTTATCAAGAAGTTCATAATGCCCCGTTAACCTCTTTGAGAGGGAGGCTAAGAGGATTAGCTTCCCTCTATTAAGGGGCTAACTTTTATTCTAAGGAGCAGAGTTGTATGTCTAATAGGCAGTCTAGGATTCAGATAGATGTATCTGAAGAGCTAAAAATGCGCTTTAATCAAGTCTTCCCGTGGGGCGCATGGAACTCCATTGGTGTGAAGATGATTGAATGGATCTGTGATTTGCATGATGAGTTTGGGGAAGCCGCATTTTTGGCTTTCTACAGAGGGGATTTCCATAAGTTGATTAAGGCCGACTTGGAAGAATTCGTGAGGAAAAACAGCCTGGATGCGAAGGAGAAGTAGGATGAAATTCAGAAGAAAAGCCATCTACCGCGGTGTGCAGTGGTTTGAAAATTTCGATGAAGTGAAGACCGCCCTGAGTGAGTGGACAAAGGAGACTCCTCTGAGAATTTCTTCTGTCGCACTTGATATATCTCCGGATAATATCACACCATCTGTGGCGCGTATCTCTTATGAATACTCCTCCTATGGCTTTGGCCGAACTGTTGCAGAACTGAGCATGTTCCACGGCAGTTGGCTGCTTTGTAAAGAAGAAACAGGCCGTCTCTACCCCATGTCCGAAGGGCTTCTTCTGGACTTCTATGAAGAAATCATAGTGGAGGACTAATGGCAACTATCTACGACCTCCCCATAAAAGACATCTCCAAGATGTCCGATGAAGAACTCCAAGCCCACATCCGTGGAGTCCGTTCTCGTCGTACTATCCCTGTAGCGGAAGTCAAGGAAGCGGCAATAAAGAAGAGTCGGGCCAAGAAGAACAAAACAGTGGCCCTTCAATCTATTGACTCCCTTATCGGGGATATGACTCCCGAACAGGCCCGAAAAGCACTTGAATTTATCGAGGAGAAAAGAAAATGAGCAACTTAAAAATAGAAGGCTGTGAGCTTGGGTTTCTTCCCTTGTCTGACATTGATGAAGGAACAAGATTCCGTGAAGACTACGGGGATTTGGTTGACCTGATTCATAGCATTAAGACGCAGGGAATCATCAATCCTATCTCTGTCTATCGGACGCAGGAAGGGAGGTATGTCCTCATAGCGGGAGGTCGTCGTCTTCATGCTTGCCGTGAGATTGATTACTCCCCTATTCCTGTGCGCATCTTTACCAAGGCCCTTTCTGAGTTGGAACTCCGGGTATTGGAACTCGCAGAGAATATTCAACGAAAAGATATGGAATGGCATGAGGAAGCAAAGCTCAAGAGGGAGATTCACAATCTTCAGCAAAAACTCCACGGTACTCCTGTCCCTGGCCCGACTTCAGTTGGTGGATGGAAGATGGAAGATACCGCGACTATGTTGGGTGTCTCTAAGTCGAACATAAGTCAGGCAATCGCTCTGGCGAATAACATGGATACGCTTTCCGATATAGTTGATTTTAAGAGTATGAAAAATGCCAAAGAAGCAACAAATCAAATCAATCACATAAGTGAAGCACTCCTCCGAAGTGAGCTTGCAAAGAGGGCAGAGAAGAATAAGGCGGAAGGATCTTTTCTTCAATCCCTCTATGATTCCTTCAAAGTAGGCGACGCCTTCGAAGGTATGAAAGAATTGCCTGACTCCTCTTTTGATTTCTGCCTTCTCGATCCCCCTTACGGGATTGAGCTTGACAAGGTGAAGATTGGAGACACCTCCACCTACACTGAAGTAGCCCAACAAGACTATTTGATTTTCATGAAGAGGTGTTTTGCTGAAACATTTCGCCTTTTAAAAGACAATACATTCTGCATCTGTTGGTTCGGCATAGATCCCTGGTTCGAATTCTTGTATCAGCTTGCCACTGAAGCAGGCTTCACAGGTTCGCGTATACCAGGCCTGTGGGCCAAGCCTTCAGGGCAGAGCATGAATCCTACGCAATCTCTGGCGAATGCCTACGAGGCATTTTTTATATTCAAGAAAGGAAGTCCAGTCCTGGCGAAGCCTGGGAGGATTAATATCTTCCACTTCCCTCATACTACTGTGAAGGAGAAGTACCACCCAACGCAGAAGCCTCTGGAGTTGGCCCAGGAGATCTTTTCCACCTTCTCCTTTGAGAACTCCAAGACTATTGTTCCTTTCCTAGGATCGGGTGTCGATATTCTGGCCGGAGCTTCTTTGAAGCGCCAGGTAGAGGGCTTCGACACTAATGAAGAGCACAAGGGTGGATTCATCCAAGCTGCGCAAAGGCTTTTCGGTAACTTTACATAAAGATAGGTCAAATTATGGACGCACTGAAGCAGTTTCTTGAGAGTTCTCCCTCCCTCTGTTGGCCCTATCCTCTTGTCGAGGCCCAAAGTTGCACGACTGCTCTTATTTTCAGCCAGCCTTTTTCTGACGACTTGAGGTTTAGGAAAGTAGGGGAAGGCCGGACTGGGAGTTACTACAAAGAGCTTTTGCGCAATTCTGGTTTCTCATTATCCTCTCTTTATACCACCTCTGTGGTAAAAGAAATAGGAGGAATTGAAAAATATGTGAAGGCGCCGAAGACTAGGAGAGACTCGCCTAGATGGGAAACCTTAGGGAATTCTCATCTAGAAGTTTTCAAAACAGAGATACAAGCTCTTCCCACAAAGCTTCTCTTCGCAGTTGGCGACCTGGCTCTTTGCGCCCTGACAGGAAGGTGGGGAATCCATAAATGGCGTGGGAGTCTTCTCTCCTGCGCTTTTGACCAGTCGAAGTATGTTATTCCTCTTCTTTCAGCCGAGTCTCTTTATGCAGGCTCCCCTGAGGATATGCACCTTATTTTGTGTGACCTTAAGAAGGCTTTTCAGTACAGGGAGCGAAATTTCCAACTGACCCAGCGCCATGTTGTTTCGAAGCCTTCTTTTGAAGAAGCAATTTATTGGCTGGATCTTTGTTATGCAAAGGGAATGGAAGGCGCCACTGTCGCATTTGACATTGAGATTCAAATGCTGGAGCTGAATTGTATTAGCTTCTCGATTGAACCTGAAAGTGCAATCTCAATCCCTTTCAAATATGCTGGGAGTAACTACTGGACTCCGAGGCAAGAATCAGAGATAATGCTCAAAATTGCGCGCATCCTAAGTTCACCTTCTATAAGAAAGTTGGGGCAGAACTTAATCTTCGACACCCATTTTATGCTTCGCAAGTATGGCATTCGCTCCTGCAACTTCGACGATACTATGGTTGCCCAACACGCGCTGCTTCCCCAAGTGCCGAAGGGCCTGGATATGATTACCTCTCTCTGGACTGACATCCCTTATTATAAGGACGAAGGGAAGGAGTGGTTCAGTGGCCGCGGAACCTATGAGCAACTCTGGCAGTATAATGGCTTCGACTCAATTGCTTGCATGGAGAGTCTATCTAAAATCCTTCAGGATGTATCTAAGATAGACAACATCCCAGCTTATGAGCGTCAACTTTCCATCATCCTCCCCTGTACCTACATGATGGAACGGGGTATCTCTGTTGACATGGAAGGTTTGAAAGCTGAACGGCGCGCTATGGAAGAGGAAGTCAAATTCAAGAGGCAAAGGCTCACTGAGCTTGCCCCTGGCCTCAATCCACAGTCTCCTAAGCAACTTTTTGACTATTTCTACGTCCAAAAAAAGTTCCCCTACTACAAAAACAAACAGGGAAAAGTAACCACTGACGCCTCTGCTATGAAGAAGATAGGAAGGCAAAAAGGAAGAGATGGTGCCGAAGTAGCACGTCTCATAACTGAGATAAAAAAACAGGAGAAACTTATCGCCACTTATATGGCCGACCTTAAGTTTGACTCCGATAATAGAATACGCTGCTCTTACAATCCCTGTGGAACTTCCTTCAGCCGCCTATCCAGTAGTAAAAGTATCTTCGGCTCTGGAATGAACATGCAGAACTGGCCTCACCGCTCTTTGAGACACCTTAAGCCAGATACAGGCTATGTTTACTATGGCATTGACTTATCCCAAGCCGAGAATAGAATCGTCGCCTATGTCGGCCGTGTTGAGAATATGATAAAAGCCTTTGAGGAATGGCAAGATGTCCACCGTCTAACTGCCTCCCTCATCTTTAACAAAAAACCAGACGAGGTCAGCGATGAGCCTGGAAGCTCCTCTTTGGGAACTGGAGAGTTTAGCGAACGAGACTGGGGGAAAAAAGCGAATCACGGGCTTAACTATGGCTTTGGCTATAAGGCCTTCGCCCTTCTTTATGAAATGCCTGAAGCTGAGGCAAAGCGTATTTGTGACGGATATCACTCTGCCTATCCTGGTATCAGAAAGGGATTTCATTCCTATGTCGAAGAATGTTTGTGTAAAAATAGAATTGTCCCCAACCTTATGGGTCGAAAAGTTCTGCTGCTCGGCGAGATTACAAGTAGTCTCCTTCAATCGGCCTACTCCTCTATACCTCAAGGAACTGTTGGTGATATTATCAATGAACGAGGGTTATCTTTTCTCTATTACCAGAAACGCTATAAAGAAGTCGAAATTCTTCAACAAGTCCATGATAGCATCGGGATTCAAATTCCTCTATCACTCTCTTGGACTGAACACGCGGCTATTTTATGGGAGCTAAAAGAGAGTTTAGAAACTCCTGTTTATACTCAATATGGCCGCCCATTCACTATTCCTGCAGACATAGTTATGGGAACATCTCTGCATAAAGAAAGTGGGATAGAATTCAAGGCTAAGAAATTTCCTCAATCTGTCGAACTCTTTGCAGCGGGCCTAGAAGAAGCATGGGACAAGCTGCTTTCTAAATAGGGGATAACAATGTCAGAGCCGAGAGAACTCGACGACTGGATAGCTACATATATGGAGTATACAGAGAATAGCGAACCTCCTGTGCTCTACCGAAAGTGGGCCGCAGTCTCTGTAATCGCAGCCGCTCTTCAAAGAAAGTGCTGGCTTTCATGGGGGGTGGAGATGACTCTCTATCCGAATATGTATATAGTGTTGGTAGGGCCACCTGCTGCACGGAAAGGAACTGCTATGGGGCCTGCGGAGTCTTTTGTAAGACAGCTGGGCGTCCCACTAGCTGCAGCGGCGACTACGAAAGAGGCCCTGATAAAGTCGCTTGCGGAGAGTGAGCGAACTTTCGCAGGAGCATATGATAATATGCAAATTCACTCATCCTTGACAATCTTCTCAAAAGAACTCGCAGTTTTTGTAGGAACAGCGAATGCAGGACTTCTTTCCTTTATCACAGACTGGTTCGACTGCCCAGTTAAGTGGGACTACAGAACGAAAAATCAAGGAGTTGACGACATCCAAAACGTCTGGGTCAACATTATTGGAGCAGCAACTCCGGAATCAATCCGAGTTTCACTTCCAATAGAAGCAGTCGGCGGAGGCTTTACAAGTAGGGTTATCTTTGTATACGAAGAAAAGAAGGGCAAACTCATCCCTTTTCCACAAGCAACAGAGAGGGAGAAAGCTCTGTATCCTTTCCTACTTAGAGACTTAGAAAGAATCTACAACCTAAGTGGGCCATTTAAAGTTACGGATGCTTTTCTCATTTTGTGGAAGGAGTATTACCTTGCTTCCCAGGATGAAGAAATCATTCCTGTGGCTTATGAGAAGTTTTTCGGTGGCTATATAGAACGAAGAGCAACTCACGCTCTTAAGCTCAGTATGATTCTGAATGCCTCCCGAACTTCTTCTATGACCCTAGAAGCACGTGACTTAGCAGAGGCCCTTGGGCTCTTGAAATTGACCGAAAGAAAAATGCCCTATACTTTCTCCGGCCTAGGTCAGGGAAAAGACTCGGCAGTCTATGCCGAGATGGTACGCATCCTTGGGAATAGGAAACAGATTAGTAAAACAGAACTCTATACGATGTTCCGAAGTGAGGCAACTCATAGTGAACTCGTGGCCACTATGCACTCCCTCACTGTAACAGGCGTAGCAGCTTTAGATAAAGAAACCCAGACTTTCCACTGGAGAGGTTCCAAATGACTGATGAACGGATCTACTATACAGCAAAACTTGCTGAGTTACTTCACACAGTGGACTGTACAAAAGCCCATGCCTCTACCGTAGAGGAATCTCTCCAGAGACAGCCTGACACTTGCTATTACTATGTAGAAGAAGCGCGGCCAAAAGAGAACCAGCTCGATAGATCTTTCTGGATAGAAAAAGCCACCGAGCTGGTTGAGCTCACCGGAGAATCCCCCTACAATCTTTTTCGCCTCTCTTTTGAAATTGTCGAGTTGCGCCGAAAATTGAACTCTCTTAAAAGTCGTTTCAAAGTTAAGGCTGTGGAAGAGCTGAGCCGGAAGCTCTTGAAGGATTCCGTCTTTTGATTTCTTCAAGAATGCGCGCCCCCTCAGCACGGCGCTGAATCTCTTCCTGAGGCGCCTCTATTTCCTCCGCATATCTTTGCATAATCTCTGGTACGGCACTATCAGGGAGGCCTGGCGTCCGTATGGCCCTTCGCGCTCTTTGCAAAGCCGCACTTGAAGCACGCTGCTGTTGAGTGATAGCCCGAGAAGCTTCCCCCGGCATATCGAGACGATAAGAGCGAATCCCCAAGAGCGCATTCACACTCTCAGCAGTCAACGGTCTGGCAATTCCCATACCTGTGTACCCCGTATAGTCTTCACTCTTTCCTATTCCTTCATTAGCTAGGCCTTGCCTAAGTGCGTCATGGGCCGTAGTCCAGGGAAGCAAAGGAGTATTTGGACTAAAACTATTCGCCACATACTTAAGCAGTTTGCCATAGTCGGTACTCCCATCAGGCTCTCTTATACTTCTTTCAAATGCTGGATCTTTCCCTGCGGCCCAGGTATACATTGTGCTAAGAATAGGATGATTCCACAGCTGGGAAACAATATTCTCAAACGTCCCACGGCCATTGGCTATCTTCCCACCATAAGCAGTTTCTGTAAACATCATGCCGGGCATGTACTTTCCGATGTTAAGATAGGAGGAAACTTCTCTATCATTCCCATAGGCATCTTTCTCTACCTCTGTTCCCGTATAAAGAGTCGAACGTGCAAGGAAGGTTCTTCCTGTAGTGTAGTTCGGCCCCATCTTATCCAATGCATCTGAAGCAGCAATCACGTTTTCGTAGCCATAGTCCTGGGCCACCATAAAGAGATGCAACGCCTCTATACCAAGGGCCACGTAAGCAAGTCTCTCAGGATTTTCATGAATCCCTTTCAGCATTGCAGGGATTGCTTTATAGACATAGCTCACAAAAGGAAGTACACCAGAGTCACGAGCAAGCGCTACTCCTGGAGGAAGACTACTGTAGTCGAAGTACGCAGAGTAGACATTCTTCAGTGCTTCATCAATCGTAGAGCCATTTTCTATATCCCTATGGAAGCCTCCCAACTTATAGATCAAATCCTCTCCTTCATATGCCTTCCTAGCAAAATCCAACGCTGCGTTTCCACGAACACGGAGGAAATCAATCATAGAGGACATGAGAGAATCTGCCCCATCCTTATACTGAGACTGGGCCTCTCTTATTAGTCTCTGCATCTCATCATACTTCATCTCCACATTCACCAGGGTAGAGTCCCCTATCCTAGCTGCTCTTGCAGCTTTGAGAGAATTGTAGTAGGGGTGCTTCTGCAAATTTCCCAAAGCTGTAGAAATCTGCACTGGATCATTAGACGAGATAGACGCCCTATAGAGCGCTTCCAACTTCCTAGCTTGCATCATCCCATAGCCGTGATAAAGATCGACCATAGGATTTCTTCCAGTAAAATACCCCTGGAACATATTCGAAGTCATGTTCACCAAATGAGTAGGAATATTCAAAACTGTATGCGCAGCTTTAAAAATCCGAGTAGCTTTATCCCATCCCTGGGCAAGGGCATAAAGAGGAGCCGGGGCCGAGTTTTTGATTCCTCTCCAGTAGGAAGTCTCATCAAGAGAGCGAAGCATCTTTTGCGTATCAGGACTTATCATCCGTCCTGCGAGCATTCCCCACTTGTTTACTCCTTTCTCGTATTCGGCTTCAGGAATGATTTTCCATCCTTTATTTAGCAACTCCTTTCGGTCTTTTGCTGAAGTGCGCCGAAGGCTTCTTATGAAACTGCTACCCTGTTCTGTCCCCACTAAGTTATCCAACTCAGTGAAAGCATGGGACTTAGCAATCAGCCTCTCAAGCTCGTTCCCAAAGTTTGCTAACTTAAGAGCAATATCATAAGACTCGCCCATCAGCTCTCTTTCAGTCTGATTCAAAGGACGTCTTATCTCAATCTGTGTAAGCCTATTCTGCGAATTGGCCCGCACTCTCTCGATAGTAAATCCTCTTTTCCCTTCTTCCCAGAGCATCATCGGCCTCATTGAGGTAGCATAAGTTGCGTCCAAATTTGAACCAACTGGAGCAAAATAGACATAGCCGCCTTCTACAGAACGGTACGCATTCAACTGAGTACCTTCAGCAAGAGGAATGCCTTCCTTCACTTGCGCATCATGCAAGTAGGCAAGATTTCCAAAGTCTGCATAAAGCTCTGTGGACTTGCCATCTATATCAAGGCGCCCAAGGAAAGTATCCTTATTGAACCGGAGCTTATAAGGAACGCCCCGATTAATAAGTCTCCTAAGACTCACTCCACCAAGCTCATTTCCTCTTCTCACTATGGCATAGTTACTCCTAGCTGGCTTGCTCAAGTAAGCCCTGCTCAAGAGCTGCACATCTGAACTTTCAAGTATCCTCTCATCGACCAGCTTTTGAGTGATTCTTTTATACATCTGGTCAATCTGGTCTACATAGGAAGCCCTAATGTCACCACTCACATTCCACTTATCCAGAAGAGCTACGCCCTCATCAGAACGCTCAAAAGCCTTTCCTATATCTACACGATCAGCAGGTGTAAGATTAGCATCTTTCAAGATACGATCGGCCAGGATATAGAAATCCTGCTTGGCATTTCCACCTACCTGGTTTGCACTTCTTCTCTGAAGCTCAAGGAAGGGATTTGCACCTCTATACTCAAGCATATTGTAGGAAAAAGCATCCCAAGCATTTTCCACAGTTTGCTGCCACTCACTGGGAAGATATTTAAAAGCCTTTGCTCCGATTAACTTACTCAGCTTAAAAGAAGAACGTATAGCCGTCCTTCCTCCGGGCATAAGATAAAGCATCAACGGAGTGAGATGATTCCCATACCTTGTAGGATCGAAGGAGAAATCCCCGTTCTCATCTTGGGCAACTCCGAAATAAGCACCCATAGTATAGCGGGCCACTTTTCCTACTGGATTGTTGAAAGTAGAGGAGAAGAAAGACTGCTCTATAGGTGTGCTCCCAAATTCGTTTATCAAGTTTGTTAACATAAAACTGTCAAACGAGTCAGGATAAACCATGCTAGTCAGGTTATTCTCTGCCATAGCATGATTGAAGAAGGAAAGCAACTCCTCAAACTGCACCCTCTCTGCAGCCGCATTCAGACGCAACGAAGAAATAATCGCGTCTTCAGCAGTATAGCGCCCTTTATTCTTTTCCACGGCCCTGGCAAATGCCTTATTCCATGCCTTTACCCTAGCTTCCGGAGTAATAACTTGGCCATGCATAAGAGCGAGATTGTCATTCTGTTGTACTACAGAATCGGCGAATTGCTTCTCATTGTACAGAGGATCTTGGAGTTCAAAAGTCCTTCTCAAAAGTTCCTTCCTTGCTCTCCTTTCTATTACAGTCGAAGTGCGCCCTTCCACACTTCGCAAACTCTCCTCCTGGGCCAGCTGATAAGTAGCAAGTTCCATAGCCTGGCGACTCTGCGCTTCATAGCGGCCTAACTCTTGCTCTTCTACCCACTGTCGACGTTCAGAAGTTATTTCAGGATCTACTTCTTTCCCTGTATAAGGATCAAAGTCAACCCCTTCTTCCTTCAACATTCTGTACATGTCATCTATCTCACGCGACACTCTATTGCTAAGCGCCGCAGGAGAGAGGGTTCTTCTCTTTCTAAGCAAAGCAAGTTCAGCTACTTCTCTACTCTCTATACTACCTTGAAAAAGCTTCAAAGTATGATATTCTATAAGATCATTCAAATCCTCATTTCTAACTTTCCCAACTTGCCCATTAGGAGACATGGAAAAGAAAGGTTCACTTGGAGTCGCATAAATTGGTTCTGTCTCTATTGCTCTTTCAAGTTCCGCTCCTGGCATTTCCGCAACTGGCAGATAATTAGCATCATAGGCGTTGCTAAAGTAGGTCTCCAGCTCCTGAATTCTTTCTACAGTCTCTTCAGGCGACCTATAATAAAAATTACCAGAGAGATGTGCTGTCCTTGCCTTCTCTCCCCACTCAATCATCGCATCTGCCTTTGGCCCAAGAATAGAGCGGCCAATCATCTTTTGAAGTGTCTTAGGAAAGCGATTAAAAAGTGAGCCAGACTCTCCGATGGCCCGGGTCATTCTTTGCTGCACTTCTGACATTATGCTCGTAGTTGCTTCATTCTGAAGACGCCCACGGGCCACTCCAGAAGCGAACAAGTTCGCATACATTTCAGTCGCAGACCACATCCATCTATTCACCTCCGCCGCTTCGGTAGAAGTCGGAAGGGAGGGAAGAGTCTTTTCTATCATCCTCTGATATTCCGGAACAGCTTTTCCAAAACCTTCTTTGTCGCGGGCCATCTTAGAAAGTAACTCAAGAGCTTCCATCCTATCTTGATGCGACATCACATATGACCAATGATAGTGCCCAAGTTCATGACTCAGTGTAAAAGGAGACATCTTCTCCGGATTGAGGATTATCTTCTTAATCGTAGTCAAAAGACGACCTTGGGCATTAAGGCCTTTATCAAACTGAACAGCAAGCTGAAGATTCGGAAACGCTCTTTCCACAAATTTAGCAAAGTTTTCCATATTCTTTCGTGTAAACCCAAGGTCACGATAGGAAGAAGAAAGCCAATCAGTGAACCAATTCTTAGTAGGAGTGGGGGAAATGTTTTCGATCTCTTCTTTCACATAAGTCCAGAGTTTATCCATCTCCTGGATTGTTTCAAAATCTTTTGCAAATCTCTCAGGACGCAGGGTAGCATCATCCCAAGCTGCTTTAGTATGCCCAAAGATAGTTTCGGCAGAAAGCCAGTTAGTTGGCTCATCAGTTGCACTTGTTACATACTTTAACTGCTCAAGAACTTGCGCCACTCTCGGAAAGCGTTGAGACAGTTTATGAATGTTAAACTCTAACCCAACCTCATAGTCTTTCTTCTCCACTAATCGAAATACCGGAGCTTCTTCTGCTTCCCTGATCCTAGCATTAAGAGCCTCCTCAACAATCTGACGAGCCCCTCTTTGTTCAGCGTCAGAAAGAGAGCGCTCAACGGAAGCTTCCTGCATCTTTATAACATGCTGAGTTGCCACATCCGCAACTATAGCATCCTCAGGAGCAATGGACTCTCTTATTGCCACCTCCACAGTGTCATCTGCTGAAGAAACTTCCACAGCCCTAGGTATCATCCACTCAGGAGCTTCCTCTAACGAAGCACCTAAAGATGGTTCATTTTTTGTCAAGCCTTCTGCAATTTCCTTGGCACGGGCCTCGGGAAGAGGCGAATCAATCAATCTATTCACACCTCTCCCTGCGGCTTCTACATAAGAAGTATTCCCCGGAAGAAGAGGAGCTCTTTCATGGATGATATCTTGCTGGCGCTGAAGAAGTTTTTCCACTTCAGGAGAAGCCTCACCGCTTCTTGGCTGCGAAGTGAAATCCTCCATAGTCCCATTTGTACGCTTCCTGAAGGCAAGTAAAGTCTCTGCGTCTACTCCAAGTTCGCGAAGTCTTTCTACTACTTCAACCTCTTCTTGATTCAACTTCTGGACTTGTTTCCATCTATTCGGAAGCCCATTATCGACTGTACTAGGAGTTAGCAATTCCTCAGTAGCACGTGCTTCAAGAATCGCTGCCCGCATCTGAGCTTGGGGCTCTGGGGAGAGCTTTAACTGCTGTGCTTCTTGCACTGTAGAACGAATAGTTGTAGGTTTATCCTGGGGAGTAATTTCAGAAAGTCTTACCTCAGGAGCAGATTGTGCAAGAGGATCTGGCCTCACTATAGACGTAGCTTCTACGAGAGCCTCTTCCTGAGGAAGTAAGTCTTCGCCAGCCTTAAGTTTATTTTGGGCCCCTATTACATTATCCACCGTAGCCGCAACTTCCTCCCTGGTTGTCCCCATAGTCTCAGCTAACCAACCAGAGGACATAGGGTCATTCTTTATGAAATCCAAAAGAGAGGAAACTCCCCCCTCCTGTGTTCTCACAAACTCATCGATATCTCCCAGGGAGGCACTCACTCTCTGTATCACTGGAGCTACTTGTTCAGCACGAAGAACAGGAGAGATCCCTGTCCTTATCCCAGTTTCCAGTGGAGAAGTAGCTACCGCCGTAGCTAGCATGGCCAAAACGTGGGCCCCAGTCCTCTGACCAGGAGTCATCTTTTGATAAATATCCGACTCTAGAAATCCCTCACTAAAATTCTCAAGAGCATAATCAATAAGAACCCCCTGGGCCTCGTTTGATGCCAAGTAAGCAGTTGCCCTTCTTGCCACCTGCGGAACTGTTGCTTTCGCAGTACGGAGGGAAGCAAGTCCCGCGGGGCCAAGTCCGAATGTGCCCAAGGCAAACCCTGCATCAACTGCCCTATTAATAACAAATCCGACACCATCGGGATTTGTAGAATAGTAGTTAGAAAAATTCTCAAAAGCCTCTCCAGTCAAATCCTTAAAAGTCTCTCCTGCAGAAGCTTTTGCGCCTTCTTCGAATTCCTTCAATCTCTGTTGCTCCTCTACAGTAAGCAAATTCCCAGCATAGGCCCGCATCCTCTGAGTATCGGCCGCAGCTTGGTACTGGCCCATAGAGGCAAAGAATCCAGCTATAGCACTTCCTGCTGCCTTTGCTGTCTCTGTGTATGTCCGAGAGTCAGTAGCAGCTTCTATTATATCTCCAACACTATGCTTAATCTTATGGAAGGAAAAACGAGAGTCAAAAAGGGCCTTCTTCTCTTCCTTACTCATAGAGTCATAAGCTTCTCTCGTAGGCGGCATTGTCGGATGGCCCATCATAGCTAGGCCTGCGGTGAAGTTATTGAACGGCACAAGAGTTTCCACCGGAGTATCTTTCCTCAACTCTCCAATCTCGAAATTAAGATTAGAAAGTGCTGAGGAAGCATACTCCATCTGAGCACGATTCAAGTCAGGCATCTTATAGAAGCTATCCGCTATCCCTTCCAAAAACTTCTGGCGCTCTTCAAAAGACCGCCTAGCCATAGCAGGATGCGAAGCCAACTTAGCAATCGGCGACTCAGGAACAGTAAAGGAAGATTCTTCCTGCCCAGGTTCGGTAGAAAAAGAAGGAATCTGACTCACAAGGTGCCTCCATTAAGAAGCTGCTGTCTCATATATTCGGTCATAAGAGATTGGAAATCACTATCTTCCTGCATGTCCTGACTGAGCATCTGCGTAGGAGCAAGAGCCTGCCCTCGCATGTTCTGCAAGGTCTGCTGTGTATACTCTCGAATCGCCTGTATCTTTGCCGGGTCGCTCATTGCAGTGGCGGGATTTAATCTCTTGTCTCTCATATAGGCATCTAAACCCCGAGCATAGGAATTCGAACTACGAAGTGCCTCAAGGTCACTTGCACTAAGCTCAGGCGCCAGAATAGTAAGCGCCGAATCCCTTGTGCCCAACTGAAGAGCCGTAGGTGGCTTCTCCATTTCTGCCTGAGTTCTAGCTTTCTCAGCAAGGGCATTTAATCTGTTTGCATTCGCCTTCTCACTTTCAATCTTCTGATCAATCAACCCAAGCTCCCTCCCATGCATCTCTATCGCCCTCTTCGCTGCGTCTTCTGACCTTTGATCCTGGGCTTTTGAAAGTTGAAGCTGCGCAAGCTGCATCTCCTCCATCCTGGCTTCTCTTCTCTCTTGAAGATTCTGTCCTCTGAGAGCCAAAGCATCTTTGAAAAGCTGCTGCTTTTGTGCATCCGCCTTGTCTCCAGATTGAAGGAAGAGAGAAAGTTGCTTGTCAAGAGCACTGCCGACTTTATCCCACTCTGCATTTACTTCCTTAGGAGTCATACCAAGAGTACGAGGAACTCCAGCGGAAAAGGGACGACTTAGGATAGCTTCTTGGATGCTGGCCCAAGGAGTGAGCCCCTGAGGTACTTGGAGTCTGCCACTCTGTTGGCTGCTCCCTCCTGTCTTCGGCGCCACAGAAGGAGCAGAAGTTGAACTATCTGTAGGATTTGCTGGAGTGGAGACAGGGCCAGGAGTCGTCGCATTATTTACTTCTCCCTGTCTCTGAAGCTGCGCCGCAAGTTCCTGTACCTGCGCATCTATGGGGAAATAAGAAAGCGGATTCGTAGGCTGGAAAAGGCCAAACTGATTCGTGGGCACAAGAGAAGGAGCAGCCATAGAGGGCACTGCAGGAAGAGCAGGCGGAACAACTGTTGGATTAAACTCTCCAACTGTACTATTCTGTAGCTGTGCCATCCTCTCAGCTTCTCCCATTAACTGAGCATTCTGCCCAAGTTGCTCCTGCATTCTCTCCTGAGGCGTCTTATAAATATTCGCAATCCCGCCCAGTAACTTCAAAAGAGCAGACTGCTGTACTTCCTGCGGTGTCATCATTGGGAAAGTCCTCCTCCATTGTTGCCTGAGATGAGGCCCTGTAAAAGTTGCATCATGGTCAGATTCTGCATCTGCTGCTCGTAGGCAATGTCTCTGCTATTACGTGCCGCAGATTCCCCTTGCATCATCTGGGAATAAGCCCCACCTAGATTCCCTCCCCAGCCACTGGGATCTACGGCCTTTGCAAGAGAGCCAAGAATGGAAGAAATTCCAAGTCCCTCGTCCGTAATCCCAAGGCGTTCTCCCATAGTTGACTGAGGGCCTTGCTGGAGGCGTTGGGTAAGAGCTTCAAGCGGACTCTGAGTGCCGCCCGCCGAAGTAGTAGGAGCCGCAGTAGTAGTCGGAATAGCCTGATTATTCCCTGGCTGTGGCAGTCCCTGTGCATTGTATGTAACTTCTCCTGCTCCAAATCCAGGAATCTCCTTACGGCCATTTAGCAAGTTATCAAAAATATCCAGAATCGAAGCCATCTTTATTCTCCTTTCTTCGTAGCTTTAAAGGGATTCGCAATTGCCTATATAATGCTCAGGGAAATTGCATATCTAACTCCTAAAATAGGCCACCGAGTAAGTTGCCCAATAAGCCACCTGTTAGTCCGCCCAAGACTCCACCAGCTCCAGGCAGCACAGTATTCCCTAAAACTGCTCCACCAGAACTCAAGGCGCCAGATGCCGCAAGGCCTGGATCGTTTGTACTTATTCCACCTATGATCTTCATCAGCGCCGCAGGATTGATAGGCATATTAGAAAATGCCGCATCAGAAGCCATTGCAGCCTCTGGGCCATTCCCTGTGAAGCTTCCAACCGACCCAGTCGCATATATTCCGGCCATACCTGCCTCCTAAAAAAGATCAAGAAAGGAGCTTGCAACTGCGGCAAGGCCCAGACCTGCGCCCAGCATTGAACTTCCCCCTTCCTTCTGTTTTGTTGTAGAGGAGGAAGGAGTAGACTGCCAAGAACCAGCTGCATTTACAAGCTCTCTATTAAGATTCACAGGCCACATCATCTGTGCTGCTGCGAATTCATTCCTTGCTGAATTATACGCTAGTTGACTTTCAAGTATAGCTTTCTCAACTTCATTATGCATCTTCACGTAGTCCATACTTGCTTTCAGCTTCTGAAAGTAATCAGACTTAAGAGACTCAACAGCCTCTAAAGACTTCGTAAAGGCAGCTACAGCAAGCTTATCATAATACTTCTCATTCATCGACTCAAGCTGGCGGCTCCAAATAAGAGCCTCGCCTATCTTAAAAGCTGATGAACTTACAGCCCCAATATTCTGCATCCCACGCCTAAACCTAGGAAGCACCTCCTCTTCAACATACCTCGTAGTCTGTGCTCCCTGTCCTTTGATTATCTCCTCTATTTCGGGCCTATTCAGAAGCTCAAATACTGTCTCAGGGACAGAATTCATTAGGCTCGTATAGAGGATTAACGGATCAAGATTAAATATTTGAAGATCCAACCACGAATCTGCTGCTTCTATATGCTGGAGAAAGCGCGAAGGGTCAATAGGGCCGTAGACATACGGATTACTCCTCTTTGCCGCCATCGCATCGCCATATGCCGCATCGTTGGCCCGGGTATAGTAATTCCTAACCCACTCTGGATACATATATGTAGTGCTACTCGAACCACCGCTGCTGCCCATCTTAACCTCCTATAACTCGCAAGTAAAACCATAGAGAGCTTTCGGCCTTTTTCCCATTCTTGAAAGAATCGCCATCTCTCCCTTTGTTAGCTCTTCCTTGAAACTTCTCCCAGAAATTTCTTCACACCCTGAGTTCTTTGCCCAGGCAAGCACTTCCTCGATACATTCCCTCAACTCTAATGCATCGAGCTGTCTGAGGGCCTCCCAGAGTAATACGTCACAGATGCTTCGTTCTCTAAGTTTGTCGAAAGTGATATCGAACACCCAGAGAGAAGCTGGTGAAGAACTTTCGCTGCCAGTATAATAAAGATGCAACTGATAGCTATCGTGATGAATGAGAGCGTGTGTAAGAATATTGTTAAGAAAAGAAGGATTCCCATTGCACTCCTCCATACAGATTCTACTGAAAGCATCCTTAAACAACGGCCAGTATTGAACAATCTGACTATTGTTGCGAAGGTGTACCAGCATAGATTATTCCCCTTATTGATGTCTTATCCGTAGTCTTATAGCGTAGCCAAAGCTTGCTTAAATGAGTCTTTCGATAATCACTAGTTTCGATTTTAACCTCTAACTCGCTTCCTGAAACTACAGGAAAGAAAAAGCCACGAGGATCAAGTCTTTTAACAGGCGTATCTCGCATAGGCTTCGAGTAGTCGGCGCGCCATCTTACTTGTCCAATAGCTCCGGAAGGCGCTCTTATGTCACTCTCCACGACCATCAAAGTCTTAAGGTCGCGTGAGTTAAGACTCGTTGTATTAATAGTCGCAATCGCATTATCTGGCCCATGCTCTACATAGGCCCCATAAAGTTGCCCATTAAACCGACCCAGCATAGTTGGAGTTATGGAAGCTTCACTAAGCCCTGCACCATTGTAGATGAAGCATCTATTTTCATCTCCTATCCACCAATGTCCTCTGACCTTATCAAAAGCCATGATGGGATTTATAAGATGCCGCATCCACTCTTCATAATCAAGATCTTCCAAGCTTCTTCCAGACTGAGACATTGCTCTTTCTGGCACCACTCTATATAAATGATAATCTGAGCCCAACATAAGATGAGTAAGATCATCTCCAGCCACACACCAAGGATTCAAAGGGCCTATATAGGCAAAAGTATCTATCCCAAAAGTAGGAGTCGGCTCTTGTACAGGCTGAAGTCTTGTCACCCCATTCTGGTGGTAAACAAAGACACGATTTTCCAAAGGAAGGATAGAATAAACTCGGCCTAAAAAAGGAAGTTGAATCCACCCATTCTCCAACCCAAGTTGATAGCGAAACTCCGAATCTCCAATCACTCCCCAGGCAAGCAGCCCCTCTGAAGGAGTTTCGACAGATTGTTCAATTATCGCCCCGTCTTCAGTACGCAAAGGGCCTTTTGGCAGCTTCGCATTGCCTACTAAGAGTTGCCCTCGAAAATTACAGCAAGTTGTCCCACTCCATTCATTAAGTTTAGTAACTGCTTCCCCATCATATTGCCACATTCCTCTTTCCGTGGCCCACACTATGTATGTCTGAAAGTCAGCTATATGCGGAATTGAGCCCCATTCCTCTTGGAAAAGAAAAACAGGATTCCATTCTCCATCTAAATAGTAAACCATGTTGTGTGTGAAAAGAAGTACATAGGAGCTACCTATAAAGTAACAAGGAAAAGGAAACTCCTGATTCATCAAAGGGAGTAATACTATCTCCTCCCTAGGCTCCAACCCAGTCTTCTCCGGCACCATATTGTAGCACTCAACTAGGCACTCGAAATTAGTGCCTACTGCTTCAGATGGCCTGAGACCCACTGAGAAACCCTTCTGAAAGGTATCAACTATTTCTCTCATAACTGAGGAATCCTCAAAGTAATGGCTGCAAGTGCAGGGATGGAGAGGTCAAGTTCAGTCGGAGTCTCTTCCTTATACTGCTGAAGGAGGATAAACAAAGCATCTCCTGTATCAAGAGGAGCCACCAATGCTGGGGTTATGCTAAACTGCTGAGTAGTAACAATTTGTGTTTCCACTACTCCACTGTTTCTAAGTGCAAGAATATTCCACCTATCGCCATCTCTCCACTGAAGCGCATTCCCCCTACAGTTTATCACTGTCTGAGTACGGGCAAACTGATAGCCTGCGGCGATTCTCCATGTACTGCCATCTGCAAGCGTATACGAGTCATCGGAAACATAGAATGCGTGCTCCTCGGTATTCGCAAGCTCAGTAAGAGAATCAATAAGATTCTCAAACTCTGACACGCGGACATCTAAGACCGCCACAGCTGCGACAACCTCATCTATCCTCGCATTCAACTGCGCAATAGCATCTACCGGAAGGGGCACATCTCCGTGATGTAATGGAGTGGAAGGTATAAGCATACTAACCTCTCATAACTCCTTTATCTACAATATCAGTGGAAACTTCCATCTGTTCCATGTCCCTAAGTTCGTCCATAATATCTGTGAGCCAATCCCTCGCACCTTCCGTATTCCTGTAGAAAACTTCAAGACTATGACAAGCAGCCTTGATGAGTAAATCAGGATACAGTTGTGACCAGAGATTTGTATCACCCTCTTCAAGTAACTTAGGAGAGTGAAACTTCCCATAGACTTCCATAACAAAATCTGTATCGGGCCTAGGAAAGAGTTCTACACTAAGAATCCATCCTGCTAGCTCAGCAGAATTAACATAATTTGCCGGAACGTTCATTTGATAAGTTTCTAATTTCTCTAACTGCTTTTCATTTCTAGTAGTTAGCACACGATAATGAGTCGGCTTCCCTCTCCTGACTCCGTGAAAGAACTGCTGCGCAAAGCCCGTATGGAAGAATCCTTCATTGCTCTGTGGTCCACCACCTCTTCGAACTTCACTAAACTCAGTCCTTCCCACAAGATTCCAATACCCCTCTCCCTGCACATCCTTAGCAAGGATACGGTGCACTCGATAACAATTAGGAACTTCAATCTTCCACTCAGCACTGCGAATCAAAGAATACCATACACTATTCTGTGTATGCTCAAGATTAGCTTTCCTATCCAGAGTCCGCACCCCTGCATTGATAAACATATCGGCTTTTTTAGAATCCTCTAAATCATACCGACCTGTCAGCTCAATAAAGTTCTGTCTAATCTCTGCAAGGTTCATACTCTTTCCTTTCTTAAAACAGAGGAGGGAAAACACACTTCCACTCCCTCCTCTGTACCGGCGCCTGTGGGGAAGGTTCCACAGAGATGGCAGGAAAAGGAGGGAATCCTACACTGTACCGCCAATATTGTTGAGGTAGCCCCAACAGATGGGATGATGGAACTCAAGGCCGCACTCGGTGAGATATTCCTCTTTGATGCCATCATACCGAGTCGCCCCATGCTGCTGGTCGTCTTTGAAGAAGGTTGTATCAGTGATGTAGCGATACACCAACTGCTTCGGCTCAAAGATCACCATTGACTTCTGATTCGTCGGCTCCTGGCTGAACAGCGGATGGGTTTTAATCATCAGTGTTCCGAAAGGAAAGACAAATTCCGTCACGTTGATACCGAAAGCCTTTGTGGTCACTGTATAGTTCCACGTACCATACTTTCTGGCCAACCGATTCAAAGCCAGCAACGCGGAGTTTCCCGCAAAGGCCAGCTTCTCCGTCGAGCCATAGTTAAAGCAGAGCAACAACTGCTCTTCAAACCAATCCAGGCCATCCGTTAACCACTGAGTCGCGGCCGAGGGGTAGACCGAACTGACACCGCCGCCATTCTTAATAGCCCATATCAGGCCTCCAGTCGTCCGCAGAGGCTTCCCATTCTCGCCAGGGGTCTCGGAGGGAACACCAAACAGGAAGGCCTTCTCCATCTCAACCGTGTGCATCTCCAACGTATCCTTCTGCATCTGCGTATACGCATCGCCTGTTCGCAAGGTTGTTTCCTTCGCCGTGCGGGTAATCTCCAGAGGATTACGGAAAATCTGGGTGAAATTATACCAGCGGGTTGGGTCATACTGGATACTCTCCGGAATCAGGGCGCCTTCAGAGTGAGCCGAGCCCACTACCAAGGCCCGCTGAATGCTGGCAATATCCAGAATCACACCGGCCGGAGAATTTTCCAACAACCTAAGCTGCGCATAGGAGTTCACCCCGGCATACGCCATGCGGACAACCAGACCCATCGTATCATTCGCTGGGTTATCCATTGAGCGAAGCAGCATAGTATGGCCTTCACGAAAGTACCGCGCATACGCTTCGTCGAACTTGACATACAGAATGTCGCCCGCCACAGAAGGCGCAGTCGGCTCTGTCGTCAAACCTGCATCTGTGTAAATCCCCGTTGTCGGGGCGCCCTGTTCAGCGAAAATCCTCGTGAACCAATTGAACTGCGGGTCGGTCGTCTTCTCGCTCCTTATCAGGGAGAGAAGTGCCGTCAGTGGAGCTTTCCCATTCGGGTAGAGCTTCAAAAGTCCGGTGCGCCATGCAAGAGGACGTTGGCCCTCTACAGTAAAATCATCTGTCGCCCTCAGCCCAAGAAACGTATCAGTAATAGGCATAGTAAAACTCCTTCTGTGCCTGTCGCACAAGATTAGGGCAGTCTCAGCATTGCCTCAATCTGCTGAGCTACCGTGTCTTTTTTCTGCGCAGAATCTGTGCGATTAACTGCACCAGGGGCCACTGCCGGTTGAGCAGGTTTTCGTCCCGTAGTTGTTCCCCGAATACGGAGAACTTCCCTAGTCCGCTCACCTGCTTCTTTTAGAATATCCGGAAGCTGTGCCTTCGGATTCTTTGAATAGTATTCCTGAGCTGCTACACCCACTGCCTTGCGAAAAGGAAGGAGGTCGGAATGCTTGGAGAAGTAATCATCCACTGCTTGCTTATATTCCAATTGCTGCATTATCGTAGCCTGTGTGACAGAGGGGAGACTACGCATAGCCTGTTCATACCCCATCTGTGCACCAGCCCTAGCTGCAACTGTAGCAATCTCGTTGAGCGCCTCATTGAAGGACTCGGGAGAGCTGAGAATATCAGTAATCTCGCGCCCTCTGAGGAAGTCCAACCTACTCTTCTCTGCTCCAGTTGGAGGAACTTCTAACTTTACCTCACCCGGAGCTTCCTGTTGCCTCTGTGCCAGAGTCCCAATAAGAGCCATAGCTTCAGCAAGTTGAGAACGAAGAGAAGTTACATCATCTGTTTCAGGTGCTGAAGTTGGCTCAGGCGACAGAAGCTCATCTATTGCGTCAGGACAAGGCCTTTCTGCAGACACTGTCTCCGTAGGCGCATCCTCTCCTACATTTGGCGCACCATCTTCAACCTGCGCCGTAGTTTGCACATTTTCTGAACTATCTTGCGGTGCTTCCGCAGTTGAAGGCCCATAGTAATTCTCAAAAAAATCACCGACACCAAACTCATCAGCCACTTTAGTACTCTCATCCATCTTCTACTCCCCTATCTTTGATTGTCCTGGAGAAAGTATCGGGTCTCCAAGGCCCATATCCAAGACACCACGTAAAGCTCTAACCATGCCACGAAGAAGGATAGTAATCTCTTCGGTCTTTTCAGAAGGAGGATTAATCATTCCTTCGATACATTCCGCAAGGTCAGATTCAATCTCTTTTCTGAACTGAATAGTAACAGGATGCACTAACCAGTCTTCAACTTTCTTTTCCCAACTCATCAGATTGCTCCTATATCCACTAAGTTCCCCCGCTGAGCCTGGGCCAATACCTCTTCAGAAGGCATCAAGGTAGGCTGAGCCAAAAGGAAACTATCTACATTCTTTGCTCCCAAACTAGAAGCGATATACTTAAATATCCGCGGAAGATCATACTGCTGCATCAGAACAGGATTCTGAGAAATAGTCTGATACAGATTTATCCACAACTCCGCAGTCTGCGCGCCTCGTGTATCATAAGTCCCAAGCTGCACATCGTAGTCAATATTCAAATCCCACGGACTTACCTTCATCCTCTCATTAACTATCCTATCACCCAACTCGGAAAGCAATTGCTGGGGATAAATCCCTGTTGTACTGACATAAGCTTCTTGCGACATGAACTGCTGCGTATGCACTGCCAACATGTATCCGAGGTCTTGTATGAACTGAGACGACACAACTCTTGCGAGAGTCTCAAGTCGGCCAATTGCACTTTGAGAGGTTGCTGAGAATTCAGCCGCGGAAAGACGTTCCGGGCCGCCACTTCGGAGTGTCCCTTGGAGCATATCATCAGCACCACTCACTTTATTCATAAGGGCCATGACAAGTTGAGCATCGGCCACGTTGTTTCTCGTAATATCGTTTACCTGAAGCTGCATTATGCTACTTCTAATATCCTTTCCCCAAGCTGCGCGCCTAACCCTGACAAGCTTTCCAGGCTCTGGATTCGCCACATCGTCAGTGTTAAGGACGAATGGGTCATAGATAATCATATCATTAATTGTCTTACGCACGTTGGCCACATGAGAGTTGAAGAACCAATTCAGAAGCTCCTGCATCCCGTGCATAAGTTCCAATCTACCAAGTGGTGCTGTAGAGTAGCCATCAAAAGTAGGCGCACAAATAGCTATGGGAAACATTTCATGGTCGAGATTAAGAGGCTGGGCCTGAATCAGAACTTTATCTCCTGCAAGGGCAAAAAGCCACTTTTGCGGATATTCCTCTTTTCCCAATCCCCAATCTTTTGGGATAAGATTTACATAGAGATAGATTACATCAACAGGCTTGAGAATAGTGTTATCATAAGCTACAGTAGCCTGATTCTTTACATCTCTATGACTGTGATAGTAGCGACTGAGCATAGCTGAGTTTTTCAAATACTGGACATTAAAAACAGAACCCTTTCCATCTCCTTCGAGCAAGTTATAGTAATTCGTCCTCGTCAAGAATCCCACAAACTCACTTTCCTGTATCCTCTGAGCACCATAATTAGGATCGAGAATAAGCAGGTAGGGGTCAACATTCTCAATTGAATTACCCTCGAAAAGAAGCGCTTCTTGGCTAGACTTAACCACTGTCCCATCAGGCGCTCTATCATTAAAAGTCTTAAATCCAAACTTCTGCTTCCACATAGGAAACACAGCTCCAAGACCATAAGCAATACTATCTTTAAAAGCTGTGTGAAGTCGAAGATCGGCCTTGAAATTCTTACAATGCTGATCTATCACCTTCTCCAACATGAGAGCACCAATAGTGTCCGTGCCCTTAGTACCAAGATAACGAAAGATAGGAGGAGTCAAAAAGAGGGCACCTAAAGATGCGATGATAGTTTCTAAGATAGCATAACTGTGAGGAAATACAATACTGATAGGCTTCCTAGTATCCCTCGACTTCTCTTTCCTTTCCATTTCTGAAGCAGGAATATAAGCTGTCAAAGTCTTATCTATCTCACGCCAACTTTGATGGCGCAATCTCATCTGCTCATCACTCTTTTCAACACGTTGAAGAAGCTTAATAATCAACTTCCTATGCAACTCACTTCCTGGGCGCAGATCAAGATCCTCAGGATATGAGTAATCGTACTGTTCTCCGACAGTAAAATCTTGATATTCATTCCCAGTTATAACATGAGGCATTTTATTTTTCTCCCTGTATGTGGGCCTTGTAGTCCTGCTTCAATTCCTGGACTGCTTCATAAAGACCAGTTATCCTAGTCATGTTTACAGTCATAGCTGTGCCAAACTTCTCTAAGTCAGCACGAAAAGTTTCCTGCGTCTTCTCCAAAGCATCCAATCTCATAATATTCTGCTTAGCAATCATCTTCAATTCTACCACAGCAATATACTGTGCCGCCAAATTAGTCACAGTCGTAACAACTAAAGTAGCTGCCACCCCAGTCATAATAATTCTAAAACTCTTCACTCCCTGCATCACATGATCTTCTTTCGGTTTCGCAGCTACTGGGGTCATTTCTTTGCTCCTCTCAATAGAGAGTTCAAATATTATCCAATCTTATCGTGCTTTTCCCTTTATCTTTTCAATAGTTCGTAAACCACCTATACCGAGCATACCGAACATGAGTTCCCACAGAGATTCATCCAAGCTAGGGGGAATAGGAGCAGTGGGGAAGTAGATAGAGCCGACCCATACCCAAAAGGGGCGAATAATAAACTGGAACCCCAAAGCAACTCCACTTACCCATCCTATGAAAGGCCTCCAGCCAGCGACAAAAATACTTGAGTGAGCAGCTTCTACTTTATTAATTTCTCTGGAATCCTCCCCTTCTTTAGCCACTGTCTCAAGAAGGCTCTTACTAAACTCTGCCTTAGCCTTCTCCTTTGCGTCTCCATCGGGGAAGAGATCTATTACTTTCTCAAAGAGAGGGGTAACAAGGGGAATTAAACCAAGAAGAGGAAGGGCCATTATTTGTTCTCCTCTATAAACTCGTGTACATCGAAGCAAGGACACTGTTTCCCTTTATTAAAGTCCCTATGCCCATATACTTCAGCCTGTGGAAATTCTTTTTGCAATTCTTGCAGGATAATTAACAAAGTAGAGAACTGTAATTTAGTAAAATTATTCTCCTCAGTGCTTTCCTTATCCTGACCGCCCACAAGACACACTCCTATTGACTTAGCATTGTGCCCAGAGCAATGAGCGCCCACTACAGAATACGGCCTCCCATACTCCACCTCTCCATCTCTTCTAACAACAAGATGATACCCAATATCCTGCCATCCATTCCCTTTCGGAGGCTTCATAGTATGCCACTGCCTAATCTCCTGCACGCCTATATCCATATGCGAAGGAGTATCCGAACAGTGAATTATAATCTCAGTTATCTCTCTCATCATCTTCTCCTAAAATAAAGGGAGCGGCTCAGTAAGGGGAGGACTCTGGCCGCCCCCTCTCCGGCTAAACCGAAGTTTTGTAAGGATAAAAGAATACAGAAACCATCCCTTTCCACGAAATACTCTGCGCTGTAGTCACGTCCAGGGAAGTGGAAGGAATCAACTGGAGATTAATCCCAGAATCCGGCCACACCTGGACGTTGTCTACACTTATGCTTCCCGAAAGAAGCCCAAGCAAATTGAGGATGGACGTAAACTTCATGCGGCCATTCGCAGGGGGCGCCCATCCACTCGAACTCGAAGCAAGAACCTGAACGGCCAGAAGATCCAAATCATCATCTGTCCCATCCAATGCAGGCGGAGGAGGAATAATATTTCCACCCGTAGGATAGGGAATCTGATCTACTGCCTCATCCGGAGTAAGCGTGCCATTTCTGACCAGCTCACGAAGATTTTCCATAGTAACATAGTTCCAAATCTCCGCATACGCATTCTGTGCCGCGGCTCCATCTGCTGCCATCACAAGATCGGAAGAACCAACCTGGACGGCCATACGCTCGTAGGAATCATATCCTCTTGCACTGGCCCACTCATCCAACAAAGCTGCGATTCCTATTGCAAAGAGACCTTCCTTATAGTCGGGCGTTTCAACGATAGCAGGGGCCAAAGTGAATGTACTCTGATCGTACTGAGAAAGGCACTTTCGGCACACGTAGTAGAGAATGCCAAAAGCTGTGCGGACATACATCGAGATACCACAATGCGGGCAAATTGCTGTTGCAGTGCGCACATTAGAATCTGTGATATTTCCAGAGAATTTTGAATCAGTATCGATTGCCAAGTAACCTATGCGCATTGCAGAGATAACTTCCTGATACTGCACATTCATTCTGAACTTATCCGGAGTCGGCTGAGGATCTTCATGCAGCGCAGAGACCCAAGCCTCTCTCATATTAAGAGCTAAAGTGCTATACTGCTCCTCTACCTGCCACCTCGCATCGGCGTACTGCTGAACAGGCGGATTCATATAATCCATGTACTCCTGCTCAGTAATCTCCGCCCAGTAATCCCATCCAAGAAACGCAGCCCAATCTGCTGCTGACATATCGTCTGTACAACTCACAGGAAGACCAATATGAACTCCATTTGAATCCGTCTGAATAAGATACATCATGTCTCCTCGTTCTGTTAGAAGTCCTTTGTAAGTGCAAAAATGAACCCTGCATCTACCAAAGCGCCTTGCCCAGTGCCGGCTGCTACTCGACGGGTGTAAATAGTTACTATATGATCTGTGTCTGGATTGTGATACTGATACTCGACATGTGCTCCAGGATTAGCATTAAGTACTAAAGTATTCACTCCCGAGACCAACAAAGGAGAGCTTACATTGTAAGTTCCTACTGCTGTCCTACTCGCTACCAAAGTGCCATAACCAAAACCTGATACCGCACCTTCCTTAGTTATATTTCTCAGTGCCTGAAAAGGTCTTATTGTATTTGATGTAGGAACAGGCCCTCCATCTTCTACTCCGCCATCAGTAGAAAATACTGCAAGATTTCCCACTAATGCCGTTGGCACTTTGTCTATCTTATTCTCTACCTGACTCACAATAGCTGCATCTAGCCACGTAGTAGCTATTGCCAACGAACCCTCTTCGGTCAAAATTATAGAAAGGCCATCAGGAGAGAAATACTGGTCAAAGACCTTCTGCCAATTTGTTGTAGAAACAGAAGAATTCCACCACGCCCTTCCCGTCTTCCCAGAAGCAGTTATATCCATATTCTGGATAAAATAATAATCTCCATCCTGCTGGCCACTTGTAGGAAGCTCACTCTCCAAATCAAGCGAAGAAGGAATCTTCAATCCTCCGGCAGGGATAAGGGCAATAATCTCCTGACACAAGTCCCAAACAGACTTAGCATTTGGATACTGAGTAGTAGTTGCAGTACTAGAAACAGTTACTCTATTTGTCGTAACTTCTTTTCCCACAAGTCCACTCAATGCAGCATCAGCCTTCTCTTCCGCCGAAGCTGCCTCGACTTCCACAGAGGAAAGTCTATTAAGAATCTCCGGCTTATCTGCATTCCAAATAGGATCTATCTCCGGTCCTCCTCCCCCGCCATGCTCTTCTACAACTTCTTCTGCAACTTCAGCGGAAGTCTCGACAGTAATCTCTTTCATACGGCCCCACCAGAGAGCATCAGAAAGAGTTATCGGACGTTCGTCCTTCTTTTCGGAAGTAGGAGTAAGAAGCTCACTCATGATAATCTCCTAACCTTTCCAAATAAGCGCCCAACCAGTATCAGTTGGAAGCTGCGAGCTGCCAAAAGACCAATAAGCGCCATTTCTGACTAACCGTAACCAAAGTGGATCCACTTCTGAGCTATTAGACATAAGCCATGCTACTCCACCTATATCTCCAGAAACAAATGAAGCAACTAAGCGACTTAAGTCTCCATGATAAGTCATCACGGCTCCCCGTGCTCCGAAATTCAATCCAGCGACTATGCTATTCACATAGGACTGTGTATAAGACTGGGATGTCGAAAGTATCCCATCTGCATAACTTTTATTTGCCACATCCGTACCAGCAACTGGAGTACTACTTTCCAATCTTCCAGAAGCATCCCACTTCACAATTCTATTCGCAGTAATAACTGAAGTAGCCCCATGCACATCGTAACTTTGTGCATGAACATCGAGAGTTCTTTGAGCAAGCAACTTAGCCAAATACGGAGTCGCCGCAAGATTTCTTGCCAGTTCACTTACATTATCCGCTGCAAGACTCAAAATCCCAAGTGACCCATTCGTAGTTGGAGTTGCTGGACTCCCTATCGGAATCGGAGCTGCTCCACCTGTCTGCTGGTTATTCGAAGAAAGCGAAGCCATATAGTCGCCGCCTGTAAGTGGATCAACCCATAAGAACATCGCTCCATCTATTTCACGCGCACTTACCATGGAAAGAAGAGTCCATATTCCAGAACTCCATTCATACAGCGCATTTGTTGTCGCTACATAAGCATATACTGCTAACGTGGGAGAGACTGGAAGATCTTCAACTGCTACACAAAAGTACAACTTCCCAATCTTATTCTCATCCACAGTTGACGAAGGCACGACTTCTCCATTCTTAAGAAACCGCGCCATATACATCACATCCGTTCCCACTGTCAATTGTTCAGCAGGAGTTCCATTCATACGGAGGAGCCGCCCAACTTTCGCCACTCCCTCACTAACAGGAGACGCAAAAGGAAGCATCTTAGGAAGAATTCTACGAAAATCCATATAGCCCTCCTTAGAAGACTACAAAAGTAAGCTGCTGACCTTCGGATAAAGGAGCAGAAAGATTGATAATAAAACTCCCAGCCGTGCGACCTTCGAATTGCGCTACATAGCCACTCGGAGCAGGAGAGTTCACAGTAGGCAGCACTACATACTGTGTATCCTCAAGAAACTCAGTAAATGAAACACGGTAACGCTGCGTAGTAACCTGTGTAACAGAAGCGACATTATATGAACTATCTTCCGTTCCATCATAGTTCCACACACCCCAAGCTTTTGCCATCGAAGGAAAAGTGCGAATAGCTACTTTCAAAGGATCTATTGGAGTGCCTGTTCCTTCTAAAGAAGCGTCATGTGCAACTGCATCAGGAATTCCCTGCTTTACAGGAAAACCCATTACCAAAGTATATATACGAGTTCCCGCAGGAATCGCAGCATTCAGTATCACAGTCTCCGACTCTATATCTGGTGATATTGCAGGAACTTTCTCAAATTCATGGAAAGTTACCCCATTCACCTGCATTGTGATAATGCTTTTCTCAGGAACATATCGAGGAACCGTATAGAAAGCTCCTACTTCATATTCCAAAGAGTTATCATCCTGTCTATCCATAATATACGTAAATGTATGTGCTATTTCATCAAGAATAGGCATAGCCTCATCAAGACGATCCTGCACCAACTTAGCAAGATCCTCTAAAGCCTTCTGCATAGCTTCGAGTTCTTCTAAGGTATTTGTAAAGATAATAATCTGCTGCTTAATCCACTCTACCGTAGAGGTAATTTCGATCTTCTGTCCGGCAAGCCAATCTTTAAAATCATCCAACACAGCGAGAGTCTGCTGGGAGAAAATGTTAAAGACGACAAGCTTATCAGTGATTGCGTACCCTGCTATGGGAAGCTCTTCATTGTGAGGAATAGTAGTAAGCTTTCCATAACTTGTGGAAAGATACAATAACTCTCCAGACTGCCAATGCCAATCTGGGCAATACGCCGTGGCTCCTACAACTACAGCATTATCTTCAGGAAAAGCTACACCAAAGAAAACCTGCCTATCTGAAAGGTCGGCCTTTGTCCGAAGCCATATCCCTGTAGACTTTTCAGGAAAGACTAAATCCCCTCTTACTGTCCCATACTCAAACTTCGCATTCAAAACCTTAATCATCGCAATAGACTTCCGCGTCTCTCTTATTGCACGAGGAAGATTTGCGACAATCTCTGTATCTTTCGGAGAGAAGATATCAAGTCCACTGAAATCTGACATATCTTTACCTTACCTTATAGATAGGTCAATTATCGTACTTTCTATGCGCATCGCCAAGAGATTGGATATGAACTTTCTTTCGGCAAATCTGCATATTCATCCTCTCCTGGAAGTTCAGGAGCATAGAAGTAACTTTCATCTAAATCAAGTGCTTCAATAATATATGCAAAAGCATCAGATACGTCATCATTTTTCGACCGAGGGAAGCTCATAAGTTGAAGTTCAAGTTTACTGCTAACACGGGCATTATGGTAGATGTAGCCCTGGCGATAGAATGGAACTAATTGAGCTATTCTATTTTCCTTCTTATCCCGCGCCTTAAGCTCGACAAAATTCGTATGAATATTACGCTTTCTAAGTTCTGACCTAAAGGGCTGAGTAATAAACTCATGGAGAGAAGTTACTTCGACACACAAAGCCCTTGAACCATGATGAAGAACTTGTTTAAACGCCTCATTATAAATCTCATCCGGATGTAATCTTTCACTAATACAATCATGGAAATAAAGTGCATGACCAGAAAGATCTACACCGATAGTTACTATAGCTGTGTAATCAGAGGAAATATTGGTAGTTTTAGCAGGATCGACTATTGTTACATAGTATATATTAGGATTATCTAACAAACTCGAAGGTTCGTAGTAGCGATCTTTCCAATACTCAGCTTTAAAACTTGCATCTAACATACTTATCGGCTTATTTTGATATTCCCTTGCGAATGTATCAGGAATACCTAATCGAACATATGAATCATAAAGCTTTCGCACTTCCTCATCTGACATGTACTCAGGATACATGCTTTGAAGATTATCATTACACAGAGGAATGTTTACCACGTGCCACGCAGGATCTTCCATCAGTGTAGCAAGAAGAGAATCTTCATGAAGAAGTGTGCCAATGACTACAACTTTCCAATCCTTCTTTCCTCTATCTACCGATCCCATCAAATCAGAAAAGAACCACTGCTTTAATTTCGCTCTTCGTTCAGGATTAGATACAGCTTCTGAATCTTCTAAGTCGTCCACGAGAAAGAAATTTGGTCGCTCATTTCTAAAGTTCAATCCACGAATCTGCTGTTCCGCACCTCTGGGAAGTATATAAGTATCACCTGCTATAAAGTGCTTCACGGCCCAGTTATCAGGATCTCGTAGGTCGCCAAATATATTCCTTATAAGCATATTCGTCTGAAGCTCCTGCTGCATGTTCGCTGCAGAAAGTTCCGCAGCACTTGCAGTAGAAGAGACAGGGACAATAAACTTAGACTGACGAAAACAAATCTTTTTCAAAACCGCAGCTCTTGCCGCGCTCGTCTTACCAAAACCACGATGAGCGATAATGAGAACTTGCTGATGGTCGCTATCAATTGCATCATAAACCAAATCAGACTGAGCAGAGAAAGGTCTGAAAAAAGTATCTCCCATGAACGCCGCAGAAAACGCTTTCGTCTTCATTGCAGCCTGCTGAAGAATCGGTCTCCATGCAGGGTCGTTCATTAAAAGAGAACTGCCCATTCTATTCTCCACTTACATCTATCATAAGACCAGCCTGAACCATACGATTTCTGGCAGCTTCATTCAGACGTTCCAAGTCTTCCATAGAAAGTTCAGTCAAAGTCTTTCGCATATCAATCTTCTTCACAGCCCCATGTCCGGCACGATCAAGAATATCTGCGGCTGCTCTGTATTTTACTGCAAAAGAGACTGCTTCATCATCTAGAAGCTCGCGCATTACTTCAACAGCGCGAGGAGCAGTTTCCCGTATCTGCTTTGCTATCTCAACTGAGTTGAGATCTGCCTCCGCAGTCATTACGGAAATCTTCTCACGCCCAAGACCACTATTTGCTACATTACTTACAGTGGCAACTGTGCAGTTCAGAATAGAAGCAATTTCCTTATGAGAATCACCCAAAAGAAGACGCCGCAAAATCTCATGATGAAGCGGATTCAGTGCTTTCGGCTCATACTTCCTCGGCAAATCTGACCTACGGCCATCTCTTGAAGAAAGCGGAATAGATGGTTCAGCAAATGAACCGACTATTCCGCCTTCTAAAGAGGTGTAATCCTCTAGGCCTTGTGACGCAAAAGATGCCCCATTCATAGCGCCACAATGACAGGTATATAGAGGATGGAAAATAGGAGGATTGGTAGGTATTTTTGGGAATCTCTACCTTTACCCGGCACCCTTTATGCTACCAGGATTCCCGACAAGAATATACCCGCCACGCGCATGAGGATGCGCCACAAAGCAAAAATATGCCCATGCCCTACCTGGAATACATGGGAAAATAAAAATGCAACACAGGGCAAATATGAGCGAAATACAGGCATGTCAAATAATTGACATTTACTAAGTATGGCCCTTCTATAGTGGGTCGTCGCTCCGCTCCGTTGCATCCGCTCGCTTCGCTCGCTCCTTCACTACGCTCCACTCCTCCACTCCCGGCCCTTGAGAGCCGCTCCGCTCCGCCTTCGCTCGCTGCGCTCGCTACGCTCCGCTTCGCTTCAGGAAGAGCGCTCCGCTTCGCTCCGCGCCCACCACTCTCGCGCACCGGCGTCTGCCTCCGGTCGCTTCGCTCCCTTCGCTCCCGCCTCTAGCCTCGCCTCAGTCGTTCCAAGAGCAGAAAAAGATTTGCCCGATTGCTAGTTGGTATATTTGTAACTGAGAGAAGGGATATAGATAGTTCAGCAAATGGAGGTGAGTAGTGGGCCTTTTGATAGATGGGAAAGGGCGAAGTGAGTGACGGGCCATGTCCCATAATCCTGCTAACCTGGCCCTTCCTCTCTTCCCCATTTCCACCACTAATAATACACACGCTCTCTAAAACACAACATGCAGTAAGGCATTCGCGAATTGGATTTACAAAGTGAGTTAGGGGCCACTATCCCTCCTACCATCGAACCTACTCCTACGAACATGGGACATGCGACCCTAGGGAATACTAACACAATCGACACTAACGTGGGACATGCGAAGCAAAGGGAAACAGAGGAGCCCTAATTGATAACCATTATCAATTGGAGGGTTGGGTCTCCCTATCTTCCCTACCTCCCTAAGACAGTTCATTTATTATCCTATCTATGGAAGGGCCACATAGAATTTCAGCCCTAAGAGGACTTGGGGCCACTCCTCCTAATGCTAAAGTGAGAACAAACGTGGGAAATAGATGGGTTCATATTCTCGCCTATTTTTCACAGAATGCTAAAACAGCCAAGACAAACTTCAAATACCCCCATGTGCCCTTTCGGTCTCCTCTATATACGGAACGGGCTTTTTTTCATTTTCTTTTGTGAAAATGAAAAAAAGCTGCGCGCCCTTTGTGGAAGGGATGTGTGGTGAAAGTAACAATCTAACAGATGGAGTTCTGAAATGGCAAAACTTACTAAGAACGTGGCCGTGGAAATGGACGAAAACATGGTGGACAATAACGGGCAGGTTCAGGTCGATGGGACTGTAAAAAAACAATTCGGCCTCTCACGTGACAACGACTCTCAATGGCCTTCCGGCCCGGATGGAAAGCCCATCTCACTCCGCTTCAACGTTGTGGTAGACATGTCTGACGTAAGCCACGCACAGATTCTTGCGGATGCACTTCGCACCAAAATCATCCGGTTGCAAGCGGCACTGAGAAAAAGCGGCTCTTCCTTCGAGGCCCTGAAGGAAATGGCCTCTCAGCCCATCCGAAAACATTATAATATGCTCGGTACGGGAATCGAAAACCCGGAAAAGCAATTAACAAAAGCCCTGGAACTTCTCGAATCCCTCCCGCCGGAACTTCAAGCCGAAGCGAGAAAGCGTCTGGGGATTTAACCCACAACGACAAAAGGAAATTACAATATGACCAACGCATTGATTTTCCTCCGCAACTATGAGGCCTATCTCGTGGATATGGTATCTGATATGTCCCTATGGGAAGATGACAACCCGAAATTGGAAAACGCACAAAAAGATTTGGCTTCTGTACAGCACGTCCGCGAACTTCTGGAATACATCGAAAAAGGCTATGACTTCTTCCTTCCCCCATTTTCGCCATAAGGAACACACAAAATGAAAAATGCAATTGAATTCCTTCAATGGTACGTACACCATCTGCATACAACAACCTTAAAGGATAACTCTGAGAGCATTCCCAAAACTGAAGACCTTTCAACCCCTATGGATATCTATCTATGGGCAATCCAAATTTTGCAAATCGCCGAAACTGGGGCATTCAATCACTTGGAAGGATGTCCTCTGAAAAAGGAGCAACTGAAATGAACCCTGAGCTCATCGATATCCAACTTCGCAAAGTCCGTGCGGCGAAGGATGAAATCTGGAGACAGGCCACACGGGATTGTTCCTACTATGCCCAAGGCCTAATGGAGGAATATGCCCAACTTACCCTTGAACTCTACCTGCTTGAAGCCGAACTGAGGTCGGCCATCGACTAGGGAAGCAAAAAACTCTCCGGGGCCTTCTCTCAAGGCCCTACCTTCCCCTGCCACGTTCCTTCCTCCCTGAGGGCTTTTCCATTCTTTGGAAAGGCCCTCTTTCTTTTCCCTGGGCCATGTGGAAAAAAATGGCCGCAAAGCCAAGAGAAAACATAAAGGATGTGGAACATGGGCATAAAGAGAAAACAGCCCGCCCGCAAGATACACTACAGCTCTCTTTATGCCCACTACCCCTTTTCGCATGTTCCCTCTTTGTGTGGGCCACTCTAAGGGAAGGGATAAAGATAGAATAAAACCACCCCACCGGTTCATCCGCTGTCCTATCTTTATTCCTAAAATAAAGAGGGAAGGAATGAAGATAGGGAAAGAATACTAAGGGGAAGTAAGGATGTGATGGCATATAAGCATTGTAAGTGAACGGGCCTAACCTCCCAAAATCCTTCACTTTTTTAATTGTAACGCCATATACGTGAGGGCATATGTGAATGACCTTCCCACCCCTATCTCCCCGGGGCGCACCCT
>QMCD01000207.1_pt2 | contig 41859 bp, 1 predicted proteins | sample 1821841 | NCBI WGS metagenome assembly QMCD01 (sample SAMN01991225, study PRJNA193472) | Termite gut metagenome, whole genome shotgun sequencing project. | isolation source: worker | host: Macrotermes natalensis
TGGAGTTTGAAAAAGTGTGCAGGGGCAGTGGCGAACCCACGCCGGGCGAATTTGCTTGGAACAGCACGGTGTTCCAAACCGGAAGCCAATTCGACTTGGGAACGGAAGGCACGCCGGAAGAACACCCGCTTATTTCGGGCGTAAACCATTTGGGAGCTGCTTGGAACTTGATTACCCGTAATGGCGCTTTTGTCGTGGACGGCTATGGTCGCCAACCGGCCGGATCAGCACGCACAGGCGTGATGGAAATGAGCAATAACCTGTGGGAATATTGCGTGAATGTAATTACGTTAACGGCAAGAGCCTACACAGGCAATCATGGCGACGGACGAATCTCGCCCAGAGGCTATGCCAATGTGGAAGCCTGGCCTTGCTCCACAGGGCTCTCACAAGGTAATCCATGGAACAGATTCGAAGCCCTTGGAATTAGAGGCGGTGATGCCGGCAATGCGATAACGGCTAACGGCTACCACACCATTTCGAATCGATACAATGCTTACTGGACCACAACGAGCAGCGTCTCTTGGAATGTTGGAGGCCGTGGCGTAAGAACAGCCGAATAAGATGAACTTGAAAAACATAAACAGCAATGCTATGAAAACACTATTAAAACATATAAAAGGAACCATTTGGGTGATAATGGTTATGGGATGCGGTTTGTCGTGGGCAAACAACGTTCAAATCACCAATGGTCCGCTCATCAAATCAAGGGATATGGACGCCAAACAGGCGGTCGTAACTTTCGATGTGAGCTGGGACAACTCATGGAATACCTCGTATCCAAACAATCACGATGCTATATGGGTATTTATGAAATACCGTATTGACGCAAGTCCGTTTGAACATGCCTATCTGGTGCAAGATCCGGGTATCGTGGGCGATGCCGGAACCTCTCCGGTGGACGTGAAATACGGAACCTCTAAACTTATCGGCGGCGAAGAACTGACCACCGGTGTATTTCTTGCTCGAAAAAGCGGAACAGGAACCACCACGCTGAAAAATGTAGGCTTGGTATGGAACTTGGATGGCACCGATGTGGACGAAAACAGCGTAGTTTCGGTGCGCGTGTTCGCCATCGAAATGGTTTATGTGCCGGAAGGCGCATTTCACCTCGGAGACAATGCTTCCATCTATCGGTTGATGAATTGGGGAGATACGATTTTTCGTCAAGACAGGACACCGTTAGTTTACGGAACGCCACTTACCGCATCAAATCATCCCGACAATATTATTCCAACGATGACGAGCAACACTGCCCCTGAAGGTTATGTGGCGTCGGCATCCGGTGCAAGTTATGCGCCTTATCTCGCATTTAACAGAAGGGGAGATAATACTACAGGGGTAAACTGGTATTATGGTACTACCGGTGCTTATGGGAATGGTTGGGATTGGATTCAACTTCAATTTCCGGAGCCGGTTAACCCAACTTGGGGAATTTTTCAAGCAACGTATTACACAAGCCCGGGCAACTGTCCATCTTGTCCAATGACCGGATTTTGTATTCAAGGTTCCAACGATGGTATAAACTGGGCTATCGTTCACGGTGATCTGTATAGCACAGAAACAGAGCAAATTCAATATGGTCAACAAAATTATAATTATCAGTTGTTGTCTTATTATCAAAATCCGGTGGTGTTTGATAATCCGGGCAAGTATCGGTATTTCCGCTTTTGGGTAAGACAGCATAATAGTTATTATAACGGGATGGGTATCATTATGTTGATGGAACATGGTGAAGACCGCGTAAACAAGATTTTTTCGGAAGATCCGAAATGGTTTGCTCTGACGGCACACAGTACGGCTGCTACGGCATTTGATACACTTAAAGAGGCTTTTCCGAAAGGCTACAAAGCGTTTTATGTGATGAAACACGAGGTTACGCAAGCCGCTTGGGTGGATTTTTTGAACACGCTGACGGTAACGCAACAACAAAAAATCAGTCACATTTCGCCAACCTCTACGGCACCAACCAAATTGTTTAACAACACACGGATGAATATCCGCATCAAGGAACAATCGTCGGACATGCCGGCGGTGTATGGCTGTAGTTTGGACGGACTGAATTGGAACCACGAAAACAACGGCGGAAATACGCCGATGTTCAATTTGGCTTGGACAGATATTGCCGCTTATTTAGCTTGGTCGTGTCTGCGCCCGATGACCGAATTGGAATACGAAAAAGCCTGTCGTGGACCGGAAAAACCGGTAATGAATGAATACGCATGGGGTAATCCGTACCTGACCGATATGGTTACTTCGGTAACGTATCCACATCAGCCCAACGAATCGCCCATACCGGCCTTGGCTAACCATTGTTCGCCGAATGGAGTTGGCAGTAGTGTTGCCAATTGGAACAGTAACCAGGGTTATTGGCCGGTGAGAGCCGGTGCGTTTGCACGTGCGAAATCCACGCGTGTGGAAGCCGGAGCCAGTTTCTGGGGTATCTTGAACCTGACGGACAATGTGCCCGAACGGGTTATCAATATCGAACATGCCGATGGCCGTAAGTTCACAGGCGAGCATGGCGCCGGAACGCTTCGCGGAGACGGCTATGCCGATGTACCAAATTGGCCGGCACAGAACGTTGCATTAGCAGGAACGGCTAACGGTACAGGCTATCGTGGTGTGGATGTGAGCGGTAATACGATTTACCCGTGCCGGACGGTCAGCTATCGTGGCGGTATCACATACAGCCACAATCAAAGAGACTTGTGGACCGGCTGCAGAGGCGTTAGAACCGCAGAATAGATTTGAATTAACTTAGAGTAACACATTAATCCCACGTTATTTAATGAGACGGGTTCTCACGATACGTTTTATTGGACTTTCCGTTGTGATACTGCTCCTTGTTCTTGCAACAAGGATGCAGTCATCGCAGGGATGGGGGATGAATGTGTTTGCTCCTTCCGCTGTGGCGGAAGATGACGAAAACGTCAACAAAAAACGAGGCGGTACTACCAGTGTTCAATCAATGCAACACAAAGATACCGTGCACTGGGGCGGCCCTTCGGATGGTATTGCAGGTAGCGAAAGAAACGAAACCATCGAAAGGCATGTCTTTACTTCAACAAGCAAAGGCCATGGCTTTACGGATAAAGCCAACTCGGAAATCCTTGATGTCATTTACGGTGGTAGTGCGTCCGACGGTTTTGCAGGCGGTGCAACAGACCTCTTGTCCGACGATTCCAAAAACATGCTCGGATTCAGCAAAGGACAAGGTTTTGCCGACCTGAGCAACAACGTTGAAACAGATAGCATTTATGTAGGCGGAACGGCCGACGGCTTTTCGGGAAAAGCGTTTGATACGCTGTCGGAACATGCTCAAGCCGTTTTGTCGTTTGCAAGAGGTTCGGGATTTATTGGTTTTGAAAGCGCTCTGATACCGGATACCATGTATTTTGGTGGTAATGCCGATGGCTTTGTAACGGCTTCCCTTGATACCATACCGGAAGAGATTACCGGAGGCATGTTGCTGTTTAGCAAGGGTTCCGGTTTTGTTGATCTCGGAAATGGGTTGCCCATGGATACCATGTATTCCGGTGGTGTTTCTGATGGTTTTGCAGGTAGGGCTTTAGATATATTGCCGTTGAAACAACTGCTCTCGTTTCAAAAAGGTTCGGGATTTACCGATAATGTGGGAATGACGTTGTCCGAATATGTGTATATGGGTACTGCTTCTGACGGCTTTGCGTCTAAATACCACGATACATTGTCGGCCTACGCTCAAGACTTGCTTTCGTTCGGCAAAGGTCAAGGTTTTTCTAAAAATGAAAGCGAACTGATTTTGACTACCAATTATTTGGGAGGCAAGTCGGATGCGTTTTCAGGTCCGTTGGATTTGGAAAGAACCGAAATGTCCGATAGCCTGTTGTTTGCCGGTTTGGGCTCGGGCTTTGGCACGAAATCAAGCTTATATAATGGGGATTCAATGTATATGGGCGGAACTTCCGATGGTTTTGCGGGAAAATACCACGATACGCTATCGCAAGAAGCAAACATCTTGTTGTCGTTTAATAAAGGTTCCGGCTTCATCAACGATGGAAGTGAGGAATTAGATGAGGTTTATCTCGGTGGCGTTTCTGATGGTTTTGTAAATGCAGCGTTCGACACCTTGTCGTCGGGAGTAACGGAAATGTTAGCCTTCGCAAAAGGAACCGGTTTTGCCGGCATGGTTAGTGCATTTATCGAAGACACGATGTACTTTGGTGGAGATATGGACGGCTTTGCCGGAGGATTTTTAGACAGCATACAGGAAGGGTTCAACGACCGCTTGTCGTTCAACCGCGGTTTCGGTTCCGTATTTTCGGACAACGGACAGGGATTAGATAGTCTCTATGTTGGTGGCGATGCCGATGGCTTTGCCGGTGCTGCGAAAGATGTGTTGCCGGTGGGTTCGTTGGTTTGGTTATCATTTAACAGAGGTACCGGTTTTACCGGCCTGACCAGCGTCTTGATCGATACGGTTTATAACGGTGGAGATTTTGACGGCTTTGAAAGCAGCAACAGCGATTCGATTGTCGAAGGACTGAAAGCCAAATTGTCGTTTAATAAAGGTTCCGGATTTATGGATGTTCAAAATGTCATTGCCGACAGCATCTATAACGGTGGCCTTTCCGATGGCTTTGCAGGTGGGGCAAAAGATATCGTGCCGATAAAAATGCTTTTGTCGCGAAGTATCGGCCACGGTTTTACCGATGTTCAAAATGCAATAGCAGACAGTAATTACAGTGGTGGTGTTTCCGATGGATTTGTAATGGCGGCGCATGATATTGATTATCCGCGTCCGGCTTTATCGTATAGCAGAGGTACCGGTTTTTCGACAAATCAAAGTTATATTGGCGACTCGTCGTATTTCGGCGGAGTAGCCGACGGGTTTAGCGGAAACTATCTTGATCGTCCTGTTACGCCTCCAACCTTGTATGCCGGTAAAGGGTCGGGATTCTCTGCCAGAGAACTGTTCATGCAAGATACCTTGTATGCCGGTCATTTTGCCGATGGTTTTTCAACCGGTGCTTACGATACTTTGTCAGAGGACACCAAAGCGTTTTTATCGTTCAACAGTGGAACCGGATTCACGGACCATGGTATTGGAGCAGATAGTATTTACTCGGGGGGAGTATCCGATGGTTTTGCAGTTCAAGTATTTGATACCTTATCGGAATTTGCAACAGCCTATTTGGCGTTCCAAGCCGGTTCCGGATTTATCGATCATGCCAATGCCTTTACGCCGGATAGCCTTTATGCCGGTGGCGCTGCCGATGGTTTTGTAAGTAGCGCACGCGACTCGTTGTCGAAAGATGCAAAAAACCTGTTGTCATTCAGTAAAGGTTCCGGATTTGCAGACCACGGTATTTATTTCGATACTCTTTATCATGGTGGCACTGCCGATGGATTTGCCGGTGGCGCACGAGATACCTTGTCGGAATTTTCAAAAATATTCTTGTCGTTTGCAGCAGGTACCGGTTTTGTCGGCCGTATGAGTGCAGACAAGCCTGATGTTACGTATTATGGCGGCGATGCTGATGGCTTTGTTACAGGAACAAATGATACGTTGTCGGACTACATCCTTGGCGGAATGTTATCGTTTAGCAAAGGTTCGGGCTTTATTGATTTCGGAAATCAAATTGGTATAGACACCATTTTTAGTGGCGGAAAATCCGATGGATTTGCCGTTGGCGTACACGATTCGTTGACCAAAGAACACTTATTGTCGTTCAACACCGGTACGGGTTTTGTGGATAAAGAGGCGCTTTCAATCATCGATCATGTTTACTTCGGTGGCGCATCCGATGGTTTTGCAGGTAAAAATCGCGATACGTTGTCGGCTGAGGCTCGCGTCTTGCTTTCGTTCGGAAGAGGTTCCGGATTCACACGCAACGAAAGCGAATTGCTTTTAACAACCGGTTATCTGGGAGGAAAATCAGATGGTTTCATGGGGCCATTGGATTTGGAAGTTGTACCTCTGCCGGATAGTTTATTGTTTGCCGGTTTAGGTTCGGGCTTTGGCGCGAAAGTGAGTTTATATAATGTAGATTCGATGTATATGGGCGGCGCTTCCGATGGTTTTGCCGGTAAAAACCGTGATACGTTGTCGCAAGATGCAGACCGCTTGTTGTCGTTTAATAAAGGTTTCGGATTTACAGATCATGGTTTCTATTTTGATACGATTTATCACGGCGGTGCATCTGATGGCTTTGTAACCGGTGTGTTCGATTCCATATCAACCGAATCCGGACAACTCTTGTCGTTTGGTGGAGGAGCCGGTTTTACAGGTTTGGTTGGTAAAGATATGGATAATGCGATGTATCTTGGTAGTAATGCCGATGGTTTTGTCGGAGGCTTTTTCGATACCATACACAAAGGCCTTACAGATATGTTGTCGTTTAACAAAGGTTCCGGTTTTATTGATTTTGGAAATCACCTTAGTTTAGATACTATTTATAGCGGCGGTGCGTCCGACGGTTTTGTCATCGGCGCTAACGACCAATTGACGGCGGATGCCGGTGATGCATTGTCCTTTAATATCGGTCAAGGTTTTATTGACTATAACGGCGGATTCTCGCTCGATCAAATGTATTTTGGCGGTGAGTCCGATGGTTTTGTTGGCGGAATAGCCGATGAATTGCCGGAAGGCATCAACGACATGTTATCCTTTGCCGCAGGTACAGGTTTTGTAGGACAAGAAAGCCGTTTTATACCGGATACGCTTTATATGGGCGGATCAATGGATGGTTTCACGGTGGGAATCTTCGATACCATGCCGATCGGATATCAAGACTTTTTATCGTTCAATAAAAGCCACGGCTTTGTTAATTCTGAAGAGGATAATTTGGATATCATCTATATTGGTGGGCCTTCGGAAGGGTTTGGAGCCTATTCCAACGACTCCGTGCGGGAACATGCCCATTTGTCGTTCAATCTCGGACAAGGGATAACTTATGCAGACCGTGTTATAGGACTGGATAGCATGTATCTTGGCGAATATTACGATGGTTTTGCCGCAGGCTATTTTGAACCTGTCATTCCGGATATTTCTCTATCCTTGATGTTGGGACACGGTTTCTCGGCTTCGGAAAGCGTACCGAAAGAAACTTCAATATACATCGGAAGCGTTGCGGACGGTTTCACCTCGATGACGCAAGAAATTAAAACGGCGGATTATTGCGAAAAAGACAGTTTGAAAATTTTATTGGACAGAGATACCTTATGTCCGGACGAAGTCTTTACTGTAACTGCTCAATACGGCCACGAAGATGTATTATATCCGAAAATGGTATTATGGTACAATACCAAAGATTTCGTATATCCGGAAGGCGACTATGGCTTATCGGTTAAAATTAGAATGGGTCTTTTGGAAAATGATAGTTTGGGCGTGATTTTAACGGCCGACATTTCGCAAAAATGTTTGTTGAAAGATACCATTTGGGTGTATTCATATCCTTATTACAAACCGGAAATATCGAATGATTATGGCCTTTGTACGCCGAAAGATGAAGTGAATATCACGGTGGATAATCCTGATCCGAGCATGGTTAGCTCTTACACATGGATGCCGCTTGTAGGCGGTAGTCAAGTTACGGGTACAACCTATAAGGCACCTACCGTTAACGGACAAACTTACACCGTAACGGCTCGAACCATTTACGATTGCTACGTTTCGGATAGCATAACCATCTACCACAAAGGCTCCGTACCTTTGACAATGGAATCTGTACCAAGCACCGATCCGCTGTGTACAAGCGATGGTCATGTCGTATTGACACCTATTTCTGCATTGTGCGATTACTACGATGCAACCTATTTGTGGACCAATTCGGCTACAGGCGAGGTGTACGGAGAAACACCTTATCTTGATTTATCACTCGATGGATTTGCACCCGGTCAGCATACAATTAACTTGATTGTGGGAGCAGTAATCGGCTGTCAAGAAGTTAATCATGTATTCAATTTGGTTAAATCCGATACGGTTAATATCGGAATTATAGCATTATCCGATACAGCAGTTTGCACCGGAAGTCCGATTGCCTTGAAAGCCATTATTGAGGGTAATATTGATCAATCGCTTGACTTTGAATACGAGTGGGTTGGACTTAATTTCCCATTGTGCCAAGTTGGAGATAGTTTGTTTACGCTCGACACGGATAGTTTGAAAACCGGTACATATAACATGGTGGTTGATGTGAAACTTCCATCAGGTCAACAATGTTTGTACAGTCCTTATCAAGGTGCAGAAGGTTGGGTTCGTTCGGCTCCGTTTACAATTACAATTTTATCACCGGAATCAGAATTCTGTGATTCTACTTTAATCAAATGCAAGAAAGAATTTTTGACAACCACGCCGCGTTTCGATACGGTTTGCGTTGGCGATACCGTGAAATTTAGCAGTGGACACGAACTCTATCCGGAGTTGCCCGAACATCAAATTATATGGACCAATGCATCGAATTGGAATTTCGGCAATGGACGCACGAGAGACAGCGGTACAGACGCTTCCATCGTCTTGAAATCGGATCTTAAAACGTCCAGACTTGCTGTGTATGTGCAAATAATTACCGATGCTAAGAAATGTACGTTGAGAGATACCATTTGGTTGTCGAATTATCCGGTGCATAAACCGGACATTATCGCCTTGTCGAATGATGTGTGCTACACGGATACGGTTCGCTTGGGTATCAGTAATCGTTTGGCCGATGCACAATATTCGTGGACGATTATGGGTTCGGAAGGCACTCCGCGAGAAGACACCGTATTTATTGATACCATTGCATCAAGCCGGACGTATATCGTAACAGCAACTACGGCAATGGGCTGTGTAACGGCGGATACGTTCAAGGTAGCGCCTTGTTTGGATACACTGAAAGCCGAAATTTTAGGAAAAGCATCGGATACGATTTGTCAAGCAGAGCCAAGTTATTCGTTGGAAGCTCGCTGGTTTACGTCGTTTGGCTCGAAAGCCAATAATGTAAGCTACACATGGCGCAGTGTTCCGGCGGTGGCGGCGTTTGCAGTAACAAAAGCCAACGATTCTACAGTTACATTTAATACAACCGGTGTGGCGGCAGGAACTTATCAAATTTATGTAACCGCTAAATCCGCAGATGTGTCCAAATCGCTCGAATCAACTCAAGCATTTACGTTAAGGATATTGGCACCGATGGGATTCACATTGATTCCGGATCAGGCTATTTGTGAAGGTTCTTCGATAAATTTGACAGTGGTTAAAGCCATTCCGCTTGAAAAATGTCAATACGAATGGTCGCCAACAGAAAGTTTGACGTTCGGTGATACCTTGAGCCCACTTGCAACACCAACCGATACAACAACTTATACAATCAAAATTACCGGCTCAAACGGATGTTCGTTGTCGAAATCGGTTAAAATCAACGTTCGTAGATTACCGGTCATCACAAGTCAACCGGATACGATAGAATTGTGTGTAGGCAAAAAAATCACCTTGCCGGTTACAGCCACAGGCGATGGATTGAAATATACTTGGGAGCAAAAGATTAACGGCGTATATAGCAAAGTAATCAATGGTGGTAATTATTCCGGAGCAGCAACCAACACACTGACCATTAATGCGGCTCAAGCTGTTGATACGGCTCGTCCTTACCGCTTGATTGTTTCGGGTCTTTGCACACCTAACGATACAACGGAAGAAATTATTCTGAAAGCTCGGGCATTGCAAACTCTGAAAGCGAGATTGGAAGCCGAATCTGATTTGTGTTTCGGAGAAACTGTTAAAATCAATGCCATCGTTGAACAAGGCGGAGATAACCCGAAATATGAATGGTTTGTTAACGGCGTTAAAACAAGCGTAGAAGACTCCTTGCCGACGTTTGATAAAACATCTTCTCTGAAAGCAGGCGATGCAATCACCTGTGCGGTAACGAGCAACGCATTTTGTGTGTCGGGAAGTGGAAGAGTAACCACCGCTGCCGTTAAGATTATTTCGGTGGATACGATGACGTTGAAACTGGCTCCGGTTGGCTCAACAACGATTTGTCAAGGAGCAACATCTATTTCGTATAAAGCAACATTGACGCAAGCCGGAACTGCTGCCGAAATCAAATATCGCTGGTCGGGAGATGGTTTGCGATTTACAGATAGTTCCGCAACAGGTACTGTTGATACAAGAAATTTAACAGCCGGCGATTATACGCTTAAATTGGAAGTGGAATCAGCGAAAGCCTGTCTGTTCAATACGGTTGTTGATACACAAGTTACATTCCACGTGATGGAGGCTCCGCAACTCTTACAGCCAATTCGCGATACATTCTTGTGTAAAGATTCGAGTATCTTGATACATGCCGTAGCAGATGCCGGACGTATAACATGGGCAGGCCCCGGATTAACCGTAGTCAGCGGAGATACGTTAGTACGCATTAAACCGACAGCAGCCTCATCTACTTATATTGCTACAATCACGGGAGAAGGCGGCTGTGTGTCTCGCGACACATTTACGGTGAAAATGAATATGCCGATGGAATTCACGCTGATTCCGGATCAAGCCATTTGCATAGGTTCTTCGATAAATTTGAAAGTGGTTAAAAACATTCCGCTTGAGGTATGTACTTACGAATGGTCGCCGACAGAAAGTTTGACCTTCGGCGATACGTTGAATCCGCTTGCAACGCCTACGGATACGACAACCTATACGATTAAAATTACGCCTTCAAACGGTTGTCCGTTGTCGAAATCAGTTAAGATCAGCGTTCGGAGATTACCGGTAATTACAACTCAACCGGAGACCGCAGAATTGTGTGTGGGTAAAAAGACAACGTTGTCGGTTACGGCCGTAGGCGATGGATTGAAATACCAATGGGAGCAAAGGATTAACGGCGTATTCACCAAAGTGGCCAATGGCACTAATTATTCCGGAGCAACAACCAACACATTGACGATTAATGCGGTTCAACTTGTTGATACGGCACAGCCTTACCGTTTGATTGTATCGGGTCTTTGCACGCCGAACGATACATCGGACGAAATTCGCTTGAAATTCACGCCGACACAATCCATGGGAGTAAGTTTGGAAACAGAATCGGATTTGTGTCTCGGAGAAACTGTGAAAATCAATGCTATCGTTGAACAAGGTGGAGATAACCCGAAATATGAATGGTTCGTCAACGGCGTTAAGGCAGGCGTAGAAGACACTTTGCCAACGTTCGACAAAACGTCTTCTTTGAAAGCGGGCGATGCGATCACGTGTGTGATAACGAGCAACGCCTCTTGCACATTGGGAAATACAAAAATGACCACTCCTCCGGTTAAAATTATTCCGATAGAAACCATGTCGTTGAAAGTGGCTCCTGTTAGCACAACAACGGTTTGCCAAGGTGTGTCGATTTCGTATAAAGCAACGTTGACCGCTCAATCAGGAAGTGCCGCCGAGTTGAGTTATTTGTGGTCGGGTTGCGATTTGGAATTTACAGAGGCCGGATCAACAGGTACAATTAGAACTCAAGATTTGGTGCCGGGTGATCATACGTTCAAATTGGAAGTTCAATCAGTAAAAGCATGTTTGGCCAATCCGGTTGTTGATACGCAAATCACATTCCATGTGATGCCGACGCCGCAATTCATACGTCCAATCCGCGATACGTTCTTGTGTAAGGATTCAAGTGTCGTGGTGCAAGCCGTAGTGGATTCCGGACGTGTAGTATGGACAGGCCCCGGAATAACCGTAATCAGCGGCGATACGATAGTTCGCGTTAAACCGACAGCACTCTCAACTAACTATGTTGTTGCTGTTTCGGGACAAACAGGTTGTACATCACGCGATACATTTACAGTGAAAATGAATGTGCCCGCAGGTTTCACAATGCCGGCCGATCAAACGATTTGCTACGGACAATCCGCGAATTTAAGGGTTACCAAACATGTTCCATTAGATAAGAGCATATTCATTTGGTCGCCATTAAATATGCTGGATACAACCAATCCGGCAGCTCCGGTAGCAAGCCCGACAGAAACAACAACTTATCAACTTACGTATATCTCTGAAAACGGTTGTCCGCAGTATGGACAAGTCAAAGTAACCGTACGGGAATTGCCGGCTATTTTGGGACAACCGGAAGATACCATCAAAGTTTGTGAAAAAGAACAAGTATCGCTTAAGGTTCGTACCAAAGGCGATGGACTCAAATATCAATGGGAGCAAAACGTTAATGGCGTATGGCAAACCATTGCCAATGGTGGTAATTACGCCGGTGCAACAACCGACTCTCTCATTATCAAACAAGCCGCAGTATCTGATAACGGACGGCCATACCGCTTGAAAGTTTCAGGAAGCTGCTCGCCCGATACTATCTCAGAAAACATTGACTTGTTTGTAACGCCGTTGTCCGGTTTGAAAGCATCGCTGAAGATTAATAATATCCTGTGTTTTGGCTATCAAGATTCCATTATGGTTGTCATCGAAAATGGCGGTAGTGGAGTTCCGACCTTTGAATGGAGGGCGAACGGACAACCTATCCCGGGCGCTCCTTCACAAGCCGTGTTCTATGATGTGGCATCGTTGAATGTGGGTGATGTCGTAACGTGTGTGGTAACAAGCAATGCACTGTGTGCAGTGGGCGCATCTACAATAACAACCGAGGCTATTCAGATTAATCCGATTGATACCATGCGGGTAATAATAACGCCATCGGATACGGTTATGATTTGCGAAGGTACGCCATCAATTACTTATAGTGCCACAATAACCCAAACCGGCACAGGTGCTAATCCAAGTTATCTGTGGACAAGCTGCGATGTGCAGTTCGTAGATCCGAGTATCCCGAACGGTACGGCCATTACGAAAGATTTGCAAGCAGGCGATTATATGGTTAATTTGCAAGTGTCCTCGAACAAATCATGTTTGTATCAATCCACATTAGATACAACCGTGATGTTCCGAGTGCATCCTGTGCCTCATTTCTTGAAACCTCTTCTTGATACGGTGGCTTGTTTGGATTATGGCGTAGTTGTGAAAGCAGTCATTGATTCCGGAACAGTAAATTGGAGTGTTCCGTTTGAATCATTGAGTCCGGACAATACGCTTGTTCGTCTTCTGCCGACCGAAACCGGAAAATGTATTGCAACCATAACTAATCAATACGGCTGTATTGCACGAGATACATTTATGTTAACGACCAAAGAGTGCGAACCGGATTTATCCAAAACAACTGTTTATCCGTGGCGCAGACAAGGTTGGTTAAGTGCAAATAATAAATGGGAAGAAATACCAAGGATTCCTTCGGGCTTAGAAGGAGCTCCGGATATAGGCGATTTCATCGTTGGTGCATGTCCGGAATGTTATCTGTTGGGTGGCGACCCGTTAAATTATGACTTTATCTCAAGCGATACAATGTGTTGGGGCGATACGGTTACGATAAGGGTATGCGGACAACGTTGGGATTTGAATCCGGATTTGGATTTAGATGTTTATTGGCATTTGAATGAAAATGTTCTGTTCAAAGATGCACCAAGTTCGATCTATATTGAACAAGACGAAACCGATTCGCTCGGCTGTGCTTATATTGTTTTGACCCATTTGCTGGAAGGCGATTCGATTTTTGCGGAAATTGTAGATGCCAACACGTTTGAAGTTGTTGTAACATCTAATAAAATAGCCGTCCATGTAATGGAGGTTTATGAAAATAAAGTGCTCATCTCGGCATCGGCTCCGGATCCGGAAGGCGGAGAAGGCGCATTCTTCCCGGTTAGAAACGATACCATAGCCATTTGCGAGTATGAAGAAGAATTGCTGTTCACTTCGGCATCAACTTATTTGAAACACGGCGATAAGGATAACACTTACCAATGGTTTGTTAATGGCGTGGCTGTACCGGGTGCAACGGATTCGGTATTCAAATTCGGTAATATAACAACAACAAGTGTGGATACGGTTTGGTTGGAAGTGAATACCTGCAAATGGTGTACATATTCATCAAGATCTCAATCTATTTATGTGATTAAAAATCCGGCGCCGAGAGTTGGTGTGGAAATTATAGATAATACGATTATAGCAGATATGGCCGGCCATCCGAAATATGACGGCAGATTCTGGCCGGATACGGTTCGTACGGATAAAGATATTTTAACTCTTCGTGTTCTTGATAGCAACAATGCGCCGGTGAAAGAAATCCGCTGGTTAGATGCACAAAATATCGTTCACAGATCTCCGTTTAATGATACGATAATGGTACGTCCGACCAATACTTATGTTTACAATGCCGAATTGGTGGATCATAACCATTGTGTCAGCAGGGGAGGTGTGAAGATTACCATATTGTACGGTCCGAAAATCACGAACAGTCCGCAGGATTACACCGTTTGCGAAGGCCATGCGGCTTGGTTCAGGTTTACTTGGGAAGTTATGAATGCTGTACCTGATGAAGTGTTTAATATCCAATGGTTTGCTCGCCATCATGGTATTGGATTCCCCGATACGCTTGTGAATACAGGAACTTCGCCATCGGGTGATGTAACATTATATCACGGCGTTGATGCCGATACGTTGTTTGTAGGCGGTTATCACGACCTTCGTTTATGGCATCCTTTGGCAGGTCCGGCAGGCACAGGCTACGACATGGATTCCTTGCAATACGGCCGAGATAATCAAATGCACTATTATGCACAAATTGCAAGTGATATCCCCGGTTTGGCGGTTGATCAAACGTTCCGTTCCGGAATCTTGAATCTGCAAGCCAAAGTTACGGCGAAAACATGGTTGAGTTATATCAAAATTAACGAAGAAGATTATCTGGAAGAACCTTGGGGACGTGGAAATATCGCATCTCCGGTGATTTCGGAAATGGACGATGACATGCGGAGAGCGGATAATATCATTGATTTCTCGAAAGTACTGTGTCCGGGCGATGAGGTAGAACTGAAATTAGATGGCCGCTATTTGGCTACGACCGAAGAAAGAGCCAACTATATTTGGTATAGAATGAAAGACGGCGAAAGAATCGTTATCGGACAAGGTATCGACAAGAACAACATCAAGATTAAATTCTCCGGAGAAGATCTTACAGATACGATTATTTGCGCCGTTGAATCCGGATTGTCTTGCGTTTGGAATCCAATCGCAGAACTTTATCCGATAGTGTTCCATGTTAGCCCGATAACGCATATCTTGGAAATAACAGAGAATCCAATCGTAAATATCGGTTTTGAAAATCCGAAATACATGGGACGTTTCGCAATGGATACCATGCGTCGTGGTTTGGATAAGGTTAAATTAAGCGTTGCTCCCACATCGGCTACGGATTGGTATAGTATTCAATGGCAAGTCAATAATATTCCGTTGATTGAATATAATGATATGACGACGATCACAGTTTCGCCGAACGAAACATCGACTTATACTGCAGAAGTTATTAGTGAATATGGTTGCGGATACAGATACGATACGGTTATCCACGTTATGCAATTGCCGAGAGTTGTTCAAAATCCGGGCTTCACGGATCTTTGCGAAAGCGTAATACCGGTTTGGTTCAGAGTTGGCATCGAGGGTAATGCGGCAGACGAGGAACTGACGGTTAAATGGTATCGTCAAGACAGTGCAACCGGAATGCCTTATGAACTTATCAATACCGCAGAGGGAATGCCAACCAAGTATTATGCGCAAAGCAATACAGGTCCGTATTATGGCTCAGTTCAAGACACGTTGTTTATTGGTGGATATTACGATAAATTGAATGAAGATCCGAACGGCATTTTCATGGATTCGATTCGTTATACCGATGATCAATCGATTTATTACATAACGGTTACAAGTGATATTCCGGGATTAACCACAACCGTTGAATCGGAAAAAGCCCAATTGTTGGTTAGCAAACGTGAAACGCCAAAAGTTTGGTTGGATTATGTATCCGTGAATAATTCACGCTATGTGGAAGCAATGAATCCGAGCTGGGGCGGTTTGACCGGAACAGAGGCTCAAGAAGACCATCGTAGAACTTACGAAATCATGAACTTCCCGAAAATCATGAATCGTGATGATCAAGTTAAACTGCAATTAGATGGCCGCTATTGGTCGTTGTATAATAATCCGGCTACTTACACGTGGTATTGGAAACGTAATGGCCAATGGGAACGTTTTGCCGGTGGTGCAGGTCAAGATAATGTGGTTCTGCCTAACGCTCAACGCACGCCTTATGATACGGTAATGTGCGTGGTTGAAACGGTTCTGTCTTGCGTATGGGAAAAAACAGATACGACCTATCCGATTGTCTTCACAACACAACCTGCTACACCTCCTATCACACCGCTATCACCCGAAATTTGTGAAGCCTCTACGTTCTTCTTTGCAATAGACACCGTTAAAAATAATAATGGCGATAACTTCAATATCCAATGGATGCGTCGAAAGGGAGAAATGCCGGATATGTTGAATAACAGCAGTATGCCGGTTACTAAATATTACGGTGCAAATTCGGATACCTTGTTTATCGGTGGTTATCACGATAAGATGAACTATCATCCGTTAGCGGAAAGCATGAATCACTATTTGGATTCTGTCCGTTATTCGGAAGATACCGGTTATGTATATTATGCTATCATAACAAGTACGATAACAGGCTTGTCGGCTGAATCCGAAAGAGTTTTCTTACAAGTCAACAAACGCGAAAACCCGAAAGTTTGGTTGGATAATATCAGTGTTGGCGGTGTTCCGTATGCCGGAGAAATGCCATGGCGTGGTTCAAGCAGCGGTTTTGCCGAAGCCGATGAAGATTATCGCAGAGCGCAATATCAAATGGGACATATTGTAGATCTTCCGGATACGTTGTGTACGGACGAGTTGATTCGAATCCAAGTGGACGGACGCTACTTGTCGGTATCGAATGATCCGGCTATCTACTCATGGTATTGGAAACGCAACGGTCAATGGACGAAATTTGACGAAGGTGGAAATAAAACGATAGTAACCCTCTCGAATGCTCAAAGAAGCGAACGCGATACGATTATTTGCGTTGTAAAAACAACGTGGCCTTGCGCATGGTACGAATACGACACAATGGCACCGATTATCTTATATACTGCACCGGCAATCACACACAAGATAATTATTGATGAAAATACAATTGAAGCCGGAATGATGGGGCATTCGGTCTTCGACGGCCGTTTTATGCCGGATACGGCGCGTGTAAACATAGATGAGATAACTCTTCGTGTGGCTTCGTTGTCGGGAGTAAAATTAAGACGCGTGGATTGGATAGCCGATAGTCTTGTTCCGTTGCCGAGTTTGATGAATGGCGATTCAATATCGAAATTTATGCCGGAAAAAACCACGACTTATATAGCCAACATCACCAATCAATACGGCTGTAAGAGCAAAGATGAAGTTACCATTACAACGCTGAACTTGCCGAAGTTTACGCTTATGCCGGAAGATTACGACCTTTGCGAAGCCGGTGCGGCTTGGTTTAGTGTTGATACCGAAGGCAACGATGTTGCCGGAGAAGAATTGTATATTCAATGGTGGCGTCAAAATCCGGACGGTTATAGAGAGATGATATACAGTACTGCGCCCGGTATGTTGACCAAATATTATGGCACAGACGAAGATACCTTGTTTATCGGCGGTTATCATAAATTGCTCAATGCGCATCCGAGATCAGCTCATCCGCTGGATTCGATACGCTATGCGGAAGACGACGGCTCGCTTTATTTTGCAACGGTAACCACCAATATTCCGGGCTTGTCGAACACGCCGGTATTATCGAAAATGGCCGAATTAACGGTGAGCGAACGTGCAGTTCCAAGAGTTTGGCTGGATCATATCGTACTCAATACAACTCATCAATACCACGGTGTGGACGGTGATGTATGGGAAGGCTATAGCATTACGGCAGGCGACAATGAAAGGGTTCGCGAAGAGCGTAACATCATTGATTTCCCGGAAAACTTGTGTCAAGAAGAAACCGTACAAATTTACGTAGGTGGCGAAGGACTTCGTACTAATAGTAAAACCGCTACTTATACATGGTTGTGGAAACGCAACGGCCAATGGGTGAAAATTCCGGGCAGTCCGAACGCAACCGACATGACGCTACCTAAAAACCACAGTTTGGAAAGCGATACGATTACGTGTGTAGCCACAACAGCCCAAACGTGCGTTTGGAATACAACCGATACCATGCATCCGATTGTGATTCATTGGTGGCCGACTCCGACACACGACATCCGCATATTCGATGAAACGGGTATAAATCCGACCGATACAGCATTGTTTGGCACTCGCGTTGTTTTGCGTTGGGGCAATGTTTTAGGCACAGCATCTTCATGGAATTGGACACCGGTACGTTCGGTAGAAGAACCGAATATACAGCAATCCATGATGCCGGATTTGAGCACGCCACCGCAAACAAATAGCGTGTTCTTGAAATTCGACGAAAGATTCTGTCATACGATTTACGATGATCATATAACGTTGTGGAATGCGAATGGTTGCAGGCACGAAATCTGTGCTCCGGTCAGAGTCGTGGGCAGTGCGCTGAGAGGCCGCATGGCAGTAGAAACTCCGGTGGCTCGTCCAAATCGTGAAACAGCGTATTCGGTTTGCGTTGGTGATGAGGTTTATTTGATTGCACAATCTATGGGCGGTTCAATGAATTATACCTACGAATGGCGTTATGCGGAAGGAGATTACAGCCAACAAATGCAGGTAGATCCGATGGCGTTGCCGTATGGTTGGAGATTGTCGTTGAATCACGATACGTTGATTGTTCCTGTCGAAAATTCAACACGTTTCTACGTAACCGTAAGTGATAGATCGGAAAGCGGAAATGCACCATGGACGGATATGGCAACCGTATTGGTTAACGAGTTTGTTGATATTAATGCTCGATTGAATGCGATTAGAGACGATGTTTGTCAAGGCGAATTGGTGGTTGTGAATTTGGAAGTTGACGCCATGGCTTTGGGCGATAGAAATTGGAGCATCCGTTGGTATAAAAATGATTTAAGCAACGAGATTACGGTTTCACGCAACGAAAATGTGTTTACCAGCACGGATATGAAAAACGGTGATATGATTTGTGCCATAGCCCACACCGGTTTGATGTGTGCTCATAGTTACGAAGACACGACTGCATGGTTGCCGTTAACCATAAATCCATTACCGGTTATTCACAACCTCAGTCCGAAAGATACCTTTATCTGCAATGGTAATTATATCACTTTGGGTGTTTATGCTACAACGCTTGATAACCATCCGTTGACGTATCGTTGGAGTCCGCTTGGTGCATCAGATGTGGACGGCGGTCCGACTTTGACAACAATGCCTACGGGTTCTAATGCAAGTAGAGTGCCGAGTCATTTTGTAACAGTAGAAAACACGATAACAGGTTGTAAAACGCAAGGCGAATTTATTGTTGAAGTCATCGACAAACCGCAATTGGTTGGCACATTGCCTATCGAACAACCGGATATTTGCTATACGGATTATCCGACCGGTTATCAAATGAAGATTTCGTACGATAACACGAATGATTATGGTATGTACGATCCGCCAACAACCTATGATCCGCCGCGTTACGCCTCTGCCACAGCCGGTCCGCGCAAGGTAACCTACAGGCTGGATCTCCGTGATACTCGATACATGACCTATACATGGCAAATTGATACATCACGCGACCATGTAACACGTCATTGGGTTAATATTGCTGATTTGCCGGCCGACAATCGTTATAAAAAACAACTTAGCAATTGGGATAAAATTGCTCTTAATGCTACGCTGGATACGTTGTTTGATGGTATTCGTTTCCGTGGTCTTGCTTCGAATATCTGTGGAGAAACAAGCGACGAAACCATGCTTCATGTACCGGTTACACCGAAAACACCGACATTCAAAGTTAACGATCCTACCTTGTTGTACGACAGCATTTGGCGCAGGTTCTGTGCAAATGAAGGGGAGCGTCGCGATTATTTGGAAACACAAACCGAATTTTTGAATGGCAATCTGAGATGGTTCTATCATGAATTACGTTCGTGGATCGAATGTGCGAGCAGAGGAACATGTCATAACATTTGTACCAGAGAGCGTACGTTTATCGGCTTCAGGGAAGTTACCTTGGCAGAAGATGTTGCTCATTGGAGACCGGTGGATAATTTGAACGATTATGATAATCATAATAGAGTAGTAGAGAATAGAAGCGCAAGCGGAACTTGCTGCTATGGTTATTACTATGATTATTATTGTTATGATTATTATTATTCGTGGTATGTTATTCACACTCCAATTCATACTGCGCCGAGAATGTATTGGGTTCACGTGGAAGAAACCAACCGTTCGTGCCGAAGCGAATACTCGGATAAAGGCATGGAAGTTTGGGTATTTGGCGACCAAGTGCCGAAGGTACAAGAACCGGCGTCTTGCGAAGATAGCATTGTATTGTCGGCGACTACATCAACAAGCGATATGGGCTTGTCCAATACGCACACGTATCAATGGAGCAATGGCGGAACAGGTGCGCAAATTAAAGTTCCAAACGTTGTTGGAGATGTTTATACGGTTAACATTTCATCGAAATTTATTTTCCCATGGAGTGTGCCTAATGTTACGACTTGGTATGGCTGGCACAATCGCTCGCTGACTTATGATAATACGATTCGCAGCGCATTCCAAGCAGAACACGGTCAATATCCATTTGAACTTTGCGAACAAGAAATAGAATTTACGGTTGGAAATAGCCAAAACGCATTGGATACGGTTGTTGCTAAACTTGCGAACATTGATAGTTGCTTGTTGACCAAAAATCAGATTAAAGCCACTTACACCTTAGTTGGACCGAATGCCAATAATAAAACCATTAAAACTGCTCCAACGAAATACGCTTGGTTTGTGAATGGCGAAGAACTTGAAGGCGAAACCGATTCGGTACTGGATATCAGTTCTTGGAAACGCGGCAACTACACGGTATATGCTTACGTATTCCCGGGCAGAGGTTGTTTGTATAACCGGGATTCTTACACGGATACGATAACCTTCTCGCTTTCGGCTTGCCCATCAATGGTTGAAGTGAATGGTTGCGACGACAGCGTTCTGATCTTGGCAAATCCGGAAATCGAAACCGAAGGTTTTGCATACTTCTATAGATGGGATACTTTGAGTTTTGATGAAGATGGCAATGTTGTCGGAAGTGTAATGCTTCCAAGTACGGATAGTTTCTATATTATTTCGCAAGAAGAATATGCAGCCGATCATAATTATAATAGAATATATCGTGTTGAGGTTACGGTGGTTGATTATGCAACCGGCGTACCGGTTCAAATTTATACTACCGATTTCAAAGTATTGCCGCATATTGATTCAAGACATTTCTCATCGAGATTACAAAGATTCGGCAAGTTGGCATTGGGCGACACGGTTTGCAAAGCCGATATGATTGAACTGAAAATTGCCGATTCCGTAGAATATCTCTACCATACTACTTATGGCGGACTTTCAAACGAACGCAATATCGAAGAACTTAATCCGGTTTACACTTGGACGATTTACAGCACACGAACCAACAGAACGGATAAATTGACTACGCCGGATGAATACTTCCCGCAAAAACCTTATTCGACATCTGTTTATACAATTTACGCACAAGTGGAATCGGATGCACGCTGCGTGCGTGTTTCACCGCATTTGACCGATACCATTGAAGTAACGGTTAAAGATATGTGCGGTCAAAAGTATCCGGTTGATGCTTGTTTCTTGAATCCGATTGTTCTGACTTCTACTATTCCGGAAGGTCCGGATGTGATGTACAACTGGTCGATAGGCGGCGATACACGCACGATAATCGTTGAACCGGGCGGTCCGAAAGGCTACGGCAAAGATTCGATATTCATTTGTAAAGTGATGGACGGCGAAGGCGATTCGCGTTTAGATACGTTCTGGGTTCGTGATGTAGTCATGGTGGATTCACTGAATGCGAAAATTAGTCGTGAAGATGATTGGCAAAACTTGAACGGTCCGGATTACAATTCATTGACGCAATTAGTTTCCAAAGGTCAGCCACATCGCTTGATTGCTACATTCAACGTAGGTTATGGCGATTTGATGAACCAATGGCCGTATCAAGTTCTCGAATATCGCTGGATTGTAGAGAATCTGAACACTCGCAAAAAAGATACCGCATTCTTGAATGAAAATATATTTGATGTGGCTCAACTTCGTCCGGGCAATTACACTATCGTTTGCCAATTGGTTGTTGACCGTGGTTGTATCGTTGAAGATGTGTCGAACATGATGAGCTTCCGCGTAGATGTTCCTGCACGTCCGGTGATTTGCGCAGGCGATCCGATTCGTGGTTATGGCGATACAATCCCGACTTCCGTAACGTTGACAACATATCAAAGTCGATTGAGTAATCGCAATAGATATGATGATTTATCTTATACATGGAAAATACTTCCGGCCGGAATTCCTAATCCGGATAATGAACAATCTGTTGTAGTAGCGAATATTCCAAACTTCGGACGTGATACCATTTTTACGTATGTTGCAAATTACATGGATATGTTTGGCCGCAGAACAAATGATACGATCCGTGTTTATGTTGAACATCCGAAAACGCCGACCGGAACTATTGTTTCCGATCCGATTATGTGCAAAGAAGAAGGCAATAATATTCATGTCAATCTTCAATACGGCGGTATATTGCCGATCCTGACATGGACGATTGTTAACGATGGTGAATCGTGCTTGCCGATGGGCGGTATTTCTCCATTCTATCAAGAACCGATTCCGGCTTGGTCTGATACAACGTTGAAATGGACGAATATGTTGGCCGGTAATCCGGATCCGGAACGCAATAAAGTTTCGCTTGTGGGTATATCGAACTACGGCTGTTTGACGGATACGTTCATCAGTGTGAATCCGATTGACGTGATGGTTAAACATTGTCCGAAACGCACGATTATCACGCATTGTGAAGGTGATCCTGTAACGCTTACGGCTCGCCACGATGCCTGCGAATGGGAATGGGTTAAAGTTATTCCGGGTGAAGACGGTGGTTTCATGAATGATCTGAATGCGGCCACGCAAGCCGGTCAAGAAGTTGAAATTATTCACGATGATGTCGATGTTCACGCTATCTATGTGGTGAAAATGCGCGACCTGTTAGGCGCTTCGGTTATGGATACGTTTGAAATCATTGCGACTAAACGCTTAGACTTTACTGCAGAACTTCATTCGATCTATGGCGAACGTGTAGAAAAAACAGGCATGATGGAATTTTCGGTGAACTTAACGATTGACGGCAAATCCGTATCGACCAACGATCCGCTCCATCACTACGTTTGGACACTCGAAAAGAACGGTATGCCATATCAAAACGGCGATACACTCGACACCGTTCCGCAATTGTCGTTAGATACATTGAAAGTAGGCCAATATAAACTGTATTTGAGCGTTTCCACAGATGCGTGCGTAGCGCCGACATCTATTACTGATCTTACAACAGAATTTGAAATCTATACTCGTGGCCAAGTGTATCCGGTAGTGGGCTGTCCGGGCGATTCAATTAAATTGACATCACGTAATAAAATAGATTATGGTTGGGTTAGCGATTTTGTATTAGTCGAAGACGAAGATAATCCGATGATCAGCCGTTGGGTATTGATAGAAAAAGATACGACCAAGTATTACCGATGGGCTCCGCAACCGCCGTTTACAGGCGTTGAAGATGCCAGAATTGTATATGTGGAAGTTCCCGAACCAAATTCGATCTATGAATATTACACGGTAACTATTACCGATATAGATGGCGATGAAGTAACGGATACATTCCACTTCAGTCCTCAGGATAAAGATACACTCCGTGTGAGGGCTTATATTGATACGCTCGGATTTATGGGTCAAAACATTTTGGGCAGCGATACCTTATGTGCAACTCCGGATTTCAATATCATCGCTGAAATCCTTGAAGGTAGCGGCACAAACCCGAATTATGTGTGGTACGTAAATGGCGTTATGTCGCAAAAGAATAATACGGATTACAATTTGAGCAGTGTGTTCGATGCATCACAACTCAAATCCGGATGGAATGAAATCTACTGTAACATTCGTTCAAATGCGTCTTGTATTGATGTAAGGGAAAGAAATACGGAAACCATCAGATTATATATCGATGAAGCGTACTTCGTGAAACCAATTATTAATAACGGAAAACCGGATACAACGGTTAACTATCCGGATTCGGCTTATCTGTATGTTCATACGTCCGGTGGCGTTGCTCCATTCTCGTATGCTTGGTCGCCGAGTCATAATATCCTTCCGGTAAATCCGGACTCTTCGGCTGTTTATACTTATCCTAATTTAAGAACAACGCCTTACACGGTTACGGTAACGGATAGCCGTGGTTGTCGTGGTTCGGCAGTAATGACGATTAAAGTGGTCGGCGATCCGTTTACTCTGAAAGTAAGTCCGGATCAAAAAGTATGTATTGGCGATTCGGCCGAGCTTTACGCAGCCGGCTTTGGCGGACGTGGTGCCTCATATTCGTTCTTGTGGACCGTGCTGGAAGGCGATACCAACTCGTTGCCGAAAGATGGCCGTCAAGCCCACTCGAACATCTTCGTAAGTCCGGATAGTTTGACAATCTATCAAGTTAAAGCAAGTGATGGTTTGGATACGCTTTATGATACGGTTGTGATTTCCGTTGCTCGTCGGGTGAATGTGTATATTGATACCGATCGTGAACTTTGCGAAACCTCTCCGTTAGTGATAAATGTGATGGGCAACGATCCGAATTTGGAAGGTTGTTCGCTAAGAAATCTTGAATGGAGCTGCGACGGTTTCTATAACAGTTATTGTGATAATACCCGTTATCCGGGAAGTTGCTCGCCGGGCAGCTATACCTACGATGGCGTTCAAAGTCGCACATATACTCAAAACGGATATACGTATTATTACTACAACCAACATACTCACGGTGGCGCTATCAGCAAAAATAAATATCAATGGTATCGCAAACCGCGCGTAGGTTTTAGCTATTACGCCAATAATCAAATTTTAGGCGCTACGAGTTTCCGTTTGAATACCATGGATTATGAAAATGGAGATACGATTTGGTGCGAAGTAACCACCAACAGCACAGGTGTTGAAGATGTTTGTACATCTAAGACGAATGTTTTAGTGGTTAAAAAATATGGTCATCCGGAATTCCTCTGGGCAGCCGATTCAATGAAGACCTGTAACAATGGCGTGGTTCCATTGACGTATGCATTGACCAATGAAACGATGATGGATCCGCTGACTTACAAGTGGACTGATAAAAAAGGCGGTGATGTCAGCAGTACATTGCGCCATAGCGAAGATGGTGATGAATCGTTAGGCAGAGCAGATATTATTGCATTCCCGTTTGCGAAATTAGCCTATCCGGATCCGAGCAAGGGAGAAAGCAATCCTGTGGTATATACACTTACGGTAAGCAATGGCTATTGTTCTTCTACACATGATTTCAAAGTACGTGTGATCCAACCGGTGAAACAAGTCGGCGCACTGAAAGATGTTACAGCTTGTGGTAGTGATATGGACAAACCGGTATCGATGACCGTTTATGTGGACGATGATTACGATGTTGTGTATTGGTGGGAACGTCGCGAACCGGACGGCAAAGGTGGTTATTTGAAATTCAGAGATAGTGAAGGAAAAGAAACCGAATGGCGCAGACTGACCGAACAAGAAGACGGAACGAACCATTCGGGCATGAATACATCGACATTAACCGTTAAGTCTATTGCTTATCTCAACGGATTCCAATATCGTGCAGTCATCAACAATAATTGTCCGGGACCATACGCATCAGAACCAATGATGTTCCGCATTCCGAACCTACAACCGCCGGTATTGATCACCAACAAGAATGCAACGTATTGCCATAAAGATTCGATGAGCGTTTTAATTGCCGCAACAAATGCTTCGTTCGACAAATTGCAATTGCAAGCTTGGGGTATGGATCCGGATTTGAGAACAACAGATCCTGAAAAATATGCCGAAGTACTTGGAGAAATGACATGGTATGTCAACGGACAAGAAAGATTCCGCGGTGATACGTTTGATTTGAATAAACTTGGTTTGACGCCGGGTTCGTATCAAATAAGCGTACGCATGGTGTTGGATAATTGCACAAGTACGGCCCGATCGCTCACATTAGGTATTCGTGCATTACCAAATCCGAGTGTTACAAATCCGTATCAACCGGGTTGCGACAGCATGATCAACTTAGTTGCTAAAGATGGTTTCCTACAGTATGAATGGCGGAATTTGGACGGCACTTTATTGTCGAGCGATCCAACACTTACAGCCAAATGGGGCGATGAGGTTCGTGATACGGTTAAACTTTGGGTGCATGATGGTGCTTGCGGCAACACGATAAGCGTTGTGCTTCATGATCCGGATCCGTTCAATCATGTGAGAGTGGCTGTTAGTCCGGCAACAGCAGTGGCTTGCAACACATCGGATACAAAAACATTTACGGTTGAAACTTTCGATACGGTGAAGATTGAACATACGGTTACGGTTTACGATAAGGTTGAAATTTGTGATGAAATAGATCCAACGCTTTGCCGTGATACGCTTTTGGCACGTGATAGCACTTATTACACCGATAGCATTAGAACCGTTAAACTGTTGAAAGTATATTGGGAATATAGCGCTCCGGGCTCTGACACATGGACTCGTTTAGATTCGATTACGCATGGCGCTCAACACAGTGGTATGGATTCTCGCACCTTGACCATTCGTCCGGCAACAACCTTACACAACTACCGTTATCGTGCCGTAGTGAACGATGAATGTGCACATACCAGAGCATCGGAATCAGCGTTATTTATGATGCCGGATCCGCAACCGCCTACATTAATCACAGATCAAGATACGGCTTACTGTTTGAATACATCGAAGAACCCGCTCATCGCCACGCCTAACGAAACGCAAGCACAGGCTATTTTGGCTTCATTAGGCGAACCGGCTGATTTGAGAAACAGCAATCCGCAACGCTATGCCGAACTCATTGGTGAGGTGGTTTGGTATCTCAATGGCAACAGAGTCAGATTTACAAATGAAGACGGTGTCAATGCGATTTATAAAGGCGATACCTTGGATTTGAACTTGCTGGAAATGGATACCGCTGATGTGTATCACATCGAAACGGCGATGAGAATTGGTAGTTGCGAAGGTAGTCGTGCAGGTGTGTATATTTCGGTTCTGGACTCTACAGATATTACAATTAGCATTTCTCAAACGCTTGCTAAAATCTGTGTGTCCGATACGGTTAGAATAGATGCAACGACTTCAGTTCCGGGCGTTCCTGTGATTTGGGAATACCGCATACCGCATTCGCAAAACGAAGATTCGGCTTGGACTCGTTTAGATGCACTCAAAGACGGTACACAACATTCCGGAATCGGAACGAAAACATTGGTGATTCGTCCTACGGGAACGTTTAGCGGTCGTCAGTATCGTGCTATGGTGGACAATCAATGCTCCCAAGTGAGTGTGTCGAAAGTGATGGATCTTTGGGTGCTTGATCCGGTGCCGTTGATTATTGTTCCGGATAGAGATACGCTCTATTGTGAAAGTACGACATTGGGTACACAACCGCTGATCGCCAAGTTTGATTCGGTTATGGTTGATGCTAAACTGCGGGCTTTGGGCTTAGATCCGATGACCATAAGCGAAGAAAAATACGGCGAAGTGATAGGTCGCTTGCATTGGGCTATTAACGGTGTTCTCACACCTGTCAGATCAGATACGTTGTATTTGGATCAACTTGATTTGACCATTCCGGAAGGAGAAGATTCTAAAAAATTCGAAATGTCGGTTCACGTGGACTTCAGCGGACCGTTAGATGATGTTTCAAATATTTATCTTGGCGATGCGGTTATTGCTAAACAATGTCCTGTTCCGGCAACGAACACGATCACGATTCGTCGTTTGCCTGATCACGGATTACCATTGTCGTATCAACCGTATTGCGATAGTTTGATTCATCTTGAATCGGCAGAAGGTAAACAATGGATGTGGATGAATTTGGCCGGAGATATATTATCAACAGAATCCGAACTGAACACGTATTGGAACAATGATAACACTTGCGAATACATCGTTACACTTTGGGTGCGCGATGAATATGGTTGTGAAAATATAGCTAACGTGAAGATTGAAACGCCGGCACCGTTTGAAAATGTTAATTTCAGCGTAATGCCGGATACTCTGCTAACCTGCACAACAAGTGCGGTGGAATTTGTGGCTTCGTTAGATTCGATAGACGAAATAAATGATAATGGTAAAAACACGTTCCATTGGGAATACCGCAATCCTAAATCACAAACGTATGATTCGCTTTGGACACGTTTGGATACCGCCAAAGGTACGCAATACGAAGGTGCGAATACAGCCGTATTAACCATTCACCCAAGTTATCTTTTAGATGGTTATCTCTATCGTGCGGTTCTTCACAACGAATGTTATTATGAAAAACCATCGGATTCCGTACTGCTTTTGGTTCCTGAACTTGCTCCGTTGAATGTTGATTGGTTGAAAGATACCGTGTATTGCGAAAATGAAGATATGCGTACATTGGTTGCTGCGCCTGATGCTGCTACTGTTGCACAGCGTTTGGCTGCATTAGGCCTTGACGGTTCAACGCTTACCGATTCTATGTATATCGACCTCTTTGGAGAAGTTATTTGGTATGTGGATGGCGTTGAAGTTCATCGTGGCGATACGTTTGATGTAGATGCGTTGAATTTGAGATCATCGTATTATTATCATTATGATTATTGGGCAGGATACCACTATCATTATGATATGCCTGTAGCGCCGTATTACCGTGAATATCGTATTGAAACAAGTTTGGAATTGCGTGGTTGCGAAAGTCCGAGACGAAGTGCGAAGGTAACAGTACGTGGTTTGCCACGAATTCAATTGCCGTCGTCTCATATCCCGTATTGCGATAGCATCGTGTTCATAAGCGTAACCGAAGGCAAAGAATGGCATTGGATTGCACAAAATGGCGATCTGTTATCCGAAACACAAGAGCTCAACGGCAAATGGCCGGAAATGAGCGGTCCGATCAGACTTTGGGTGCGTGATGAGTTTGGTTGTGCAGATACGTTCCGTTTCAACATTACAACGCCTGAACCATTCAAAGAAATGATTGTTGATTTCAGTTTGAGTCTTCGATATGGTTTAGATGATACGGTATGTATCGGCATGGCAGGCAACTATCTGACGGCTAATGTAAGTCCTGCGAATCCTGCGTATCCGGGCGTTCCGCAATGCGACTTGCAATGGTATGTGGACGGTGTTCCCGTTGCTTTTGAGCCATCAGGATTTAATAGAAGATTTGATTTAAGTCAATTGCCGGGCGGTGCTCATCGCATTATGGCTAAATTTACGCCGGTAAGCGGTTCGCCGAAATGCTGGAATACGGCGTGGGCTGATACGTTGCTTTATATAACGAAAGAACCGTTGGTTGTGGATCCGGGTGTTGACCAATACTTGCGCGACTGTCCGAATATGGCATTCTTGAACGCCGCTGTTTGGGGTGGTACGCCGCCGTACAGAGATACGATGTGGCGCATAGATTTGATGCGAGGTATTTTGCATGGCGGTTTAGATGAATTTGGACAACCGATCCATTTGGATACACTTCGTCAAATGAGCGCTAATACCGTCTTGTTTGAACAACCGGGCGTTTATACGTATATCTTTGAAGCCAACGACCACTACGGTTGTAAAGTACAAAGCAAACCGTTGAAGATTATTCTTGAAGACGGTCGTGGTGCCGGTCCGTTACAAATCCTGAATTGCAAAGCCGTTCCGGAAACGGTCTGCACAGGCGATACGGTAGATATTGCCGTGAATGCAATGGGTGGAATTGTTCGCAAAATCAAGTATTATTGGAGTGTGATGGAAGGCGACTTTGCATCATTGCCGGATTATGAACCCGCACAAGCCGATCTTTTACGTGTAACGCCGAGCGTTTCGACGCGATACAGAGTGATTGTAAGCGATAGCATGAATGCTGATACGTGCTACACGTTAATAACCGTTATTCCGAGAACGATTGCAGGAACAATTAATTTCACCGATGGAGGTTTCAATTCAGGTAAGAATATTGAATTTGATTCGTTGTGTTACTTAACAACGATGGATTTGACCTTGTCCAACAGTACGGCAGACCGTTACCATTGGTATTATAGTACCGACAATGAAAATTGGTATCAAGCCTACGACGGAGAAACCACACGCTATAACAATTTTGAACTTCAAGAAAGCACATGGTTTAGGGTTCATGCTGTGAAGACCGGTTGTGATCCGGTATGGACAGATCCGGTTAAAGTGAATATGTTCCCGAAAATGGAAAACGTGATTCAACACGATACGATGGAATTCTATACCGAAGGAAAATTTAACGCTTCTTACTATTATTACGTTTGGCATTATAGAACATGTTACAGTAGTTATTACGGATATTCGTATGATTGCAGTTGGAGAGAAACCGTATGGAGCCACGATTACAACAAATTCGGTTATCCGAAAGAAACCATTCACGGATTTAGTGAAATTTGTTCGAATGATCCGAATCTCTATTTGTTGAATGATACACTTTACGGTGGCGCACGTCCGGGAGAATATGATATTATTTGGGAATTTAGCGTGATTAACGATAAAACCGGTTATACAAGATTGTACGATTCTGCTCGTAACGAATTAATCGGTACGGCTAATGAATTGGATTACTATCCGGGAGCCGTTATTCCGGAAGACCGTTTCTATCGCCGTGTTGTACGTTCGGGCGAATGCGAACAAGCAAGTAATCCGCTGTTGGTAAGTCCGACAGTGATACCGGGAGGCCCCGGCCGTATTACAGGTACTCAAAACTTGTGTTTCAATACGCAAGATACGTTGAAACTTGCTGCTACGCCATCAGATCCGGACAGACCATCACAATGGACTTATCAATGGCAAATAGATAGCATTGGCGACGGTTCGTGGACAGATATGGACGGCGTTACAGGACGTAATTATCTTCCGGGCGTTCAAACCAAAGATACCGTATCCTATCGCGTGATTACAAGAATGCAAAGCCTCAGAGGTAATCCGAATCAATGTCGTTACTCGGATACAACACCGGTATTCAAACGTATCGTGAATCCGATGAGAACCGGCGTTATCCGCAACGACCGTTCTGTTTACTCCGAAGCCGGCGAATTTTCACCGATTTCGATTTGTCCGGGTGGAAAACCGAGATTGATCCTGACCGGTCATTGCGGTCAAATCCTCGAATGGCAAATAGCCGTTGTAGAAAACGAATGGGCAACGATCAATAATACCAAAGATTATCTGTCGCCTAATTTGACCCAAAGCGCTTGGTATCGCGTTAAGATACGCGGTATTTACAACAGTACGGAATATATTGATTATACAGCACCGTTCTATGTAAATATTCTTTCGGAATGCAGCAATATTATCAACGTGGTTGAGTCGAAATGCGGCGGTATATTTGAACCGTGCTACGGCGAGGCTGTTGAACTGAGAGTTAGCGAATTCTTGAAAGATGTGGTTAAAGTAGAAAAATGGGAAGTAGCCCGCGAATCGAGCAATTTCACGTATGATGATATTGACAGCACGATTGGTCGTTCGGGCAAAGGTGTATTGTCCCTGATGACCGAACCGGTGAAAGAAGAAATGTACTATCGTCCGATTTTAGTGAAAACAAATGGTTCGAAAGAACTGAACTATTACTTCAAAGTTTCTCCGAAAAAAGTGAAGATTCCGAAGATTGTTCCGTCAAGAAATTATGTTTGTCCGATCAATGATCCGGGTGATACGATTGTTTCGTTGTGCTTGAGAAATTACGACGGCTGCGCCGATTCAGTGGTTTGGGAATACTCGGTGAATAATGTATATTGGCAACGCCTCACCGGAACAACCGGCTTTAGCAGCGATCTTTATGTTCAGTCGCCACGCATTTCTTCAACGAATTATTTCCGTGCCAAAGTCTATGTTAGCGGAATGATTTATCAATCTCCGGTGAAATCTGTTGAAGTGGATTGCCGCGAACTTCAAGGTACTCCGGTAGATCCGGACGTTAGCGAAAGCGATTATTGTCAAGGCTGTTGCAATTCGGATACGATGATAATTTTTGCAGGAACAGAAACACAAGTTTCGCTGAAAAACTCGAATTGCGGACCTGTTCTGTATTGGCAAAAACGTGCGGAAAGTGCAGACAGTTGGACAAAAATCAATTCAACAGAAACTAAACTCCGGACGGGCGTTTTGGAAGAAACAACATCGTTCCGCGCCGTATTGTTTGGTTGGGACGGTTCGGAAGATACCACTTGTCAGATTGTTGTGAAAACCGAACCTTGCGAAATGTGTGTAGTTGGTCCGCCGGTGGATACGGCAACGCTTGATCCGGAAACAATTGTAGATACGATTTGGATTTGCCAAGGCGAACGTGTTCGTTTCAGAAGCCGCTTTGTTGGCGAATACAAATCTATGAAGTGGTATGTAAACGGTGTTCAAAAACCGTCCGAAGCAATGCCAAACTACTTCAGTTATATGGATTTCAAAGACGGCGATGAAGTTGTTAATGAAGTTGAAATTGCTACCGTTGGCACCAAAGCATCGAATAAAATTGTGGTTCGTGTGAATTTAGTTTCCGTAGAAATTATCGGACCGGAATACATTTGTGGAGGCGATGAAGTGAACTATTATGCGATATTGCGAGATCAATTCGGCAATGTTTTGACCAATAATGTGAAATACGAATGGAATAACGGCGTGCTCAGAGATAGTATGATATTGCAACCGACGTTTGACACGAACCACTTGACGGTTCAAGCCTACGACGAACGTTTTTGCGTGGCCACAGATTCCATAACCATTAAACCGTTGATCAATTTTGAATTTCCGGATACGGTTCGAATGTGTATTGATACGGCTGATTTGAATAATCCGGTAACGAACGAAGAGTTCACAGTTGTTAAATACTGGCCGGGTGCGGAATATACGATGGAGCCGGAAGGTGTTTACGATGCACTGGGACGTCCGGTAACGATTTTCAGCAATACGGTTTCGTTGGCAGCAACGTATCCTGATGGTATTCCGACCACGCTTACGTATCCGCATAAAGTAACGTATCTCGTGAAGGTTTACGTTTGCTCGGAAGGTACGAACTGTCCGTATTTGAGCAGTCTGCCGCTTTCGTTCTCCGAAGCCCAACATGCCGCATCGGGTTGTCACGGAACGTATTGCGAACGCACACATCGCGTAACAGCCGTATATCACAATCGTGAAGCCGAAAAACCGATTGTTACGATTGATTACAAAAATGCTACGGTGTTGCGTGGTGATACATTAGTGATTAATCCTTGCGAACGTTCGCCGATTTACATTCAATCGCATGTTACCTTGCGTTCAGGATTGCCTCACGATGGCAAAACGGAAAAATATCTCTGGTATGTGAACCGTGAATTGGATCCGATCGATTACGGTGCAATGTTCTACGGTGGCGAAACCGCTAAGAACAACACATGGTTCGACATGGAGTATGTATCGAAAGGCAACTGTTTGAGTTTCGACACCGTTCGCTCGAACCTCTTGGTAACCGCATTGCTGATGAAAACTCATGCTACGATAGATATCGTTGCTAATACAGGTGTGGAAATTTGTGCGGAAGACACCGTAACATTCCGATACGTTTATTCCGGAAACGGTAATGTACCACCGACAATTCAATGGGCAAGATATGATGCGGCTCGTGAAAATGCGTTCCCAATATACATTGACCCGAATCACGGCGGTCGCGATTCGATTTTGAAAATTGGAGATTTGAGAGATGGCGAACAAGTTTATGCGATAATGTTTGTAAACGACAGAGAAATGTGCTTGGTTGAAAATCCGACCGAATCCAGACGTTTAACATTTGATGTGGAAGACATGGTTCATCCGAGCATAGAGCTTATAATGATGGATACAAGCGGCAATCCGCTGACCAATTCGGTTTGCGAAACCAACAGTACGATGACCATTATTGCTAAGGCTCGTGGACAAGGTGCTAAACCGGGTTATATTTGGAAAGTGAACGGACAAATCCTTCCGGAAGTCTTCGAAAACGGCAGACATTGGATTGATCCGGTAACCAACTACGGCTATCTCACTTACGATTTCGGAAAAACATTTGCATCGTACAAAACAACGGTGTACGACCTGTCTTGCGAATTAATTTCTGCGGTGAAATGTTCGGAAGAAAACATGGTACGTGTGGATACAACCATCGTTGTACGTCCGGTTATCGAACCGATTGTTAGCATTGAAGAAATTTTTGATGGCCCGGCCTGTGCATCTATAACCCGTGAATTAGTAGAATGGCAATACGACAAACACGTTCATACGCACCAAGGTTATATCCACAAAGACAAAGGCCGTCATACGTGGACATGGAGAGGCGATTGGCGCAGACTTTCTTATTCTTGGTGGCATTATGATCATTGGCATACGTCATATTATTGGGAATATTATACACACAGCAATACGAGAAACCAATGTATCATGGATAGCTACAGTGGTTATTGCGGTCCGGATTATCAAAAAGTGAATTACGACTGTAACCATACGCCGGGCAATGTGGCTGTGAATGCGTGCAATTACCAATATTCATACGATGTATTCGGCGGAAGCAGGTTCAACACACCTTATCCGACCTATCACAGATGGAATTCTCATAACTATTATTATTATCGCGAATACTCGTGCTACGCAGCCTTTGAAGACCGTTGGAATGGCGGTGGTTTGTCTAAACAAGCCATTGCGGATAATGGTTCGTTGATGATTTTCTTGGATAAACCGGAAGATTTGAGAGATGAAAAAATCATTGGTTTGAGCGGCGGATGGCCACGTGATATCGGTGTTTATGAATGGACGACCGAAGAACGGGAAATCACTCGTGATACAGTTTATAAAGATGGACACGGCAATTGCTCGGATTATCAAAATGTTCATTACGGTTTCTATTTCAAAAACGGTGATGTATGGATTTGGGAAAAGAAAACCGTTGACGGAACACAACCGGATACGATGATTTATCTTGGCAAACCGACACGTTACGATTCGTTGGTTGTGGAAGTGGCCGACGGTGCAGTACGTTATTTCTGGAATGGCCGTTATATCTATCGCTCGAAAACTAAAGCCGAAAAATATCCTTACTATGCAGATGTGGTAATGAAAAATCTCCATGCGCAATTCTCAAGAATTGAAATGGAATACAAACGTACCAATGTTCACTTCAAACTGCACGTGAATCCGGCGGAAGCACTTGCTCCGGGAAGTTATGTACAATGGTTCATCAACGGTCCGCCGAGCGCCCAAGAAGGCTTTATGGGTACGGAATATTATCCGGGAGGACGCTTAATTAGACATGGCGATTCGATTTCGGTAACGTTGAGATCCGGATACGACTGCGTATCGGAAAACTTTACGAGTGTTTCGGCAAGTCATACCATGTATGTGAACTCCGTTTGTCAAGATATTATGGAGGATCAAACGCATTGCTTGGGCGAACCGTTGACGTTGACAGGTGATGATTGCGCGCAAGGTCAATTCTCTTGCTGGAGTTCGGTATCACTGAATGGAGATGCAGATGAAGTGGAAACCTATTACGATACGGTGTATAGCAGAGTGCCACAACTCGAAAACGGCGGAGTTACTTCATACAAAGAATATGTTCTTGATACGGTAAGGGAAGGCGATACAACAGTTTATTACGTGGCTGTTGATACGATTGTATATTACGATACGATGTGGATATTTGTAGGTTGGAAGATAGATACCGTAGTAGATGGCCCGTTTGAACGCGTTTTGGGTGGAACCGGATTTGCTTGTCAATCTGAACAAACATATACTTATATGCCGGATACGTTAACATCGTTTGGCTATGAAGGTTCGCGCACACTGACCTATCGTTGGGATTTGCAAGATAAAAATGGTTGTCAATATTTCCAACGAACGGACGTTTATTTAGTGGATAAGCCGATTGTTCATGCTGTTCCAATACCGGAAATGTGCGAAGGTGATACAGTGAACCTGCTGGCTTACTCGATGAATCATAATCTGAAATCTTTGGAATATGTGCCGATAGATTGGCGTAATACGGGCGATGTGGCATCTTGCTTTGTAAAACCACCGTTTGAAGAAACTTACGAACTGACGGATTCAAATAATCTTCAACCGGTTCGTTGGGATGAACACGGTAAGAGTGCACAATTGATTTATGAAACAGGTTCGATAAAAGCGGAAATCGCAACAACCGGTATAATCGGTTTAACCGACACAAGCAACGGTCGATTGGCAACTCGAAATGGCGTGAAATTCGGTATTGAATTTGCAGGCGATTCTATTCGCGTGATTGAAAACGGTATCGTTCGCTACGGTTGGAGAGGACGTGCAAACGGTGTAACGTATAGACCGCACATTGTCTTGAATCAAGGCGTTGTACGCTATTACGTGGGCGGTGTAACAGGCTTCTTCTATGAAAGCAAACAAATCGTTTCAAAAGTTTATCAATCGCCGTTGTGTGGAACTGTACTTAACGAACATTCGAAGTTTAGCGATGTGCGTATGAGCGGTGTAGGTAGCCAATTAGTATTGAATTGCGATAGTATTTGGTTAGAAATTAGAGGTTATGATAAGAATGGTTGCTATACAATAGATACACTCAAAATTGCTACGCGGATGCGGCAACCGGCCACGTTTGAACAAGGTGTTGACAGATGTATCAACGCACCGATTTTGATAAGGGCTTCTAACGGAACCGACTTCAAATGGTCGTCGCTGCCGCTTGTTGACGTATTGGCTAAACATTATGACAGCATACCAAGTTATACGGAAGTTGTAGCCGACAGCATTTATGCAACATTGCCCGATACGGCGACGTTGACAATTACTTATACAAGTCTGAATGGCTGTCGTCTCACCGATACATTCCAAGTGATTGCTAATTCGATTCCGGGCGAAAATCCGCTTGGCGTAGGTATCGAAGGCAATCACGACGATACCATTTGTGTGGCTTATATCCGTATTCCGGTAGATGTTGAAGGTAATGCAGATGCAGATAGTAGCACAATCAAGAAGAGCGGATCTAATTCTTATGCTTACGCAACACAACCGATTTCACACGGATATTACAGTTTCACCGTTCCACAACCGGATCAAGAAATGGTTGTAGGTTTGCAATATGCTGAAGAATCCGATAACTATGGAACAGCAACTTGTTCGACCGTTGACCTGCCGTTTGCCCTTTACTTCAAAGGTGGCGCTTCACGCGAAGTTGAATTTAAAGAACATGGCACGGTATTGTCAAGTTTCACAGCAAACGAAAACGATCAATTCATGTTTGAAAGCCGTGATAATTTGTTGTACTTATATCAAAATGGCCAATTGCGAGATTCGGTGCGTTCTTACATAACTACGAATGTAAGATTGGTATCTTTATTCTGTGGCAATGATGCTCAAATTACCGACCATATAGTAAGTAAACAATCTGCATCCGGCTCGATCTGGGTTGTAGATACGAATGCCGGTAACAGGCCGACTTACGAATGGTTTGTTAATGAAGAAAAACAATCATCTCCTTCTAAATCGTCGCCTTATTTCGAAATTGATGATTATCCAATCCGCACCGGAGATTCGATTTACTGTTACGTTACATCTTCGTTGCCATGTGCTGCCGAATCGCCTAAGAGGACAGCATCTCATCGCTTAGTTGTTGTGGATTTGGATATTTACGCCGGTATGGATGATACGATGGATTGTGAGTATAACGCAATTCCTGATGCTTATGTTCGTGGAGCAGATTCATACTATTGGCGCACGACCGGTTCCGGAACATTGCTTAATTCTACGACGATAAGGCCGACTTACAGACCGTCTGTGGACGATTATATAAACGGTTCCAAAGTTCAATTCATTCTTACTGCTCAAACATCGTGCTGTGGCGAAATCTACGACACCGTTGAATATACGTTGATTGGTAAATGTTGCGAGTTGAGCTGGTTGGATTATTCGATAGATAAAGATCAATTCTGTTCGTTTACAGATACGCTAACGATGCGTGTAGGTTCTTACGAAGGCATTCTTGTTTCACCGGACAGTGTGGTTTGGGGCAATACGAAGGGTTGGCCGTTTGTAGGCGGTAATTCTCGAGATACGTTAGTTAAGGCATTACCACAATCCCACACCAACGACACTATCGGATATTTCTTCACGGCTCGTGTCAATGGTTGTGTGCTCCGTGATACGTTCTGGGTTGTTTATCCTCGTGCGGTGATCAGTGCTTTGGATACGATGCTTTGCTATGGAGCCGAAGGTTTTGTACAAGCAATTGAAGGCGGTTTGAGTTACCAATGGGGTACGAGTGAAGGCCCGTTGTCCCGTCCGTCAAATCAAGATTCTATCCATTATATAGCCGTTTATGATACCTCATATTTTATTTCAGTATCGGTTGATATGGGAGGTGGTTGTGTTCTTAACGATACGGCTCGTGTTAGCATAGCGATGCTTATGAATCGCGGTCGTTCGGATACGGTTTGTCATCTTACGCCTTACACGCTGACGTTTGCCGATTCGGAATTGAACGGCGGCTCGTTCGGCTCTAATCCAACGGTTACGTGGACTTACAGCGAAGGTGGCGATTTCTCGAAAGAGGCTTATTCATTTGATACGGTATTGTCCTATCAAGGCAGCGGTGATTTCTACACGTATGAATACTGGGTAGAGGCTGTTCTGGGAGAGTGTACGCTTTACGATACGGTAACGCTGCATGTGCCGCGTCCTTATGAAACAGGCTATCAAGTTCTTTATCCCGGCGGTTCACTGCAATTATGCACAGAAGATAGCGTGCGTATGCTTGTTCTCAATACCGAAGACGTGGATACCGTTAGATGGTGGTCTGTTCCATCAACACATATCACGAGCATGAGTGCTTTGGGCGATATGGTTCATTCTCTTCCTGATTTCACGTCGTCCAACGACACGACATGGTATTTCTTTGAAGTTACGACTGTTTACGGCTGTACGTATTCGGATTCCCTCCCTGTTCGCTCACCGGATCCTACGGTGTTTGAAATACCTTCCGATACGACTATTTGTTTTGGCAGTACCGTTGCTCTTGATTCGTTGATAAGCACGGGCGGTCCCGATATTGAGTCTTGGGGCTGGGAAGGACCTTATAAGTTGACAACTGTTCGCACGGGTCCGGATAATGTTACGGAATTTGGTCCGATAGATCGGGATACGTTCTTTGTTGCATGGGTTCGGAATGTTGTTGGTTGCACATATCATGATACGGTCCATGTATCAATAGAATCCTTAAATGCCGGTGGTTTCGGTGTGGATACGTTTGTTTGTGTTAATGAACCTTATACACTTACTCCTCAAGGTACGCTCCATGACGAGGTATGGTCTTATAACAAAGGCGGAGAAATTCATACGATCACCACGCCTACATTGACAGATACGTTAACCGAAATAGAATCGGATTCACTCCGCAAGTATATTTTCAGAGCATTATCAGAAAAAGGCTGTGAAGTTTCAGACAGTATCATTATTTACCGTCGTCCGTTGATGCCGCCGATTACGTTTGCCCATACGGGAGCTTGCATTGGAGGTTTTGATACGTTGATGCCGAGCATAGATACAGGAGAGGGTAGTATTATCCGCCGTTACGAGTTTGATCAGCCGTTTACCAGCGGTGGCGCTAATCGTTATGTCTTCGAAATACCGATTGATGACTCTTTGAGGCTTACTGTACGTATTACAGATTCGTTCGGCTGTGTTCGAGATACTCAATTGATTATACCGCCTTTCATCATAAAATTCACATCTACGCCGGAAGATACAACGATTTGCGCCGGCAGCCCTGTGGACTTGCATATCATTCAGGCCAGTATGCGCCCGTATAGTTACAAATGGAGCTCATATCCGGAAGATCCGACTCTGTTAGGCCGTAATACCTACATTCTGGAGCGTTCGCCTTTGGATACGACTACTTATTTTGTGGAAATCCAAGATTTGCTCATGGGTTGTGTTGCTTATGACACATTCAAGATCAATGTGGATCCGGGTCCGCGCATTTACGCTCCCGGTGATACAATTTGTTACGCAACGGATGATGCGCGTGTTGTTCTTCGAGGCATAAGCGGTGACAATATTGACGAAAGTTCTATTTTCTGGACTTTGCCTTCCGGTGGTTCAATAGAGGAAAATCCGGATAATCCGTTTGAACCGGCGATAATTTTTGACGGTGCGGTATTCGAGTTGAATGTAACGCTTTCTGTGCGAGGATTATTGAGTTGCTATGAAGCTCCATTGAATAAGACATTCACGATTCGTCGTAATCCGAATACCATAGACATGGCTATTGTTCCGCAAGATACAGCCATCTGTTTCGGGGATTCGGTACTGTTCAGACTGAGTTCTTCCGAGACGCTGGATTCCATCATTTGGTTCCCAACGGGCGACCGCGGCGACAGCACCTGGGCTAAAATAACCTCGTTGCCTTATGATAATTACCGTGTGAATTACGGTGTTCTGGCCCGCCGTTCGTCAGACGGTTGCTATGGCGAGTCGTCCGCACGCTTGACTGTTTACGCACGTCCGAGTGCTCTTTTCCCGAGCGATACATCTATCTGCGAGGGCGAAACTTTCATCATGGAAGCACCTGCATTCATCACGATGGATCATGTCGCCGTTGTCAGGGCTGAAGAGCTTTATCCGTCGGATTCCACGCTTTGGGGCTGCTGTGTTGCATACGAAGATCCGGAACTTCCGGGCGAAGAGTTATATACTGCAACCTATGATCCGCTTGTATTTGTACCAAGCCGCGATCAGTCCATCTTCATAGACTTCCGTAGCATGTCGGCTCCGGCTGGCGTGTGTGACAGCCGAGACACGATCCACCTGCGTTTGAAGAAACGTCCGAACCGTGACAGTCTGCATCTCAGTGAAGATACTGTTTTGTGTTATCCCGGTGAATTGACGCTTTATGCCTCTCCGAAATCTTCCACATATCCATCGGTTCGTGCCACATGGACGGACAGTGCAAGCGGCACTATTGTCAGCACCGACACGGTCTTCACACAACGTTTCGAAACAACTACGACCCTGTTTGTTACCATAGACAGTGATTCGCTGTGTGCTCTTTATGACACAGTTCGTATTTTCATTGCCGATGGCGAGATTATTCTTCCTTTCCGCGATACGTTGATCTGTGCCGGCGATACGGTGATGCTGTATCCGATAGACAAGTCCTCCGGTATAGCTTACACATGGATCTACAGTGCGAGTGGCGATGAGGTCCCTGCCAGTGGCTCGAACACGTTGATTTCTTCCGACACGCTGTTGCTGTGGACAGACACAACGGTTATGGTTGAATTGAAGGTTGGCGGCAGTGATGCCCTGTGCAATTCGTGGGCAGAAGTTAAGGTAAGTTACGCCTATTATCCGGATACGCTGGTTTGCGAGGATGAATGTATTGTATTGGCCGTTCACACGAACGACAGCGTGGTTTCCGTATCATGGCGTTTGCTGGACACGATAAGTTTTGTCAGGATGGACACAATTAGGCTTTACAAGGATTCGATCTGGCACCGTGGCGACATCATCGACAGCATTGTTTGTGCTGAGGCTGCAGACACTGTTTTCCGCATGACGATTTATCCCAATGTTGAGGTTGACACCGTGTTCCTTATTTCTCAGGATGGCTGCGACAGTCTTCTGTACAACCCGCGTACGTTCGCTCAGTTCAGTAACGACACGCTTCGCTATTTAACTGTTTATGAAAGTTTCGTTGTCCGTTGTCC
>QMCD01000746.1_pt1 | contig 41846 bp, 39 predicted proteins | sample 1821841 | NCBI WGS metagenome assembly QMCD01 (sample SAMN01991225, study PRJNA193472) | Termite gut metagenome, whole genome shotgun sequencing project. | isolation source: worker | host: Macrotermes natalensis
AAAAATCCGAAGTATAAACAACGTCAAGGATAATTTATTATTTTTGCAAAAAATTAGTTTATGGCAGTAAGAATAGTCGGTGTAGATTTACCGCAAAATAAAAGAGGTGAAATAGGTTTGACTTATATCTACGGTATTGGTCGTAGCAGTGCAAACAAAATCCTTGCAGAAGCAGGTGTTGATAAAAACATCAAAGTAAAAGACTGGACAGATGATCAAGCAGCGAAAATTCGTGAAATCATCGGGGCAACGTACAAAGTAGAAGGTGATCTTCGTTCAGAAGTTCAACTTAATATTAAACGTTTGATGGATATTGGTTGTTACAGAGGAATCCGTCATCGTATCGGCTTGCCGTTGCGCGGACAAAGTACCAAAAACAACGCCCGTACCCGCAAAGGTAGAAAGAAAACCGTTGCAAATAAGAAAAAAGCAACTAAGTAATTGAAAATGGAAAGTGGAAAATTGAAAATGAAAGCGTAACACACTTTCAACTTTCAACTTTCAACTTTCACTAATATTAATATTAATTATGGCAAAGAAAGCAGTAGCAACAAAAAAAAGAGTAGTAAAAGTTGACGCAAACGGACAACTGCACGTACACTCTTCTTTTAACAACATCATTGTTACGTTGGCAAACTCCGAAGGGCAGGTTATTTCTTGGTCTTCAGCCGGTAAGATGGGCTTCAGAGGTTCTAAAAAGAATACTCCGTATGCCGCTCAAATGGCAGCACAGGATTGCGCTAAAGTAGCATTTGATCTTGGTTTAAGAAAAGTTAAAGCGTATGTAAAAGGTCCCGGAAATGGTCGTGAATCAGCTATCAGAACCGTACACGGTGCAGGTATCGAAATCACGGAAATCATCGACGTAACGCCACTACCACACAATGGTTGCCGACCACCTAAAAGACGTAGAGTATAATAATTTTAACATCACTTAAAAGAAATGGCAAGATATATAGGTCCAAAAACAAGAATTGCACGTAAATTCGGCGAAGCCATCTTTGGTCCGGATAAGATTCTATCGAAAAGAAAGGGACAACATGGTGTTAATAGAAGAAAAAAGACTTCGGAATACGGCATTCAGTTAAATGAAAAGCAAAAAGCAAAATACACTTATGGTGTATTGGAAAAACAGTTTCGCAACTTGTTCGAAAAAGCCTCTCGTACCAAAGGTATCAAAGGCGAGGTGTTGCTACAGTTGTTAGAGTCGCGTCTTGATAATATTGTATTCCGTTTGGGATTAGCTCCGACTCGTTCGGCTGCTCGCCAGTTGGTTTCACATAAGCATATTGTAGTTGACGGAAAAGTAGTGAATATCCCTTCTTATACCCTTAAACCGGGACAAATAGTAGGCGTTCGTGAAAAATCAAAATCATTGGAAGTAATCAGCGATGCATTAGCCGGTTTCAACCATAGTAAATACCCTTGGTTGGAATGGGATAATGCAACAATGTCAGGCAAATACCTTCACATCCCTGAAAGAGCCGACATTCCTGAGAATATCAAAGAACAACTGATCGTTGAATTATACTCTAAATAATAGATTCATGGCTATATTAGCATTTCAAAAACCCGATAAAGTTATCATGTTGGAAGCGGACAACTTTCAAGGAAAATTTGAATTTCGTCCGTTGGAACCTGGTTATGGAATTACTGTCGGTAATGCGTTGAGACGTATTCTTCTCTCTTCGTTGGAAGGTTTTGCAATAACCACCATCAAGATAGATGGAGTAGATCACGAGTTTGCAACCGTTCCGGGAGTAATCGAAGATGTGACCAATATAATACTCAACCTGAAAAAAGTACGTTTTAAACAAAAAGTTGACGAAGTAGAAAATGAAAAGGTTACAATAGCCGTTTCGGGGACAGAAGTGTTCAAAGCCGGAGATATTTCAAAGAGTTTGACCGGATTTGAAGTCTTAAACCCGGAAAGCATTATTTGTCACTTAGATTCAAGTGCAAGTTTTCAAATTGAGTTATCAATAGGAAAAGGACGTGGATATGTTCCTGCTGAGGAAAACAAAAATCCGAATGCGGAAATAGGTGTAATCGCAGTTGATTCTATCTATACACCAATACGGAATGTGAAGTACACAGTAGAAAATTATCGTGTGGAGCAAAAGACCGACTACGAAAAGTTAATCTTGGAAATCCAAACCGATGGTTCTATCCACCCGAAAGATGCTTTGAAAGAGGCAGCGAAAATCCTTATTTACCACTTTATGCTATTCTCTGATGAAAAGATTACATTGGATGCGAGCGATGGTGGTGAGAACGAAGAATTTGATGAGGAAGTATTGCACATGCGTCAGTTGCTGAAAACAAAATTGGTTGATATGGACTTGTCTGTTCGTGCCTTGAATTGTTTGAAAGCTGCCGATGTGGAAACTCTTGGTGAATTGGTCGTATTCAATAAGAATGACCTGCTTAAATTTAGAAATTTCGGTAAAAAATCATTGACCGAATTAGATGAATTGTTGGATAACCTGAACCTTTCATTTGGTATGGATATCTCGAAGTATAAATTAGATAAAGAGTAAAAAATAAAATGAGACACAATAAGAAATTCAACCACTTAGGAAGAAAAAGTGCCCACAGAGACGCAATGCTTTCCAATATGGCAACTTCTTTAATCATGCACAAGCGGATTAATACAACAACTGCCAAAGCCAAAGCATTGAAAAAGTATGTGGAGCCGTTGTTGACCAAAGCAAAAGAAGATTCAACACATTCTCGCAGAACGGTATTCTCATATTTGCAAAATAAAGAAGCTGTAACCGAGTTGTTTAGAGAGATTGCTCAAAAAATCGCAAATCGTCCGGGAGGATACACGCGTATTATTCGTACCGGTTTTCGTTTGGGTGATGCAGCAGAGATGTGTTTTATCGAATTAGTAGACTACAACGAAAATATGTTGAAGCAAAAAACTGCTAAAAAGACAACAAGAACACGTCGTTCTTCTAAGAAAAAAGAGGCTGTTACCGAAGTGGAAACAACTCCAGAAGCAGAAACTGCGGCAGAATAAAATGAAAATTTAATTGATTTAGATAAGGAGGATGTCTGAAAAGTCATCCTCTTTTTTTGTTTATTGGTAAAACTTAACTGTTTTTTGATATTTATATAAAGTTTAATGAAATTAAGAAATAAGCTCAGGGATATTTTAATGAAAAGTTCCAAACAGTGAATGAATTTTACATGCAAAAAAACTTATTTATAAAGAGTAATGTTATAAGAGTTTGTTTAAATTTTATTCAAAAAGAATCTTATATTAAAGCAATCTGCTCGTTTCTATATCGTTACTTATTCACATACTTTCCAGTTAGGTAAAAAATTGTTTTTAGGGGATTGTAAAGGAATTTTTTGTACTTTCGCATTCAAAACAATCATAAAATGACTTTTAAATACGACATCATCGTTGTAGGAGCCGGACATGCCGGATGCGAAGCGGCGGCGGCGGCGGCCAATCTCGGATCAAAAACAGTGCTTATCACAATGGATATGCACAAAATTGCCCAAATGAGTTGTAATCCCGCTATCGGTGGAATTGCCAAAGGGCAGATTGTGCGTGAAATTGACGCACTGGGTGGTTTTTGTGGAATCATAACGGATATGACTGCAATTCAATTCCGGATGTTGAACAGCTCAAAAGGTCCCGCCATGTGGAGTCCGCGGTCGCAATCCGACCGGCAGAAATTCAGCGAGAAATGGAGGAATATATTGGAAAATACCGATAATCTCGACATTTGGCAAGATACGGTTCGCGAATTTATCGTCAAAGACGGTACCGTTACGGGGGTGAAAGTTGGTATGGATGCTGTTTTTGAGGCAAAGTGTGTGATACTCACGGCTGGTACATTCCTTGCCGGATTGATTCATTGTGGGAAAATACAAATCGCCGGCGGACGAATTTCCGAACCTTCTTCATACGGAATTACGGAGCAACTGAAAAGTTTTGGTATAAAAAACGACCGGATGAAAACCGGTACGCCGGTGCGCATTGACGGTCGTTCGGTCGATTTTTCAGTTATGGCAAAACAGGACGGGGATAACGATTTTCATAAATTTTCATATCTCGATTTTCAACCTCGTCCGTTGGAACAGAAAAGCTGTTTTACTACTTACACAAACGAGCTTACACACGAAATCCTGCGACAGGGATTGCCCGACTCGCCGCTTTATAATGGTCAAATTACAAGTATTGGTCCGCGTTATTGCCCAAGTGTAGAAACGAAAATCATTACTTTTGCCGGAAAAACGCAGCACCAACTCTTCCTTGAACCGGAAGGAGAATCCACACAGGAGTATTATCTCAACGGATTTTCTTCTTCCCTGCCGCTTGATATTCAGCTGAATGCGCTTAAAACAGTAAAAGGGCTGGAAAATATCCGTATTTACCGTCCGGGGTATGCTATCGAATATGATTTCTTTGACCCAACGCAACTAACCCATACATTAGAATCAAAAATCATCAAAAACCTCTTTTTTGCCGGACAAGTAAACGGAACTACCGGTTATGAAGAGGCAGGCGGTCAAGGCATTATTGCCGGTATCAATGCACACATTAACTGCCATGGCGGAACACCATTCACGCTGGGTCGCGATGAGGCATATATCGGCGTATTAATCGATGATTTAGTCACAAAAGGGGTAGATGAGCCTTACCGGATGTTTACTTCTCGCGCAGAATACCGCATACTTCTTCGTCAAGATAATGCTGATGCTCGTTTAACTCCAAAATCGCACAAACTCGGATTAGCCAGAAAAGAGCGGTTGCAGCTTTATGTAGAAAAGAAAGAGCAAATTGATCGATTAGTCGACTTCATCCGTAATTATTCAATAAAACCGGCGTATATCAACGGTTTTTTGACAGCAAACGGGACAGCGGAATTGAAACACGGTTGCCGGTTGGTCGATTTGGTTGCCCGGCCGCAGTTAACACTCGAAAAATTGGCGGCCGTTATTCCTGCCCTAAAAGCAGAAATGAGTAAAATTCCGGACCGGCAAGCGGAAATTGTTGAAGCAGCCGAAATTTTATTAAAATACCAAGGTTACATTGACCGCGAAACAATGATTGCCGAAAAACTCCACCGTTTGGAAAACATCCGGATAAAAGGAAAATTTGATTACACCACCATTCATTCCCTCTCTACCGAAGCGCGCCAGAAACTGATGAAAATTGACCCTGAAACAATCGGTCAGGCAAGCCGGATTCCCGGAATTTCGCCGAGTGATGTAAATATTTTATTAGTACTGATGGGGCGGTAGGCTTGAAAGTTCTTTCATTACGACTATGCGGCATGGGGATACTGTAAATAATAATATGGGAAATTCAGTAAAAGCAAAAAATAAAAAAACGCTTATTTTTTGCTTTTACTGAATTTTCTTAAATGATACCCTTACGATGACGGAGTTGGTCCTCGCACAAACTTGCACTTGTTGTGTCTTTTTTTGAGATTATAGCAAATATTCTCTATAACGCAAAATTAAACCCAACCCCCAATGTAAATGGCAACAATTCACTGGAGATTGCTATATTTGGGTCGTTTTTTGCCGCATCATAATTGTCTTTAAATTTTTCAGAACGGAACGGAATAAATAGTCCGGTACTTAATTTATGCCCTTTCCTTCCGAGTTTAATATCAAGATTCACTCCGGCAGTTACTCCGTAGGAGGTCATATTATACTGCTTGGAGTAAAAATCGGTACCTTTAAAAACAGCATTATAACCGTACATAATCATTAAATTAGGTGACACTTTTTTGTCGGGAAGGATTTTGAATGTACCTCCTAAATTCCAACCGAGTGATGATAGATTATAACCTGCTCCGCCGAATACTCCGACATATTTTACCGGCAAAACTTCTAATTTGGCACCCAGACCACCATAGTCCAATCCGACTCCTACGCCCAGATACACTTTGGAACCATCCTCTTGGGCATACAATGAGTTTCCAACAGCGCATAGTAATAATGCGCTAAAAATTAAATGCTTAATTGTTTTCATATCGCTTTATAGTAATTAAATTGTTAAGTTGGTATTTAATGTATTACAAATATCACCCCAGCACTTAAACTCAAAGTCAAAATATCCTTTTTGTAATCAAGATATTCTACGAGACTTTCGTTTGTATATAAATTTGTAAAATCTTTTCTTCATTGCAATTGCAACACGAGTGAAATAGCACACCTACTACCGGTACAAGCAGAAAAAATAAAATTACTAACTTTTTTCTCATATCATTCTTTTCTAAAAGATTATCATTTCTAAATTTTTTACTTTGAAATGTTACTAAAGAAATAACAAAAGTAGTTTAAATTTGACAAAATAGCAAAAGCATGTAATGAAAAATCGAAACCGGATGAATTTTGCATTTGAAAATATTAATTCAAATCAAATCGTTAATAAACAATTATTTAACGAGAAAATAAAGAGTTAGGAAAAGACTTGTGCGGTTTTGTAAACCGTACGTTGATTCATAACCATGTTGCAAAATCTATTGTTGTTGTGTACGTGGTATTTGTTTTTTATTATCATAGAAAAACAGGTAAGCAAAATTTGGCAATAAAACTTTGTGTTCTTTGTGTCTTTGTGGGAAACTCTGTTTTTCTATATAAGGAAATAAAAAATAAAGACAGGCAAAAGATTAAATTTGAATTCTCATCATTTTTTGTATTTTTGTCCGAAATGTAAAAATCGAATAGATAAAAATGGATATTGATATTTATTTTGACAAACCGGGAGAGTTACCTTCCGACTTTCATTTTCTGCCAGAAAAAGATTCTTTCAAGTCGGCGTTGGTGACAGAGCACTATAATGTGGCAATTGTGGGCGTAAAATCAGAGTTGAACAGTGCAAACAAAGGTGCTGCGCTGGCTCCTGATGCGGTGCGGAAACATTTGTACACATTGAGAGGGGGATTCAAAAAATTGCAAATTTGCGACCTCGGTAATATAAAAAAAGGCAACAAACCCACAGATATGCGTTTTGCCCTGCGCGATATTGTTGCCGACTTGAATGAACAAAAAGTTATTGTTATCGTTATCGGCGGAACGCAAGATTTGACGGTTTCGATTTTTGACGGATTGAAGGAGAACAAGGACGAAGTAAGCGTGTCGGTCATCGACTCAAAAGTTGACCTGCGGAAAGAACCGGATACGTTTGATTCATTTACATTTCTCAATCAGATGCTCGGAGATGAAAGACTTGGACGGTTGGATTTATTAGGTTATCAGAATTATTTTTGCTCAAACGAACAGCTGACGATGCTGCAAGAGCGTAATTTTTTCGGTATACGCATAGGTTCCCTGCGAGGAGATATGGGGCAGTCGGAACCGATTTTTCGCGATTGCGACCTGCTCAGCTTAGATATGTCGGCAGTGAGGCAAAGTGATGCTCCAGGCAATGGTTTCCCTTCTCCCAACGGACTTTTTGGCGAAGAGATTTGCCAGCTTGCCCGGTTTGCAGGTTTCAGCGACCGGATTTCTGCTTTCGGACTTTTTGAAGTCAATCCTTATTTTGACAATAATGACCAAACTTCAGCACTCGCAGCACAAATTATCTGGCATTTTATCGAAGCGTTGAACACCCGGTATGGCGATTATCCTGTTCGCACGATTGACACTTATAAAAAATATATCATCCCCGACTTAATCGGAAATGATGAAATGATTTTTTACAACAACAATCTGAATAACCGGTGGTGGGTCGAAATTCCGACAATGAAGGGAAAACGCATTTTTTCGTGTACCTACGAAGATTACCGGTTGGCGAGTATCAATCAGGTACCTGATGTTTGGCTGAAATATTATTTGAAATAAAGAAAATTATTATGTACAATTTGAATCTATTTTCATTGGATAATGACTTAGTTATCGGCGATATAGTAGTTTCTGCTCAATTTGTAAAATTGTCGGTACTGACCGGTACTGCGATTATTGCTTATTTATTCGCAAGAATGATTGTTTTGCCGGTGCTTAAAAGTTTTATCAAAAAAACAAAAACAAATTTGGATGACTTGCTTGTCGAACGAAAACTTCTCAGCCGGGCAATTCATCTGCTTCCGGCGGTGGTAATTTCGGTAGGATTACCAACCATTTTTGACGGCAATACGCAAACCTTCGACATGATTTCAAAGGCTCTCAGTCTGTATTATATCCTCATTTTTATATCCTTATTTGATGCTTTGCTGAATGTTATTCTTGATATTTACAATATTCGGAATCGAACTCATAAAGTAGGGATTACCGGAATAATCCAGGCACTTAAAGTTATTGCCATAATTATTTCCATTATATTGGCAATTAGTGTTTTAGCAGGGAAAAGCCCGGCTTATTTTATTACCGGACTGGGTGCTTTCACTGCAATATTGATGCTGATATTCAAAGATCCGATATTAGGACTGGTTGCCGGCGTGCAACTTTCGGCAATGGATTTGGTGCGTAAGGGCGACTGGATTGAAATTCCCAAGCATGGGGCCGACGGAAGTGTTGTGGAAATTAGCATGACGACAGTAAAAGTGCGCAACTGGGATATGACCTTTACTGCTATTCCTGCATACGAGCTTGTTTCTTCCTCATTCAAAAATTGGCGCGGAATGTTTGAAAGCGGCGGACGGCGTATTAAACGCTCTATATGGTTCAGTATGAGCAGTATTCACTTTCTAACCGATAATGAAATCGAACACTTGCGGAAAATTAAAATACTACGTCCCTATATCGACAAGACACTTTCGGAGATAGAGGAATTTAATTTGTCGGAATTTTCAAATGATGATATGGCATGTTCTGTAAATGGACGGCGGCTGACCAACATCGGTACATTTAGAGCATATTGCAACGCCTATTTACTCAACCACGCGGGCATCAATCAAAATTTAACCAAAATGGTCAGGCAACTTGCACCGACGGAGTTAGGTTTACCGCTGGAGATATACGCCTTTACAAGTGATACAGCGTGGGTTGCCTATGAAGGGATTCAAGCCGATATTTTTGATCACTTGCTGGCAATAGCCCCGGAGTTTGGGCTCGTGATTTATCAACGGGATTTGAATTATGGGGCGAATTAAAAAATCTTCATGAGAATATTCGTTCCTTTTAAAAATTTCTTTTTCGACAGCACAGTGAAACTCCGGTTATTTAGTACCGGGGAGATGCCAAAATTATTCGAAACAGGACTAAAAGCAAAACAATAAAAATCATAAATTTAACCGCATTCAAGAAAGAAATAAAATAACTTCGTTGAGGCTTACTCCAAGCCACTTCCACAATTCCAATAATTTTTCTTCAATTCTCCCGAAAAAGACAATTATTTCTTTTGAATATTCAAGTGTTTAATCTATTTTTGCGTGGCAAAGAAATTTTGTTAAAATATCTAATATTAAATATTCACTAAAAACTTTTTATTATTTATGTGGTTACTTAAATCTTCGATTGGGAAGAAACTGATTATGAGTATATCGGGGGTCTTCCTTATTCTTTTTTTGGTGTTTCACATGTCAATGAATCTCGTGGCTGTTATTTCGGCAGATGCGTATAATGCGATATGTGAATTTCTGGGTGCTAATTGGTATGCATTAGTGGGGACGGCTGTGTTAGCAGGCGGATTTCTGGTTCATATCGCGTATGCTTTCATGTTGACGTTGCAAAATCAAAAAGCACGTGGAAGTCAGGAATATGCTGTTTCGGAAAGACCGAAAGGGGTAGACTTTGCTTCTCAAAACATGTTCGTTTTGGGTGCGATTGTTGTGTTGGGATTGATTATGCACCTTGCTCAATTCTGGTACAAAATGCAGTTTGCCGAAATTCTTGGAAATCACTATGTTATGCTGGACGGAGTACAAACAAGTGTTGCCGATGGAGCTGCTTTCATCCAATATTGGTTCAGCAATCCAATCATTTGTATTCTTTATTTGATTTGGTTTGTCGCTTTGTGGTTCCACTTGACACACGGCTTTTGGAGTGCCCTTCAAACAATCGGATGGAGCAACCAAATCTGGTTTAACCGCTGGAAATGTATCGCTAACATCTTTGCAACCGTAATTTTCCTCGGTTTTGCATTGGTTGTTGTGGCATTTTATATCCAACATCTTTGTTCTGCACCAATTTATTAATAAAGAACATTGAAAAATATTAAATCATAAAATTGAAAATATTCATTATGACTACTATAAATTCCAAAATTCCACAAGGAGCATTAGCTGAAAAGTGGAGCTATTACAAAGCAAACCAAAAGCTCGTAAACCCTGCCAACAAACGCCGTTTGGACATCATTGTAGTGGGTACGGGACTTGCCGGAGCTTCGGCTGCCGCATCGCTCGGCGAACTTGGCTTCAACGTCTTGAACTTCTGTATCCAAGACTCTCCTCGTCGCGCACACTCAATCGCGGCACAAGGGGGTATTAACGCTGCGAAAAATTACCAAAACGATGGTGATTCGGTTTACCGTCTTTTCTACGATACATTGAAAGGGGGGGACTATCGTGCTCGTGAGGCAAACGTTTACCGTTTGGCTGAAGTTTCTAACAGCATCATCGACCAATGTGTGGCACAGGGTGTTCCTTTTGCCCGCGAATACGGCGGTCTGTTGGATAACCGTTCGTTCGGAGGCGCGCAAGTTTCACGTACATTCTATGCCAAAGGTCAAACGGGACAGCAATTATTGCTGGGTGCATACTCGGCATTAAGCCGTCAGGTAAACAAAGGATCGGTAAAATTGTACACTCGCTACGAAATGTTGGACGTAGTAGTGGTTGAAGGTCGCGCACGCGGTATTATCGCCCGTAACCTGGTAACAGGAAAAGTTGAGCGTTTCTTCGCACACGCGGTTGTTGTAGGAACAGGAGGTTACGGAAATGCGTTCTTTCTTTCTACCAATGCAATGGCTTCTAACGGATCGGCAGCGATTCAGGCATATAAGAAGGGGGCGTATTTTGCAAATCCTTGTTTTGCTCAAATTCACCCGACTTGTATTCCGGTTCACGGCGAATTTCAATCTAAATTGACGCTGATGTCCGAATCGCTTCGTAACGATGGGCGTATCTGGGTACCAAAGAAAAAAGAAGACGCCGAAGCTATCCGTGCCGGCAAATTGAAGCCAACCGACTTGAAAGAGGAGGATCGTGATTACTATTTGGAGCGTCGTTATCCTGCTTTCGGAAACCTGGTACCGCGCGACGTAGCCTCTCGTGCTGCGAAAGAGCGTTGTGATGCAGGTTTCGGTGTAGGTGCAACCGGTTTGGCTGTTTACCTTGATTTCTCGGATGCAATCAATCGTTTAGGCGAAAATGTGGTTCGTGCCCGTTACGGCAACCTTTTCCAAATGTACGAAAAAATCGTAGACGAAAATCCATACGCTACGCCGATGATGATATACCCTGCCATTCACTATACTATGGGTGGTGTTTGGGTCGATTACGAATTACAAACTTCGGTTCCGGGATTGTTCTTTATCGGTGAGGCAAACTTCTCTGACCACGGCGCAAACCGTTTAGGTGCATCGGCATTGATGCAAGGGTTGGCTGACGGTTATTTCGTGTTGCCTTATACTATCCAAAATTACTTGGCAGACCAAATCCGCGTTCCCCGCATGAGCACCGATTTGCCTGAATTTGCACAGGCAGAAAAAGAGGTGGAAGCTAAAATCAAGAAGTTGATGAGCATCAAAGGAAAACGTTCGGTAGACTCGTTGCATAAAGAGCTTGGATTGGTGATGTGGGATTTCGTAGGAATGGGACGTACTAAAGAATCGTTGGAAACAGCGATGAAGCGTATTAAGGAAATCAAAAAAGAGTTCTGGTCAAATGTTCGTATTCCGGGAGAGGCAAGCACCTTGAATGTGGAATTGGAAAAAGCACTTCGTGTGGCTGACTTTATTGAAATCGGTTACTTAATGGCGATTGATGCGTATAATCGCGAAGAATCTTGCGGCGGACACTTCCGCGAAGAGTACCAAACTGAAGAAGGAGAGGCATTGCGCGATGATGAAAAGTTCTCATACGTTTCCTGCTGGAAATATGCCGGAGAAGATAAAGAACCGGAATTAATCAAGGAACCGCTTGATTATGAATTTATTGTAAGACAACAACGTAACTATAAAGCGTAGTTGAAGTAGACGAGTATTGAGTAAACAAGTAACGAGAAAGAAAAGATGATTCATAAGGATTTGATTGTTTAGCAAAAATCAATGCAGTTAGTTACATTGATCTATAAAGCAACCAAATCTTTTCCAAAAGATGAATTGTTCGGTTTTTATTTATTTCGTTCGGTATTTCTTCTGAATTAGAACCCCAGTTGATTATTTCAAAAAATCTTGATTTAATTAATGATGACGATTTTAAACAGATTCAGTTTTTTAATGTGGAAGTTAGACGAATACTTGTTGCTTTAATACGAAGTAAAAACAATGGAGAATTAAAAAACAATAATTAATTTGAGTGAAAAGACGAGTATCCGTATCTCGTTTACTCGTCTACTTCTCACTCGTTTACTTTAATAAAAATGGAAAAGACAATTAATATAACACTCAAAGTTTGGCGGCAAGCCGACCCAAAAGCCAAAGGTGCTTTTGAAACTTTTCAATTGAATAATATTTCCACCGACAGTTCTTTCCTGGAAATGTTGGACGTGTTGAATGAACAACTCATCAACGAGGGAAGAGAACCGATTGTGTTTGACCACGATTGCCGCGAAGGTATTTGCGGAATGTGCTCACTCTACATTAACGGTCACGCTCACGGACCAGATGAAGATGTAACTACCTGTCAGCTACACATGCGTAAATTCAAAGATGGCGAAACTATTACCGTTGAACCTTGGCGTTCGGCTGGTTTCCCTGTGATTCGCGACTTAATGGTTGACCGTAACGCGTTCGACAAAATTATCCAGGCAGGCGGTTATACCTCCGTAAACACCGGCGGTGTACCTGATGCAAATGCAATTCCAATCTCAAAAATTGCTGCCGATGAAGCAATGGATGCAGCTTCTTGTATCGGTTGCGGTGCTTGTGTGGCGGCTTGTAAAAACGGATCGGCAATGTTGTTCGTTTCGGCAAAAGTATCTCAATTGGCATTGCTTCCGCAAGGTCGTGTTGAGGCTGCTGCCCGCGTAAAAAACATGGTAGCCAAAATGGACGAGCTTGGATTTGGTAACTGTACCAACACCCGTGCTTGCGAAGCCGAATGTCCAAAAAGCGTTTCAATTGCTAATATCGCTCGCATGAATAGAGAATTTATTTGCGCAAAAGTGAAGGATTGATTTTGGGGTTAGAGAATCAATTAGAAAATATTTTTATCAAAAAAGAGAAATGAGGGAGACTTTATTTCTCTTTTTTGTGTTTTATGACAAAATAAAAATGGTAGTGTAAAAATATACAAAAGTTTTTATCCCTTATTATTCTTTGTAAAATGGTAAATATTCGGAATAACCCATTAACCCTAACTTTAACCGGAATATCCTTAAGAGGCTGTTTGAGTTATTTATTAAGGCTAACCGTTGGTTCAGGGCTAACTGTTGAATAACTTAAACAGCTTTTAAAATTCTATTCCACATAAAAGGAAGTAATCTCTCTCATTGCCTTTTCATACAACAAAGTATCAATATTTACTTCATTACACGGATTCAACTTTTTATCCAAAATTTCATATTTCCCATCGTAGTAGATGTTGGTAATTATTCCCGAAGTGTCGATTATTCCGAAGGCAATGTAGCTGTCAACTATGTGAAACTTATGCCCGATGGTGTCGAACAACAATTTGCCGATGGAGTAATCGCTTGCCGGGTTTTGCACCGTGAAAACTTCCTGCATTAACGTTGGAACTACATCGTAATGACTTGTCAGGTGGTGGTAAGCCTGTGGTTCTTTTTCTTGAGAATAATAAATAAAAGGCACCCGAATTTGCGCATCGGAAAAATTACCGTTATGTCCCCAAAAGTTTTTCTTGTTATCGTCAAACTCCTGTCCATGGTCACCGGTCACGATAATGATTGTATTTTCGAGTAATCCATCTGCTTCCATTCCGGCAATTAACTCTCCGAAAATAGTATCCAAGTAATATACCATGTTTTTATACAGGTTAAAAAACTTGGTCGGATCAACATCCTTGCCCAGCGATTCATATTTTGGATACATCCAAGTAGGCGTAAACGGCGGCTTGAATCCTTCCGGTATAATCATACTGTGCAGCGAATCGTAAAACAGCAACGAGAAAAACGGTGCAGAAGCTTTATCCCTATTTTTTAAAAACGACAGGAAATTATTCGTCAAAGCACGGTCGCGCTGCCAGGCGTTCAGTCCGGCGGTCGCTGCGCATTGGTCTGCAACAGCAACAAACACATTCTTATCCAGCGGCGGATTACGAAGAGAGGCACTTGGGAAAAGTTTTATGTCGTAATTGTTCTTTTGCAACTCGTCAATCATTACCGGACTAATTTGCTGGTCGCGAAAATCGTCCCAATACATTCCGGGTAACCCAAAAAAAAGAGAAAAAACGGCTGTTCGAGTACCATTACTGCCACTGTAATGGCGGGAAAAGAAAGAGCTTTTTTGTGCAAACCGGTATAAGTTAGGCGACACAATACTATCCATTGTTTCATAATGCCACGAATCCAATACAATCAGTACAATGTTTTTACCAGTGGGCGAAGTGTTGAGTGGAACTTTCGGGTAAGCATATTTTTTACCGGCAAAATCGGTAACAATATGATCATCGTTTACTTCTACGCCGAGGACTGATAATAATTTATTCGCATTCAACGGCGTACAAAGTGGGAAATATTTATCAAGACCGGTTATACTCCGGTCACTTGTTGCCTCGCCATAAGCGTGCTTGATTTGAGTAAACAGTCCGAAAACAACCAGTATGCCGCAAATAATATACAGATACAACATGCGGCTCTTGCCTGCGACCCAATACGCCAAACGAAAAAGATAAACCTCTCCGGCTATAACCAGTAGGAAAAGCAGTACTGCCAACAGATACAATACAAAAGGCAACTCAAAAACCTGTCCCGCATCAGGCCCTAACAGCTGTTCAATCACAAACTTATTAATATGAAAGCGATACAGCGAAAATATATAGGTATCAATGATTAACACAAACAGCAGGAGCGTAATCCCTATCACGGCACAAATCATGCTTGTCCACCGGTTTTTGGTTAAAATTGTGACCGGCGTATACAGAAAGAAAAAAGGAATAAAACTCAAAAAAACAAAATGACTGAGTGTCAATGAAAAAAAATAAAACGGATTTTCTGCGATCAATTTATCGGAAATCAAAAAAGAATAACGAAATGAAAGCAGCAAAATAAAAATCGCATTAAACAGGAAAAACCACGTACCGGCTTTTAGTAAAATTCTACGACTGACCACATTAATTTCTTCTTTCGGCATATTTTCTTATAAAGTTTGTTCTAAATTTCAGTCCTGTAAAGATAGTGAAAAAACATCGTAAATTATATTTTTATAAGATTTACAAATTATAAAAGAAATATCGTAAATTCTTATACGCAAAAACAAAAGGTTTTAACCTTAACTAAATACCTTAGTTTGAGTCTTTTTTATTTTATTGATTATCAAAAAGAAAAAATTACTCACTTTTCCAAAAAATAAGTTAAATGAGATTAATGACAAAAAACCAAAATTACATTAAATGTGTTTCGCTTCTCAAAAAAACGTATCTTTGTCTTTCAAAACATAAAATATAAAGAGAATATGGAAGAATTGCTAATTATAATCGTCATAGCCGGACTTATCGCCATCTTTCTTACTATCAATTCATTAAAAGAAAAGATACTCAATCGTATAGGTTTAATGGAGTACGAAATCAGGAAAATGAAAAAAATGCTTTCGGAACTGAACGAACAAGTTAAGATGGCAAAAATATCTTTTGTTGATGTTGCTGAAAGAGAAAATACTGTTCAGGAGCGATATATGCCGGCTTATGTCCAAGAGACGGAAACCATCGCTACCATAACGCCGGATGAGGAGAAAGAAAAGACGGAAATGCCTTATACTCAAGAAGAACCGGTTGCCGGATTTATCCAAGAAGAAGAGCCGGCTATTTTTGACATTCAAGAGGAAGAAGTCATTATGCCGGTTGTGGCAGAAGTACCTGAAAAACCAGTTGCCGGACATGCCCCAAAAACGGAGGTTAAGAAAGAAAAGAGAGATTTTGAGAAGCTAATAGGAGAAAATATCCTCAGCAAAATCGGTATTACGACTTTAGTACTGGGTATTGCCTACTTTGTAAAACATGCCATTGACCAAAATTGGATTAACGAAACCGGACGGGTTGCTATCGGTATTTTCGTAGGCGGATTGGTTATTGGTGTCGCTCATAAATTAAAAAACAACTATCGCGCATTCTCTTCTATTCTTGTTGGCGGTGGTATTTCGGTGCTGTATATCACAGTTTATATCGCATTTCATGATTATCAAATTTTTTCGCAGGCAGTTTCGTTTATTTTGCTGATACTGATTACCGGCTTCTCTGTTTTTCTCTCTATTTTATATGACCGGAAAGAGCTGGCTATCTTTTCTCTGCTGGGCGGATTTGTTTCGCCATTGATGGTTTCGACCGGAACTGGTAACTATATCGTAGCATTCTCTTATATCCTCGTTCTCAATACCGGAATGCTAATTTTAGCATTCAAAAAACAGTGGCGGCAGCTTAGCGTGATTGCCTACATTTTGACACAGTTGTTCTTCTGGGTTTGGTTAATAGCCCGTTTTCAAACGGCGCAACAGGTTGGTGCAACAGTTTTTATTTGCTTGTTTTTCGTGCAGTTTTATTTACTCGCGTTAATTGACCATTACAAGAGTAACCGGAATATTACACCGTTCCAAGTCTTCATTATTTTGAGCAACAACCTTTTGCTGTTTGCCGCAGCGCTTTATATATTTGACAATTATCCGGTAAACATTAAGGGTATTATTACGATTCTTATTGCCGTATTGAACGCCATACCGATGATTCTTTTCTTTAAAGACAAAAAAATAGATAAAAATCTGATTTATTTACTGATCGCCGTTGTGCTGACTTTCATCAGTCTTGCTGTTCCTATCCAACTTAGCGGATGTGCCATTACGATGTTCTGGGCGGCTGAATCTGTGATTTTACTTTGGTTGTGGCAAAAGTCGGACATCCGGATTTTCAAATACGGTTTCGCCGTCATTCAATTGTTAGTAATGGGTGCATTGCTTATGGATTGGGCTGATTTTTATGCAAAGGAAATACAAATACTTCCAACTATTCTCAACAAGCCATTTATTACCGGGCTTGTCATTACCGCTACGGTTTGGATAAATTTATTCCTGTTAAAGAAAGAAAAAGACAAGGAATTTTTGTCCGGATTAACGGTTTTCAATCTGCGTCGTCTATTTGTTTTCACAGGAATTATCCTGCTGTTTTTTACGTTTTTCCTGGAGTTGCAATATCAAATGAACCAACGTTTTGGTGTGCAGTCTTTCCGCCTGATGATATATGGAATTTATACTTATACGTTTATTAGTATACTGTCAATTATCCGGTGGAACAAAACGAATTGGCGGGATTTGCTTTACGGTATTTTGGCCGCCGCCTCTGTCTTATACATCGCATATAGCTTTGTCGTTTACAAAGTTAGAATAGCTGTCGAAGTGGGCGAATTAACCGGTTGGGGATATTTCGCGGTACACTACCTTGCTGTTCCGAGCCTTGTCTTGTATTTTGTTTTCTTACTGAAACATCAGAAAAAATGCTTAAACAAAGACATTCAGCATCTTATTTATTGGTTTATCGCGATTATTTCCATTATTATTTTGAGTTGCGAAACGGATAATATTCTGCTGATGTCGTTCCTGACCGATACAAATAGGGGCAAATTATTAGAAATGAGCCACAATATTATTTATCCGATTTTGTGGGGAATCTCTTCATTTATTCTAATGATAACCGGCATGAAGCAGCAAAACCGCACGTTACGCATCATTTCCCTGTCGTTTTTCTCCTTAATAATCGTCAAATTGTATGCGTATGATGTATGGAAAATGGAACAAACAGGGCGTATTATTGCCTTTATTGTACTTGGAATTATATTATTGGTAATTCCTTTTCTTTATCAGAAATTGAAGATTTTTTTGAAGAAGGATGAGGAGGGAAATGAAGAATGAAAAATTTAATAAGATCAAGATTATTTGTGCTGGTTTTTTTTGTTCCGCTTTTTTGCGGGGCGCAGCATTTTACGGGACAATGCGACATTCCGCCGGTAGATGAAAGTGGATATTATCATTTGTTGCTTACGCCCGAAGTACTGGCTGTTTCCAGGGCGAATCTGGAAGATATCCGGATAAAAAAACAGCTGTCGGACGAAGAAATACCTTATCTCTTGCGTTCGGAAAATCCGAAAACCCAAACATCCTCTTTCCATGAGTACAAAATGGTTGAAAATTATTTTGACAAAAAAGACAGTATCACTCGTATTGTTATAGATAATGAGACGGAAGAAGAGATTCTACAATTCTATGTCATCATTCAAAATGCCGAAATATCGAAATACATTTCCGTGAGAGGAAGCGACAACAATGAAGTTTGGTATGCCGTTAAACAAAAAGCACCGGCAAATTCAATCGTGAAATACGATACTGAAAGTGAAATGCTGATTATTGATATTCCTGCAGGAAGGTATCGTTACTATGAGATTTTGATTGACAATCCGCAAAAAGACCCTATTCGTGTACTGAATGCCGGAAAATACCGGTATGATGAAATTTTAGGAAAATACACGGAAGTCACTCTTGGAAGTTTTATTCAAGAAGACAGCACAGACAAACGTTCTTATATCCATTTTCCTGACATTAAGCGGAGTTACCTTATCAATAAAATTCATTTTGAAATAGAGGAAAAGCAGCCTTACTACCGTCAAGCATGGTTTTCGAGAAAAAAATATGATATAAATAAAAAACTCTATTTTTCTCTTCCTTCCCCCTCTTTTATTCTCTCTTCAAAAGTAGAAAACACGGTAGACCTTTACAATATGCAGATAGATTCCACTACCGTAATCATTATTGATAATAAGGATAATAATTCATTGAAAATAAATAAAATAAGCCTCTATCAGCTAAGCCGCTACCTTACTCTCTATCTGGAAAAAGGCGAAAATTATACACTCTACTGCGGTGACAAAACGCTTTCAAAACCGCAATACGACATGGAGTATTTCGAGAAAAACATACCGGACGGATTAACTGTATTAAAAACAAGCGCATTGAAAGAAATAGATCCAAAACCAGAAGTGCCTGAAATAGAAAAACCGTCTTTTTTTGAAACACAAATCTTCTTGTGGATAGTCATTTTGGGTGTAGGATTATTGCTGGGCTGGATTTGTTATATGATGATTGGAGAAATAAAGAAAAAATGACATTTTTTTCTTTCCTAATTTTTTGCAATTTTAAAAATAGATTTTATCTTTGCACTCGCTAATCACAAGAGGTTAGTGATAAAAAAATAATTCAAGAACGCGGAAGTAGCTCAGTTGGTAGAGCATAACCTTGCCAAGGTTAGGGTCGCGGGTTCGAATCCCGTCTTCCGCTCTCAAGGATGCCTTGGTGGTGGGGAATTGGTAGACACGCAGGACTTAAAATCCTGTGATCATTGCGATCGTATGGGTTCAAGTCCCATCCGAGGTACAAGTTGGGATTTTGTAGTAAAAACTGCAAAATCCTTTTTTTATTAAACCATTTTATGAACAAAAGTTAAGACAAAACTCTGAAACGAAACAACCCTACATTTATTCTATTTCAAAATCTTTTGAACGAAAATTACTATAATACTGTCCGTTTTCTGCTGTAAATTTTAACCGTATAAAATCTCCGCTGTTCATTTCTCTTTGATAATACATAGAAAATTCATCTTTCCAGGCATCTTTCTTTGTATTCATATCATCAATAGAATTCTTCGGAAAATAATTAATGCTAAAAAACTTTGCGTCTTGGCGAAGAGGTCTAATCATTTCCATTCCTCCTTTCAGCATCACATCACGAAAGAAACGCCTGTCGCAAAAATAGATGCAAGTTTTTGGATTATTCCGGTTGGCATGCTAATAGAATATCTTGATATCTTCTCGCTTAACCGGAGCCAACATCGTCTTTGTGTTCGGATAGCCGTTTTTATCAATAGAACTTATAAAACTTACGCTTTGCTTGTCAATTAAATTTCCAATTGTTTCTGCCGGATTTCTCATTGTATTTACTTTTTTAAGTTTTTCATTTATCTCTTTTCTTAAATTAGGCACGGTAAATATATGATAATTTGGTAGCAATTAACAAAAGAAATACAAAAAAGAAATTTTAAGAGCAAATTGTTAGTCATTTTTGATTTCCGAGAGGTAAAAAAATCAAAAAGACAAAAAAACAGTAAGAAAAATAACATTTTGTTCTTTTTAATGAAATAAAAATGCGATTTAAATGAAAAAAAACTTCTTTTTGTTAACAAAAAAAAGAAGTTTTTTTTTCATGGTTATGAAAAAAGTATTACTTTTGGCTCGTCTTGCTTTTTAAGTAAACAAGAAAGATTGATGTTTATTAAGCTGAGGATTAAAAATAATTTTCTAATATATAATTTCAAAATAATTTCAAATACAAATGAAGAAGCATAATTTCAATGCGGGACCGTCTATCTTACCAAGAGAAGTGATTGAAAAAACTGCTCAAGCAGTATTGGATTTTGAGAATGATGGTTTATCCATTTTGGAAATCAGCCACCGTGCCAAAAATTTCCAGCCGGTTATGGACGAAGCGGTTGCCTTGTTCAAAGAGTTGTTAAATATTCCGGAAGGATATTCAGTGATTTTCCTCGGCGGTGGCGCAAGTTTGGAATTTTGTATGATCCCTTTCAATTTCTTAGAAAAAAAAGCAGCTTATTTGAATACCGGTGTGTGGGCTAAAAAAGCGCAAAAAGAGGCGAAAGCTTTTGGTGAAGTGGTAGAAGTTGCCTCTTCGGCTGATGCCAACTACACCTTTATTCCGAAAGATTTTACCATTCCGGCTGATGCGGATTATTTCCACATTACAACCAACAACACGATTTACGGAACCGAATTGTTGAAAGATCTTGATTCGCCCGTTCCGTTAATTGCCGACATGTCGTCTGATATATTCTCACGTCCGGTTGATGTTTCCAAATACGGTGTTATCTATGGAGGCGCACAAAAAAATCTTGGACCTGCCGGAGTTACTTTTTTGATTATCAAGGATGAATTGCTTGGAAAAGTTTCTCGCTATATTCCTACCATGTTGGACTACCGCACACATATTAAAGAAGGATCCATGTTTAATACGCCTCCGGTATTGCCTATCTATACTTCACTTATGACGTTGAGATGGTTGAAAGAGCAAGGCGGATTGAAAGCAATGGAAAAGAGAAATATTGAGAAAGCCGGGTTGCTTTACAATGCAATTGATAACAGTAAAATGTTTGTCGGAACTGCCAACAAGGAAGACCGTTCGCGCATGAACATCTGCTTCGTTATGCAGGAAAAATACAAAGACTTGGAAGCCGATTTTATGAAATTTGCGACTTCTAAAGGAATGGTCGGCATCAAGGGGCACCGCTCGGTAGGTGGCTTCCGCGCATCGACCTACAACGCCTTGCCGATCGAAAGTGTGCAGGCATTGGTTGATTGTATGGCTGAATTTGAAAAGAATAACGCTTAATACAATCATCTAAAAACTTTAAAAATGAAAAAACTGTTTGGTTATCATACGATTTAGGTGTAATAAAAAAGATTTTATTGATGTGTGTTATATATCGTAATCGACACATTAGAAATTTTATAAATAAATGAAAATATTAATAGCTACCGATAAACCATTCGCTAAAATTGCAGTGGACGGTATTAAAGAAATTGTTGAAGGTGCAGGATTTGAGCTTGCCTTATTAGAAAAATATACGGAAAAGCAACAGTTGTTAGATGCCGTGGCAGATGCAAATGCAATCATCATCCGTAGTGACATCATTGATGCGGAAGTGTTGAATGCTGCCAAGAATTTGAAAATTGTCGTTCGCGCTGGCGCCGGATATGATAATGTTGATTTGGCTGCCGCCACTTCAGCCGGTGTTTGCGTGATGAATACGCCGGGGCAAAATGCCAATGCTGTTGCCGAATTAGCGTTAGGCCTGATGGTGTTTGGCGCACGCAATCAGTTTAACGGCACCTCAGGAACCGAGTTATTCGGCAAAAAGCTGGGCATCCATGCTTACGGAAACGTAGGACGTAATGTAGCCCGTATTGCCAAAGGCTTTGGAATGGAAATCTTCGCATTCGATCCTTTCTGCCCGGCAGAAGTGATTGAAAAAGACGGAGTGAAAGCGTTAAGTTCAGCTGAAGAGTTGTACGCAACCTGTGATGTTGTTTCATTACACATTCCGGCAACAGCAGAAACAAAAAATTCTATCGGATATGATTTGCTCAACAAAATGCCGAAAGGTGCTATGCTGGTAAATACCGCACGCAAAGAGGTAATCAACGAGCCTGAAATGGTAAAGTTGATGACCGGGCGGGTCGATTTCAAATATGCAACCGATATTTTGCCTGCCAATAATGAGGAAATGCTACAGTTTACCACTCGCTATTTCTGTACTCCTAAGAAAATGGGTGCTCAAACGGCAGAGGCAAACGTAAATGCAGGTCTTGCCGCCGCTAACCAAATCGTAGATTTTTTTAAAAATGGGAATGAAAAATTCCGCGTGAATAGATAATATTATTATTAACCAAATAAATTTTTGTTATGAAAAATGTGATTAAATTCTGGTCGTTGGCTGTGATTGTAGCCTTGATCGCAGGTTTTGCATCTTGCAGTAAAGATGAAGATAAAAAAAAGCCAAGCATTGAAGGTCAATGGAAGTTAGATAAAAGTACCCCTACAAGCACTCCTTCATTAAGCGAATGTGAATTAAACGATACGGCAAGTTTCAGAAACTTCATAAAAGGCGGAAATTACCAGGAGTTGAATAGTTGTATAGCCGATAACCCTATAATCACAGGTACATGGAAAAAAAATGGAAATAATTTGACAATTAAATCAGGTAATAATAATGACACTTATTCTATCGTTTTAACTGAAGATAAACTTGTAATGAAGGCATCTATTAGTGGAAGTGAAGTTTACAATAGAACATATAACAGAGTGAAATAATTTTTTAACAAATCAATTAGTTCGTTATGAGAAGAATAGTTAGTTTTTGGTTGTAATTTTGGCGTTATGTGTTGGTTTCGCATCTTGTAATAAAGATGATGATAAAGATAACAATGGAAATAACGGAAGCAATGGAAATAACGGGAACAATGGAAATGGTAGTACCATCGAAAATCTTCAAGAAAAAATTGTAGGTAAATGGCAAATGGATAAAAGCGCCTATTCCAGTGAGGCATTAAGTGAGATGGAAGATTGTGATTTTGAAGGTTATTTTGAATTTAAAGCTGATAATACTTTTTTTCTGTATGACCCTTGTGAAGAGGAAGAAGGAGAAGAAGGAGGTGTAACCTGGTCGGTAAATGGAAATGTAGTAACAGTAACGATAATGGCTATACCGCAATTAGGAATGCCGGAAATGCCAATGATGAGTCTTGCTGTTGAGTCTATTTCCGGAGATAAACTTAAAGGAAGTAAGCACTCCTTTCGCACCAAGCGAAAAAGAAACTCTATATTTAAAAAAGATAAAATAAGGATTCATAACTAATAAAAAAATGAGTGACCTTTAATATGGTTGCTCATTTTTTTATATGTGTTTCTAACTTTTTATTCATTAAAATATAAAGTACTCGATAATTTTTGGTGTCTCCATAATTTCCCACAAAGGCACAAAGGACACAAAGAGGGGAGTTCGGAGAGAGATAGCCGTTCCTCATATGGGCACAAAAACGAATAGTACAAAAACAAAATGTAGCGTTTTATCAGTAAAATAAGGGGTTTGAGAGCAATTTTAGGAGGGCATCACAAATTTAATTACTTTAATTTCTCTTTAATTTTAGTTTAATTTTTTGAGAGGTAAACACCTATAAATAGTGGATTTGTTTATATTTTGCTTTAATTTACCTTTATGAACTAATTCACTTAAACGCAATTTAAACAGTCGCTTAAAAGTGTAATTGTGTTTTTGAAAAATCTATCAATTTTTATGTATAAGTGTAGTGATTTTTTCTTATTTTCCTTTATCCTCTTTAAGAAGTTTAAATACCTTTAAACATAATAATCAGTTAGTTGTATTTCATTGCTTAAAAATGACAAATTATAGTATGTTTAAAATGGGCAGACACATATAAAATTGAAAATCAAGCATTTATATAAAAAATGCGCTTTTTTTGTACAATTCGTTTTTAGCTGAAAGTGTAATTTTGAATGGTAATTTATTGAAATGACAAAAAAACTGCTACACTTATAAAATAATTTAGCGCAAATTTTCTACACTTTCAAAGCGTATTTTGACTTGTACATTTTTTGAACTTTTGCTATTTCCGAATGTGTATAATCAAGTATATCTATAAAGAAATCCGCATCGCCAACATTACAAATTTGATTTTGAAAAAACAAATATTCTTTAAGCGTGCTAATGGAAGATAGTACATCATCAAAAGAAACGTAATTTTCAAGATAAGACAAAATATCCTCTTTTGATTTTATTTTCAAAATTTCTTTAATGTCATTATTTCCGTAACCCACCAACTTTAACCAGCGAGCGAAATTAGGAAAAATGTGTTTCCTTTCGTAAAAAATTAAAGTCTTTTTGGAAACTCCTAATTTTTTGGCGATGTCATCTTTATTCTTCAAATGAGCATCACAATTAGTCATAATATCAAAATACAGTTTCAAGTCAAACGGAAAACTAACCGAGTTATATTGTAATTTTTCATCCTCGTGTTTTTTATTATAATTGTCGTATGTTCTCGGAGATATACTGAGTATTTTTATAATATCGGGGCGCGAAACGCCCCGACTTATTAAATTGCAGAATTCTTGATATTTTTCGTTCTTTTTCATTGATTGTCAATTTGTTGTTCAATTCCACATACAAATCTCATACTTTTTACCGTATCTTCAAAATCCAACTTTTCGCCATTATCTAACGCTGTTACTAAAAATACATTCCTTAAATCTATAAGCCTGTAAATAATACTTGAATAACTGCTGTGAGTAATTGTATTTCCATCGGATTCGCCATACAAGTAGTTAATATCCGATACCATATTATCCAAATGTTCAACTAATTGACTTGCAAAAATATTTTTTGTCAAATAACCGTTGATAGCTTGCAAGTTTAGAGCCTTTTGCGGGGCTTTCGCTGTTGTGTTCATAATACCTTTGTTTTGGAATTAATAAAAAAGTCCCTTTTAGGTGTTCCACGCCAAAGGTAAGGCGTTGCAGCCGTTTCCGGAACTGCCACCATAAGGGACTGTTAATTAAGTTTTTTGGATTGTTTTTGTTCATAATACCTTTGTTTTGGAACTGCAAATATAGTTTTTTTTCATTACAAAACATACAAAAAATAGATTTTTTTAGCGTTTTTGCCTGTAACATTTATAACAATCATTGTAACCTATATAACAATGTTTTCAGTAGTTGTAACTTTGATTTAATTTCGTGAAAAAAGTTATTATAATGAGTAGTTATACATTTATATTGAGCGATGAAAGCGTAAACAGTTACGGCGTTATTACATTGACGGAAGGTATTAATATAGAGCAATTTAAGAAAAATCCAATAATGCTTTATATGCACGAACAAGGTAAGGTTATCGGCAAATGGGAAAATATACGAAAAATTGACGGCAAGTTGATAGCGGATGCTTGTTTTGATGAAAGTAGCGAATTTACAAGAAGTATTAAAAATCAAGTAGATAACGGAATTTTAAGGGCTGTTTCAATCGGTGCGGACAAACCCGAAATTGACGAAACAAACACAACTCCTACGATTATTTCTTGTGTATTGTGCGAAGCCTCCATTGTTGATATTCCTGCAAATAATAATTGCCTAAAACTAAACAAAAAAAGCAGTAAAATTTATTTATCTCGCGAAATGAAAACATTTGATAATTCCGATATTTTAAGCCAAATAAAGGCACATCTCGGATTAAATGAAGAGCGTACCTATGAGGATATTTTAAAGGCTTTGGCAGCCTTAAAAACGGGTGTAAAGACAGAATTTCGCAAAAATGTTGAAATAGCGTTTAAATTGAATTTAATAACTAACTCGGACATAAAGAATTACATCCGTATGGACGAACAGGGAAAGCAGGCGTTTGATATTTTTTGCAAAAGACAGGTTGATATTGATAAAAATAATGTAAATCAAGAAGTTAGTAAGGCGTTGGAATTACGAAAATTCCTACCAATGGAGCAAAATATTTTTCAGGAATTGGGTAATGAAATTGGAGCGGAAAGACTTAAAAAGGTTCTTGCCTGTGTTCCCGGCGTTCCTCAGGTAGTGAACGCGCTTAAAGGCGGTAAGGATTACGACCGTAAGACGTGGGGATTAACGGAATATCGAAAGTACGCCCCTGATGAACTGAAAAACAACCCTGACTTATATCATTTTCTACTTGAAAACGAAAATGATACAGGTGTTAAGTCTTTAGATTGGTATAGAAGAAATAACCCCGATTATTTGCGTGAAAATCCAAAAGAATACAGAAGATTGTTAAACGAAGAAAAACAGTTGAAAAATGGGAATCAATAAAAAAAAATTTCTAAAAAGAGTTGTAGAAGTTCAGAATATAGTATTGACATGCAGAAATAAAGGAATTACACAGAAATGGATTTTTGAAAATGTTATATATCCGAGATTTTTAATCAGTTATTCGACATTTAATAAGTATTTGGCTCGTCCTGCAAAGAGGGAATTAAGACAATTAGAAAACATAAATTAATTATAAATCAGTCAATTATGGCATTAAACAAAGAAGTGTGGATAGACCAAATAAAAGAGAGTTTTTATCCGAGTGGAAATTTTTTAGAAAAATCGGTAAACTTTTCGGAATTTGTCGATAACAATAAATTGCACATTCCGAGCGCGGGAATTGACCCTAAAGTATTGATTAACAACAATACTTATCCGATTAAAACGGTTAGACGAGATGATGACGACAATGTAATAACATTGGATAAATTTGAAACTGAAAATACGCTTGTTCGCCGTCCTGATACTATTGAGTATAGTTACGACAAATTGGAAAGTGTTATCAAACAGCACAGAAGTACGCTTTTAAAGGCAGTAAGCGTAAAGGCTGCACACGCATACGCACCGCTTGAAGATACGGAAAACACGCCTGTAATTGTTACAACAGGGCAAATAACAGAAGGGCGCAGACGGTTGAGTTTTGAAGATATTTTGCTACTCAAAGAACGCTTTGATACAGCAGGAATACCGATTGAAGACAGGTATTTGATTTTGCACCCAAAACACGTAAGCGACCTTTTGAGAGAGGACATTAAAACGTTCAAGGAATTAACCGATTTAAAAGATGGAGAGCCGTTTAAATTCGCTGGGTTTGGTGTCTTTCAATTCCCATTAATGCCAACCTATATAGTAGAAGAAAACAAGCTAAAAAAGGTTACATTTGGCGAAGAAAATACACAACAATTTGCATCGGTTGCATTTCAGGCAGACGAAGTAATGAGAGCAGATGGAGAAATTTATATGTACTCAAAAGTTGATGATCCATCGGAACGCGCAACGATTGTAGGCTTTGATAAGCGGTTTATTGCTTTGCCGATTAGAGGACTTGGGGTTGGTGCGATTGTTGCGGATTTAGCAGAAGGGTAACGAAAAGTTACATTAAGAATAGTTTTTTAGGTTAATTGTTTGTGGATGGTTTTTCATGTTGTTCTTCTCGGGTAGACAACTGAAAAGCCGTCTTTTTTGTTGAAATTTAGCGCAAAAACATTACACTTATAACACAAAAAACACTGCACTATTTTTTGTACTATTCGTTTTAAAGTGGATTTGAAAAGCGTAAATTGTTTTTGTAAATAATTGATTATTAATAGATAGTAAAATTGCGTTAATTAAATTAACGCAATTTTTATTTCTTAGCGCAAAATATATAATACACTTGTTATTAGATAATTATAATTGTTTTCTAACGCAAGCGCAAAATTATTTTTTGTACTTTTCGTTTTTGCGATTATACTCATACCCCGAACTGAAAGGGTTATCCATATTAAACGCCTTCAGCGTAAGGGAGATATAGCCTTTTGTCGCATTTTTTCAATTCCTGATTCGCATAATTAATTCAAACAGGTTCTTATATCAAAGGTAGATCAAATTTACCAAAAGAAAAGATAAGCTACCAGAATAGCTGCAACTACTCCGCCAAAGTCGGCAACTAATCCTGCGGTAACGGCGTACCTCGTTTTTTTTATTCCTACCGAACCGAAATAAAGGGCGATGATGTAAAATGTGGTATCGGCAGCGCCTTGAAAGATACAGGAAAGGCGACCGACAAATGAGTCTACCCCGTTGGCAATCATAGATTCTACCATCATTGCCTTGGCTCCGCTACCGCTAAGCGGTTTCATCAGTGCTACAGGCAGTGCATCAACAAAGTCTGTATTAATCGGGAAAAGCGAGAAAAGCAGTCGAAATCCGTCTATCAGATAATCCATAGCTCCCGATGCACGAAAAACGCCGATTCCAACAAGCATTCCGATCAGATAGGGCATTACTTTTACGGCTGTTTCAAATCCCGATTTCGCTCCCTCAATAAAGGCATCATACACATTTACTTTTTTGTAAACGGCACCACCGATAAATGCAATAATAATGCTGAAAAGTAAAGCGTTGCTTGTTACCTTGGAAACGGTAATCATGGTCTCTTTATCCATTTGCGAAAAATAGTAAACAATCAATCCGATTATCAAGGTAATGGATCCGAGCCAGCCAATAACCGTCTTATTCCAAAGATTCAGTTTTTGACGGATGCTCACGTAGATAATTGCCGTTAACGTGGAAACATAAGTGGTAATAAGCAACGGTACGAAAATATCCGTTGGATTGCCGGCTTCCAGTATGGAACGCTGTGCCATAATTGCAATCGGGATTAAGGTCAGCCCGGAAGTGTTAATTGCGAGAAACATAATTTGCGCATTGGAAGCGGTGTCTTTTTGCGGATTCAACTCCTGCAATCCGTTTATTGCTTTTAATCCCAACGGCGTAGCTGCATTGTCCAAACCGAGCATATTTGCCGAGAAATTCATTAATAATTGCCCATTTACAGGGTGGTTTTTAGGTATTTCGGGAAATAATTTGGAGAAAAACGGTCCGATAATTCGCGATAAGAAATTGATTGCTCCGGCTTTTTCGCCGATATTCATCAATCCCAGCCAAAGAATCATTACGCCTCCCAACGGCAGGGCGATTTTCATCACTGCCATTTCCGACATTTCAAAAGTACTTGCTACAATTCGCTCAAAAACAGCAAAATCACCAAAAATAATACATTGTATTAATGCTGCCAACATAGCGACAATAAAAAATCCGACCCAGATATAATTTAATACCATTTTTCTTTATGTGTTATCATTAACTTAAAATACCTCTCCTCAATTTTTTAGAATAAAACAACTCGAAATGACTGCCTATATCAAACAACATCAGTGTTAACACGCTGTTATTCTGTATCCAAACAAGTAGCCAATCGCTTTCTATATGACATTCCATTACTTTTTCATCTTTTTTTACGGAAAACCCGCTAATGGGTGAGGATTATATTCGGAAGGTAAATCGCCTGTTTGTACCAGAATTTCAATTGTGGTTAATAATTGCTGTAAATTTTTGTTTGACTCGTAATTTGTTCTTACACTTTTCTTAAAAGTATGGGTATAGTCCAAATCATATTTAGGATTTTCGATTTCTTCAATTTTTATAAAAAAATCTTTATCCGTTAATTTCTTCGATTTTTCTGTCTTTTGTTTCACTTTTTTTCTTTTGATTGCGTGATATACGCCCTGTTCTAACGTCCTCAAATGTTTGTGCCAAACCCGATTTTTCTTCGATTTTAGGGATTAAAAGTCCACTTGCTAAATATAATTCAGTAAGTTTTTTGCTTGAAGATTGTGAGCGTCATAAGTGAATGTTATTGTTGCCATAATGCGTTTTTATATTTTATTACAAAAATAAATGTTTTTCGCAATAAAACAAATTAATGCTACATTTGCACAAAATAAATTTCACTTAAAAGAAATGAGAAAGAAATCCATTATTTTGTTCGTTTTTATAGTCATTTTCAGCTCTGCCTTTTCACAGAAATTTTTGTGGAAGGCCGGTATGCACGGTTTTTTTGATAATAATGAATTTTCCGGTTCGCAACTGAGAAGTTCGCAGACGATGGCGGGTATTCGCGTTATGCCTGAAGTGGGGCTGGGCTGGGGAGAGAAAAACCGTATTTTTGTCGGGGCTGACCTTATGCGCGAATTTGGCAGCGATAAATTAGTTGATTATTCCGGTTTAATCGCATATTATGAATATCTTCCAATTACTCGCGGATATAGAGATGTTCGTGCCATAGATGTGCCGGTACCTCCGGTTGAAGTTGAATCTGAGGGGAAAGTCCGTTTTTATATGGGGTCTTTTCCCCGAAAAATGGTGTTGGAAAAATATCCCCGAATGTTTATTCAGGATTCGATTTGGAATTATCGACCGCTGATGACCGGTATCTTTTTGGAAAAACGCTCGAATAAATACTTTATAAATGCGTGGCTCGACTGGACAGGGCGACAAACGAAGGAGACGAACGAGGCATTTTTTGTAGGTTTATCGGGGCGATACAATTTGCACTTGTTCTACGGTCAGTTTTTTGGCTATATGTACCATTTTGCGGCAAAAAAAGATCCGGTTGTTTCCGAAGGGTTGCATGACAATGGCTTGGTGTGGGCTTCGTTGGGAATTGATTTGAGAAGAAAGGGGTTATATAATTTTGGAAAATTAGAAGCAAATGTAGGCTGGACAGCCGGTGTAGAGCGAGATAGAAGCATCGGGAAGTTTCACGCCCCGCAAGGATTTTTGTCAGAAATAAAAGTAGAATACAAAGCTGTCGGACTGTTTAACACCTACTACAAAGGTGGACGGCAGCAGGTTTTTTACGGCGACCATGGTAATAAAGTATATTGGGGTGATCCGTTTTACCGTTCGACAGAATATAACCGCGCCGACTTTTATGTCAATTTTATCAAAACCGATGTGGTTAGTTTGAAATTTACTTATTCGCTGCACTTGGTAGAGAGAACGATGTATCATGAGCAGTTGTTTACGGCAATGTTTGACTTGGATAATTTTAGAATGAAGAAAAAGGATTCGAATCATTATGAATAATATATTGGGGATAATTAGTATAAATAGATAAAAATGGAAAAATTAACACTCATCAAAGTCGGAGGAAAAATCGTAGAGGAAGAAGAGACGCTGAAACAACTTTTGGCCGGTTTTTCCTCGATAGAGGGACATAAAGTATTAGTACACGGCGGCGGACGTTCGGCTACGGCATTGGCATCGCGCTTAGGCATTGAGAGCCAAATGGTGAACGGCAGGCGCGTGACCGATGAGGAGACGCTGAAAGTTGTAATGATGGTTTATGCCGGATTGGTCAACAAAAACATCGTAGCACGATTGCAAGCATTGAATATCAACGCATTGGGATTGACTGGTGCCGACTTGAACTATATGCGCTCGGAAAAACGTCCGGTAAAAGAAGTGGATTACGGTTTTGTTGGCGATGTAAAAGAGGTGAACGCCAAGATATTAGCCGATTTGATTCATCAGGGTGTTGTCCCTGTATTAGCTCCGCTGACGCATGACAAAAAGGGAAATATGCTCAACACCAATGCCGACACCATTGCCGGAGAAGTCGCCAAGGCATTGATTAAGTATTTTGACGTTACGCTGGCATTCTGTTTCGAGAAAAAAGGTGTTCTGATGGACGAAAACGATGATGAAAGCGTGATTTCCGAAATTACCCGCCCATTGTTTGACGAATATGTTGAGAAAGGGATTATCCAAGGCGGAATGATTCCAAAGTTGGAGAATTCGTTCCAAGCCATCCAAGCCGGAGTAAAAAAAGTAATTATTACGAAAGCAAGTGAGATAAGTAAGGGGACGGGAAGTGTGATAAAGTAATATCCCCCCACAAACAAAACTGCCGGCTATTGTGTTTGAAAGAAGAAAATTAATTTAAAACAACATGAAAACAATACAATTTTACCGGAAAATGCCGGATTGGTTTATGCCGGCGGTAGTTTTCTCGTAATTTGGGTTTGGGGCACGGTACGGAAACTAATCGAATTGTGGAAATCTAAGAAACCGGCACTTTGTTTGGTTTACCGCTATTGGTATTCTCAATACGATAGGCATTTTGCCGGTTATTTATATTTTCTGACTTCGATACATTTTTTTAGAAAGATGTTCTTTCCACAATTTTACAGATTTCAAGAATAACCTTTACCGCAGCTTCCATAGATGGGACAGGGATAAACTCAAATCGTCCGTGAAAATTATGTCCACCGGCAAAAATATTGGGGCAGGGTAATCCTTCAAATGAAAGCCTCGCGCCGTCTGTGCCTCCGCGTATAGGTCTGATTTTTGGCGTTATGCCGCAATTTTGCATTGCCTCGCCGGCAATATCTACAATATATTTTACCGGCTCTATTTTTTCCAGCATATTGTAATATTGGTCTTTCAATGTAAGCTGAACAGCATTTTTTCCATATTTTTGCTGTATGAAAGAGCAGGCATTCTGCATTTTCTGTTTCCGTTGTTCAAACTGGAGGCGGTCATGGTCACGGATAATGTAGCTTAAAAAGGCTTCTTCCACTGTCCCTTCCATTTTTACTAAATGATAAAATCCCTCGTAACCTTCGGTATGTTCCGGTACTTCATGCGAAGGGAGCAGATCGGCAAACTCGCGTGCCAACGTGGTTGCATTAATCATTTTCGCTTTGGCATATCCGGGGTGTACGTTTCGTCCGTAGAAAGAGACACCGGCACTTGCCGCATTGAAATTTTCGTATTCCAATTCACCTATTTCGCCGCCGTCTACCGTGTAGGCCCAATCAGCTCCGAATTTTTTTACGTCAAAAAGATCAGTACTCCGGCCAATCTCCTCGTCCGGTGTGAAAGCAATGCGGACTGTCCCGTGTGGTATTTCCGGATGAGAAAGCAGATACTCCATCGCCGTAATAATTTCAGCCACTCCGGCTTTATCGTCTGCACCCAGCAAAGATGTTCCGTCTGTTACGATTAACTCTTGCCCGGCATATTGTTTCATTTCCGGAAAAACTTGTGCCGGCAAAATTACTTGTTGGCTTTCATTCAGCACTATATCTGTTCCGTCATAATAAACCAGTTGTGGTTTTACTTTTCCCGAAGCATCGGGACTTGTATCCAAATGGGCAATAAAACCGATTGTAGGTAGTTTTTTGTTACTATTGGAAGGCAAAGTAGCCATAACATAGCCGTTTGTATCTACAGAGACATCTGCTAAGCCTATTTGACGAAGCTCATTGGCAATTTCCTGCGCGAGTATATATTGACCTTTGGACGAAGGTGTGTTTGAGTTACTCTCATTCGACTGAGTGTTAAATGATACATACCTTAAAAATCTATCTTTTAGTAAGCGAAAACATTCTTTTTCCATTTTCCTGATTCTCAATTTTCAATAATTCCTCCCCCTACAACCCTGTCGCGAATGTAGAAACAAGCTGCCTGTCCCGGAGCCACCGCTGCGACCGGCTTGTCAAAAATCACTTTTAAGCGGTTGTTTTCTGCGTAAGAAACTATTCCGTAATTATGTTGTTTTTTGTAGCGTATTTTTACAATTATATTCTGTTTTTCAATTACTTCAACAGGACTTTGCAATGTCCATTCTTTCAAGAACATCGTTTGCCGGTACATATTTTCTTCTTTAGCCAGCACAACCACGTTTTTTTCGGGAATAATTTCTTTTACAAAAACAGGATAATTTAGTTGAATGCCTAATTGCCTACGCTGTCCGATGGTATAAAAGGGGTATCCTTTGTGTCTGCCGATAAATTGTCCGTTTTCATTGACAAAATTTCCCGGACGAATTATCTCCTGATTCGGAGGGAGCGTTTTTAAAAGAAACGGACGATAATCTCCGGGGCAAAAACAAACCCCCATACTGTCTTTTTTGGAAGCAATTTTTGCAAATCCTCTTCCGGCGGCTATTTCTCTGATTCTTTTTTTTGTGTATTCACCTAACGGCAGTACTGTTTTTTGCAGAATATTTTGCCCAAGTCCCCATAAGAAGAAGGATTGATCTTTATCCGGGTCGGTACCTGCGTGGATATAATATGATCCGTTATGCTTTTTTACGCTGGCATAATGTCCGGTTGCGATATGGGCAATTTGCAGCTTTTCGGCTTCTTTTTCCAATAACGCCCATTTAAAAAGATTGTTACATTGCGTGCAAGGGACAGGCGTTTTTCCTTGCAGGTATTCATTTATAAAGTAACAAACTATTTTGTTCCGGAAATCTTCTCTTACATCCAGGATAGAATGTTGAATCCCTGTTTGGGCAGCCAACTCTTGTGCATCTTCCAAGTATCCGGTTTTGCCCTTTTCCTCCCAAAAACGAAAGGTGATGCCGGTAACTTCATAACCTGCATCCTGCAATAGTAACACGGCAACCGAACTGTCTGTACCACCGCTCATTCCGAGTAAAACTTTTTTATTCATTGTTTATTGATGACAAAAAGTAAGCCCTGCCGGACATATTTTTCAAATTCTCCATCAAAAATTTCAAATCCCTTTTCCGGAAATAATCGTCATCACAGTATATATCAGTATTTTAAAATCAATCATTAACGACATGTTTTCTAAATAGATAATATCATAATTGAGCCGGTCAATCATTTTATCCACGTTGTTGGCATAGCCGTATTTGACCATTCCCCATGAGGTTACTCCAGGACGGACTTTATGCACCAAGCTGTAATAAGGTGCCCGTTCGAGAATTTTGTCGATAAAATATTTCCGTTCGGGGCGGGGACCGACAATAGACATATCTCCTTTTATGACATTTACAAATTGCGGCAACTCATCCAGGTGATATTTCCGCAATGTTTTTCCAAAAGGCGTTATACGATCGTCATTTTCACTCGAAAGTTTGGGTTTTTCACCTTCCGAATTTTCATACATTGTGCGAAATTTAATGATAGAAAACGATTTTCCGTGTAATCCGATTCGTTCTTGCCGGTAAAAGATTACTCCTTTGGATGATAATTTTACCCGGATTGCCAAGTAACAGAATAGCGGGAAGGCAAGCAATAAAACTAATGCAGATATGACAATATCCATAATCCGCTTCACATTTTGTTGCCAGTCGGGCATATTATTATCCAACACATTGACCAACGGAGTTCCGTAAATGGTGGAAAGCCGGATTCCACCCACTAAAAAATCGTACAATTGCGGCGTAAAACGAATATCTACGTTGTAAGCATACAGTTGATTGAAAATGGCAAATAAGTCATCCCGGTTGCTACTGTCAATAGCAATAATCACTTCTTCGATTTCCTGCTCTTTAATAATTTTGCTTAAATCAGACATTTTCCCGAGCAGTAATGATTTATCTATGGTGATTTCTTTTTTGTTATTTTCCGAAATAAATCCGCAAATCAGATGCCCTGTTGATTTTTTTAGTCCTTTTAACTGTTCATAGATATTTTTGGCGTTTTCGCCGGTTCCAATGATTAAGGTATTGAACCCCAGCGTGCGGTTGTGAACTTGATGGGTAGTTACCCTTGTCAGAGCATACCGGAAGAGGTAAACCACAAAGAAGTAAATTAGAAACAGAACAATAAAAGAGAGGTAATAATCGGTGTAAGAAACCACTTGGTCATCGAGCAACAGCACAAAAAAGAGGATGGTCGAACCTATCAGCACGCTAACAAAAGTTTGCACTAGTTCCGACAATCGCGATTTTCGAAATGGTTTATTGTAGTACCCGGAAAGCCAAAAAATCGAAAGCCAAAATACCGGTATGGAAAATATTACCGTCCAAAAGTTATAAACGGGATAGAACAAATTTTGAAGAAGTGGATACTCGATTTCAATCCTTCGAAAAATAAAAAACAAAATCCACGCAAGAAGCGCAGAAAAAGTGTCTATCAGAATATATTTTGCACGTTGTATCGCTTTTTTGTTCATTTCCGGATAATTGTTACAACTCCATTCGGCTCTAACTTGATGATGGACGAGGGTTTTGCTTTTGCTCTATCATTTTGGCGATAGGAAACTATATAATCTACCGTATTTTTTATTTCGCCGCTTATTTCATCAAAACGTTGAGGTGCAGGCTCTCCGCTGATGTTGGCAGACGTAGAAACAACAGGCAGGCGAAAACGTTCACACAACTTGTTTGAAAAATCTTCCTTCGTAACCCGTATTCCTACACTTCCGTCTTGGGCTATCAGATTTCTTGCCAGATTTCTCGCTTTCGAGTAGATTATGGTTAGCGGCGTTTCACTCAACCTAATCAAATCCCACGCGATATCCGGGACTTCTTCTACTAACCGTTCGATTTTTGCTTCATTGTCAGTCAGTAAAAGTAATGCTTTAGAATCTTCGCGTTGCTTGATTTGGAAAATTTTTTTTACTGCTTCCTCGTTAGTCGCATCGCATCCAAGCCCCCAAATTGTATCGGTGGGATATAATATAACCCCACCTGCTTTCAACACTTTCAGGGCATTTTTTAAGTCTTCTTCCATTTTTTAATAAACTTAATTATGAAACGAAAAAAAATACTATTTATTGTTGAATAATATGTATCTTTGCGGTCGTAAAAATTGTAATTAGGATGAGAAAAATAGTAGCAATTATTTTGGTTGGAATTTTTGTTTCGTTGGTGGCAGCAGCACAGATACAAACAGTTGTGGATTCTAATGTAGTCGTGGTAGAACAAGCGCAAATCGTAGCGGAACAGACACAAATTGCAGTTGAATCAACAGAAGACGCCTCTTTTCTAAGTAGTATTATAAGTAAAATAGCATCATGGTATGAAACCCATATGAATTATTGGACAATTGCCGGACTCATGGTTATCGAAAGTTCCTGTCTTGTTCCTTTTCCTTCGGAAATTGTGATAACTCCCGCCGCTTTTTTTGCCAGCCAGGAGGATAGCTCCCTCAATATTTTTCTCGTTATACTTGCCGGTACTATTGGGGCATTAATCGGTGCCTATGGTAACTACGCATTGGGATATTATTTGGGGCGGCCGGTTATTTATCGCTTTGCCGATAGTCGTTTGGGTCGTATCTTATTCTTGAACCGCGAGAAAATCGAAATGGCGGAGGATTACTTTAACCGGAACGGAAAAACGACCACATTCGTTGGGCGTTTAATACCAGGTATACGGCAAGTTATTTCACTTCCGGCAGGAATGGCGAAAATGAACTTTTGGAATTTTACGCTCTATACTTTCCTGGGTGCAGGGATTTGGAATATTATTCTCGCGCTTGTTGGCGTAGTTGCTTACGAAAACAGAGATTTGATCTATAATAATATTAAATATGTGATTGTCGGCTTGGTAATTGTCGCAATATTGTATGTTGTTTTAAAAAAATTCATTACGAAGAAGATGAGTCAAAAAGCGGGATAACGTCAATGACTCAGGTTTGTATTAATTCGAGAAATTCGGATTATGCAGATGATTTGAAAGGGGGAAGAACGGAAGTTGAAATAAAATTAACCTGCTAATCTTTAGTAATTTAAAGGTTTTTGATTTTAAGAAGAACGTAAAATAATATGCTTATCCTTCATTCAACGAATAAATCAAAGAAACATACAAATGCCTGCCCGGCATGGCTTTAAACGGCATATTTTGATATTCAACATCGAAGAGGTTGTTCAAGTTTAAGGAAGTTTTCAAGTTATGCTTTCCGAAAAGGAAGTGGTAACCTGCCGTCAAATTAGTTGTAAAGTAGGCATCCATTATATCGAAAACATTGGCGGTAGTACGTCCACCGGTATAGCTTCCTTGCAGGGAGAATGAAAGCCGGCGAATTTGCGATTGGAAAACAGCAGAAAAAGTGTGTGCCGGCAATAACGGCATCTGTTTTCCTTGAAATGGCCGCATTTCTTGAAATCCTTTTTTTACCTCGGCATGTGTATAGGCATAATTAAGCGATAAAAGATAGCTGGAGTGCGGCAACGTAATCGTTTGTTTGCAGTTTAATTCCACACCTTTAGTTTCTACACGATCAACGTTTTGTGGTTTCCACAGATTTCCGTAAGGCATCCACATAATCCAGTTGGAAACATCATTCCGGTAGGCAGCAGCATCAAATGAAAACCGGTAGGCGGAGCGAGTAAACGAATAACGTCCTCCGGCTTCCACGTTAAATCCGTCTTCCGGCTTCAAATAACGGTTATCCATTTCACCCCAATAGCGGTCGTTTAATGCCGGCACTTTAAAGCTGCGCGAGATATTTCCACGAAAGAAAAGCTGGTTAAGTGGATTGTCTATTACTTTGACCGAACTTCCAAATGAAGGAGTAAAAGGCACCTCTATGCCCGAAACAAATCCTTGCCGGAAATTACACGTTACCTCCCAACGATTTAAAATCTGAAATTGAGAAAAGAGAAAAAGGTCGGTGCGCCACTCTTCTATGCCCTCCTTGTAGGCAAAAACTTCGGGACGAATGTATTGAACATCAGCCCCTCCTTTCAGGTTGATTTCCTTTATCAAAAAGTTTTTAAAACTTTTCTCGGCATTTATGTTGCAGATGAAATTATTTGCTGCAATAATATCTTCTTTGTACTCTTGATGGTCGTTCATCCATGCAATTTTTGCCCGGAGTGTCGTTGGTGCGTAAAACACATAGTCTGCCATAATTCGTGTAGAACGGTCGTCAATTTCCTCGTATTTCGAGGCGTCATTATTGTTCTGCATTGAGGGTTGAATTTCCCTGAAGAAGTAAGTATGCCATAACTTTAAGCCGAGGTATTGTTTTTCATTCAGTTTGAAATCCAACTCTTGCAACAGTCCGTAATTATGGTAGGCTGCATTTTTTTGCTTTTCTTCCTTATTTCTATATGAAAATGTAAAGCTATTATCTGAACGATTATAAAAAAGAGCCGACTTGGATTGAATTCGTTCATTACCAATATGGATTTTTGTTCCTGTAAACGAATAGCCGAACGAACCGGCTGTTTCTTGCAGCGAGAATGTGAATTTTTTATGGAAAACCGGCCGGCTTGAAAGCGAAATGCTGCCGCCGATAGCTCCATTTCCATAAAGTGCACTTTCTCCGCCCGGGTGCACCGCTACACGGTCAAAGAAGAAAAGCGGCAATTGGCTAAAATCTACTTGTCCCATCGTAAGCGGATTGATTGTCAATCCGTTCCACGAAACGGATGTATGCGATGAAGCGGTCCCGCGCAGGGAAATGGTCGAAAGCATTCCGTGACCGCTTTCCTTGATAAAAACGGGGGTGTTTTGTGCCAGGTAGTCGGACAGGGAAGTGTGTTGCAAGTTGCTCAACAGAACTTTTTCAGCCACTTGGATATTTCCGCTGGTAAAACGGTTATTTTCAAAAGCAGGAGCAGGATCGTATTGTGCTGAAACCGTTACTTCTTTCAATTCGTAAGTACGAATAGAATCTCTGCTTTGTGCTTTTCCTTGGATAAGAAAGCACATTGAAAAAAATAAGAATAAGATAGAATATATCCGAAAGTATGATTTCATTTAACTTTTTCTCCCGAAAGCTAATCTTTTTATAAAATCCAAATACAGGTTTTCCGGCTTCTTTTTTACATCACCCCTTCCCATTCTACGAAATAGAACAGTGGTTTTTGATAAAAACTCCCGAAAGAAAATCGGAAGAAAAAGTTACGGCAGCGGGTACTGCTCTTGACTTCAACAAGATTCCCTGTTTGTTTCGGATATTAATGAGAAAATAATTTTTTTAAATCCGTATTACCATGCATAGTGAACTGCAAAAGTATATGGTAATGGTCTGCTTCCTATCTCAAAGTCACTGTATTTAATGATAAAACGAATATTTCCCGGAGAAAACTCACACGTAGCTTGTTCTGTCCACATAAAACCGTCAGGAGTTTTTAAGAAATTATCGTAAGGTAGTGGAGCTAAAACGGCTACCGGTCCGTCATTTGTTGACAGAAAGGCATTCATTATCCCATTGTTAAACTGCCAATTAGTTAATATTGGTTCGTTAAAATCACAATAGAAATAAGTCCACTTGGAATCTTCGTTCGGATCTTCCGCAGTAGGAGCAGTATCCATTAATATCCAATCTCTCGAAGAGATGGGATAATACATAGTCTTGGTATTCATAATTACCTCGTCGGTGACATAATATTTATCTCCACAAGAGGTAACCAATAAAACCGGCAATAACAGAAAATAACGAAAAAGTTTCATAATATTTACTTTTTAATGACTTAACTATTTATTTAGTTGGAACAAAGATAATAAATTTTATCAAAAAACAATATTCACAATCTTGCCTGGGACAACAATCACTTTTTTCGCGCTTTTGCCTTCCATTATTTTCACGGTCTGTTCATTTTCTAATGCCACTTTTTCAACCTCTTCTTTTGGCATACCGGCAGGAAGCTCCAGCGTAAACCGGACTTTCCCGTTGAATGAAATCGGGTATTTTGCCGAGTTCTCTTTCAAATATTCTTCATTCAATTCGGGCCATTTAGCACTATAAACGGAAGAATTGTTGCCCAGCATTTGGTACAACTCTTCGGCGATATGCGGAGCATAAGGGGCGATAAGAATGACGAATGGCTCCAGAATGGCTTTTTTGTTGCACTTCAAGGTCGTCAGTTCGTTCACGCAAATCATAAATGCCGCTACCGAAGTATTGAATGAAAAGTTTTCAATATCGAAGGTGATTTTTTTTATTAGTTTGTGCAGTGATTTTAACTCTTTTGCGGTTGGTTCGTCGTTGGAGAGGGAAATTTCATCGCCTTTAGAGAACAATCCCCATAGTTTTTTCAAGAAACGGTGTACACCGTCAATCCCGTTTGTATCCCACGGCTTGGATTGCTCCAATGGACCTAAGAACATCTCATAAAGACGCAACGTGTCGGCTCCGTATTTTTCCACAATATCATCCGGATTGACTACGTTGTACATAGATTTCGACATTTTTTCTACTGCCCATCCGCAAACGTATTTGCCGTTTTCGAGGATAAATTCCGCATTTTTGTAATCGGGACTCCAGTTCCTGAATTTTTCAACGTCCAGTATATCGTTGCTTACAATGTTTACATCCACGTGAATGGGCGTAACATCATATTGATCTTTCAAGTTATACGAAACGAATGTATTAGTTTCCTTGATTCGATAGACAAAATTACTCCGTCCTTGAATCATCCCTTGATTAATCAACTTTTGAAACGGTTCGTCTTTTGAGACAACGCCCAAATCGAATAAAAACTTGTTCCAAAAACGGCTGTAAATCAAGTGTCCCGTAGCGTGTTCCGTTCCGCCGAGATATAAATCGACATTGCCCCAATAGTCGTTTGCCTCTTTGCTGACGAGCGTGTTATTATTGTGTGGGTCTTCGTATCGCAAATAATATGCTGAACTTCCGGCGAAACCGGGCATTGTGTTGAGTTCGAGAGGATATTTTTTAGTTTCCATATAAATTCATTTTTAATTGTTTTTATTTATCAAGTTCACAACCACTTTTACCATTATATCATTATATTTTTTTTCTTCGGTACGACTTTCTGCAATCATCATTGTCTGAACCAGGATTTTAACAAGATTGAAATGATTGTCAAGATTATTTTTTATTCGGATCGTATTGGTTATTAAATAATCGTTTAA